>Ga0065711_1028283_pt1 | contig 42244 bp, 19 predicted proteins | sample Hoacrofraction12_FD_59098 | JGI IMG/M metagenome (GOLD analysis project Ga0065711, IMG submission 59098) | Hoatzin crop microbial communities from Cojedes, Venezuela - Epithelial fraction 12 v2 (version 2) | ecosystem: Host-associated > Birds > Digestive system > Esophagus > Crop | place...
AAAAAAAAAAAAAAAAAAAAAAAAAGGAACACAGACTGAAAGCAAATGGTAACTTTATGAAACAGCTTTCAGAGTACAGTATGCCACACAAGAGAAAACATCCCTGACAGTATCAAACCATTAAATGTTCTCCTTAACACATATTCAAACACACTCTCAGAAGTCTCCTCTTTTTTCATGACAAAACCAGATGTTAAAAAGTGCACATCTGGTTAAGGTGAAGTCTGCTTTACTACCAGCACAGGCCCTTTTCTCAACTGCAAAACCTCAAATTGGACATCTCAAAGACACGATTCTCCACACCACAATGTCACTGTGACAGGGAGCTCAGAACTGAGTATAAGCCCACTTACTTTCAGACACTCAAGCATGGCTTCAACAGTTCAAAACTCATGTGGGCTCACAGCAACACTGCAGTAGGAAATTGAAGCAGTTAGGTAATTAGTGTCCCTGGCAGGGCAGTTACACAACGTTTGCCCCACCAACACTTACAAACTCTCCTGTGATCCACTGTACATCCAAAGTGAAGAATTTTTCATCTCATTTAATACTAAATTAGAGAACATAAAGATATTTCAATTAGCCAGCTTTGACTTTTTGCAAAGCTGTTTGTTACAGCATCAAAGTGTTCCCTAGGGGAACGCCAGTGGTTTTATTTTGTTATTCTCCTCTGTCTCACATTACATAGAGATATGAGAAAATGAGGACAACTGAATGAAATAATGGGAACATTCTTTGCTAAGAAAAAAAGGTCTGATGACAAAGAAAGTAGCAACCTTAGCAACCTAGTGCTGCAATCTGTGCAAAACAGGACCACCAGACAGCTTCTCCTTGGATTTGGGAAGGATTAATGACCATCGCTACATGGAAGGTGACAACCTGCAGCCTTACCCTGTGCTATCTTCCAATCTGTCCTATTTAAAATGCACATGTGATTCTGAAAGGCGGTTAGTCTTATCATCAGCAAACTGCCAACTCACTGAGTTAATCAGGATTGCGAATACAAGAACCACTGGATCTCACAGCACTGGCTGACAAACTGGTGAAAGGAAGTTTATTGATGTGCAACTTCAGCAGCATAGGACAGCAATGGGTTCTGAATTATTATACTCAGATATCCAAAAAAGGCAGTAGTTTGTTCCTTCTAAGGCACCACCCCAACGGCTATCAGCAGTCACAAAAAGAAAACCAAATACTAAGTGTTTGTAGGAATGAGGACTGGAAAGCAATTTTATGACATCATATAAACTCCAAATGAACCTGCTTAATGAACACTGATGCGCAACTCTAGTCTGTTCCTCCATCGTCTCAGTCAGAGATAGCTGAAATTAATGCACAGAAAAGCAGCGTGGCCAGCAGGTCAAGGGAGGTGATTCTGCCCCTCTGCTCCACTCTGGTGAGAGCCCACCTGGAGTCCTGCGTCCAGCTCTGGAGCCCTCAGCACAGGACAGACAGGGAGCTGTGGGAGTGGGGGCCAGAGGAGGCCACAGAAATGATCCGAGGGGTGGAGCACCTCTGCTGTGAGGAAAGGCTGAGAGAGCTGGGGCTGTTCAGCCTGGAGAAGAGAAGGCTCCAGGGAGACCTTATAGTGGTGTTTCAGTGCTTAAAAGACAGCTTCCAAGAAAGATGGGGACAGACTTTTTAGCAGGGCCTGTAGCCTAGGACAAGAGGTAATGGTTTTAAATTAAAAGGGGGTAGATTTAGACTAGACAGAAGAAAAATTCTTCACTGTGAGAGTGGTGAGCCCCTGACCCAGGTTGCCCAGAGAAGCTGTGGCTGCCCTTTCCCTGGCAGTGTTCAAGGCCAGGTTGGATGGGGCTTTAAGTAGCCTGGTCTGGCGGCAGGGGTCCCTGCCCATTGCAGGGAGGTGCAATGAGATGATCTATGAGCTACCTTCCAACCCAAACCATTCTATGATTCTACCATAAAGGGAAAAGTTGTCCTGTACTAAATACCACTATGCAGACTAGGACTAATCAGCCCAAAATCCATGCAAACAGGTGAGGTGTGTGAGGCTGAGTGGCACAAAGTGGATGAATGAGGATCAGCCATGCCTTTTCTCCAAATAAAGCTGTCTCCAGAGGCTTTCACAACATAGGGTTTGTTTGCTGAGAGCAAATAAGGTGTTTCTCCAGGCAATACACAATTAAGGTGCTGAATTCCTTTCCTACAAAATAACTGACCTGGGTGTGTTCAAAAGGCAACTGACATTCACAGAAGAAAAACCCATCTAGTGTTGTTAAACACAAAGATTGTGCCTCTGGCTCTGCAAGTTCCTGAGCTACAAGTCACTGCAAATTAGCGGAATATGCAAGGGAGATACCATCCCCACTCTGGGTCACTGTCAGACATGGGACAAGATGAACTTTAGGTCAAGCCCTGCACAGGTGTCCTTAACATTTTTTCATTTTCTCACTGGTGACAGGGAACATCCATAATAAATCTGAGACGAGTAGGTCACAAATACAGAGACATGATTTTGTTACCAGTATTTGATAAAAGCATGCACTTAGCATGCCGATGGATGGCACTCCAGGGAAAGGGGAGCCTCACAAAGCTCAGGGTATCTTTCAGCAGGTACCAGTTCAGCGAAGCACTAGAGGGCACCTATGCTTCACTGAAGCACCTGGCATAGCCTGCTGCTACAGTGCACAGGAGCAGGGAGGATCACTGACAGGACAAGTCACAGACTGAGCTCTTCATCAGCTCCAAGAGGTTCTCAGACTTCTAGGAAGGCAGGAGAGACTGCCCTCAAGCAGTTCTGCTTTTGCCCACCCAAATATTCGTCTGTCCTCAGTCAAAAAGAAAATCTACCTTATTTTTCTTCATCTGCACAGTAAACTGAATGACTCACATACGGAGCAGAATGGAACAGATGAAGAATCCCAGAACAAAAGCCTCCCAACGTCACCGGCAGAACATTTTGCGAGTTATCTTGCTACAGAAAGTGACCTGTCAAGAGTTTAAGCAAGCACCATGTTCCTACTCAATGATGTTGGCATCGACACGTGATTGTTTGGGGTTTTTTTTTTAATGCTGAGCTTCTGATAACAGGCATTAATATGTCAAATATTATTTTCCAAACAGTATGAACTGTCAAGAAAAGTTTTAATCATGTAACAGTCTCAAAAAAAATTGTAACTTTTAGTTTACAGTTGTTTAGCCAAGTACACACTAGAAAAAATAGGAAACCACAGCCATAGCTGGCAGGTATTACAATACAAGATTCATATAAACTGAGCCATTAACAACTAGGTTAGGGCAAAAGCTAACAGCTAACAGTCCTCAGTTCCAAGAAAAATAGACTATCTTGCTTTTTGTCTTCTTTCCAGAAATAGCCAACTGCAAAAATGTCCTTTTTGACTTCATTTCACAAGTAAAGGGAACCTACCACAGCTTGTGAAGAACCGTTTCACTCTCTGCTGAGATAAAGCATGGTATTACCTTTCCTTTGAGTGTATGTGCATCAACAAAACAGTTCTCACTATTCAAGCACTTCCAGCATGCGGAAAAATGTTCCTCTCCTTGACACTAAAAGTACACTTGATAAAAGATTTCTGTAAACAGTTCACGAAGACTTGTAAATTATGAACATTTAGTAGTTATCTTAATCACAGGGATCCAATACAAAGAAGAAAAACAAGTTATAAGGCATTCAGAGCTACTTTCATTTTTCAATTTAGATATTTACCTCATCATCTCCCAGTGAATTTATTTGCTCTAATTTTCTGGTCCAGTATCTGGCCTCTTCTTCAGGGATATCTATACCAAAAGAATAAGTCACACCATCTTATTAACCAGGCAAATTTGCCTTTATCACCAGTAGCATTAAAACAGGGAGAGTATTCCAAGATCACACCATGAAAAAACCACACATAATTCTGAAGTAATAGAACTAACTTATGTTAGCACTCAGATGGCAAATCAACATTGTAAATAGAAACACAGTTCAAGGTCTTATACTGCTTTCTTGTTTAAAGCTGATTAACCAAATGCACACTCCACAAAGGTAGGAAAGAGTAAGAAAAACTGGTTCAGATTTAATTCAAGTATTAGTTTTACGAAGAGCCATTTCACAATGATATAATACACTTGATAACACATAACAAGATCAAGAGCCTCTTCTGGAGGCTTTTATAACCTCAGTAGAACAAGGGCTTCTTTGCAACAGCACATCTTTCTTACACGCCCAGTGTAAGGCAAATTAAGTTACCAAAAAAGAAATAGTCCCTTTCTTCCCTTCACAGGCAAGAAGCCAAATCTTTTGAGGTAATGAACAGTGCTATAGGTAGTCATAGTCACATGACTATTTTTACACCACACTGCAACTTCATTGTGAAATGAATCACAACAACCCTTTTACCTTCTAGAAGATTTACCAAGTTGATGACTGACAGCAAGTAGCAAGCATTATCACCTTTATTTTGGTAACTATTTTCTATTTCACATTTTGAAGTAATATAGTGTCCTATCAGGGAACACAGGCTTCTGCCACTCGAAGTTTCTTGTCTCAAAGTGCACCCTTGGAGGCACAGATGAGCTGCTGTGGAAAGCTTAACACAAGTCAAGTTAGGTACAAACTGCCCTTAAGGAACAGAGCAAGAGGTGCACAGCACCAGGGCAAATAACTCACTGAAAGAAAAAGCATCAGTGAGGTTCTCAATCCAGGAGTGTCAGGTAAATTTTTTAGGGAGGGCGGTGGGGTGTGAAATCATTGGAAAGAAGAGAAAAAATTTGGGGCTGATTTTTTTTTAGCCACTCCACATCCCCCTGACTGTAATGACTTCTGAAATTTGGCTATTCATGGCCCGAAACTATACCAATGTATAAACTTCACAGCTCACACAGGAAGGAAGTGGAGGGACAGGGACTGCTGCAGCTAGACACCACCAACCCTGCAAGCTGACAAAGGAAGATGAGTGCAGTACCAGTTCAGCTAGTTTTCCCAGCCCTCATAACTCTTTGCACTCTCAGGTGCCTCCTTAGGAGCCATGAAGTTGTCTTTAGGAGCTAACAAGTTTGTTTTCGTGCAATGAAGTGTACCTCATGAACACAGCCACAACGGTACGCTAAGCTATGCATTGGCAAGAATAGGAGTAGTAGGCTGGGATGGTCTCCTGATGAAAAGGTGGTTCTAAAACTTGCACCCAGTCGCACTCCTGAGAGAAACAAGAGCAAGATTTATTGGCTGGTGAGTATTCCACTGGGACCTACGATGCTTTCAGAAAGGACCAAGTATTGCTTTCTTCTTAAAGGGGATATCTGTCCTACATGTGTCCTCTCTCAGCCACCATCATCTTATGAAGCTAATGATCCTACAATATCTGGAGATAATAGTGGCCAGTGTACTAGAACACAAATTGCTTTTCAACAAGAACAAGTAGGTATTTCCTGTGTTCCTTGGACTACAAATTAATGTCTACACCTCTGTTACAGAAACACCACTGTATTTTTATGCAGCTAGCCTCACCCAGACAAGGGGGATAAAACAGGCCCCACTTGAGAAAGTTCAGGGAACTGGAAACTTCTTGTCTGGCTCTGAAAAACCTGTATTAAGCAGAAAAAGACAACCTATTTCTCCTTGCTTGAAGGGAGACCAAAGTAATTTATTTTAACCATGATACACAGAGCTAGTTGCTCTTTCTGTTGTACAGTACATTGCTTTGTTGTTATGTGCTATTAAAAACAAGGTAAAAGAAACATGAGAGAACCTTCCATAGTTATGGGAGCTGTAGAAAAACATACATGCTTTTGATCATCAGGGCTGTGGATCACAGCTGCACAGATTTATTACACAAGCTCTGTACAAACTGGGTGTGGCATTCAAAGGAAAACTGGACAGAACTGATCTAGAAAGAAGACAACCATTAACGGAAGGGCTATCAGCATACAACCTGATGAGATTGAGGAGAACAAACTCTAACAAGGACCTGAAGCAACCCATTAAAGCAAAGCCTACGGAATTTTTTCTTTGAAAGCCATCTTCTCTCTAAAAGATGAAGAAAAACTCATGAACTGAGGACTACAGGTCAGAGTCAAAACAACTCAATTCTGGAGCCTGAAATCAAGACCAAAGAGATCTAGGAGGGATGAAGCAATGGATTACCATCAACACTGCAGAAGCCGCAACGGTCTCACGGTAGGCTTCAATGCTTCCTCACAGACAGGTTTAATGGCATGCCCAGGCATCAAGGAGCACGATGTGTCTCCTGGATTTTTTTGTTTCTATCTTATATCCAAGGTGCCCATTTCATAAATGGAGCTATCAGATTTTTAGTGCAGGATTGCTGCAGAAGAAACAACTTCTTGTGCAGGTCAGTGACAAAAATCTGTTACTGTCTAGATACTGGCTGCTTTGAGGGCATCTTCTTCATCTTGAAGAAACTGTTGTCATCGATACTAATGGTAGTATAGTTACAGCACAGCAAACCTTAAACATGAAGCAACTGGCCTATGAACTTGAGTGAAGTTACCTGCTCTGAAGAAGAAATGCCCAATGAGATAGAATTCTCATTTTTTTGAGGAAGCAGTATATAACGGTTTTCATTTCACCACCCTTTTGTGTCTCGCCTCAGTCAGCTGTTTTATTGAAAGCGGTTCTTTTGAATCCAGAGATTGGAAATCCCTAGTGCAGAGGTCATAGGCTGACTGTTTGCAAGGCCACGTCCACTGGCCAGCTTCTACATCACTGCTCAGCGTTGGTTACAAATGTTAGTCCACTACACTAACTTTTGCTTACAAAACAAAAAGCTGAACTACTCCAAACAGAGGCCATCTGATGCCAGCTCAGGACTCTGTTGACATCATGGTCGGTAAACAAGACAAGCAAAGCCGTATGTCAGTGAAACAAAGCTGCCAAACAAGAACAAAGAGGAGATGGTCAGATATGTTCACTAGCTTTTGGGGCTTCTGAATTTGATGTCATGGAAATGTTGCAAGCTTTACTGTCCTTGCTCTTACTGCTGTCTTTAGCTGGAATCTGAACTCCCTGTCCTCTCTGGGCTCCTCGTGTCAGGGAGCATTAAGGCCTGGTCGCTCCCTAAGGGAGGGGAGGCAAGGGAGATCCCACGGCTGGCAGGGCAGGGGATTTGCCAGCCAGGGCCCCATCCTATAGCACCTGAGCAAGGTGAGCAGGGCAGGCCCAGAGATCATGGCCAGGTTCAACCAGGAGCCCAGACTGGCAAGCTGGTCCATGGTGACACGGCAGGTCTGAGGACAAGCCAGGAAGTCAGTGCACATCTGGGCCTGATCTATGGGGTCCATAAGCAGGCACAGGCATGGCTGTGGCGAGGTGGGGGATCAGTAACTCACATAGCATCACCAAGGAGCTAAGGGTCAGAGCTGAACTGAAGTGGGACTCCTGGGCCCATGAGCAGGGGGTGTGGGTGGAGGTCTCAGGTGAGGCTGCTTTGAGCAATTAAGACCTATCATCAGTGGAACCAGGGCCCTGACACCTGGACACACTGCACCACCACAGAAATGGGGACACAGCAGTGCAAAGCCTTATCAGACTGAGAAAGGAATTAGGGAGAATTTTCTGCATCTATACAGACCACTTCACTCACAGTTAGACCCCCTCAGCCTTTCTGCTTAGACATCTCTAGCTCAGCAATAACCAGGAGTTTCAGCCCTAAATCTTCTCATCACCTCAGGGTCAGTGGTCCATGCTCTAGTCCTTGTCCACCACCTTGTGCCACCTGAGTTTTCCCCAGGTAGCAAGTCCTGGGCTGGGGCATACCTCAGATCAGCATGAGCGAGAACAAGTGCTGGAAGTAAAAGTGATACACCCTCTCCCCCCTTCCCCCCCACCTTTCCTACAAGCCGTCACCTGGCTTCCCCTCTTCCCAGCTCCAATTTCTTCTCTTTCCGGAGCTTTGGGAATCTTCACAAGTTCTCACTGAAATAACTTTGCAGATCTGAGCATTTCTCTTTCTATACAGCTCCCAAGAGAATAAAACAACAAAGCACATTTACTCCACCTGACGGCTGGATGCAGATCAGCATGCTCCCAGTCTGGGAGTGGTGAGAACACTAAAAGCATTTTCACTTCAATTATCTACTAGCAACAGCCTGGCACAGACCCAAAATGCTATAGTTTGCGAATCAAAAGCATTTTCGGGTACTCAGTCCTGGGAGGGACTTGCACATAACCACTGCACTTCTAAAAAAGGAGGACAGAGTAAAATTGCTTTAAAACAGCACAGTTCCACACTTGAAAAGCAGTATCTTGGAAAGTCAGTGCCAGCACACATTCAGTACATCAAGACAATAGCAAGACTGTCTTCTTCCTACCAGCAAATTTTCTAAACCAACCAAGAAGAAAAGCTGTCTCCCTTCCTTGATGTGCGTGTCTTGTTCCTGAGAAGAAACATATGATCAGCGGAGAAAGCTGCTCCAGCCTGTCTTCGCTAACAATGACTTCCTCCCATCAAGAAGATAGTTTACTGCCATTTTTAAAAGACTGCCAAGCATAAAAATGCTTTGCACCCTAGGGGTTAATATCAACTCTTGCTAACACTTCACATTTCAAATGCTCACGCTTTGCTGCACTTTTATAGAAGAGGATTTTCAGTCTTATTGTTTCTGCAAGACTGAACATTTAAAAACATAGGCCTGGCAGAGAACATTAGATGACAGTCTGGTCCCCAGCACCACAGTCCATCACACATACATGCTCACTGCAGAAGGGCCCACAGATCTGCTCTCTCTCCTATACACAGGCTCATGTCACATTAACAACTCTACTGAAGACAATGCAAGAGCTGCATCTGGAACATACCATGGGACTGGGACACACGGAGGATATATCAAGGCTACCATAGATGTTCTTTGCCCCATTAGAAATCTGGAAATTAACAAAGTTTAACTCCTGGATGACCTCAGGAAAGATTATTTTGTATCACCAGGGGCAGAGACTATAACTCTCACCAACCTCTGTTAAGAAATTATTAAATGATTGCTTCCCAACTCCAATCCTGGTAAAACACTTAAAAACAACTTCATATGAATTTAAAAAAAAAAAAAAAAAGAAAGAAAAATCTCGAAGTTGCTTTCATCATATACTACCACTAGCAGCATCAAGATGTTCTGCTTTTATTTCACCTTTAGCTGTTGCCAGTCTCCACAGTACCAGGAGAAGACATACCAGGAGGGAAGAATCCTGAACACATCAGGTGGAAGCAGAAGCAGCAGACTAATCCGGGATAAATATAGTGCAAACAACAAAGCAGTTTCTAAACCTCTTTGCATATACTACCATGTTTTACACCAAGGACTTCAGCTTTTCCGGTTTTCAAATTCATTCTTCTCTTTTACAATCCCTTAAAAACTTTTCAAGCTCCAGCTAAATACAATGAAACATTTTAAATGCACAGACTGAATAACCTGGTGTACTGTACCCATGTGCATCATTTAATCTAGATGAAACAGAGCAGCCAGAAGTGATAGAAAAATCACAAAAGCACAGCCAAACAGAAGAACACACTATTTTTTTTAAAGCTGCTATCCCAGACAGCTGTATTTTACCAGACTTGGAAAGCATACATGCGCACACATTTCAGTCCGGCTCTCATGTATATACAGTAGCCAAGGAGATCTTCACCTGGGAAACAAAATGTGATACACAATGTTCCTAAGTGTCACTCCAAACATGCTGTTATTAAAATGTTACCTCCACAGCAACAGAGTTGCTAACTTAAGGACTTCCACAGATGATCAGCGATCCGTTTAGTTCTCCATGTAGGTTTAAAGCAGCAGCTCCCAGCTCATATGACAACACAGTCTTAACATGTCCATACCGCTACCCTCCACTTAAAAAGGAAACTGACCTGCAAATCCATCAGGAGAGATGCAGAGGCAGTGCTGTGAGCTGAGCTACCTCCATGCATCCCTCCAAGTCTCACAGTATTGCAAGGGCAGGGAGACTGAGCCTAATCTATCTTGCAGGGTCCCTCTCTATAACTAGAAGTCATAGCAGGAGACATCCAGTCACGGTGTGAAGGGATGCACCGCTGGAGAAGGTGATACCGGTAGATGCTGTCTTCTAGAGGAATACCCCACACTGTTGGTGCCTACCACTTTTTAACCTGCTTCTGACCTTGCCATGGCGCGACAGACAAAGTGGGGAAGATCCAAGAAAAACTGCAGGACTCTTCAAGTGAAGAGCAGAAAAAGCCTTGAAAGGTCTAACTGATAAACCCATTTTTTGCTGGACACTATGAAACACTGGAAAGGCAGACAACTTTTCGCATTTCAAAATAAAATCCCTTCAATACAGCAGTGTGGAGTTCCTGTTCTTTCAGTATTTGGCATGGTAAGCACAGGAATAAGCAATAGATGTGCTTTAAACTGATCAAATGTGTTAAAAACAGAAGAGGCATAAAAAGCTTGTTATTTACTTAAGGCTTTCAGTTATCTGCACGAAATCCTACTTCTCAGAATTCTATGTTCTATGGAACATCATATGTTTTGAAATACTAGCTAAAAAAACCCAAAACACACAAAGAGGCCTGTGTTTTGAGTATTGCAATAGGGAGAAAACACACCATTACCTGAACTATAGATTTTTTTTTTTAAATCCGGATGCTCTAACACATAATGGTTTCCACGGAATTTGTTTTCCTATGCTGGGGGGGGGCGGGGAGGGGATCACAAAATGTAATGCAGTCCAAAACATGAAGTGCAGAAGAAAGTAAATTCTCTTTTGGACACCCTCTGAATACATAGAGAGAGATCAGAGTTTCATTTTCTTTTAAAGCAGAGACAGTTTACAAGCAACGGTGTCAGAATGAACTTATAAAGGCAGTGGCTACTAGCCTTGCTTACAGCTATGTGTGCTGTGTTCTCTCACTCCCAGCAGCATAAACACTGGCCCCAAAGAGCCAACGTTTCACCTCACAAGGAAATCAAGTGAGTTGTTCCTCTTCTTACATAACAAGCAATTTCAGTAATAAACTTCCCACTGACAGGGTGACAGCAGCAGTGAATCACCAGGACATTTTCACGAGGAAGAGATGGCTCCAGACCAGCATCAGACAGCTTAGCTGTCAGGACAGCTGAGATGCCATATACCTTTTCCCCTTTACACACTGGACAGTAGTTAAAGAGCAGTGCCTATTACATCTATAAAACTCTGCACTCACCCTGAATTGCACCATCGAGGGGACTGTGCACGCAAAATAGTACACTCAGAGCACAAGATACAATTTGTACTGATTGCAGTGCTGCAGGGCCAAAGCCTGCATCCTCCCTTGCACCCGGAAGGGGGGTATGAGATTAATAGATGACCTAACTTTTTTCCACAACAGATGGCCAATCCTGACAGTTGCTGGCCAAATGCCAGTGGGTGCACAAATGCTCCACCAGTGCTTAGAGCATGCTACAAATTGCTCACCCCATCAGGGGCCTGGCAGCAAAAAACAAGCAACAGGCAGAGGGGGAGAGATGAGCCTTGCAATGACAGACAACTTTGAAACATTTCAATGTCCAATGCAGGAAAAAAAATACCACGAGCCCCAAAAACATTATCTCTGCTCTTGGTCCCGAGAGTCAGCTAAGAGCTGGAAGGAGAAGCTATGTAAGTTTTGGATGAATACTGGCTAAGGCCTTACTTCTGGAGTTTATTTGTTCTGGGGGTTTTTTGTTTGCCATTTTTTATTTTTTAAATAAAATAAAATGGGGGGGTGGGGGTAATCACACACTACTTGACTTGATATAGGTTTGCTCCAGTTAGCTACTTTTCCACATTCTGCACTTTTCAACCACAAGCAATTGCCAGAAAGGCAGTTCTTACAACACCAAGTTATTTATATACTCTGCTAATGATAATGTTCAGGAGCACTGAGCATTAATGTTTCACTAACTGAACTGCATGCTTCTAGCAGGGTTTAAGTGCACCTACCACAGAACAGCTCTAACTCATTTGACCTCTTCTAGAACCAAATTTGTCTAGATACAAAGAAGTGAATGTTCCCTGCTCAGGAACAAAATGTCTGACTGCACAATCCTGAAAAAGTATTAACAGTTTCTTAAAACTGCTGCTAGTCTAAACATTCCAGCACTCAGAGACCTTCAAATCTTTCCTATTTATTCTGATCTTGTTAGAAAGAAGCCAGCACAAGAAATGAACACCAGCAATTTGATCTGCACTGAACTATTTTGACTGAACTAAGAATGAGGACAACTTTGGTTATAAAACTCCAGTTGCTCCCACTTCCTCTCCACTGTCAGCACCCTGGGTAAGTTATTAAACTGCACTCACCGAATGGTAATTCAAATCTTGTGTCCAGCAAAATTTTATGAGGAGTCGGGTTTTTGGTTCCACAGATTTCATCATGTTTCATTACAACTTCTGCCTCCAGCGTAGACCACTCCCCAGGACCCTCCTGTGAATCACAAGCCACAAGTGAAGCTTAAAGTCTGGCAGGTCCTTATGCAGTGACTCTCAAACATTTGCTAAGATAAAAGACTCCAGGAAAAGCATTACGGCATTATCAAAGCCTGGTACACAATTTTAATGTCAAATGACATCCATTCAGCACATGCTGGCAGCTTTTCTTCCAAATCTCACAGGCCTTCATCAAGACAAGCAGCGAACACCTCCTAGCAGAACTACTGCCTTCTCAGTAGAACCGCAAAGGTAAATCCTCAAAGGCAGGCATCGAGGAGTGCCTGGACAGCCAGATGAACCGAGCACCAGGCTAGACCTTATGGACATAGCTGCTGGGCATCCCCACTCTTTTCCTTTTATGGAAAACACAAGCTCTCTCTTCCTGCTCAAATTCAATACTCTTCCATGAACGCCCTTAAATTTGAGGTAACAAACCAAATCTGTCCTGCTTAGCTGCAAGAACTGCCAAATTCAGTAGCTAGGGCAGTTACAGATACTGGCACATTCCATCTCCTACTTTTCTCAGTTCATTTTAGCACCAGTAGACACTCTCTAACACTGCAACCAGTAGTTTTAAGAAGATGATGCAGACATGCTCTGGGTCTACCTCAAAAGGCCAGCTATTGTCAGGGCACCCACTGTCTTTAGCAGGAACTCACAGAAATGTGAGCATCAGACTAAGCAGTCAGTTCTTCGGACTTCAGACACATGTCAATTACATGTGTTCTTTAACAGGTTAAGCCCTGTTTTTTAAGTACACCTGAGTGAAATGAGACCAAAGACCTCTGCTTAAGCTCAGTTTTTGTCTCACTGTTGGCAGCCTCCTTCAAAAACAAAAACAACAAAGTGATGCCAACAGCCCTCTCCCCTCACCAAGCCTTCCTGACTTTGTAAATGGAAGTTTTGCTGAGAAGCACAGTCCTAGGCTGCACGCGGCCGGATTTGTAGTATGTTAACTATCAACACTGGAGCTGTCGAAATAAAGCTACTGTGTCAGCTTAACCTCATCAGATTGGTGAATGGCCTTCAGAGCAATCCACACAGTCCCAACCAGGGTGTCCCAGATCAGTCCTTTGTTCCATACTTCAACAATTAGGCCCAGGTCCAGCCGACTGATCTCACTGCAAGAAAAGAAAAGGCAGTACAGGTGAGAATAAAGCAGGATACAATGTAATTCTGCTTCAGGTTTTGCACCATGATTACACCAGTGAATTCTTTCTATACAGCTGCATTAAGCTACACAGAGCTTCTGGAAGCATGTGGTCAAGGTGGCTCGCACTCACAGGGAACACTAATTTCTAATGACTGATTTCTCACAGTTTAACACTGACTATATAAAGATTGCAAACTAAAACCCTGAACTATGTCATTCATGGACTGCCAGTTGGGAACTTGCCTCAGCAGCTATGTACACTGGAGGAGGAAGTGTATCTTGAGCTGAAATCTAGACATGTGCTGCTCCTTGTCACCGTGCACCCCATTTCTAACAAAGTGTCTCCTCTACCTTAGCAGCACAGCAACACAAGCACACTCCGGCAGGTCCAAACACGCCAATACTTACCAACGAACTGAGCTGCCACATGCCAAAAGTAACACTCCCAAACCCAGCATAGCTGCATCAGCAGCACCACATTGCTCAGGCCTGCGTTGCACTGCTTCTGCTCCAGCACTAGCTTCTTCCTCTGCATGACATTGCAAGGCTCTGAGCCACGCGAATCTCTGGCAGCAAGCAGCACTGCAGCCACAAAACCAACAAGTGCCAAGTTCTTGGAAATACTTACCTGAAAGTTTTCAGAAACATCTTCCCTCTTACTAGGGAAAGGATGCATCTCAAATTTGCTTTTTCCCCAATGCTTCATAGCATTTACGCCTCCCTCTTCCACGCTGGTTTATAACATGTCTACTTAAGAACAGCATAACGCACACACACAACCTGAATGATGGTAAAAACAACATAGTAGAAAAAAATCCTGAGCAGTTTGCTGATACAAAACTGTCTCACACATCGTGAAGAAGGGGTATTGTTCCTACTTCCCTGAGCTCAGGACGTCCCTTTAGTGCAACTGCTAAACCCCAAAAGTAGGTATCTTGGACACACAGTGCTGTTGCCTGCTGTCCTTCTGTCCAAATATATCCACGTTAAGTTTATCAAGTGAATTTAAACTCCCTTTAGTTGCTAATTTCTATAGACTGCCATCATGGCCAAAGAAAAAAAAAAACAACTACTGCTGCAAATCGCAGCATCTATTTGAGCTTTGCCCCAGAGACTTCCTACAACTTTAAGAGAGAATATTGTATCTACCAGGTTCAAGACAAACCCTACAGCTACAGCACATTAATTTCTATTTTAAACCGAAGTGCTTCTGTTGTTGTTTAAGACACAGGAATTGAGATCAGGAGTGTCCAGTACTTGGGTGACTCAGTCTACATAGTTCAAAACCAAGCTATGACACAGGCTTATTGTGAGTTTACTCCTAGCATCTTGAAATTGAGTCTCCAGCTCCCTCTGTTTGGATATGAGTACTAAATACGTCCAAACTAACAACTAGCCACCTGCACCATCACTGCTCTGCCCTCCCACTGCTTGCCTTTTGGAAGATGATATTTATCTGATTGCACAACCTTGCAATAATAACAGAAACAACTGATTTTCTACTGGCTGGACTAGTGTGAGGCCAGAAAGGGAAGGGAAGGAAGAAATACTCCATTTTCAGACATATTGCAAAACCACATTCTTTGCTTCAACATACACTGACAGAGCAAGACACTGGTCATAAGACACCCAACAGGCTTCTGTAAAGAACTCCACAAGACAGGTCACCAGATAAGAGTAAAAAATAAAAATATTTTCAGTGACTTTGATGGCCTTTGTGTCTCCCTTTCTCCACCTTCTGGTTAGACGCAGAATAGCTTCAAAGACCAAAAGAACTGAGATTGGAATTTGGTGTCCCTCTTTCCACACACACACAGAATTTAAATGAAAGACATTTGTAGCAAATTTAACATCTATTTAACCATCATGTTCTAAATAACAGTTTTCACTTTCATTCAAGACGTGCTCTCTGCAAATATGCAGTCCTTCTAAAGCTGCTTCAACATTAGAAGACGCCCCCAAAGAATACACTAAAGTGCTTTACTGGTCTGGTAAATGAGCAAATCTGAAACAACCACAGAGCCCCAAATTCTGAAGTGTTATGTCTCACAAGGAGTCTGGAAGCAAAACAACACACACAGATAGAAAGCATTTTTTTGGTTATAGTCTATTCTTCCACTATGCCTCATAAAAAAGGTATACACAAACACAGACAGAAAAAGCATCCTTCCCTCAGGGAAAAACTACTGTGTTCAAAAGCCTTTTCCAACTCCAGAAAGAAAAAGAGCAAACCAGTAAATAGTAGTATTGGAATATCAGTGTTATTTCTCCTGGGACAACTTAATGTACACAGAATCATGCAAAACACGTTCCCTGCCACATGTAATATTTGTGTTATAGACATCAGAACAACTGTGCTGTTGCTTGGCTAAAGCAGGGACGATAATGGCAAGGTAGTTCAGCTAATATTCTGCTTTCATATCCCCTAGCAACTAATTATGGAGCAGCACAGTGACCTTATAGCATGCTAGCTAAGCTCACAGTTGATATCGGAGAGCAGTTCCAGGAGCTGTTTGAGGGGAAGGAGGAGGAGCAACCGTGAGAGCCGTCATCCAACACAAACAAGTGCCATTCTTAAATCGCTGGTGAGCAGCCTCCTCTGTAGCTGGTCATGTTTAAAGCTAGTTCCTGTCGACAGGCTGAACACAAATCACAGGAAGAATGAGTTAGTAGCTTGGGTATGGGCATGTGATTTGGCAGACAGGTACAATTCCCTGCCGCAGCCTTACCCCAGTCCTGCAAGGTTTACGTCAGTGACAGCCACAGCCTCTGTCTGACCAGGAACTGCAGAGCTGAGAAGATGATGGCGTTCAGGAGCAGACGTGTTCCACCAGATGCCAAAGGGCAGGCTGCAGACTCTCTGTGCAGAAGCACACACCTGACTGTGCTGCGCCAAAAGCACAGTGCCACCAAAGCAAGCAGACTGGGAGCACAGCTACAACGGCAACACTGTACTGACCCAGATGAACTCTCAACCAGAGGCACAATCTTCCCACTTTCAGCAGAGCAGAACCAACAGCTGCTGGATTGGAAAACAGACTCACAAAATCCCATATAGGTCTCTTGCTACAGATACACCTCAGACCCACCCAAAAACAGTGCACGAGCTTTGACTCTACAAGATGGAGATTACAATGTTCCCCCTGTCCATGCCAAGTTTAGAGAAAAGTACTTGGAGTCCACAATTCAGTGAATTTAGTTCACTTTGTCTTACAAAGCTACAGAAATGGAAGCAGATGCAATATATCCATGAGTCACTCATCCAACAGCAAAAAAACCCACCATTCTAAAAGATACTGGGAAACCCCTGGCTACATGTCAGGACCATGAGAACCAGAGCAAACCAGAAATGCCAACTGCTCCAAAAACCCTGGAAGAGATGCAATTGATCCTGCTGCTCATGGCAGAGAATGGCAGCCGCTCAAGATGCAGCAGGGAAGCTGGAAAACACATTTACGGGCACCAGGCCAACGGCAGAAAACCTGAACACACAAGAGCAGCTCCCACACTGAGAATCAGGATCAAAGTGTCAAGGCCCTGAGTGCACTAACAGCAGCCCCTAACTTCCCTGACCAACCTCACCTACGACCTCCACCCCACATCCTCTTCCTATGGCCCATGAGAGTTCCATTTAAGCTCAGCTACAGGTCTTCAGTCCTTGCCTAAGCTATTATGCAGGTGTGCTTGTCTCCAGCTCAGCCACAGCTGTGCCCATGCCTGGCCATGGACCCCATCAATCCAGACCCAACCCACAGACTGACATCCCAGCTCAACCTCAGACTTGCCTTGCTCATCACTATGGACCTGACTGGTAATTGCTGCACTATGTCTGACCCTGATTATTGTTACCAGACACAACCCTGAGCCTGACTTGCTAACTTGCACTCCCAGCTTAACCTCAGACCTGCCTCATTACTACGAACTTGTCTGATAACCTGACCTCTCAGCAGACACTGGCCTGATCCTTAGGCCCTCCCCGCTTGCACTGCTCAGGTACTGTGGGACTGGGCCCTGGCTGGTGAGTACCTGGCTCTACCAGCCATCCTACCACACTCTGCTTCTGGCTCCCTGTCCCTGAAAGAGCAGCCAGCCCTCAGTGCCAGGTCTAAGAACAGGTATTCAGGCAACCTGACACTGTTAAAGCACACAGGCTGCTCCAGCCAGTCTGTGGCAGCGGCAGAGACAATCTCCCAACACACATCTCCTTCAGCACAGGTCAGTGTGTACAACAGAAAAGCAAATTTAGGTTATCATTAGGCTTGTGCATTTTACCTACTTAAATACTCTAATTTACACAACACAACAGCCAGCAGTTCCATATACATGTCAGTGCTGTAGTAGGACTCAACCACAAGCACCTCATCGTTGCGCAACACCATACTTACAACATGAAGTCCTGTTCCCAGCAGGGTTGGTCACCTCGCACGGCTACCGTCGTGCTCTTCACATTTTGCACTTTCAGGGTCACGTATGTATTGAATTTATCTGGGGAATGAGAGGCAAAATTTATCTATTTCTGTGTACCCTTTCATCACATAAGCACAACATTTCAAGGTTTTCCGTCCATACATCGCACCCCAGGGGGACCCAAAACAAAAAGCCCATATAGAAAGACATCACTGTAATAAGGAGCCAAATGTTCAATACATTTTTCACCTGCCATCAAATTTTCAATTACAGATTTTTAGAAATTCATGCACAAACAAATAAAAACTAGGCAATTAAGCACTTGCACTAAGTCAGGGACAAAGAAAGAGTGTAAAATCCTGAAGAACAGGGACAGTTCACATGTAAGATGCCGTTACTGAAATGCAGATGAGAGGAAGATGACACAGTCTGAAGGAATAGGGCCCATCTGCAGACCATGCAGAGTAAAAAACAAACGTGCACAACATACAAGCAAGAAGCAGTTGGGCTGATTGTATCACCGCTTCCCTTTTGACTCAACTGCTCTCCTAGTTCCCACCTGGTTTTCCACCCACAAATCCACAAAGAAGTTTACAGACCAGTCAAGGGCAGAAAGAAAACACAGTGATTTATGATCAATGTGCTAGAACTGATCTGCATTGCTTAAACCAGCTGATCTAGAAGAACCAAGTTACACTCACATTTTGACAAGATAGGCTTTGTTTAGGTGTTTTGCTTTTTATTTTAAATCTGAAGAAAAAGCCTAGAACAACTTCTTTCCTAGTTGCTGCTATCTTTTTGCTAATAAAACCAAAACCAGCCAAGCACAGACACATACAGAGTGTGAATATCAGCATCCGAGAATGAAAAAACTCCCTTTCAAGGGGAGTTACCACATCAGACCTGTCTACCAGTTTCATCAAGCCTGGAACAAGACAATATGCTAAGTAGCTAGAAAGCAGTGTACATATTTTAAAACATCAATGTTCTTCTGCATCTATTGCCAGAATAAGCTGTATCACAGCCCATTTTAATACCGACAAAATTCGCATCCATCATTGCTGTGGGCTGCTACAGCACGTTCCAGCATAGAATCATAGAATGGTTTACATTGGAAAGGACCTTTAACGGTCATATAGTCCAACTCCCCTGCAGTAATCAGGGACACCTTCAACTAGTTCAGGTTGCTTAAAGCCCCATCCAACCTGACCTTGAACATTTCCAGGCATGGGGCATGGACCACCTCCTCTCTGGGCAACCTGTGCCAGTGCCTCACCACCCTCATGGTAAAAAATTCCTTCCTTATAGCCAGTCTAGATCTACCCTCTTTTAGTTTAAAACAATGACTCCTTGTCCTATCGCAATAGGTCCTGCTAAAAAGTCCCTCTCCAGCTTTCCTATACACCCTCTTTAAGTACTGTAAAGCTGCAATAAGGTCTTCCCGGAGCATTCTCTTCTCAGGGTCAACAACCCCAACCCTCTCAGCCTTTCTTCACGGGAGAGGTGCTCCATCTAGCTTTAAATACCCTAAGAGAAAGGGAGGAAAGGGAAACTACATGATCCAGAAGCTCAGGAAAAAGTGGGAGTCACTGAAAGTCAGATTCCCTCATATCTAGCTACACCACTCACATCCTCCTGGGACACTGGGCTTGTCAGTGAAACCATACACTTCAGCTGAGTTAAATCTAGGCTACAGAACAAATATTTTGCAGCCATGAGCAGACTTCCTGATCAGAGAAAGGATAAAATACACGTAGTCTCCTTTCCAGTCTGGGCACTCAGATTTCCTTCCCTGGAAATCAATGTTGGTGCACACGCAGATCTTCACCTGACACAAAGTATGGACAAGGAAGCCTGGGAATCTTTGGCTATATAAAGCAAATAACAAGTTTGAATACAGCTGTGCGATTGCTTCAGATCTAAACACCTGAATATGTGTTATTCCAGAAGCAAACTGCTTATTCTTTTGTAAACTGTACATCAAATCCATTCAATAAACATATTTATCTGCTAAGGAATTCCTTGCTAGCTACTGAATCACAGTGAAATAGAAGCCAAGACTGTAAATTCTGGGTGTCACCAGCTCTTTATTTTTATTTTGTTATGCAGACACAAAACCTGGCAGATGGGATTTCAAGCCCAGGCACAGCCATTCCGTACTGCCACATAAGGGAATGAATCACTTCTGCAGTACCATACAGCAGCTCCGATCAGGACTGAGGAGGCACTGAACCCAGACAGGCATGCATCAGTTCTGCTCAGCAGACATCTTCAGATCCTGTTTTTAACAGGGACAGAGGAAGCATGGGAGCAAAGGGGGGGATGGGAAGTGGTGACAGTAAAGGCACATCTTTCCTCATCTATCACCTGTTCAGGTGAGCGGAGCAAGTAGAGGTTTCTCAGCACTGTCACACCAGGTCATAACACTCAAGCCTTTTACTAACTCAGGCTGCCTGGACTCTCAGAGTAGCTTTTGTCACTCCTAAGGAGAACACAGAGGAGCGGAGAGGAGGTACGTGAAAACTGGAAGGAGCAGCACAAGCAGGAATCACCATTGCTGCAAACAAGCAGTAGAGCATGGCTTACCTGGTGGTCCCTGGAGTTTAGCTTTCTTTACTGTAAAGGGAAAAAAGGAAAAGAAAAAAAAAGAGGCTGTTAGTGATTTTGTGGTTCTACAGTTTCATTTGAGTCAGAACATCACAGGGCATTGCATCAATTGGACAACTCCCCAGTAGAGGCCTGGTAGCTGGAAATCCACGTTCATTTTAACAGTTTAACAGATCTGGAGACAAAACCTCTTTTGCACCCCATGTCGCCTCTGTAAGCCGATGCATTTAAAAAATCATTGTAGGATTAGTGTTTCAAAGGCAATATGATCTGGCTAACGCAAAGCAATTTCAAAGCCAGTCCTTTGCAACCAGAAGTTACTGCTGCTTAGCCAGACCTCATTTCATACCACCTCAGTTACAAAGTCACAGACGCTCTAGAAGAAATAACATTTGTTTACAAATAAAGAATCTCCCCTAACAGTGCAGCGCAGACTTTCAACCACAACTCCAAAATAACCATGCCTGAGTAGCATTTCTATATTATGACACCTGTAAATCAAATTACCCCATTATGCCAAACAAGCAGCAGTCTGAAGTCAAATGTCACTTATCCAAGCTCTCCACTGTTAACTTAATTCCAGGACAGCATTTCTTAAAAACAATGGTTATAACATAAAACAGCACTGGCTTTTATCTCACCGCATAGAGAAGGTCCATGTCTACCTAGGGGAGATTTTGTTTACATTTCTCTTCTGCAAGCTCATATCCTCACTGGTATTGCTAAGTGTAAGCACCAAGAGAAGACATCTCCAGGTTCCAGCTAGCTTTCCCACTGGAAAACTAACACTGAGAAGAAAACACATTTAACAAGCTAGGAAGCAAGGTACACCAGAGAGTAAAAAGATCTAAAAACTGGTGTAGTGAAGTTTCCTCCAGAAAACAGAATCACAGAATCACAGAATAGTAGGGGTTGGAAGAGACCTCTGTGGGTCATCTAGTCCAACCCTCCTGCCGAAGCAGGGTCACCTACAGCACCCAACACTTTTCAAAGGCTCACAAAGTCTAACTTCCAAGACAAATGTTCTAGAAAATAACATTAAAAAACAAAAATAATGAAATAAAATTAAAAGATAACGTAAAATAAAATTAGAATTAAAATTAAATTAATATTAAATAAAAAAGAAAATAATGGCCCCTGTAGGGTTATATGTGACAAGAGCTGCAACGGAGTGTGATGCTGGAGAACACCCTTACTGTTGGAGAAATTCTCCATTGCAGGCATTTACAGTCCAGGTAGGTGTTAGCATGAAGGAAATCCTGTATTGGGTATAGTCTGAGCCAGAGGAGTCTCAAACAGAAGTTAGAAGAGCTGTGGCTTTTACCTAGACCACCAAGGCCCGCAGGCCTTTAGGTCCAAAATAAATCAGTTCATTTTTTCCCAGGTTCAGGGCCTGAAGCACTCCTGATGCTAAACCTAATGGTGCAAGCAAAACATACAATTGTGGGGGCCAGCGTTCCTGCTGACTGAAGATGCGGATTCCTTTTTAATCTCCACATCAATCGGTCTGTTTAACCGCTGAGAAACCGGCAGCACAACCTACCCAACTTTCTGTGTGCTTCTGGATACCACACAAAAGCAGGCATTTTATGAAATACTGCCCTGGAGCAGACAGACACCAGCTTATCTCTGATCCTCCTCCTTTGCAAGAGGCGGGAGACAAAGAAACAAGTGCATGTGCTTGAGGGGAGAAAAAAAGGAGAAAGAGGGCAGAGGATGCACAGTAAGCTTCAGCACTCTCTGTTCATGACAAGCTCAGTTGCTGTCAGCAGGGAAGCAGAAGAAAGCCCCGTGTGGAAATTTGGTAATATTTGTCAAAAAAGCAGCCAGACTGGGCCAATGGCTCCTAGACATGGAGATGAGACAGTGTCTCTGCACCAAGTGATAGGCAGACTAAGGGACAGATACTGTCTGTACATTGGGGTCTCAACCTCTAAATATTAAGAGGTTCATCTGACAAAAGGCAGCAAATCCTCCTGAAAAGAGTGACCATGGTGGGGCTTCAGCAAGAGCTGTCCCAGGGCTTGCAGCAACAAGGATATCCTGGGGCAGCAGCAAGACTACAGGAAGATCACACACCTGCTACGGACCCACATCACAAAGATGGAGTCCTGCATCTTTGACATCGACCGGGAACACAGCCCCGAAACAACCAGCATGTAATAAATTACACCTTTCCTTGCAGAAGCAGGGCATATAAATTAAGAGCTGGATCACAAACTCATGTCACCAGTAACTTTTTTGCTTCCATCTGGAAGTTTAGACAGCAAAGAAGTTCCCATGAAAAGTGACTTGGACATGTTTTTATTTTGTTACCCCACTGGAAAGCACTTCCTAGGGGTGTGTACAAATAATTGCAAAGGTGCAGCTCCCAAAACAACTCAGGGTCAGGTCTGGCCGTGAGACCGCAAGGTTTGACATATAACAAGGTGAGTGTCCGGGAACTCAGAGCTGCAGAGAGCTGCTAGACACTGCCAAGACCTGGCCTGTTCGGCAGCCCAGGGAATTCATGGGTCATGTGCAACGCGCAGAACAGCACGCACCATGCCACTGCTGAAGGACCACAGCTTTGGAAAGGCACAGTAAGGTTGGCTTTCCTGGGGAAACTTTTGTACCCACACCTGCTCGTTCTGTCTCCTTAGAGCTCCTATATGCCAAGTGCTCAAGAAAGGACACAAAGGAGTAACGAGGTGGTGAAGAAGCCAGACACGTTAATAGTTAATTGCTCAGTGTTGCAACAAAGGCTGAAAACTCATTGCTACTCGGGGGCAGGACAGCAGGCTGAAATCAAGCCTCGTGAAACAGTACATTTGATAAAATAAAATCTGTACCACAACAGGGAAGCATTCTCTGGAGCACTCAGCAGCACAAAGTTTTACAAATACAGCTGCTTCTATAAAAACCTGAAGACAAAGTGAATCAAAGGTCTAGATGAGAGATTTTCTGACTCACTCCCGTTTATTCCAGAGGCACTTCTGGGCTCTGGGAATGCCACATTTTTAAACTATCTGGAAATACTAAATGCCATTCCATTTCAAATGGCGTCTCCCAGCAAAGTGGGTAGCACAGAAGTCCAGCAACTCAGAGGAAAACACTGGACTATGCTGAAACGTAATCCTCCTAAGCCACTGCTACACTGCATGGGAAGGACACCAGGGAGGGAATGAAAATGACAGCAAACTAGAAAGGAAAGTGAGACCTAGAGCTTTGCACTGCCACGTGCGAGCACTGCAGGATACAGATGCAGAGAGACACACCTGCTCTCACTGTGCAAGTAAAGATTCGTTTAGTCACCGAAAAAGACTTTGGCGTATCAGAGACACAGGTATTACACCTCAGTTCAAAGACCTGTTAGAAAGCACATGCGCTGCCCTGAAATAACCAGATGCAAATTAGACAGACAGATACAAAAGCAATGAAAATTGATGTAAACATTCAATTCATTCAGAGATTTCTTTTCTTGGGCAATCTCTCACCATTCTGGTGATACTCTAACGTAAGAGACTAGAAAAAAATTAAGCTGAAGTCTTGCCTGCAACTTAAAAAAAAAAAAGCCACAACAGGATTCCATAGGCTTTACAGCTGTCAGTTATAAAAGGCTGGACAGTCAGACACCTAAAGACTAGGAAAGGAGAATACAAGACAGACATTGCAAAAAAGGTCCAGAATCATTGTGGAAGGGTGGAAAAAACAACAGAACATATCTCTTACATGCAAGGCAAATCACTGTGAGGTTCGGACAACACATTGCTCAAACCTCCTAAGCAGGAACACACTCGTATGCAATTAAAGGGAACCTGGGTGTTCTGAACATCTGCAGATTCAAGATCACCTTCAACATTTGCTTGCAAATCAGAGGGATGCAGACATCGGGAGTGCCTGAGCAGATGGCCAAAAGATTACATCCTAACTAAATCCAGCACATGACTTTAAGAGCTGGTCACTCGTCACACTGCAACAAAATCTACATCCTTACACAGAGGCCAATAAAGTGCCATTGAGGGGCTGCTGGAGAAATTAGAAGAATGAAAGGATGCAGCTTAATTAGTGCTCTTAAAAGGAAATGCAATGCTGAAAGCAGAACATTCAAAATGCATTTCCATGATCAGTCATTCAACAAACAGCTTCCTCTTCCCTGTGAAAAACGAGTGCAGTTTTAATGTGTTTTCAAGAGCACTCAAACTTCTGTAATAACTGTCCCCAGCTGAACAGCAGAATCGATGCATATTTCCATTTCACTCTGTGCCCTTCTCATCTCTTCCAGGTGCTCAGACATCAGTGCACAGTGATAAACAGCACTAGGGGCAAAGGTTGCTTAAGCAACAGAAGTAAGAGCCCACAGCAAAAACGTTCATACTACCCAAGACAAAGTCAACACACCAAATGCAGCACCTGTGCACCATGCAGCACCTGTGCACCGTGCAGCACGTATGCAGAAGGGAGGGAATCCCTTCTGCGAGTAAACTGTGGGCTAGGCAGTGCTCTGGCCCGTCAGGTCTGTTACATTTTCTGCAATTGAGCCTTAGTCAGTAATTTTGCTGTCTGAACCCTGCATCAACAACTACAGCACATGTACTCATTGCAGAGCCAGAAACTCAACGCTTCCTACTCACTTCTTCAAAGCCATTTATAAAATCTGTAAGAGGCTGGCAAGTGGCACAAGACTTGTGCATCTAAGACGGATTGCTCTATACCTGGGAAGCCCTCCCTGACACACAGGTACCTTTCCCTCCCCTGGAAATCAAAACATTTTACATGCACAGCCCTGCACATCCTCACCTCCCACCTGAGGGCAAGGAATCCTTTTCATTCCCACTACCTGAACACAAAAGGTGCTCCAGACTGAACGGAAGTGGAGGCCATGCAGCAATCTCACCCCTGACTTTAACTCAGTCCCTGTTTTGTTTCATACGAACCCTACAAAAGTCCAGCAGCACCAGAGGAGTGCTACTAAAAGCAACTGCAGACGCCACAGCAGAACAGCAGTACTAACTGTGCCATGAAATTCTCCTCATCCCTTCAGAACTCTAAGAAAGAGATGGATAAAATGGCAGTTTAATAGTTTTTCCAAACCTGTTATGAGAATTCAGCGTGTCACATCTACCTTGGTATTCCCAGACTGAGACAGGTTTAAAAAGGAAGGCTCCACTGGATTCTCACACATTCAGAGCTAAACTAGGTTCAAAAGGAAAAGGTTTTCCTGAACTAGCTCAGAGGAAGAATAATTGCATAGGAGGCCCCAGGGACCCACCAGCACTCAACAGCACCTCAACAGCCTTGGCTGTGACTGCAGAGAGCCCAGAGCAGGGTTTGCTCGGGCTCCATCTCCTCGCAGCAGAGCCCTGCTGAGCCTGGGTGGCTATCACAGCCCAGAGACTCCCTCGGACCCAGGGCCACTGAGAGGCAAGAGACTTGCTTTGTCTTTCTGCCAGGGAAAACGAACCACTGTTTCACACAGAAACACTGCTCTGCTCGAGCAGGGAAGAGAGCACTTCATGCACCAGCGTATTCCCCTCAAAGAATAACGCGACAGAAACACCACAGCTACTTTCATGTACCAACAGACATAAAAGCTGAGACTGCATTCACAGGAAACAAAGGACAACATTTTGTTATTGCTTGATGTGAATAGAGGGCTGGGCTGACCAAAGAATTGCTCTGCTGCCAGAAGGAAGAGACACTGCGAAATGCCACTTTGCTCAGTACCTGGCAGAGATCAGGAACTTAGCATGCATTTCCATCAGTACCTGAATAATTAAGATTGCATCTAGGGGCTGAATTTTTCTGACTTAATACCTGAAACAGTCCTTCAAAAAATTCATCACCTGTTTGGCTGAGACAACTGTTAAGGAATCCATATAGCCTCAAAAGCAAGCCATCAGTACCACTAAATTTACCTTGACCGAACAGAGATTGATATGCTTTAATAAGTAGTCCAGAATAAAAGGAATGGACACAATATGAGATTATTAATTCTTAATAGTTTGTCAAAACGAAAAAAAAACCACAACACACTTTCACATTGCAGTTCCCGTTCATGTAGCAAAGAGCTTTCTTCAATTTGACCACCCTAAATGCCCGCAGGACAACTTGACTCTCCTTTCTCACGGCCTTGGGAACCATGTCAAACAAAGGGAAGGTATGCTCACTTCAGCAACCAACCACATCTAAAAAGCCGCTCCTGTCACTCTGGGATTTTTCTCAGGAAGAAGCGAAAAAAAATTAAAAAGAGATTCTATTCTGTTGCTTGTGGTAGGAAATTGATCTACCCAAGGGATTTCCATTTTGCCAGATGTCTCGAGAATGAATTAGAATCCCTCCTAATTCACATGAAATAGCATCTTCCTGCTCAGATGATCTGCAAATTCATCACCCTGTCCAGAGACACACAAAGCTACTAAGTTTATTTGATTTACAATTCAATTTACAACAAACAACTTTCTAACAGCCACTCCACCCTTTCTGCCCACTGGAGCAGTGACTGATAGCAGCTGGAACACGTGTCACTGTTTGGAAGGGCTTTCCAGATTCCTGCCCTAAGAGAAGACACACTCAACCAGTACCTTTTCATATAGGACATCCAGGAAAGCACTACATAAAGTACACGTTCCAACAGCCCTCCACACTGCCAAACTGCACTAGATCCTCTCTTGTTCACCTGTAAATTCTCTGGTCAGTTAAGATCCAGGGCTTGCACACACACAAGTGTCAACACGCAGGTGAAGAGCACCTCCCTTGTCTCCCTGCACAGCCCAGACACCCCATACCTTGGGGCTGATGTTTCCAGTCCCAATGGGACACTGCAGCTGCTGCCTGCTTCTGCTTGCTAAGCTTCAACCCAACATTTGTTTCTTTGCCAGAACTTTCACAGCCCAACATCCCATCACCTGGATGGGCCAAACTTTGGTGAGCACAGTACTGAAATCTACCCAGAAAAAGCCTAGCTTTTATATATAAAAGCTATACATCATTGTCTTGTCTAAATCTCTATTAGTGCCATAGCCCATGGGCATCAGTGCAACGCAGCACAGCAGCAGGATATTTGGAATATTTGCCACCGTTTCATTCACATGAACCTGGAGAGCTAGCAGGACAACAGGATGGCCAATCTACCTAAAACTGAGCAAATCCGCAGTTAGTATACTGTGCTGAACCAGTTATCAAATGAAGGACATATCTGACTATTCTGTTCAATCATCCAGTCTGATCACTTTAGTGAACTAGGTAATTTCACACCTCCTGCAGATACTTTCACTTTTCAGCTCAGCTTTTGCATAAAACTTGGTAAGTGTACACAGCACAGTTCAGCTTTCACCAGAACATCACCTTGCTCCGCTACTTCTGTCCTCACCAAAGTCACCAGATAACTTCAACAGAACAAATTAAAACACGTGGTAGGGAACACTTTCTGGCGGTTGCAAACACTCCAGTCAAAACCACATTCTCAAGCTATACCCAGAGCAGAGGATCAACTTCACAGACCCTTTGGAAGGGTTAATTTTTTTATTTTTTTAAATAAAACTCAGTCCTCATCAGCAAAAGAAGCCCTTCTCTTAAAAGACGCTACTTCTCTGAAAGGTACTTCATGTGACAGAAGGGGTGACAATTCAATCTATTTTTTTATGATGATTTAATGTAGTAGGCAGTTAATGCAAGTAGGCTTCTGAACACTTTCAGTGACAAAATAAGATTCAGACAGCTAGACAGATCTGGGTCTCGTTTACAGGTTAATCTGTTACCAGATTTGATTTGACACACTGACTTAACATCACACAGATTTTCAACCTCCTGAAGAGTTCCACATGCATTCTTGTTTGTTGCTTAGTTCAAGAACTCTTCTACCTGAAATATTCCAGGAACTCTTTCAGCAACAGAAAGTCACAGGTGAAGAAAATGCTACAGCAATTAAAAAACTTATAAATAGTGCTGCAGAAGATATGCCATGGGGATTGCAGTTGCGAGTTTTGGACAAAAAAAAAAAAAATCGAACTTGTATCTCAAAGAAACACAAACCAAAAACAAAGCATCTTACTAGGAGAATATAGGACAGGAAAAATGGAACTGAAACTATGTATAAAACTTGTAGAAAGCAACTGTGACAAAACGTAAGGGAACAAAACATAAGAGGAAAAACTAAAGAGGTCTGCAACAAGTTCCTTCCCTGAAGTCAGAGTAGACATTAGACAGCTCTTCCAGGATCCTTACACCAGCACTTCTCTGGAAAATAGTATCAGGCAGCAAGGTCATGCTGCTATTTGTTGGTTTGAAAACATAATTCAAAATAGAGCAACTAGGACAGGATAGGTTCACAGAGAGGATGGGAAGGAGGAGACTCACAAAACAGCAGGTCCCAAAACCCAGAAATCCCCTCATTTCTGAACTTGTACATGGATACGGTGATTTTACTAAGAAGCTAGCACAGAACAGGATCTACGCTGGCAAGATACAATCAATATAGCATGACCATTAGGTACTGCAAAAGGATTCCAGCCTTTTAAAATATGCAGATTGTATTCCCAAAAAGCCTCAGGAGACCTTAGCAATAAAATGCTTAAAACAGTGACAAGTTATTTTGTAAACCACATCTCAAATCATTATTACATTAAGCATTAGCACTTAGTGAAACTTCTGCTTTGCAGTAAGGAAGCTGCAAGAAGTTTACCTACAGCTGATCCCAGAAAAAGCTCCCCAAAAGGCAGTAGGAAGCATTCAGTTGATCTCAGATAAGCAACAGCTGAAATAAGCTTGACAATATTGTTTCTTCTGTCTGGGTGGTAAAAAAAAAAAAGTTAATTCATGAACCATACAGCCAGCAAAGCTGAAAACAGATGCTGGAAAGCAGTAAAGAAAGTAGGAACACGCAAGCCTCAAACTTTACAACCTCCTGAAACAGATTAGCACTGCCAGTGAATCCAAGTGCCAACAGCCAATAAAATATTTTCCATTTTTTACATGAAACATACTTGGAAACAGAAGTAGTGCAGAAGCTTCTACTTTCAGGCAGCTTGTGTGGCTAAGCGCTGCACAGAAGAGAGGATGCAGCAGTTTGAGTGGAACACGTCACACTGGAATTCCCAGCACTGGGTGACACACATCACTGCAGACCCTCTTCCAGGCTACAGGGCTATCTAGTCCCCTTTCTCCTGCCTGCGCGCTCCCACAGTTCAGCTGTCAGGCAAGCAGTCTCAGGACACCTTCATGGCCAACACAAAGCATATCAACGCATTTAGCTCAAGTCACCTTTCAGGTAACTGGAACAAGTTGAGAATCATAAACCTTCTTCTGCCAGCTTTGGGACTTGCTGGAATGACAGCCTCCCAGACAAAAATCTCTCCTCCAGCAAAGTATCTCCTTATTGTCCTTAAAAGCTGTGCAGAAGGTATTAGCTCCAACTCTCCAGAACCCCACAGCCTGTGCTGGAATACAAGGTGCCTCAAAGATATACCAAGCCTGTGCACTGCTCTCCAGAGAGCCCTTTACAGGATTACTCACCTTTTCAACTTACCTGACAATAATCACGATCTCAATGCAAAGTGACAAGCTAATTCTAGCAAGGCGAGAGCCAGCACACTCAGATGCTTATTTAGAATTGTGCTTTGATTCTTCATAACCTTCCCACAGACATGTTAACATCTACCTGAAATTTAACTTCACTCCTAGCTGTCATCTCAACATCCGTTTGCCACTCTAAACCAAAGGCCCAGGCTGAGAGACAGCTAGTGGGGCACTCAAGCTATCTTCAGATGGTTTTCTTCACCAAGGAAGGACTCTGAAGTGTCACTTCTCCTGCCCTACTTCGCCGCCGAGAACTGCAACCAAGTCACACAGGAGTATTCACAAACCATACTCCATAGAGAACTCTTTGCCATCTCACAGATGTTTGCCTTGTGGTTACTGCCACTGTGCACCATGACAAAGCCAGACAGATTCGTAGTCTACTGTTCCCAAAACATCAGTTGTTTCCATTAAGTCCAGCAGTCCCACTGCTTAAACCGGATGCTGGAATTCTTTAAGAGTCCCTTTGACATGAGTGACATCTTGCACTTGGGTCCCAAACCAGATGCCCCTGCTCTGCAGACCAAGGAATTCTTTGCACACTTTCAGCAGGAGTTTGCACTAAGCGAAGTCGTATCATGACAGGAAGGGCTGCAGAACAAGCCCGTTCAGCCTGATAACTTGTCCATACACAACACCTAGATGATTCCTAGGAAAGAGCATGACATGATGATACAGCAGTACCTGCTCTGTACTTTAATATGCCCCCAGTTTCCAGGCTTAGGACCCAGATGTGACATTTTGGGAAGCAGAGTTTCATATGGTCTGTTCTAACACCAAATCTGCTCCATCCCCAATTATTACCAAGACTTAAGAGGGCCAACAAGCAATTTCAGCTGAATTCCACTTTGGTATTTCTTCAATAGCAAGGGGGAACACACGCTTCAGAGACCTTGCTTCACAATATAGCCGTTTGCTATACATCTTTGCTGTCACTTGACAGCAGTATCAGATGTTTTAAAGCAGGCAGGCAACACAAGCAAACCCATATCACTCTCCATTGAGAAGGGACTATCACTCAAAGAGAAGCAAGATCCTTTGCTACCTGTTTGACACACCAAATATAGTGGGGGGGGCTGGCGTTCAGATAAAATAAACTGCCTTTCCACAACCACAATACACAAAAGAAAAATCTTCTTCAAATTGCACAGGGCTACAAGCAGAGTTCAGTCCCTGATTACTACCACCATCATTCCTCAAAGGTAGATACACATACGTTAGTTGACTGACTAATCCCTCCTAGCTTCGGCCTGACTAAACACAGACAGGAAAGCATCACCTCTGACTGTTCAGTCTGGACAAGTTGTATTTTTTTTGAGATGTGGGAAAACAAATTCACATTGAAGTTTTGTTATGTTGTACTTAACAAACCAAGAGATGTTACCTTTGTCCAAAGTTTGCTTTCCAAGGGGCAGGTGGGGAAGCGGAGTGTTGTGATGAAGAATTTGATTTGATACTATTTGTGTAAGAAAACACCTTTGAAACAAAAAGGAAACTGAGGATTTAGCCAACTTCCCTGATCCTATAGATCAAATCCACCTATATACACTTACCATCCAAACACCGAATCCAGCTGCTAAAAAGCACAACTAGGAGAAATCCTCTAATACCTATTTCTTCCTCTTTTGGCTGACCAATGCAGACACCCTGCTGAAGATTCCCTGAAGTTTCTGCTCATGAGCTGCTTTGAACTGAGCAGTGAGGACAGGCACAAAATCTCTTATTCAGATCACAGAGATTATGAGAGGTTAATCCTCCTGACGCTGGCAACACAGACAACTGTCAGGTGACCTGGTTCCCCAACCAAGAGGTGAACTAAACAGTAATCCAAGCTGCCTCTTCTCTCCAGTATTCTGCTGCAGTCTTTGTTTTATTTGATTGGTAAAAAGCAGCCTGGGTGCAATGTAGTGGAGCGAGTTACTGTGTGGGTGACACTCTATCAGAAGATGTATTCTGTTAAGACTGTGCTTCAGGCACTTTCATTCAAGGAGTCTCCTGCAGGTTACAGATTTCTCCTGAACTTTTCATTGCTTTATGGTAAGAGATAGCATGCCTACTCCCGAATCTGTGCCTCACTTGGGAAAAAAAAAACCAAAACACAAACCTTCAAATCTTTCAGAATTTTTAGATATAAAAGATAAATACTACTGGGCAGAGAATAAAGGAGGCTTCCACTTTTCAGTGGCTTAAATCACCCTTATTTCAAGTTCTGTAAGGTGCAGAAATATGTTTAAATATGTTTTAAATTAGTGGAAATGCCTTAATTGAATAAGAGAACAAAACCCACAACACAATTTTACACAAAACAGACTTCAACTCCTATATGCCCCCAGCTGTCAAAGACTGAGGAAATACGCATAATGAAAGCCATATCCTTGCGCCAGAAGGCAGGAAAAGAGACAGACTGATAACGTATTATGTCTGCTAGGAGCCAGTCTGAGTTGGTAAACCGACTCTGCTGACAAATCAATAGTATAACTAGTTTATAAGACAAGCTTCAGTGAAAAAAAAAAAAAAAGGCAAAGAGCAAAAATTTATGAAACAAACAAAAAACCCCCAAACCCCAAAAAACTTGAAACTAATTCAGAAACCAGGACAAGTTGAGGTTGTTTTTATTTTTATTTTCATAATAAGATACACTTCTTTGCAGAATAATTTCTTCCAAGACACAAAGCACATGCAGCTGCTGCTCAGACATTGTATGTACAGGTAAAGGTCACTTAAACGACTAGAATCTTGCCAGAGTTACTAGGTCAAATCACACAGCCTGGTCATAGTGAGGTAACAGCTACTAGAAGCCACAAGTATTCTGGTACCAAACAAAGAAGAAAAAGCAGGAATTATAGACAGAATAAAACAACTCGTGCTTTTCCTTTGGCTAGTGTGCGCTGCTTCCATCAGTCAACAAAAGCACTTAAGGCACCCGTACAGTGTTCTGAATGATTCAGGTTTCTACGTTCCTTGTGCAGATTTAGTTTAAATGAGATGCACCCTGGAACAATAGCTGCTGACCAACCACATCAGAAGTGATCGCCAGCTAATCACAGCCCTGGTATATTTTCTGGCAGTTTCGATTTAAGTTCCAGGATTGCAAGCAGTCAGCCAACTGGAACACAGCTACTTGTCAAGCAGGACTGAGCACAGGCTTGCCCTGAAAGGCACTGAGCTAAAAACTGATCCTAACAAATATCACTGTTCAACTTCAGTATTCTAGCATATTCACCAAAAGAGAAACTCCAGAAATAAAGCAACAGCACATCTGTGGTGGATTCAGGAACTTTTTTTTTTTTTTAAAGCAAAAACATCTCACCACGATAAGCTCCCAGGAAAAACAGCACCTGTGTTTTCCTGCACTAAATAATGAAGCAGAATTAGCCTAGTCTGAAAAACAGTTTTAATAAAAACATTAATTCTGTGTTACTTAAATATTTACTTGAGTTCATAAACCAGAAAAAAAGATTAGTATCTAGGAGACAGAAAGAAGCTGACTGTGAGTATTACGCAAGAATAAAAGAACTGTTTAGGACATGAGTTATAGTGTAACTGAATGAGATTCCCACGTCGGAAGGGGAGATCAAACAGAACACTGTTTGCAGATGAGTTCTTTCGGCAGCCTGAATTTACTGTCAGTATTCAGTATTCACAAACTGCTTAGTACAACATTGGTCTCTGGAGGAAACACACAAACCGCAGAAACAGGATAGTCAGACTGGCACCAACTTTTTTGCGGGCAGGTTTGTTTTGGTTTTTTTTTTTATCTGCTTAAGGTCTTGGGGCCTCGGCCATTTACAATATTCCCCCAGAAGGAAGTCGAAAAGGATGATTTGGGGATGTTTGGTCTTTAAGTTTGGTCTTTAAGTTTGTAAAGACAGAATGTATTCTATAAAATTCAGCCTAGAGACCAATACCCAAATAAGCAGATGATTTTAACTCCATCTGGGAGAAGCTCCTCATGGCAGTTTCACAGTATCTGCATCTCCCAAACGTATCAGCATTCAACTGCCAATACTTCTGTTTTAACACAGCACGTACATGAAAAGGATTATGCCCAAGACTTTTCTCCTGAAACCCATCCTGTCTGCTTGCATTTGGGCCTCCATAAAAATTACAGTGAAATTTCATCAGGCTAAATTCCACTAGAATCAAAATAATTAGCTACAATAAACAGCCTTAGGTAACAATCAAGCAAGAGCGAGTACTCTCACATGTAGTTTGTTTTTTTAAACTATTAAAATTCCTAACTAAGCAAGATGCTACATCAAAATTTTACCTCGATATACAATTTGTCTATAGCAAATAGTTGTCAGAGCAGTAACTCAGACCATAATGAAGTTAGTGTTGTGAGGATCGTAAGATGGGAAAGGCCCTTTGAGGTCACCAACTCTAGCGTTGGTTCTCCAAGCACCCACATCACTTAAGCCATTCAAAATCCTTCCTGACTTCCAGTCTATACATTGATTAATGGCACGTTTATACCTTCTAAATCCTAGGTCAACACTATGCTCCACCTTAATGTTTTTCCATACAGCATGTCTAATTTCCTGATGTTTTTAATGGACAGAAGTCATAGATCCTATCAGTTTCTGTTTATCAGATAGAAGTCGCCACAGCCCCAAAGTCTTCTCACCATAGAGACCGAAAGGAATAGCGAGCCAGTCAAGGTTTTCATTTACCCTCCCCATTTAGTCCTACCTAAGCTCAGCCAGCACAGGCCATAGCATGCAAGGACAAAATTGCCAAAGCCTTTGTCCTTCCTTTCCTCTCTGCCAGGAATGCTTTCCCCAGCACACCCTGGTATCACCTTCTCCTCTCCCAACAATTGTTCTGTACTCGTTGACACTACGGTGCTGAGTCACAGGGACCCCCCAACACCTCTCCTTTCACCAAGCTTCGCATTTTTCAGAAATTGTTGTCATTTGCCTTTAAGTGCATAGCTTTACTACATAATATCAACTCATTTTCACTATTTTTGTCCTCAGTATCATTGAGTCGTTCATGCATTACATTTATCTACTTCCAAACTGATTATGCCATTAGCATTTGTCTTTAAAACAACTCAGATACACATTCCTACTTTTCTTGCCATGTCACAAGCAGAAGACAGCTACCTGCTTCTCCCACCTGTCTTTGCAAAGCTACTAGCTTCTGCTACAGCCAGTTCCTTATACGCTTTACAAGTCTCTTGCCAATTCAAATTTTCTTCAAAAAAATGTCTGCTACGGTGATTTGCAAGATATTACAAAAGTCCAAATAGATGCACGCTTTCATCTAGAAAAAAAGAGGTTAGCCCAGCACAATCTTCCTTTTGCAAACCCACGTCACATTTTGTACCTTCCACACTGTTTCCACCTGTCTATAAAGTTTTTATTATTCTCTCTTTAAAGTTTATTTTAAACCTTGCATATTATCAGTCTTGCCTGTTTTTGAAGTCAAGACCCATATTCACCCACACTTATCACCAATCTCTTTATCTTCCTGCCAACCCACAGAAATCACCTTTCTTGTTCTCCAGTTTGGTGATGCCACTGCTCGCTTACAGCAGTAGTTAAACTTCTGCTACCGGAGTTCAGATTTCAAGTGTTGCATGTTTTACCACTCTGGGCTACAGATTACCAGACCCAAATTCAAGGCACTAAAAGTTTTGCTCCCATGCCACATATCTGTGCATCATGTTCAGCATCATCCTCGTAAGAAACAACTCCTACAGTTCAGTGATCCTACCCAGATCATCTTCACTCAACTCCCTGTTGAGTCCCTGTGCACAGCAGTCTGATTCCTTCCTTTGTGAGACTGTCTGCTTCTTCTCTTCATGTGACCAGAGCACTTTCTGTTATCTGTTCCAATGCCCTCTGCAATACGTCACCTTGTCTGCTGAGGTGAAAGCCCCTGCTTTAGCCCTGGACTTCCTGATCCTCAAGATACACCTTCCTTTACAAACTGACTTATTTGCCCACACCTGTCAGAGGTTCTGTGTTTGCTCACCATATCCTGACGCAATGATCAGGTGAATCATCAGTTCTAGGGTCATTTCCTAGGTGGAGTCTTTTCTGTTATTTGAGATGCTAATATTTACCCCGTAGCTTCACTGAATTTCATTACTTCCTCTGCATCCAAGCTCCTCACTTCACAAAAAAAACTTACTCAGTTTCTCTAAAGGCTTGATAGTTGCTGGTCTACAGGTTTATCTGTTTAACTAAACCTAGCTTAAGTTGTGATCACTCAAGCCAAGTCCAATTATGTGTCCAGCTTCCCTGAATCATCTTCTGTGCTTCTTAAAGCCACATCTACAGTTAACCCCAGCCAGTTTTCTGGCTTCAGTCACTATCTGATGATGAAACTGCCAGATAACACAGCTCTCTGCACCCACCCATGACCAACAGCATTCATTCTCTGGTGTGGGGGGGGTCGTCTCTCACAGTGACAATACCCAGAAACACTTCTCTAACCACATTACAGGATTTCTACCCACATTTAAATCCTGGGCTATGTGCGGCAGACCTCTTGCACTATCACAGCAAAATCTCTTATCAGCTCTTCCCAAAGCAATTTCAGCCCAGCTGGCTCTTTTATCCACACTAATACTGCTTTACAATTTTGCATCACTAACACACAGTGGAATTTTCCCAGTCACCTTTACTGCTGTCTTTCTAGAGCAGGGCATCCTGTCCAACATCTCTGCTCCCCCATAACCCCCACTCCTCGTGGCTCCTGCTAACCCTATGAGGGCTAGTTCTGCGTCCTACACCAACCGCTCCCAATCACCACTTCAGTCAAACTCCCCACTTTGCTTTATAACACTAATGAGTTAGCACTCTCTTGGAAACAAACTCAAAACTACCAATTAAAATGCTTTTCACTGTTTATTTCACATAACTTTATCATTTGTCATTTCAGGATCATGTAATCCCTGTTTCATCTCCAACACCAGCTCTTTCCTGATGCTGTATGAGACAAAAAAATACAATGCAGGCCCCCAGCAAGCACGCACAGTGTTAACTCCTACCTATTCAGACATCTGTCATGTGCTGCTCTGCTCCAATAAAGCCTGAACACACTTCTGTATCTTTGACCAAAGCATCAGATATATACAGAACGGTAACTTCAAACTCAAGTTTACAATAGAAGTCAAAAGGGTTGTCAGGAAAGGCCTTTTAAACCACACTCCTCCCACTTAGTGAAAGTGTAACAAAATACTGATTTAACACTGCAATCTAATAGGTCATGGCATGTCTAGATCTCTTTTTAATCATGGAAAAATATGTAAACACTTCTCATTATAGTCAGATTAGTCATAATGCAACAGCCATGTACCCCTACTCAAGTAACAGACATTACCAAATTCCATTTTTCCCAATTACTAAGTATTGGAAGGGCAGAGAGTACACGTTTCATAATACCTTCTCCAACCTAAGGAAAGGCACGCCAATTTCTGCTGTTGTGATGCTGAAGCTAGAAAACCAGTTGAGTCTAAAAAGCATAAATTTGTCGTATATAAACATAAAGCTGCTTAGAACTGCAGAAAATCATTCATCAATTTTAATTCAGAATCTGATCTTTTTCTAGAGGACTCTAGGTTGTTATACTAAGAAATACCACATCCTACAGAGGGTCATATTAGATGATTACAACAATCCATTCTGGCCTTATAACTACAGAGTTTCTAAGCAGTTAATCTCCTCAAAAAATCTGCTACTAAAATGGACGCAGACTCCACTTACTTAATTTGACACGACAAAATCTAACAAAATTTTGCACATGCAGCAAGTTATACCAGGTAGGAAAGTCTGAAATAATATTACTGTTTCGCATCCATTTTTCCTTCTACATCAATCCATAACTATGTCATGTGCCAAATTCAAGTTGCATGCTACAATTTTAGGTTCAGATCAGGAGCTCAAGGTTGCGGGATGTTTGAACCAGAAAATGGTAAGAATTTATTTCATTAAAACCCAAGACTTTATTAATGGAACAGCATTATGATTTTGGTAGTGTTAGAACTCCCAAATACAAAAATGAAGGCAATCTCAGCTTTCTAGTAATTTATGGCCTCTCAGACTCTCAAAGAGCAGCCACGAGTTGTGCCTTTCACAGAGGCCAAACAATCTGAAAAAGACCACTCACTTGCTTTTAAAGAAGTCTCATGATGAAGAATAACTCATGAAATTGGGAAAGTGAACAAAATAGGAATAACACAATATTCTAATAGGTAAGTAGTAGTTTACTCAGCAGTCACACAAAGCTTCCTCATCCAAAGCTGATAAGCTACCTTGGCATCATCTCATTTAGTGTCTGGTACTCCTGCCCCTTAAGGAAAAAGTGGTTACTAAAGATTTCCAGAATAACAGTTTGTAGATCTCCAGTGTATAAGTGCAGCCAAAACACTCTACAGGGACCGTTGCAACAGAAGACTAAATGTGTGACGACTAAATGTGAATCATCACAGGTACTGAAAGTCTGAAGTCCCTGGACATCTCCTGAAAACATATTCTGAGGTTTACATAAGCCTTCAGGAAAGGAAAATGTCTCTAAAGGGTTTCTCTTTAGAAATTTAAATATCTACATATTCACGTACGTTTATCACCCGGAAACTGCTACGTTTGCTAAGCAGCAATTTTCAGTTTATAACATAGCTTAAGCCTAATTTGACCCAGAGTTTCTTCATGCCTAGCCTTTCCATGGCTACCTGACTACACGGAACTGTTATGAAATATCCTTATAATGTATTTTAGAGCAATTAGAAAAACCCACAAAACTCTGAAAGAACTCAGTTTGCACAAGAGTCTTTGAAAAATCCAGTCAAGGATTTGCTGAAAAAAAATGCCCCACAGTAAGTAACCTTCTTGTGATACTCCAGATGCCAACAATAAGTACAGAGCAGAACACACCACACAGCTCCCCATGCTTGAAATTTATAAAGCTGTCTGGCCTTGATCAGGTATTCAGAGGCACAAAGAATAGACAAATCTATGACAACTCCAAAATTATGGCAAGGCAAGAAAAGCAGCCAGGGAAAACTCCCATGAAGGTCTAGAAACACCCTGAACCTTCACCAGCACACAAGGCTCCAAATCAGTGCCTGACTGAGGGTTTGCTCTCTGTACACAGCACCATTACCACCCTGCTCCCCTGCTACAGCTGAGCAGAGAACATCTGGTGGCATAAAGTCACAAAAATGCCAGACAGCAGGGCAACACAGGACAGATTTGCTACATCACAGAAGTTCAAGCAACAGTCCTTGTCTATTCCCAAGCCAACCAACCATCTCCCAGCCCAGGCTTTGGACAACAGCCCTGTATCACCCTCCAGAACAGGCTTCAGGTGATGCAGTCCCTTCACCAGTTCACTCTGCCTTATCCAAGCATGCCTGCAACCCTGCTACAGGGCCTGCACCACTGTGCTGCCATAAAAGCTCAAGAGAATGAAGGGTTAATGGGCCATCACACTTAACTTCAGATCCAAACTCCTTTTGTCAGGAGAGGCCAATAAAGACAACAGCAGGCTAGTTACACACTGCAGACTTCATCTGGACAGAGGGGTAACCCAAGAAGTCCTTTGGCATGTAGTATTTTTTTTAATGGTGTTTCTTAAACTGAGTATTACTACATTGGCCTGAGCTGAGAAAATAAGCATTGGGTGGGCTAGTACTTGAAAGTGTGATTCTACAGTCGTTTTATACTTAAAGTCTCCATGGTGGAAATGCTGGAATCTGTTTAGCAGAGCACTTAGCTGTAAAGAATTAAGAGAGTTAAGTCACAGGAGCTTTAAGTAATAAGGTTAAAACCAGTATTCCTTAAAGGGACACAGTCAGGGCTGGAAGCCAAACTGCTTCTAAAAGGTGCCAACAGTTTTATGCTAGAGATTATCTCAAACAAGACGCCTTCTCTTATCCCTCATCAGACATGCCATTCCAGTCCAATTCACTTTCCATTCATATGGGATGTTCAAGTGCAAGTAGGAGCATCAGGAGTCTGAGATCAGCACATTGTTGAAAGATCATACCTTCCTTATGTTTCTAAACATGCCAACTCCCCAAATACAGGCAAGCAAAAAGGGAACAAAAATCAGTTTTCCAGTCCCTTTAACACACTTTCTAACCCTTGCACCCTACCCAGAAATGTTAAGACCTTTACAAATTTAAGCCTGGCCAGCAAAAGTAAATCCTGCAAATACAGCAGGTGACGTTTATACATACCTGACAACACCTCAATTTAATTTTCTCTCAGCACAGGATTTCCATAAACTGAAGGTCTCTGAACATACACTTCAGCGTTGAATGCAGCTACCCAACTCCCTTACAGTTCTCTCCAAATCCCACCCCAACTTATCTGACAAAAGGATGAACATATCAACATGCAAGAGCAGTGTGCTAGAGGGAACATAAACTGAGTCACAACCACTATCTGATAGCATTTCCTTCCATTTTTAAGATGCCCTCCCCTAGCCGTCATAGAGACAGCATACTTGCCAGTACCATGCTCCAATTCCTTGCCAGTTCCCACAACAGCAGGACATGAATCCATGCTATTACACCACAGTTATAAAGTTCCACCAATGTCAGTCAAAAGCGTTCCTCAGCTGAGGACTTATCATCTAACTTGACTGATAGGCGCAGCAGGTCTCTTGCACTCCACACTGCACAAGAAGTAGAAGGTCACCAATATCTGCAGGTACTCTGTGTTATTTGTTAGTTAGAAGTGTAATTATTCAATTATTCAATGTTACTAATGGGGAGAACAACTTAAAAGGACATTACAGAATCTATTTCGAAAGCCTGGTGAAGGAGATGGGCATGCCAGCTTTTTGCAATATGCCATGTAAACCTCACCAGCATCTTTTCATTAAACTATCAACCATAGGTATCTCAGTTTAAGCTTTTGTTTTTTTTTTAAACCCTGGATTAAACTTGAAGCTTTCTTCCTAGCTGTACTAGAAAGACAGATGCTTGTAGTGTAATTCATAATGTATTTAACTGAAATCTGTAAACTCATCACAAAAGACATTATTAGTCATGTAAAGACAGTTAAACAGTGAAGTGCTGGAGAGCTCATATGCCTACCAGTACTTCTGCAGTACTTTTAAAACTTGTAAATAGCATTCCAACTCAAAAGCTGTCAAACAGGAGAACAACTATTTTGGATCCCCACCATGATTTACTTCTACAAAACACATACTTAAAAGTTACCTGCAGTTGTTGTGATCAAATCAAATACAACATGGATTGTCGAAAGACAATCCCTAGCAATACACCGGGGATACTTCAGGGGGGGTTAATTTCACAAAGCTGAGGATAATTATTAGAAAAATGACAGAGAAGAATAATTTTGAACTGAAACTGTGATATCAGATGCAGGAGAGATATAGTAAGAGTTTCTAGGGGGCCAAAAAACCACTATCCCTCAAGCAAGACAGACATCTGAAGTCCATTTCACCCCAAAGAGCTACAAGCCACGGTAAAACATAAAAGAAATAAATAGTGTCAGCAGAGGCTGGGTGGCCCTAGGCATAGGAAGTTAGATGCAGGGGAAAGTAAGAGAGTTAAATATCGCAAAAAATCTTAATTATATTAGAGAAAAAACACCTACAAGGATATTGCCTTCCCATTCCATTGATTGACTTAACTGCTAATGGCAAAGAAGCAACAGTCATCCAATAAACATTTGCCCCACGCTCAGGGAGAGATGAGTACCTGTGAGATCAGGTACTTTCCAGCCCATCAATAAGTGCAGATGATGTTAAACATCCAAGATGCAAATAATAAAAATCAGGTCTACATAACTGGCACTCAGATGTCAGCGAAGAAGCCTGTGGTCCAGTGACATGTGCTTTAAATGCATCCTGAGAGATCAGAAAACAGGCTCCAAGAAGAGCCAAGTACTACACTGGTGGACGAGAAGCTCAACATGAGATGGCAACGTGCGCTTGCAGCCCAGAAAGCCAACCGTATCCTGGGCTGCATCAAGAGAAGCGTGGCCAGCAGGTCGAGGGAGGGGATGCTGCCCCTTTACTCCACTCTCTTGAGACCCCACCTGGAGTCCTGCGTCCAGCTCTGGAGCCCCCAGCATAGGAAGGACATGGATGTGTTGGAGCGGGTCCAGAGGAGGGCCACGAAGATGATCAGAGGGCTGGAACACCTC
>Ga0065711_1028284_pt1 | contig 42242 bp, 25 predicted proteins | sample Hoacrofraction12_FD_59098 | JGI IMG/M metagenome (GOLD analysis project Ga0065711, IMG submission 59098) | Hoatzin crop microbial communities from Cojedes, Venezuela - Epithelial fraction 12 v2 (version 2) | ecosystem: Host-associated > Birds > Digestive system > Esophagus > Crop | place...
GAAGTCAAGGTAGATAACATCCACAGCTCTCCCTTCGTCTACCCAGCCAGTCATGTCATCGTAGAAAGCTATCAGATTGGTCAGGCATGATTTCCCCTTGGTGAATCCATGCTGACTACTCCTGATAACCCTCTTTTCTTCCACATCCACCTATGGTTGTCATCTTTGATTAGCAAATGCATAGTCCTGCTTACCATTTCCTGAGTTGGGCCAAGCAATCCCCTTCTTGGTTTTGGACCTCCTTTAAAAGCAGAGTCAGTCTGGCAAGCTTTTCTAAATGCTTCAGGCATCGCTGAAAGGACACTGCCGTTAGAATGTGCACTTTTGTGTTTCGTATGCACGTTCACATCACAGCATTTCTTTTTGGTATTTTAATGTAGATATAACAAGTGTTACCTGGATGCATATTGTAGGCTCAAATTGCAGATTGTATTGACCCAAGATTTTATTTGACTTTATACCTAGTAAATAACTCTTCTTCTTACTTTCATGGAAATGGTGATGATCTTTGCAACACATTTGAACGTTTCCAATGATAGTATATACCGTTGAGGTACTCATCTCAAAACTGGCATGTCTCAGCAGAATAAGCAGATGAAATACACAGTTTAAGCCCGAGACATCTTGATACCATAGTTTTAATGGGTTCCTAAAGGTGAGCTGATTGGCAGTAAATTTTTGTGCACATACTTGTAGCTAAGACACATAGTGGGCTAACAGCAATGAGCTAATGTTATTAGTTCCCATGAACAAATGACAATTAGTTCCTAATTCACCTTTCTTTTTCCGTAACTAGATCTACACATGTGGGCAGCTACCATTGCTGTGATGATGCACAGCAACATCTTAAGCTGTCATGACTTCATCATAGATCCTCTTTCAGTTAATTTAGTTTCTGCTACAAAGTTGTCATAACCTCTCTTTTTTATTCTTTCACATATATGAATAAAATGAAGTGTGACTGTGGTTGTTAAACTCTCCCACAATTCACATAATAATGATCATCATCATAAAAAAAAAAAAAAAAAGAAATTCCTGGCTGAAAAAAATGACAGCTCTACAGCCTTTCACAAAGAAAAATCGAAATCAAACAAGTGTGACTGTCTGAAGGTGCTAAAAGAAACTGGGCAATTTCACAAAGTGTATTGGAGACGCTGCTTACTTATCTGAACTCAGCTTGTGATTAAAACAGTGACGAAAGAATATTTGGAGAGCTTCGTAAGTCTTTTAGGACGAAGCTCTGTGTGCAAACTGCAGGTATGGCAATAAGCAGACTCTATTCTGCCAAGGCAGTACAGCAAGTGAAAACCAATCTCATACTTTGTGTAGAAACTCAAGGTAAAAGTTAGCACTATCCAAAGTCATGAACTTAGCTGCAAGCAGGTTTTGGTGCTGGCAGCAGATTGAAGACAAAAGTTGTGCCATGACAAATGCAGCAGAACTGGAACACGTAGCAACAGCAAACCACTCGTGAGAAGATGGATTGCATCTTAGAACAACCTCTAGAAGTAAATAAGGAGTATATTGCTCTACAGCGTAAAGCATTGGAAGTAAAATGTCAGTAGGCCGGGAGAACTACCTCACATATCTCTTAAATAAAATAAAACACTTGCCCAAAGTTAGTAGTGAATAGCAAATGTTTTGCCAAAATGTAAGGAAACAGGTTATCTACATGTGACTAAACAGACAAACCGCATCACATCCATGACATTCTGCAAACTGAGGTGGCCTGGGACAGCGTGGGCATGGAGCAGGCATGCCTCCCTCCCTTGTGCGGTCAGGCCTGTTCAAGCTACTTTCAACCTGCATAAAGAGTCTCAGCAAGTAGAATCGACACAATCTAGGAGTATGGAGTATTATTTATTGAGTAATGCATAAGACAGGTAACTAAGAGTAACAAACATCCATAAATGTGCTCATTACTGCTTATAAGACACCAGATCGTGGCCCGGCAGTCATATCCAGGGAAAGGCCAGCCTTCGCAGCTGCTAGGAACAACAAGATCCTTGATGCTGCTGAGTTGCCGTCTTTCAACCCTCTGCTTTTTTCATTCGGCCATATACATCTCTTGTCAGTATTTTTCCTCTTGAAGCCTCTTCCCAAGCATTAAAAAGGAATGAAAGTTCTGAATTACTAAATTAATCTACCTTTATGTAGAGCTTTGCTTTATCAGCATCATGCTATATATATAACTATAAACATATAAAATGGTCTTTAATCATACTTATTAATATTTAATACCGGTACTTATTTTTGTAATAAATACAGAAATTGGAAATTACAGACTTATTAAATGGAGTTGGAGAGAATTAGGTATCAGATATTATCACCTCTACAAACATAATTTTAAACTGCTGATAGTGAACACCAAAGAACCTGATCACCAAAATTTTGGTATGTAGAAACCGTTAGTGTTTTACAGTAGCAACACTCATACAGTGTCTTACTGACAGCTGAGATCTGGCCTCCAGCATTTTCGTTAACTACAGTAACAAAGCTTTATGATGGGTTAAATCTTATCACCTGCTTAAACTGGATATGAATGGTTAAACCTTTCCTTCAAACTTACTTTCCTTTTCGAGCCATGAAACTCATTGTGGTTTTGTTTGTCAGCTCTTTCAATGGTTGAGGAACGTCTTTAACCAAATTTTTGTGAGACTTCTGTACTCTTTCAATTCTAAACTCACTTGTTATGATTTCTGATTTATATTGTTCTTAGAAAGACTGTGATTCAAGCAAAATATCACCACACAAGAAAATAATATTTAAACGTGTTTGATTAGTGGGTAACTTAATCAATTGCAAAAGCAATCAAGAAGTCTATTTTTCTCAGTGAGTTATATTAATTCATGCAGAAAGGTCTTTATTCTGTGAAGTTTATTAATAAATAATTATCACATTCTCTTGGTCAATTTGTTCAAATGTGGAGACATTAAGACAGATTGTCTTGTAGCTTGTAGTTTGTAAGGCAATTTTTCCTCAGTAAGTGGGCTGTCCTGTATTGTTAGTATTTTAATATTCCATTCTTTTCCTCCAAAGAAACTCACTACTTTGGTATGATTAACTTCTGGAAATATTTATTATAGGAACAGTGATTAAGTTTTGGTTGCAAGACAGGTATAATTGTCCCCTAATCTATACCAGGTATATGTGTCCCCTAATCTATACCGTTTTCCTTCAATCTAAACTGTTCTCAAGTTCAATCATAATATCCATTATCCCCTTCCTGATCATTATTTAACCTCAAAGTCTTTCAATTTTAAACTGCTTAAGTATTAGCAGCACTTAATCAGTCCATCTCTTTCAAACATTTTTCCAGGTCTGGGAATATGAGGTTTTTTCGCTACTGAATTTGTAGCAAAAATGTTTTCCCCAGCTTGGATCTAGTTTACAGTGATCTGGTCTTCACCACACCCTTACAGTCTCTGCTATGATAATCCTTTAATTATGTTTATATGTTTCAAAATCTTGACCAAAAAATTTAATAGATTTATATTGGGGTATTATTGGATAAACCAAGCAATTTTTTCCTTTCCTTCACTCTGAACGGGTGGGGTGGAATATACTCTTTGGGTGGGTGCAGCTGCACTGCTTACAATGAAGCCACTCTTTGCCCCACAGTAAGAAGAGTGGATCTGGCTGTATTCTGATGCATTCATTCTGTTTTAACACTGGGATGAATGAAAATGGAATTTGGCCCTGTGACTGTTAACAGCTCAACAGACACAGATGTCATCCGAGCCCCACTGACAGAAACGCATAGACTTCCAGTGGCAGTCAAGGAGTTTGGATCAGATCCTTATTCTCTGAGCTATTATATGTTATCTCATCTCCACCTCCTGGGCCCCAGTTCACACATGACAATGCTTGACATGTGGATAGTGAGGGTCCCATTGCTTTCCACCTCTCACACTCTTCTTCTCAATGGAGTCTATTTCCCTAGCAAAATTAGTTCCAGCTTTCTTCCATCAACGCTAGTCACTTTCCTTAGTCACTCTAGGCATTGTGCCAACAAATTCAGACTAAACAGAGGATATTAATTTTACTTTAGCATATATGTATTGCACAAAAGCTGTGATGCATAAGGGTTTAGTTCCAAGAACTACAATAAAACAGTTGTGTAAGCTTTCAAATTTGAACGTCAGTGATAACTTGCAGAGGGAATTAGAGACACTTAAGATGAAGCCCTCTCAGATTTTCCTTTTTTGATTATGAAATATCACAAGAAGGTGGGCTGTGAAGTAGGACTCCTTCCCCTGAAAACATGGATGAGATCAAATTAACCTTGGGCTACTACCTTTTGATATGTTGCATGCTTGTGGTTTCCAGGTGTGGATTGCGGGAAGGTGTTGAACTCTGTCCCAAGAGTGCTTGAGACATTTTGTAACAGAGAGGGGAAAGACACTGGCTGCTAGAATCTGAATGCTACCAAGGCATTTGTTTAAATATGGTTACGATATTAGGAAAAGTGAAGAACATCTTTCTCAGCTTATGGAAGTAGCTTTATAGTGCAGCCGGCCAACCTACACTGCCTGAGAAAACTGGATTGTTGTGTCAGTTAATGTTTGCTAGGAACTGTCAGTCCAGTTAGTAGATATAATTGGCTAAATTAGGCTGCATGTTGTGAACTTCCCTTTGCTTCGGGGGAGAAGAGTAGAGATTTTACTCAGGTATAACTTCGGTAACTGTAGCTCAACTAATAAATATTTTCTTAAGGCAGACAGCTTTGCCACTTGACCACTGTATTCTCTTGAATAATGGCATGAAAATACTTACCCGAGCCCTGGACAAAAGGAGGTCTTGCACCTTGTATTTGTGGAACTGATTGGATTTCCTTAACTGCTCAGGGACTTCATTGTTGTGGCTCAGCAGAAGCTGCTCAGACTTTATCTCTAGCAAACATACTAGAAATGCAGTCCTGGGCACTCACAACTCCTTGCCAGTGTTATCAGCTGATTAACAACACAAAGAAATAACAAACCTCAGCCCAAAAGGCATCACAGAAGTGAATGAGTTAACCACTTACAGAGCTGATGAGGCTGACTGCTCGAGACAAACAAACTTAATCCCTTTTAAAACCTTTTTTATCTAAACTAAAACTGTTAAAAGAGGATTTGCTCCCTTGAAGATGAAATAGTCATGTCCAAGATGTTACTCTGTATGCCTGCAAAGACGCATCTGTTGATACATTTGGGGAACTGTTCTGGCTTAACTGACCAGCTGTGCAGGAAATACATGTGGGGATCTTCTTGAGAAAATTTGTGCCATGTGTAAGGCTCTTTAATAATGAGAAAAAGACTGAAGTTTTTCAGCCCCAAGCTTTCACCACTGATTCCATGTTCAGGGAAGCTAGTCTGCTGGGAGTTGGGTGAGCCTAAACTGCGGGGTGAGAGGGAAGAGGCGATTAGCACATCCAGTTGTCTGTTCTACATAAGCACAAAGGAGAGAGCTACAGGTACAGCTGGGATGAACCAAGCATCCCATCTGTCCCTGAAACCTTGCCAGTGCAGGGCAGGTTTCCCCTCACCAGGCACACTGAGTTGCACCGCCGAGCAGCAGCATACATGGTCCCTATCCACCTGGAAGCGATGTTGCTGGCAGGGGCTCTGGGGCTTGGCATCAGGAGCTAAAATGACACCTCCTAAAAGTGTAGGCGCAACCCTTTGGGGACAAGGTACAGAGACCCATGAGTTAGCCGGCCAGATTTTCCAGTTGTAGTATTAGCTCGATATTTCAATGCTAAATATCAGAAATGTAGATGGCATGATGAGGTGAATTGGGAAGGCATTTTCCTCTTTGCCCTTTTCCACCCAACTCAGTGGGTAGAAACCCCTCTGAGGGGAGTTTCCTCTCTTCACCTCTCCACCCCCTCCAAAAGCCCTGATTCTTCCCCTATCTTTCCGTAACAGGCTCTCATCTCTCGCCTTGCCACGCAGAAATTTTTCCTTTACCAGTCTTCTCCTGTCACTTCACCCCCAGTTTGTTGCTGATCTCCACCCATATCCAGTGTCCTCATGAGCCCAGGACCTCATAAGCATGTTCCACTAGTTGCAGGAACTGCTTCATTAGCTTATGTCTGAACATTTTGTCCTCTCTGAAGGGGCATAGCACCATTTGAGTCAGTATTGTGGAAATAAGTCTTACATGTCAAATCTTTGCTCGCTTGGTGAGGGATTGGTGGGTTTGTTAAAAATATGCAATTAGAACATGGAGAATCTTGCTTGTCTGTGGATAATGATGTAATGTACGCAGCTGTCTGGCTTACTCCAAAGCAAATCTAAGGGAGAGCTGTTATGGACAGTAGAACCCATATTCTGGAAATTGAAAGCCAGAGTGAAATTTTTTACCCATCTCAATCTGGCGTAGCTGATTTCCTCTTCAAGCTCCCTTGCAGATGGAGACAGGGTTCATGGGCCTGCTGTGGCCTGTTTTCAGCTCTGTCCTTGCAACAGACCTTTGCATGCTTTGGTCTGTTGATCAGCTGCACTTAATCTACCAGGTCACAGAAAAGGGTTATAGAGTTCAGCCACCAGCTGTGAACCTGTGCTAAAGAGCCTGCAAGGATGACACACACTGCATCTGCAGTCTTTCTTGATGGGCGTTCTCTGTTTCAGTGAACTAAACGAACTCAATGAATTCAAAGAACTGAATTTTTTTCCCATCGTGGTACATTCCCACCTGTTTTTGTAGAAGTGTTCTCTATTTTCCCATAGCTTCAGTAAATAACTAGTTGTATATTCACCACTACTTATTTGCGCTACCGCTCTTCACTGCCTTTGTGATAGCAGCTTGATGCTCAATCTACACCAGCCTTTCCCCATCTCAGGTTTCCCATCCCTGCCATTAGCATGTAGTGGAGTAGACCACGGTTCATGTGACCCAGGTATATCTTGGCAACGCAATGGTACAATTACAATGCCTGTCACTGGTGGTCTATACTGTCATTACATTAGGGTTGTTCTGAGGTAGGGCGCAGTGTAGTGCATTCAAGGGGTCCGGCTTACTGTTGCATTGCTGAAAAACCTGTGCTGTGGTAGGTAACAATAACAGCAGTGTTACAGTGTGGTGACAGGGCTGAAGAAAGAGCAACTTCTATATTTTAAGCTCCTTCTAGTAGTTACAAAACTATTCATAAAATGGAAAGACCAAGACTTCTTTCTGATATTCTCTGTTAATCATCATGACAGTTTTTAGAACAGACTCCTGCACCTCTGTAGAGTCCTGCAGGAGTATGTGGGACTGTGAGATCAGCAGCTTGTGGCAACCAACTCAGGTGTTGTGCAGATGTCATGAGGGAATGCCAGGCTTAGTGCTAAGGTTGTCCAAAAATGTGCAGATGCCACCCAAGCATGTACTGTGTGGTTCCTGGATCTGACTGACGAAGCAATGGGTCACTGAAGGGGGAAGAACAACTGAGCACTGACCTCACATCTACTTGTAGAAGTACTTGGAGGTTGTGGAAGACAATTTCAGAATTCAGGTGTGGGTCAACCGGGATTAAGTAGCTGCTAAACCCCAGTAAGACTTTGTGAGAGCCAAATGTCTATAGAAATGAGTTCAGCTCACTACATTGGTAGGAGAGTTAGAAGTGGGGAGTGTATGAATGCTTCTGCAAAGAACACCCTGATGATAGTTGGGTAGATGGAAGCTAATGTAACAGGTATGTTGAGATGTGTCTTAATTTAGGCAGTTCTTTAACCAAACCAATGTTTTTTTCAGGTGAAATAGGAAAATGTCCATTCAGACAGTTATTTAACTGAACCGATGTTTTTTTCAGCCAAAATAGGAAAATGTCCATTCCTGAGGAATATCATTTGAAAAGAAGAAAGGACAGAGAAAATTAGAAAAGCATCTGCTGTCAGCACTAACATTTGTGACCATTTCCTTTAGTCAAATTCAATTTTCTGGCACACTGATTTGATACAAATGTTTTGAACAGCCTTCATTCTTATTCCTTGAGTAAACACGAAGGAATATCAGTCCCAATTTGTGTTCAGCTTTATTATGTTTCTCAGTTGTGTCAAAATGCAATAGCTGTAGAACACCTGGCAATATGTAGTGAAGTGCAGTCCTTATGCTCTGCTTTTGGCAGAGCAGCTGAGGTTTTTTTACTCAGTCCCAGCTAAGCCTGTAACTAACATTTCAGCATTTGTTGTTCTACCGCCATCACACTGATGTTGCCCAAAATATTCTGCAAAGACAGGTGGAGGTATGTTGCCTTGGAAATGGTCTTAGAAAACATGTGCCACTTGATTTGTTGCCTGGCAGCATTGGCACAGGCCAGGAATAGTAGCTGTTCTGAGCAAAGATAATGTATTAATATACAGCAAGACTGTTCTGAACTCAGCTAGGTCCTTCTCATATAAATTTCAAAGCTCTTTGCATCAATGGAAATGTGGTCTGTCAACAAATACAGTTATTACTTTACATGAGTTAACTGTTACAACTACTTTTTTCCTTTGAGGGAGAGAAAGGTGAAGGGAAAAATTCTTCAAGGACTTGCAGCACTAAACAAGATGTTTGACATACTGGAGCGAAGGATAGAAGAGCTGACATTCAGGGCGATCTTAACAGGCTTGAGAGGTGGGCCTGTGCAAGCCTCATGAAGTTCAACAAGGCCAGAGGCAAAGTCCTGCACATGGGTAGGGGAAATCCCAAGCACAAGTACAGGCTGGGCAGAGAATGGATTGAGAGCAGCCCTGAGGAGAAGGACTTGGGGGTGCTGGTTGATGAGAATCCTAACACCACCCGGGCAGTGTGAGCTCGCAGCCCAGAAAGCCAACCACATTCTCGGCTCTGTGAAAAGCAGCTTGGCCAACAGGTCAAGGGAGGTGATTCTGGCCTTTTACTGAGCTCTGGTGAGACCTCACCTGGAGTCCTGCATCCAGTTCTGGAGCCCTCAGCACAGGAAAGACATGGAGCTGTTGAAGCAGGTCCAGAGGAGGGCCACAAAAACTATCTGAGGGCTGGAACACCTCTCCTGTGAGGAAAGGCTGAGAGAGTTGGTGCTGTTCAGCCTGGAGAAGAGAAGGCTCTGGGGAGAACTTAGAGCAGCCTTCCAGTACCTGAAAGGGCCTGCAAGAAGCCTGGAGAGGGACTTTTTATAAGAGAATGTGGTGACAGGACAAGGGCTAACAGCTTTGAACTGAACGAGGGTATATTTAGATTAGATGTAAGGAAGAAGTTTTTTACTGTGAGGGTGGTGAGGCACTGGAACAGGTTGCCCAGAGAAGTGGATGCCCTCTGCCTGGAAGTGTTCAGACCAGGTTGGAAGGGGCTTTGAGCAACCTGGTCTAGTGGAAGGTGTCTCTGTCCATAGCAGGAGGATTGGAACTAGACTATCTTTAAGGTCCCTTCCAACCTAAATCATTCTATAATTCAATGATTCTATGATTCTATGTGTCTATTAGCGTCCTGTATTTACCTTGCACAAACAAAGTCAACAAAAGAAACAGATGCAAATGACCAAGCTCCTTATCACCTCCTGCTACTTTTGTTGTCACAGTCTCCAGGCTGAGAAGAAGTCCCATGTCAGGTTAGGGCAGAGGAAAGTGATACCTTGCATTATAAGATATGAGATGTCAAAGTGCAAAAGGAAGTAACTTTCACTCTTCTAGTAGTATGGACATTGCCATGCATAGAGTAGGACAAAGCCATTTAAAACACATAGGAACAAATAAAATTATGAATTTCCTTAACAAATAGCAGCCAGGGACAAGAGGCTAAATGTATCTGCTGTGCTAAGAAAGATGGGAAAGGTACAAGTGCCTGGGAGGAGTGCTCCATGTGAACATAGTGTGACTTGTAACAGGGAGCAGGGTGCTTCGCCCTGATGAGGCACTGCATTAGGTTGTGTCAGCTCATTAGTAAGGCATCCAATGCCTTAGTGCCAGTCTGCAGTGAAAGTGCAAAGGCCTGACTCACCTGATAAACATGTGTCAAAAGTTTCCGGAAGGGATGAGTGCTTTGAATTATGTATTTTTTGAAGAGAGGATAAAGAAATGGAAAGGGAGCGGGTAGCTAAAGAGTCAGCTAATGGGTAGAGGACATTTCACTTGCTCTCCTGTTATATCATATGGCAGCTTTTCTGCAGGTTACATTTCACAGACAGCAAGGCTTTTCTATGGGGAGCCAAATTCAATTCTCATTTTACAGAGACTGAGACATCTTTGAAACTCTGCCTGTAATGACAAGTATGATTTTGTCTCTAAAGCAATCCTGATAAGCATGCCCTTAGCTAACCACAGAGGTAAGAGCATCCGTAGAGGGCTGCACTTCTACAACTGCTATGACACTTCTGTGCCAGCAACAGGCCTGTGTGAGGGAGCTTGACTCTGGTCTGTTGTTTACTCTGGACTTAAGTTCTGCATTTCAAGTTTCTGGTGGCCTTTGTTCAGATTCCTAAGCACAGAATTATTGTAAAATAAAGAGGGGCTCAAACTTGGACTTGGAAGGAGAATCTCTGGCACTGTTTGAAACATATACAAAAGTATGAGGTTTGGCTAACCTTGCTGAGATGTTGTTGCACAATTGTGTATGCCAGAGATTAGTAATTAGCCCTCATGCAGATTCTGGTGTCTTGGTGGTCTTGAGAAAAACATATACTTTTAAGTCACAGTAGTTTTCAATGCCAAAGAAGAAGTCTCTGCTTATTCAGATAATGCTACTGCAACTCGGTTTCAACTCAAATGAATGCTGGCATGCACAGTCAAGTTTCTTGCAGACCCTGACTATGTCTGTCGGCTGTGGAATCATAATATCACAATCACAATGCAAGGAGTGATTTCCTGCCTTAAATTTTACTGCCCTTTCTCTTAGGAATGGAACAACTTGAAATACCCTGCTCATGTAGAGAAGTGTTGTTACTTACGCTTTACACAAAAGTAACGGAAGCACCATAGATTCAAGTCAAGGTCTTCAATAATGATTAGTTATCTACGTGCTTCAAAGACTAAGCATAAACAGTTTTTCCAAGGTCACACAAAATTCTTTGGTAGACTGGAGAAATGTAGACTGGTACACTAATCTCTTGTCTGTGGATGAAAGCACTCTCCGTTAATATCCTGGTGGTCCCAGTAGGCTATATCTTTTTGGTAGCTCTTCTCCCATCCTTTCATGGATAACAGTCCCAAAGGTACAGTGTTAACTTCGGTTTAGAAGGAAGTAATGCAAAAAGTCTCTTACTGAGGAATCCAGGAAAGTAAACCCTTTTAAAGTTCTCCCAACTGTTTTTACTTGATTCTTCAACATCCATTATCAATGCTGCAGTAAGCTGAATACACCTCTGACAGAACAACTTTCCTATCCTCAATGGTACATAAAATAAGAAGCTGTTATATCAGAAGATTAAACTATTTAATTTCTTGATGGTCCAAGTCTATGATGACATTTTCTGTTTCACGATGAGCAGGCCATTACGGGTACTAACATGGTCAACTAAGAAACACAAACATCTCCAGTGGATGATTCAGATTTTAGCTGGCTGAACTGCCACCTGGAGACACTGGTTTCTTTTCTCTATTGAAACTCAAATTCCTAATTTTAATTGACAAAGGGTAAGTGGTATGAATTTTCCACTTCAAGACGTATTTTAATTTTTTTTTATGTTACTGATTACACTGCAAAAATTGTTCTTGAAGTGTCTGAGAACAGCATTCTCTGTCACACACAGATAAACCCCGTGTTCTCCCTAAATTGGTTAAAATTGTGAGTCATCAAATATTACAGACATGTGGAATGCAGTAGTATTCAGATTTAGCCCCAAATCTCCTTTCAAGAGAATTCATTTTAGTCCCCTGAGTATCTACATTTCCCACATATTTGATGTCCTTGCATGCTTAATACCGAATTTTATTCATAATCAGACTTGCCATTGCATTATTAGAAGTCTCAGACTACTTCTGACACAAATATATGCCTAAAAATTATAGCAGAAAAGCTTTAACTGCTGTATTTTGACAAAAATATATTGTTTAGAGCAAGGCAAAATATTAAAACATTAAATGGAACTGTCACAACATGGCAAGTAAGTCAGGGGTAATTATCACACCACAGAGCTTGCTTAAACAGAAGCTGTTTGAAAGATTTTTAAACAAATGCAACTAAAGACATTGTGACTAACAGAAACCAAAAGAGTGAGAAAAGGAAGAGAGATGCAATGGAGCCCCAGAAGAGCAAGGTTTATATTAGCATGGAGTAGAGTCCACTAGGAACAGACTTACATGATGAAATAATTGGTGTCGAGGATCTGACACTCACACTGACTGCATCTTTGAGAGCTATTTGATATTAGCTCTAGTTTGTCCCCATAGCACCCATCGTGGTCAGAGGAGTTCACTCCAGGATGACCTCTTCCAGTCCAGCCCCGACTGAGTGGAATGCGGGTCACTCCACCCGAGGTTGCTGCACAAGGGGAACCAAAGTGAGGAAATGATAGAATTTGCTTCAAATGTATAAATCTGTCACAATATGAAATGCTAATGTACATGTACCATGTGACGTGCAGGCCTGCAATACAGAATGATCTTATGAGGAGGTAACTTCTGTGTTTTATCTTAGCAGTCTGACACCAGCTTTATGAGGAAGTTATAGTAGAAGGAAGAGTCTGTTCTATTTCAGAGATATCCAGCAATGCTAAAGCTGTACTCATGCTAAAGCATTACAACAGAGAACACTTATACCAGTGCACTTTGAAAATCTCCCAGCAGATCATCACTAACACCAAATCCATTACTGAATACAGGCACTGATTTTGCTCAGAGCACACAACTGTCTGGGGAATTTGCAAATGAAAATATCAGATGAGGATAAACATGGGACTATTTTATTTGGAACCGTCTTACTTTGGGACCCTTTCCGCAAGGCAAACACGACATGGTAGGTGAGAAGGAGTTGCCCTTGGGATCCATCTCCTTCAGTGAGAATACCTCGTAAAAAAAAAAAGCTCAAGCTAAGGTTTTATTTTGAACCTTCAGTGTTTAATGCTCACTGTGACCTCTAATGCTGGAAGACAGCTGGGACATGAGAACCACAGTACTGCTGTCAGTACTACATGAGCTGTTATGGAGAAGGGAACAGAGGTTGCTCGAAATCTGCCAGCAAATATAGCAGAAGGCTTGTTCTTGTCTGTGCCAGCATAACTTCCCACAACAGAATCCTTGTGAGTAGGATAGGAAAGGACCCTGAGAGATTATCTAGTCCATACACCTTTCTTTCCCACCCCAAACTTCATGCTTTCTTGCTTTGTTCATTTCAGCTGTGTTTCAGGCACCAGGATATGCTGGGTTGCACAGTCTTTGCCACAGGAATCCAGGCTGCAGCGCCGTGCTTATATAAGCCTGGCTCCTAGTCCTGTCAACGAAGGACCACTCTACTTTGTACGCAACTGAAGGGCCCTCGCTAATATGCACTTTCACCATGCAGCTGAGGTGGTTGTACAGATTATGTCGCTTGGCAAAGAACTGATTGACTGTGTGGTTTGCCAACACGGTGAATTCAACTCCTATGTTGACTAGTCGGGTTTACCTTGAAGGTGCTGCAGCATGGAAGAGAGGAATACTTGCAAGGCCCGGAGGTGGGAGCAGGAGTTGGGAGCTGAATGGGACATTCTCCTGTGCATGCCTGTGACTTGACCTAAGCACCCTTTTATTAAATATTCCCGTGCTTTGTGCTACACTTCCATTGATTTCCAAAAAACTGTGCTGATGAGAAATTTTAGATCATAGAATCATAGAATTGTTTGGGTTGGAAAGGACATTACAGATCACCTAGTTCCAACCCCCTGCCACAGGCAGGGACACTGTCCACTAGACCGGTTGCTCAAAGCCCCATCCAACCTGGCCTTGAACACTTCCAGGGAGGGAACATCTACAAGTTCTTTGGGCAACCTGTTCCAGTGCCTCACCTCCCTCACGATAAAGAATTTAATTCTTCTATCCAATCTAAATCTACTCCCTTTTAGTTTAAAGTTATTACCCCTTGTCCTTGTAAAAAGTCCCTCTCCAGCTTTCTTGTGGGCCCCTTTTAAGTCCTGAAAGGCTGATATAAGGTCTTCTCTTCTCCAGGCTGAACAGCCCCGACTCTCTCAGCCTTTCCTCACAGGAGAGATGTTCCACCCCTCTAATCATTCTTGTGGCCTTCTCTGGACCTGCTCCAACAGGTCCATGCTTTTCCTGTGCTGAGGGCTCCAGAACTGGATGCAGGACTCCAAGTGAGGACTCACCAGAGCGGAGTAGAGAATCACCTGCTGGCCAAGCTGCTTTTGATGCAGCCCAGGGTATGGTTGGTCTTCTGGGCTGCTAGAGGACACTGCCAGGTCATGTTGAGCTTCTCATCAACCAGCACCCCCAAGTTCTTCTCCTCAGGGCTGCTCTCTATCCATAGATGGGTATCCACATTAAGTATCTCAGATAGCTTCAAACAATGTTTGTATTTTACTTTAAAATACTTTCAGTTGTGAGGATGAAGAGTGTAAAATAGTTTTACCACAGCATTAGCACAGTGTGTTGAAATTCATGCTTTTAGGCAGACGTACAAAGGTAGTCAGGTGTCTAAAAATATACACTTAATGAAAGCCGATGAAACTCAGCCATGTATACTGCTTGGGCAGTATTGTAGACTCCACTTGCTGCATCTCCACATTTAGGCCCCTAACTGTGTCTGTACAGCTGGCCCACACTGGCTGGCAGTCTATGAACTAATATCATTGATGTTTATTGACTGGAAGCCTTTGAATAATTTGTGTGGAGTTTATTTGAGCAATACAGATTCCTATTTGGCAGGCAGTTCGGGTTCCCTCTAAAGGGGCTTGTCTGTATTTGATAGTTTTGCCACTTTAACTACAGTGATATAATTGAAACAGCAACACAGAAAATACTCAAGGGAACAGGCAGTTATAGTGGTAGCAATTTGTTCATATTTGCCTAGCATATTACAGATCAAAATGAACTGTATCAAAATAACACAGATTTCTACCAATATACTAGTCTAAGCAAGATTTTTATCCATGTAGATTCCCTGGCCTCAAATCCTCTCTCTAACTGATTTAGGCTTGTTTGTACTATATAAATGCTATCAAATTTAATACAATTCCAAAGTGAATGGTTTTTTCGCCTCCTCCCCCAAAATTTCCAGGGCTGGCAGGTCTAAACTCTCTGTAGATACCTCCTTAGTATAGATATTATTTTTAATAGATCTCTTTGACTCCACAGACTGTGAGCAATGCTATGAACTCACTGTGGTGTAAATGAAGGTAGAGCATGGCTCTCCTTCTTATCACAGTTTCTTTGATGGCATGAGGAAGATAAAGATCATACTGTTGCTTTTGATGCTCCATGTGAGGAAAGCAAAGAATTAGCACTGCATTACCCAAACCTTCCCCTGCGAACTACTTTGAACAGGTCTTTTAAGTTGCTTTGATTATTTACTTGTTTGTTTTGATCTGCTTTGACCTCAGAGAAGTCCAATGTCTGGAATACCTAGAAGATTTCAAAGTAAAAACGGAAAGCAGAACAGGGATCTTAAAGAGAAGGTTTGGCTGCCTGGATTTCTGACATGCAGTGAATGATCCTGTCTGTGCCACTGTCAGCTCCTGAAGACCTGATGTCTTACTGAAAGGGTGGAGGAGACAAGCTGGAAGCAAGCAGAGGGACAACAGTGACACACACAGATTAGTGGAGGAAATCTGACTACAAATGCAGAGCGAGTCCCAGGGCTGGCTGCTGCAAATCCGTCCCAGGCTGCCTGGTGTAAAATGAAGTCCTTGGCCCTCCAGGTTCAGCTTGTGCTGGTTCAGTAGCTCTCGGCACAGTTGGCCAGGCCTCAGAAGATCCTGCTACAGGTATTTCATTCTTCCCATGAGCTCCCCAGAGAGCCAGATAGAGTGGAGCCAGGATTCATGGCACTGGGAATTCCCCTAGGCATTGGTTTATAGGGTTTGTGCATTGCTCTGTTCCACCAGGCGATATTTAAATCTGTTAAAAAGTCAGTCCTGCCTTCCCCTTGATACCTAGATCCTTTCTTCAAAAGGGCTGTTGGCTCCCACAGCTCTTACTGCCTTCAGTGGTGCCCATCCATCACCCCTTGCTATGCTGAAGACTCCACATGTCTGTTTACAAAATGTTTAAACCAAAAGGAATTTGGGAGCTGGCCTGCAATCCCTCCTGTGTGCTTTTAGTTGACAGACCTGCACTTCCTTCTGCAGGTGCAAAATGTTCCAAGGGGCAATGGGCACAAACTGAGGCACAGGAAGTTCCGTCTGAACATGAGGAAGAATTTCTTCACTCTGAGGGTGACGGAGCACTGGAACAGGCTGCTCAGGGAGGCTGTGGAGTCTCCTTCTCTGGAGATATTCAAGACCCGCCTGGACATGGTCCTCTGCAGCCTGCTCTAGGTGACCCTGCTTCAGCAGGGGCGTGGGACTAGATGACCCACAGAGGTCCCTTCCTACCCCTACCATTCTGTGATTCTGTGTGATTCTGTGATTCTGTAATGTTTTATAGATCCTTTTCTCCTGTTTTCCCCACTTTTCCCCACTTCTATTAATTCTTTCCCCAACTCCTTGCTCTCTCCCCTTAGATAACTATGGCCACTTACCAGATTAAACCTAAAATGGCAAGTTTGGGGGTGTTCTTGCATTTATCTTCTGTGCACCACACAAGTATACTAAGCAACAATTTCTCCTTAAAATTTTCCCTGCCCATAGCATGGGATTCTTTTCATTCCACTTGCTGTATTTACCAGCACAGCCTGTAGCTGAGGTGTCATGTGATATCAAAGAAAGCAAAAGCTGTATGAATTGTGCAGTGATTTGATGGGAGAGGGGGAAATGTTTATCAATGCTTTGCACACAGAATGTTTAAATCTTTTTGTAATGAAGGGAAAGTCTGAAAGGCAACAACCTCCCAAACTGAATTGGATACTAGGCTGTGATCAGGCTGAGACTTTACTCAAATATCACCAAATGATGATTAGACTGGTATTGGATTTCACAATATGGGCAAGGTTGTGCAGGTAAAAGGTGAATCTGCAAATTAGCAAAAGGTGAGTCTATTCTCTAATAGTAATCAAAAGGGGGCTAAGACTTGTCGCTTGCAGAGTAACAGGACTGTGTTTTGCTGCTGACAGTCTGACCAGAGCTATAACATCACACAGAGTCATCAGATAGAACTTATCAAGAGCTTCTTTTTTTTAACTGCCACAGATATTTTATATTTTCTTACAGTATGTTATTATTACATTGCTACAAGAAAGCCTTTGCTGCTATGAAATATTAAGGTTCTCCTCCTCTAGACAGTAGAATTTACATTACGTCTTTCTTGGTGTTGAAACTCACTCTGCATGCCTGACTCAAAGTAAATTGCAGTTTCTCGTTGCTTCTTCCATCCCTCTTAGCTCAGCACTGCATGGTTTATTCCGTGGCCACCAAATTCATTCTTCTCAAAAGTCCACAGCGGCAAATCATCATCAGAGCAAGATGTGTAGCCTGCTTCTTTAGCTTGCATAGTTTTATGTCTTAAAGTAAATGGAGGTATGTGGGTGGCCGGGACCCAGCCCTGTGTGCTGCCGTGTGGAAGAGTCAGAGACAAAGTCTGCGCTTACTACTCCACCAGCAAGTAAAATAATCTGCAGAGTTCAAGGAATCTGAGTTCACGTAGGGAGGCAAAAGCAGAGGGTCTGGCCCTTTGTTGGGAGTTGCTCCTCAGCTGGGATTCAGTCTTGCATGGAGTCTGGAGGATGGCTGCTCTGCAGTCCTGGTATTGAGCAAGTGGGGAGCTGTCCTTTCTTCCTGCCACCCTGACAGTCTCCCATGATCTGTTCCTGTCTGTCTCTCCACTCAAATCCTCCTCCTGCTTCCTGACTGCCCTTCTTACTCCACCCTCAGCCTTTCCCCTGGTGTCCTCCTCTCCCCTTTCCCCAGGGTGCCTGGCTCTCCCTACTGGCCCACTCCCCATCTCTGCAGGGGCTGGCATCCTCGGCACTGAGTAGAGATGGACAGCCACTATTTGATATCCCTGTTGCCACACAGCTCCATTTCCATACTGTGAGGAAGCTTGCCAAAGTCCTGTTCCTCCCATAGCAAATTGAGAGCTATCACCAGCTGGTAACAGCTTGCAGACACAACTTGCTGACTGGGAAATATTCTTGACAGCAGCAAGAAAGCTCAGATTATCAATCCTTGATATCATGAAAACTTTAAATCAAATCTGTTCCAGCATCTGGTTACTGATCAAAGCAAATCTTTCTCCAAAAACAGAAGAATAAAATAAAAAAAAGAAAAGGCTTAATTATTTCCTGATAGGCTTAATAACCTGGAATTAAGGAGAGCATTTATATCAAGTCAGGAGACTGACTCATGACCACCAGTGAAGTGTGAATCAAAGATCCCTCTTAAAGCAAGCCACCATGACTGCCCTACAAAGGATCCCACCAAGCCAGACACAGCGCACCAGTATTCCCTTTACAGTCCTGAGCAAGTGGAAAGTCTACGAGTTCGTCATATTCCAGTTTAGCACAGAAGAGACAAATGGTCAAGATTTGTGAATAACTTCCTAGCCTGCTGCTGGCTTTTATTTCTCATTCATGATGACAGACAGATAAGAAACTTGGGCTGTTTCTGACTCATTCTCTAGAAGGAAACTGAGCAGTGGTTGAAGACTGGGACTTGTTCAAACAGCAAACAAGAAAATCTTTTGGGGCATCACATGGTTGTCTTATGATTGCGTTTAGGAACACTTGCCACAGACTGGAGTCCTGTTTTGCTAGATATGTATAAGCAGGTACATATACTACAGAGTTTGCAATCTAAGAGGCTGCACTTGAGGTAGATCTTCAGCCAGTGATAGCAGGTCTGTTGCTAGTGTCTACAAGAAGTTCTTGATTGAACCCAGTAGAAAATTTCCCTGACATATGCTGGAGGGGCAACGTGGTGGGATGCAATGGAGGATGTCAGGAACAACTTCTTTGTACAGGTACTGCATGGGACAACCAGGGAAGACACACAGCTGGAGTTGCCATTCATTAACAAGGAGGAGCTGGCTGGCAATGAGATGATCAATGGTAGCATTGGCTGTAGTGATCACGAAGTGGATTGTGAAGATCCTGCAGTGAGTGAGGAAGGCAAGTAACAAAATAAAGACTCTGGACTTCAGATAATCGAACTTTGGCTTATCCAGGAAGCTGGTACGTTGCATACAGTTTTACTGCCCTCCCCCACCTTGCCTCTCCCCCCCATCCCAAGAACAAGAAACTTCAATAGGAATGAGTTCAGGGAGGGCCACTAAACTGGTCAGGGACTGCAGTGCTTGTCCTGTGAATGATTTGTTCAGCCAAGAGAAGAAACAGCTTCAGAGTCACCTGACAGCAGCCTGCCAGGACTGCTGAGGTGTCATCAAGAAGAAGGAGCCAGGGTCTTGAGAGTGGTGCATGGCTGGAGCAAAGGTTTGGATTAGAAACCTCCCGAGATCCCCTCCAACTGGAATTATAATAACAATCCTGTGAAAACAGATGACCAACCTCAAATGGCGTTTCCTAAAACATTGGGGATCCAATCCTCAGATTTCTTCTGCAGTCGCCTCGTAACAGACAATATCTCATTCGCATTAACCAGATTTTCAGCTTTGACATCCTGTCCAGATCCTTTCCATTTCTGCTGCTTTTGCAAAGTCCTTTTCCTTCTCCTCACTGTCCATATCAAGCTTTTTTCTTCCTGTCTGTTACTTAGGAATGTTTTCTGTATCTTCCCAAAACTTCCTCCCCCACCATCACCGCTGCTTACCTGCCATCTTTTGGTTGTCTAGCCACACAGTCTAAGCTAAAGTGAGTTTACCAAATACACCATTCTTTCTCAGCATTCCTGGCCTCCTCATGTATTTCTCTTGTAATTCTTTATCAGCAACCTAGTTTCATCCTAACAAGATTAGTTTGTTGTTCTGCATATAATTCCATACTTCCATTTCTTGCTGTTCTGTGTCTTTACAACCAAGTTCTTTTCTTTTCTTATGGAAGTCACTCTGAAATCCAACAATATTGAAACAAATACTCGATTTCCATTTTGTGTGTCCACTATCTGTACATATATCATTTATTTGTTCCTTATGGCCTGTAAATACCTTTCCAAAAGGAAAAGGAGCTTCAGTCTGGGTGGGAAGGTCCATGCAACAGCTTCTGCATAGAGCAGCCTGCAGCACATTCTCTGCAGTGACTGTTGCTGGTACCTTAAATCCTCTCAGCAAATCTGTGCCTGGATTGTGACTGTACTTACCCAAGTGCTGTTGAAGTCAAGAGCACATAAATAACACTGTATAGACCTAAGTAACAGTGGTTGGAAACAGCTACAGAAAGAGATTATTGAATGTTACCTAGATTTACTTCTGACACTAGCCAGGGAACAGAAACAATATTCCGCTTCTTCAAGAGGAAGTGTTTAAATGTGGTTTTTGTGTAGAAGGTTACTGTCTGTAGCAGCCAGCTTAAAAATGAGCAATTGATAGTTTTTATTGAATCTTGATACACATACATAACAGTGACTATGTGTGTACATATAGTCACTGTCAAAAGTGTTTATTATTCTACAGATGTCAAGTATATATCCCGCTTTTAACATCCATGCACAAAATCAGTGGTTTACAATATCTGTAAATTAACATCTTCTTTTGCCCCACCCCAGAGTTTTTACATTTCTAACTTAAACCAATACAGCTCCTGGAAGGTAAGAAACTGGATCAAGTAAATTAATGCCCATCCATAAAACTATCCATTCATGACAGTTAAGTACTGGATTACGCTGTAAAACATCGCAGTGTTTTGTAAAACATAATCTTTTGTTGCACTATATTGTTTTCATGATGATATTTCATACGTACTTGGGAAGATACTTGGGAAGATGCTTGGGATGATACTAGGGAAGATACTTTGGAAAAACAATGCATGATGTAGTATCACTTCTGCTGAGGCTGAAACCATTTAGAACAGTCAAGATAATTAACTTTTGAAAGCTACAACTGTTCTTATATGGGCTCACATAACAACCATGGAACCCAATGGGAAAACACTTAATTGACTCCAATAGGGTTCAGACTATGCCTTTAATCCTAGCAAGAAATAAGGTATCAGCAGCCCTTGTAATTTTTATGCCTTAAGCAGCTGTAGTGTAGTGAGAAGCTGAATCTCTCCAGTGTAGGAAGATATGCAGGATGTTTGAGAGGATCATATCCCACCTCATCTAGGTGCCATCACCTAATCTGACGAATAATGACTGGAAAGGTGTGTTTTCTGACACTTTCCATCTGAATTCAAGCCATGCTCAAAATGGAGGTTTTGTTCCAGCGTTCAGTGCAGAGCAAATCTGGAGGAGTGTGCCCATCTCAACTGAACAAACAATAATAAACTTACACCAACAGCTACAGCAGAAAATCTAGGAAATTTTCATAGACTCATAGAATAATGTTCAAAGATATGTCTGGAGGTCTTTGATCCCACCTGTCATTCATGACATGTTCAGTTAGAGCAGGGTCACATCCATTCAAGTTTCCAATATCAATGGATGGAGTGTCCACTCCCTCTCTGTGCCCCTGCTCCAAATTTGAACACCCTTGCTGTAAAATTCTTTCTTCTAATACCTTAGTCCTATGTTGCAATTTATGTCTGTTGCCTCTTGTCCCATCCTTGTGCATCTCTGAGAAGACACTGATTTTAACTTCTCTGCATCGTCCCATAAGACAGTTGCAGAAAGTAATAAGATATCCACTGAACCAGCTCTTCACCAGGCTGACTAAACCCAGGTTTCTCAAACTCTCCTCATACATCAGGAGCTTCAGCCCCGTGACTCTCCTGGTGGCCTCTGTTGGACCCACTTCACTCTGTCTGTGCCTTTCCCTGATTGTAACAAGTTAGGAAAAAAAGAAAATACTGCTTTTCTCTTATCTGATGTTTTCTTTCCTGCCTTTATTAAGATATATTAAGGAATATATTAAAGAAAGTTAAGGAATGAGTGTCAGTATTTCCTCCAAGCAGAGCTGGTTGAGTAGGACAAAAAAAAAATAATCCTGCGAACAACTCCCTGATGGTCCTGGTCAGTGCACAGCTCAGGTTATACTCTGTCTTTGGAATAAAGCAAATTCATCAGAGTTCAAGCCTCCAAAAAAAGTCCTGGGGAAGGAAGATTTGTAGCACACGGCTACTGTTTCTCCCTTTGGCAGTTGGCAACAGCCAGTGACCATTATCTACTCACATGCCATGTGCATTCACTGCATCCCCAGTCCTCACCCTCTTCCAGCATCACCTTCCCTCCCCACTCATCCCTGTATCATACTCACCAAGGCCTCAAAATTTCTCTCTTTCCATGATCCCAGCCCTATAAGTATTCACATGTGAAGTTTGCTTTCTTTTTGGAAGTTCTCTGATTCCTTTCCAACTTTCAGGCTGTTTTCAAATTACTTCCTCTCTCCAATTAAAAGTGTGGTGACAGAGGCAGACTTCGGCAAGATGCTTTGCTCCCTTCGTGTCTGCCCTACTTGGACCTGAAAGAATTTTGGCTCAGAACCTCAGAAATCATCCAGTTACAGTGAAAGCTGCCAATCTACAAACCCTTGTGCATTCTCACTGTCTACAGACAATATGATTTTTGAGCTGTGAATCAGGTTCACAGCTACTTTCAGTTGCCAGCTCTTTGTTATTTGTTAATACTGTGTTCCCTTTGCTTCCCTGCGAAGCAGTGGGAGCCATGAGTAGCCTGAAATGAATGGCTGGGTAACTGAGGAAAATCTGAGATGGAGATTGATTCCCAGATCTGGCAAGTGGTAAAGAAGGAAGGGGAAAGAGGAGATAAAAGGAACCATGTCACATGAATCCCTCCTTAAATGATTCCAAGTAGACTGGTATTGCTCCTCATTAATAAAATACCATGTAGTTTCAAGGCATTGAGAAGTCTGTAAATTTTAGAACATTTTAAAAAATTGGCCTTAAATGGAAAGGGTTTTTGCCTTATCTACTGCACAGCTTTTGGTCGTTTCTAGCTCAGTCAAAAACCCTGATGAATTGCTGACGCTTTCAATAGGACTGATAAATCTTTAGGCATAAATGGTAAAATGGCCATTGCTTTTTTTTTAACAAATGAATATCAGGAGAGCCCAGCAGATTGCACTGCTCAGAAAAAAAAACACTTTACTTTCAGTTTTTCTGTTAGAACCTTTCATGCAAGAGCTCAGCACAGTCCCAGATGAGTCCTCCTTCAGTGTTATGGCTGAGGCGGGATAAATGCCAGGTGCCCACCAGAGCTGCTCTGTCACTCCTCCTCAACTGGACAGGGGAGAGGAAATATGATGAAAGGCTCGTGGGTCGAGATAAGGACAGGGAGAGATCACTCACCAATTACAGTCATGGGCAAAACAGACTGAACTTGAGGAGAAAAAAAATTTAATTTATCTCCAATCAAATCAGAGTAGGATAATGAGAAACACCTTCCCCTCCCCCACCTGGCCCTTCTTCCTGGGCTCAGCTTCACTCCCATTTCTCTCCCTCCTCCCCTCATACAACGCAGGGGGACAGGGAATGGGGGCTGCAGTCAGTTCATCACACGTTGTCTCTGCTGCTCCTTCCTTCTCAGGGGGAGGACTCCTCACACTCTTCCCCTGCTCCAGCGTGAGGTCCCTCTCATGGGAGACAGTTCTCCGTGAACTTCTCCAATGTGAGTCCCTCCCACGGGCTGCAGCTCTTCACAAACTGCCCCAGCATAGGTCCCTTCCACAGGGTGCAGTCCTTCAGGAACAGGTTGCTCCAGCGTGGGTCCCCCATGGGGTCACAAGTCCTGCCAGAAAACCTTCTCCAGCGTGAGCTCCTCTCTCCACAGGTCCGCAGGTCCAGGCAGGAGCCTGCTCCAACGCTGGATCCCCATGGGGTCACAGCCTCCTTCAGGCATCCACCTGCTCCAGCTTGGGGTCTCCCACAGTCTGCAGGTGGATATCTACTCCATCATGGACCTCCATGGGCTGCAGGAGGACAGCCTGCCTCGCCTTGGTCTTCTCCAGGGGCTGCAGGGGAATCTCTTCTCAGGTGCCTGCAACACCTCCTCTCTCCCCTTCTTCACTGACCTAGGTGTCTGTAGGGTTGTTCCTTTCACATAGTCTCACTCCTCTCTCTTGACTGCTGTTCCACAGCAAGTTTTTCCCCTTCTTATGTATGTTACCACCCCAGAGGAGCTACCACCGTCACTGATGGTCTTGGCCTTAGCCAGCAGTGGGTCTGTCTTAGAGCAGGCTGGCATTGACTGTATCAGACATGGGGAAGCTTCTAGCAGCTTCTCACAGAAGCCACCCCCTTTTACCCCTCCTGCTGTCAAAACCTTGCCATGCAAACCCACAACACTCAGTCATGGCCATATACAGAGCTTAAATAGCATAATCTTCATGCTGGCTACCTTGCCTAACCTAACATGTATTTGCAAATTTTATGGGTAGTAAGGCTGCCTTTTGCTGCAGCACCCTTTCGGAACTGGTGCATAGCACAGCCTTGAAATAAGTGTGTTACAGCTGTGGGGAAGGTGAACTACGGTTCAAGAAACACGGGTAGGGAAGGAAGCAGAGGTTTCTGAAAGTGATGTTTACTCGTCTTCATTGCTTTCAGTCTGGAATAACCTCACATTTAGTGAGATGTTCTGTTGGTCTTCTTGAAGTAGTTTCTGTCCCCCTGTCCCCTGAGCTATCTAATGTTCCCTCTCCCTCGTGCACATATAGCCATGGAGATGATCATTTGATTAGCTTCAAATCCTTAGAATGAACAACAAAGCATTAATTGCAATTATTAATCAAATAATTGACTGGTCACTGACTACTATGAACCTGAAATTATTAAGCAGTACTCCTACTTTGAGTGTTATTTTAATGGACAAGGCTAAGGAACCACTCATAAGAGTGTTTCAGCAAATAGGTCTCTGCGATGAGGAATGCAATGACCACAGGTCCATTCCTCCCAAGGAAAGCAGTGAAAATGTTGTATGTATAAGTCAGACAGATTAAATAAATTGCAATTTCTGATCCTTTAGTATCTGGGGAGCAAGGGTATGGCTAGTCAGCACTGGCGGGCTGGACCATTGCTGCTTCTCCCAAGTTCATCAGCCATTAGTGACAGAGCTTGGGTTAAGTATCTGCTGCAGGACCCCAAAGAGACAAAGGGCTATTAGCTATGTGTGTAAATTTCCCCATGGAAAAGTTTCAGTTAAATGGTAATCTGCCTCTTATCTGCCTTCAAATAACACAGAAGCACAGTGGAAAATCCTGCATACAACAGATTATCAGACCCGACATTTCTTATGTTAAGTCAGACAGCTAATGACTGATGCCTAACCAATGAATCAAAGCAGTTGCCTGAACAAGGTATTGGATAAACTCAAGGTACAAATAAGTATGTAAAAAACATGGGTTTTTTTCTCAATCATTAAGGGGGAAAAAAAAACAGCTAAATTTGCCAGGTAGCTCATTTATAACGAAGAATTTGATTAGCTCCACATCTGGGTTTCCTGGCTTTTTTTCAGGGTAAGACAGCTGGCTTGTCTTGAAAGGGTGTTTTAATGCAGAGTTCTGTATTAATATGATGTTTCTTTTAGGTGTTGTACATTAATACTTCAAACATGCATTGCTGGCAGGCAGTATGAGCAAGGCCTAGTTTTTTAATGTAAAAGATCACATTTCCAAGTATTTTTTAAAAGCCCACATTACCACAGTTTCTGTTGGGGGAAAAGAAAGGAGAGGGGAATTAAATAAACAAAAAAACCTGGCAGCCTCCATTGTTGGTGTAGAAAATATACTGTTTGTACATCAATGTCCTTGGCAAGTCACGTAGAAGTAGTTAAACTGAAAGAGTTTTTTTCCAGAAATTAATCAGCAAAATTGCAACAAATACCAACATTTTTAATAAAAATCTCAACAGTAAAGGCTCTTGACAATAAGCCAAAACAAGCAAGACTCTAAATGCCTAGAGACTGGAGGAAGCAGAATGAGGAGTAAATAAACTGGTCCTCACTCTTCACATCATTTAAAGATCATTTGAAGTGGCTACTTTAAAAGTAATATAAAGTTATATAATAAAAACATGCACATCTTTTTCTTTGCCAGATATGGTCTGAGAAAACAATAGTGTGCCTGGAGCAAGAGAATCTCAGATTTGTTTCCACAACGACAAAGCAGCCACTGGGAAAATGTATGGAACGAGCCGTCACTAGAGAAGTAAACCACAAATAACCTAAAAAAGGAAAATTAGATTAAGATAATGATAGTCAGAAAAATTTTCAAAGTTGTGATTAGATGGTAGACTCAGAATCTGGGAAGGTCTGGGAGATTGTGCCCCGTGACTTATCATGCATATGTCTCCTCGATGCTTATGGCTAAAAATTGCAAAGCATTGTGTTTTGAGGAAGAATGTGCGTATAAGCCAGTTTTTGAAGGGCAATGACAAGGTTTGGTAGGTGAATGAGGCCAGGCGCTCTGGCAGCACACTTCAAAGTACAGGACACCAGTTCCAGAAGAACATGTAGATCACATGTGAAAACCAGGGGAACCAGGAGCTTCTACCGTCAACCACAACACAGGAAGAGCATGGTGGGCATAGGAGAAAACACTGCGGGGTTCGTCTCGTGAACAGTGCCAGTACTGAGGTCTGAGATTGGTGGCAAACAGCAGGGGCCAAATATTTATTCAGGCAGTCTCAAGCAGTTCAAATATATTGCTGATAGAAAGGCATGAATAAACCAACTTTTGGATCAGTGCCGTGAATTTCACTTTGTTGGAGGCTGGAGTTGAATAATTCCTCCAAAATAGGCTGCTGGATTTAGACAGTGTTTCCTTGTATATAAAGTACTTCGTTGAAAGTGAATTGAAAAGGTCAGGCAAAATATGCAAGAGGTGGCCCAAACCCACAAATCTTGATTGAGTATCCAACTTTAGGGTGTTCAAAAGCAGATGATTGACTTCTATAGAATGAGAAAGTGCCATTTCTAACAATACATCTGTCTGCTGTCCCTCACAAACACAGAATCTGCAAAGTGTGATGTGAAAATCAACGATTCTCCTGGGGTGCATTAAGACGACCGTGGCCAGTAGGTCGAGGGAGGTTCTCCTTCCCCTCTACTCTGCCCTAGTGAGGTCCCATCTGGAGTACTGTGTCCAGTTCTGGGCTCCCCAGTTCAAGAAAGATGAAGAGCTACTGGAGAAAGTCCAGCGGAGGGCTACGAGGATGGTGAGGGGACAGGAGCATCTCTCCTATGAGGAAAGGCTGAGGGAGCTGGACTTGTTCAGGCTGAAGAAGAGAAGGCTGAGAGGGGACCTAATAAATTCTTATAAATATCTGAAGGGTGGGTGTCAGGAGGATGGGGCCAAACTCTTTTCAGTGGTGCCCAGCGACAGAACAAGGGGCAATGGGCACAAACTGAAGCATAGGAAGTTCTGTCTGAAAATGAGGACAAACTTCTTCACTCTGAGGGTGATGGAGCACTGGAACAGGTTGCCCAGGGAGGTAGTAGAGTCTCCTTCTCTGGAGATATTGAAGACCCACCTGGACAAGGTGCTGTGCAGCCTGCTGTAGGTGACCCTGCTTCGGCAGGGGGCTTGGACTAGATGACCCACAGAGGTCCCTTCCAACCCCTAACATTCTGTGATTCTGTGTGATTCAGTTACAGCATCACTCAGTTAAACAGCTGTCACTTACTGAGTTTGGAATATGGAAATGCAATCTATTTCCTGTTGACACATTCTCTTGAGCCACAAGATCTTTCTATGAACTCCTGCTCTACAGCAGCAGAAATTTTGCTATTGGCTTCACTGGGTCAGAATTTTATCCTGTAAAACAAAAAATCATGAATAGTAACTGTTGCTAACTAGGAGTGTTCCATGTCTTCGTTTCTTCACCTTCTTTTGTTGGTGACTATTTCTAACTTTTTAAAGTTCCCGCTTCTTACAGGAAAAAGAGAACATCTGGTTTCATTTTGGTTAATTTTCCCCTTGTGTGTCCACAATGCAACTTCTGTCCTCTCAGACTATTAAAAAATCCAAGCTATCGTTTTTTTCTGCCAGCTATGGAAGATCCTGTTCTTTTTTCCTTCAATTACACACAACTTTATAGCATATTCTCTGACAGAATGGTGGTACCAGCCATCAGTTGAAGAAGAAACTGGGCACTACTTCTGCCGGAGACTTGTCACGAAGGTCACCACTGCAATGTCATTTTACCCGTAATGTGTTTTGCCAGGTGTCTTCATGTACGCGTGGGTGGGAACAGAGGAATGCAAAAATCGAGGGTTTATTCTGGTTCCATTAATGATAGAACTCATCTAAATGCAGTTGTTTCTACTCAAGTGTTTCTTTGACTTGAGTTAATGACATTTATCCTTACACCAATAAGCTGTTTCTTGAGAATTTTGGTAATCAAGCCTTGGAATGAATATTCCAGTCCTGTTTACTCTTCAAAATGCCATTATGCAAATTCTGAATACTTTAATACATTTTTTTTTATAATATGCTGTGAGCTAAGAAAGGTTCTGTGGAGCAAATGCCTTCCATTTAGACAAGACTTTACTTATAAAGCTCATAATGATGGATCCTGTAGATTCTGAGGTGATGTTAGTTTCTAGTGTAATCCCCTCCATTACATTGAGTACACAAAAATAATTGCCCCTATTTTGTCTCTGTGCTAATGAGAGCCATGCTGTCAAAGTAGCCAGACTTTTTGTTTCTAGAAAATCCAAGAAATAGCTGGTAACCTTCCCTAAAATACTGACCATAGGGTTAAATAGCTTTAAAACCTCAAGTTCAAATTTAACAGCAGTTTACAATGCTCTTCATTCACAGATTATTTTTTTTTATGTTTGCACTTTTACATAAACGCTGCAGAATTTCTTGGAACCTCTGACCTACAGCCTTGATGTACAAATTCTATTCTTCTAGTTCTTGCCACAACAAGAAGTGCAGAATTTGACTGCAAAACTTTTGAAAGCGATTTTATTTGCTATGTGCAACTGGAGGCAAAATTTTTGGAGGCTGCCTTAATAGCTTCTTATATCTACTGAGCCATTTTCTGATTTTCATAGGTCTTAACTTTTAGCACAGAAATACAGAGGAGTGTCTTGTGCTTTCAAAGGACAGAAGAGTGAAGAAAGGGAAAGATCTCCACAGAATAAGTAGGACCATTGCAAGCTCTGACCTGTAGTGACAACACTGTGTAGTATTTGTCTGTCTTACTCTTCATTTTTCTTGAAGGACCTCCATTAAAGCTGTAGGGTGTTAGCTTTGATAGGAGTCTTACGAGAACTAAATAAAATTTTAAAAAATGAGGATTCCTGGGCTTCATTTCTGTTGAAGTATGTTTTCAATGTATTATTTAGTTTCCAAACCATATCCAAAGAGACAAAGTGCCAGAACAATAAAACATTGCTGCTTGTTTGCAGAACAATTGACCTCTCATGGCAAAATAATGGACACAGTTGAAGCCTATCCTCAACATGTAGCGGGAATCTGTGAAGAAGGAAATACCCAAAATAGAAACATGTCTGAGAGAAACACTGTGAAGACAGGCAAAGCTGGTAAGGAGGAGAAACCAAAACATCCATCTTGATCCTACTTCTCCTCAACTCAGTAGGAAGACTTGTGAACTCCCACTCCATAGAAGTGAATTTCTGTGTACAAAAATATTCCTCAAGGCACAGGAAGCATGAAAGTCCTCTAAACACAGTGAAAATAAAGTAAGTGGATAGAAAACCTCCCTGCATTTTACTATTCTTTTTTTCCATTCTTCGGTTTCCTCTGGCTGACATTTAGTGCTGTTTATTATTAACAGAGCTCCTTTGCTGTAGTTCTCCCATTTTTAAGTCATGAGAGGGCGTAATTGAGCGCATACACGTTTGCCATTAGACCGTAACTGTATAAATTCAATTAAAATACAACATTTGATCAGCGTCAGCAACAGAAATGCACTGCCATCCCACAAAAAGCCCTGCAAGACTTTGGCTGCAAGACACCGTCCCAGCCACAGCCAGACATCAGAGACCATAACGGCTCCAGCATGTCCCTATCTGCAGCATCAGCTGGAACCCAGGAGAGACTGATTTAAACAAATAAGTCTCATAACTAGTGCCAAGCAAAGACTATTCTGTACACGTTTAACTCCAAGATCATAGCAAACAGCATCTGCAGAAACTCAGGAATAAACACTGTAAGAAAGAAAGAGCTGCCATATTGAGTCAGACCACAGGTCCAGCCAGGCAAGTACCCCAACTCCAACAGCAACCATCAGCAGTTGTCTGAAACAGAGGATCAACCATTATACAAACCCTGGTTTAAACCATTCCCCTTCCAGTAGCTGCCTTTATGTTTCAGTGTACTGAGCACTGGGGTGACAGATGCACAGATACTCTTTACTGCTTTGTATAGATGTGGCACCTGGGATATTCCCAAGCCTTTTGCAATTGTTTTTTTCATCAAGAATCAGAAACATGGAGGGGAGGAACAACAAGGCTAAATGACTTGAAACATGTGTGAGAAGTTTACTGTTAGAAGCATGACTGGAACTCAGGAAATGGCTAATACTTCCAGTCCTTCTTGAGAGGCTGTAGAAAACTGTGGAGCACTGGCAGCAGTAGGAGTCTAGAAAATCACATAGGGTTCAGAGAAAATTTCTCTGACATCCTTATATGTGATTTTTTTTCCTCTGTAGATTTTCAACCTATTTTTGAAGAACAGGATATTCTCCTGTATACTATAGGACTTTTTTGTTCATTTGTTTGATCTGTAGGTCTGAAAAAAATACTAAGTACATCTTCACAAATGATGCTGAAGACCCCCAAAGATTTCATGCAATTGAAGACTATATGATCTGAGGTTTGTTGCTAGAGACCATCCAATATCTAAGCCAATGGGATGAGACTGTGCATGAAGGACCTCACAAGAGCTGTTAGTTCTTGACACAACACTTTTAATGGAATATCGTCAGCATGTGTTGTTCTGTCAATGTAAAATATTCTCTTAAAGTTACTGAATTACGGGGAGGTTTATGTTTAGACAGTTTCTAAACACTAGTCAGCTGCATGCAGATAAAAGTCCAGACCTTTTTTTTTAAATAAAGTTTTCGATCGTAAGACAGTTGTATCAATTCCACTCCTCAGAGCAACTGAGAGGCTTAGTTTTCCTTCCAATCTAGAACAACAAGTTTTTAACCCTGAAAGCCAGTACCAAACACAATTGTCACTCTATAGCAGGGTCATCCTTGCATGGTTACTCCCTGAACTGATGTCAAATGCAAAATCAAACACCTGTGACGGATACGTAAGGCTATGTGTGTGCCACTGTTGATCCATCTGCAATATATTACATCCTAATTTATTACTATGGGTGGTTTTCAAAGAGAATTCGTTAGACAGACAGAGTCCATTGCACAGTTAAGAAACTGTTTTTCTTCCCACCATTCTAATTTTCTTTTCTTCTCAGGTTTCTGTTTCCTTTCATGCTATGGCAGGGATATTAAGTGCTGGTGAGACAATATCTGGTCCAAAACCAGTCAGTCTGTTCTGGGTAATTAATGTGGGTGGTGAGCAATACCTGACCCAAGTTTTGTGGGTTGGATAAACCATAAGAAGTGGTTAATTATCTTCTACAGCCCATATCTGTTCAATGAGGGGTGGAATTTCTCATTTATACAGAATAAATCCATGAGTTCTGGCATTGTCCTAAAAGAAACAAAGAAATAACTGTCTCTTAAACAAACAAGATTTTCTCACATAGCTGTCTATGGGTTAGATCATGAGTTTGTGTAGGAGGCCATATGATGGCTCTGGTAACTGTTGCTGATACAGATTACCACATCCTAGGGATACAATTGGGCGAAGATATATCTTGTTGAAGTTCAGCTCCTGCTCCAGGTTTTCCCTTGGAATTGCTTTCTTCTGCTTTCTAGACAATAGGTAAAAAATCAGCTGCCATTTTCCATGGCAGCAGTTTTTATCTTTGTGGTTTTGTTGTCACATGCAATATTTAAAGTTTCATAAAGAAAGTATGAATAATTACATTTGCTTCTACTAAATCTCTCCCTCTGCTCAAGGTAAAGCCATCTCACCTGGTCTGCCCCATCTGCAGAAATAAAACAATAGACATGCTTCTTTACCTAGGCTGGAATTGCTGATAATTTCCTTCCTGAACCATATCTGAGTTGAGTCACACGTTCAGTATTCACTGTTGTAGTATAATACGTAGAGCATTTCTGCTTTTTTTCTACTTAAAACCACAAATGCTGCCCCTTCTTACCACAGATTAGCAGTTTATGGAGAAATCTAACGGCTACATCACAAAGTTGGGAGTACTTAGAGCCTGTTGTGACATGGTTTTTGAAATACTTTCCTTTCTCTTTCCTTCTGCCATGCTGGGTGCTGCTACACCAAATAAAAATTTCAGTCATTTAAAATACAATCAAAAAGCTCATGCTGCTTACCCCCAAGTTGTCACTTGAGGTTTTGATGACGAACATTTTTTGACATCTGGTAACAAGTTGCAGCTCCTGTCTGAAGAAGTCCCTCTGAGGTTAAGGGCTAATGATATAAAAAAGAGGCTGTCTGGATTATTGTAAGACTGTTTGGTTTAGATCAAGCTCTTTGATATAAGTGAAACTGCCTCATCTGGGAAAGGAAATGACTTAAAAGTGATGTAGCAGTTCTTAAAGGGAGTCAGACAGTGGGAGAGGCATACATCTTGGCTCTCTTGCATGCTGCATTGCTATTAACTCATCAGACAGTGAAAGGAGAAACAGCATTTCGCAAGAGTTTTTATTATGCAGTTTGCTAAAAAATGAGGAAATATAGTGGGTGTGCAGCAAGCAATGATGTAAACAGAGGAATTTTCACTTTATCATATCAGTCATTACTTTCTCTGACAGCAGAGCTTCCCTGACTCAGAGTTGCGTTAGGGAAACCGGGACAGACACGAATGAGCCCCCACCCTGCCCATGACACAACGAACGTCTCCCTCCTGCCTATGACTGGGAGGAGGTTTATTTCCAAAGAAAGCTGCCCAGCGTCTAGGGGATGACCAATTCCTTCAGACACAAAACTTTTTGAGTTCCTCACGTTAAGAATGATGCTCCCTAAGTGGTTCCCCCTTGCACTTCTCCTGCAGGCAGATGTGTGCCCCCAAGTAACTGCAGGGCATTGTCCCCACCGGGGAGCTCTGCTGATGGACCTTCTGTCAACCAGTACAATCTCCTGGCTGATATGTGGTTTGCAGGCAGCCTCCATCAACTGAGTGTGCTGGGGAGCCCCAAAGAGGCAGTGCTGTAAGCTGGGTGTCTCCAGGATCTACTGGAAGGCAACATCCCTCCTTGCTGCTGCTGAGCCCCAGGGCATCCTGCTGCCCAACATGGCATCACCCACTTGACCCTGTCCCATGGCCCAGCTCAACACTATCTGCAGCACTGGAGACTGAATCACTCGAGGAGTCTTGAACCATGCAAGACTCAGGCTTGGATATAGTGTAAGCAAGGTCTCTTGTCCTCACCTTCAAAATTTATGGTATGTCTTGATAATCCCTCAACATAAAGATGGAAGTAGCATAAGGTTTCCAGTCAAACACCTTCTTAGGAATGACTTTTACGCCAGAAAAAGACATTTGCAGATCCATCCCAAAAAACAGCAGATCCAAGTCACTAAAGTACTGAAACAACTAGTTCCCTACTAATTTCCATTTGGAGCCTGGCTCAAAGACCTCAGTACAGGCACCAGGTACCATTTTAGGGTCTTCAGGGTTTCTTTCCCAGACAGCTGCTGGCCTATGAGTGTGAGTTTCCCACAGGTCCTGTTGCATCTGCCTTGCACAGGTATCTGCCTTGATACCCAAAGCACCTTGAATGGCACTATATGTATGCTTAGGCAACTGAATTCCCCCATTCTGAATTCGAAACTGTCTAGGCAAACACCCATTTGGAAGGAAAAATATTCTGGAATAATTCCACTTCCTTGGAGGCCCAAGGTACTACAGACATGCAGGTGTGGTAATTTGCTGCTGATTACAGACAGTTCAGGAGAGAAAGAGGTGAACAGTGAAACTACAAATTACCTTGTGAAATGGATATTTTTTCAGCTTCATTTCCAGCCATGGCTTATTTCAGTAACCACCCCGTCCTCCTAGCAATTATATCACAGTAATAACTGCAGAATTACTGATACTTTTGTACAATTATAGTGTCAAAATCCCTAGCAGCCATGGAAGTCCCATTTTGCTAGGTGTTCAAAGATTATACAGTGATGAATAGCTTCTACCTCAGCTTCTTTACAAACCATAGTGGGACACAGATGAACCAAGGGAGGAAGGCTTATAAGCAGAAATATGTAGGTACCTCAGTCCCATTGAAATTAGTAGGGAACTAGTTGTTTCGGTACTTTAGTGACTTGGATCTCCTTTTTTTTGGGATGGATCTCACTCTCAGCTATGAGTCGTTGATGTATGGCAGGCACGCGACTTTCAACTGCATTAAACCAGTCCAGACCAGTTGCATGCTGTAGTTGAGTTTTGCTTGGAACCAGAGCCAATGACGTTGATATCCATCCATCATAGCTTAAGGGACTTCACAGAATCACAGAATCACAGAATGTTTGGGGTTCGAAGGGACCTCTGTGGGTCATCTAGTCCAACCCCCCTGCCAAAGCAGGGTCACCTACAGCAGGCTGCACAAGACCTTCTCCAGGTGGGTCCTCAATATCTCCAGAGAAGGAGACTCCACAACCTCTCTGGGCAGCCTGACTTCTGGACATTAAGGACATTGTATCCCTAGTGTGTGCCTGTCCATTTCAGAAGTCAATGCAATGTAGAAAAGCACTAAGCACTGGTAGAACGTGAGCGGCCAAAAAAAAGGTGGGAAACTTAAGTGCTAATAGGCATCCTGCTGTAACTGGGAATAAATAATACCTTCTTTCTCAAGAGAGATGCTTTCTGTAAGTAGCTGGGGGAACTCTCCCGTGATGTACTCCAAACATCTCCTGCTCCAGCTGCTCTCTTTCTGTTAGATGCATGTCATGGAGGATACGATGTTACACGCTTTACACTCCTGATGTAAGCCAAGAGCAATACATGAATTGCTTTACATCTGAACTGCTGGCCGGAGAGGGATTCACAGACCCCACAGTCATGGGACTTGCACAGGCTCCTTAACTAAGACCCCTTTTCAACTGTCCAGTTGCTCATTTGTCCCTCCATCTCCTCAGCACAGGTAAGGGACCACCACATGTCAGAGGACAAACGGGACATCTGTCATCAGGCACCTGAAGGTCATCTGCATATTTTCATAGAATCACAGAATGGTAAGGGTTGGAAGGGACCTTAAAGACCATCTAGTTCCACTCCCCCTGCCATGAGCAGGGACATCTTGCACTTGACCAGGCTGCTCAGAGCTCCATTCAACCTGGCCTTGAACACTGCCAGGGAGGGGGCAGCCACAGCTTCTCTGGGCAATCTGTTCCAGTGTTTCACCACCCTCACGGTGAAGAATTTCTTCCTAATCTCTAATCTAAATCTGCCCCCTTTTAGTTTAGAGCAGTTTCCCCCTTGTCCTATCACTACACACCCTTGTGAAAAGTCCCTCTCCATCCTTTCTGTAGGCTCCCGTCAGGTACTGGAAGGCTGCTGTAAGGTCACCCCGGAGCCTTCTCTTCTCCAGGCTGAACAGCCCCAACAGTCCTCGTAGGAGAGGTGTTCTTAGCCTGACCTTGTAGGAGAGGTTCTCCAGCCCTCGGATCATCTTCGTGGCCCTCCTCTGGACCCGCTCCAACACATCCATGTCCTTCCTATGTTGGGGGCCCCAGAGCGGGATGCAGTACTCCAGGTGGGGTCTCATGAGAGCGGAGTAAAGGGGCAGAATCACCTCCCTTGACCTGCTGGCCACATATTTTCTGGATAAATTAACAATTATAACATAATTATGTGGATAATAGTAATCATCCATATTTTCTGGATATGTTAATAACAAGTCAAGCATTAAGGATCACAGGTCACTTGTTTGCAGGCTCCTGGGCAGCTTGTTCTTCCTTGCAGCACACTGAGAGTGCAACTCACCAGCAGTTTCCACTCGCTAGCAGCAGCGCATGTGGGTGGTTTCATGTGTCCAGCTCATGCAGCAGGTTGTGGTTCTTCACTGTGAGCATAGCTACCCACAGGTAGAAAATTGTGTTCTCTTAAGACTTCTGTGAGCTCTGAGGAGCGACTGCAAGTCACACGGGCCTTTCTGGCAGAAGAGCTCACACCAAGTATTCTCTGCTGTAAAGAAACTATGAAATTCTGATGCTGGAAATCCCATGCTTCTTTGGCTTGAATGCTTAACAGCTATTCACGGTTTTTCTGTGTCATGTTTCTGTTGGGAGGAGGAGCTGATAGAGTCATGGAGAGTCTTTGTGCAGTGCTATTTATTTACCAGAAATTTGTGCTAGGTCTCCTTGCCCCACAGAGAAAAACAAACAAACAAACAAACAAACAAACAAGCAGGAGGAGATTTCCTTGCTGAGAAATCCAAGTGTACCAGAAACTTGTTGCCTGATTTTTTTCAAATTCAGTATTTTGCGTCTCTAGCTTTTTCCTGGCCTTCTCTCTCACTCCTCTGCTCCCAGAGTCGCATTTGGTCCAACAAAAATCCTTTCATCCCATGTAACTTAGCGACTCTCAGCCACTGCCATAATGATCCATGCCTTTGGCAGGGACTTCAGCTGTCTCAGATACCTCTGCCCCAAGGAACATTTTGTGTTCCTTCAATTTAATCTCAGTAAGAGCTTTTTCCAAAAGATATGCTTTTGTCGCTACAAGAGTGATTGCAGGGTAGTCTTATGGTACTTACTAGCATGGAATCAAATTAGATCATTACAACAGTCCTTTTAGGTCCTGTAATTTATGAATACACCCCTCCGGCTGATCATCTGATGGCAGTTTTAAAATCTTCCAGACAGCCACTGAAATCGAGGAAGTAAATTCAGTTTTCAGGAGATTGGAATCAGGCTGCTTTTTTTTTCTTTTAATACTAAAAGTATTCTCCTTCTGCACTGTGAGTGTGGGCTTAATTTTAAATATTCAGTATCGTCGCTGGCCACAGAGGCTGTGCAAGGATGCTTAAGGGTAAGACTGGTTGCACAACTTGCATAGGTCTTAATCTATTTTTTCTCTCTCAGGGCTCCTGACCCTTCACTATTCCTTTCACCTGTGTGTCTGGTATTGCAGTATATGCACACAGTCCGAGAAAAATTAAATGGAAAGACAGTTCTGGAGATCCAGCCCCCATCTGACCAAGCGCCTGCTAAGAGCATGGCCAACTCAGTCAGCTTCCTCAGAGCCCTGTTCAGCTCAGATTTTAATATCTCAAAGGAAGGACACAGTGTCTTGCAGCAAAGTGATGGCTGAGTCAACCTCTGCATCCCTTTCTTTAAGAAAAGCGGTCCCCTTTGCCAGCATCTGAACCATTTTATTGCATTTCTCAAAAATTGTTCCAATTCTTTAGCATGTCACTCATGTCATAGTGGCTGGACCTGTGTACCAGGTGAGACTGCATCAGCACCCTATGGAGAGTTCATATCTCCCTTGGGTGAGCAAAGCTAACCGATACTCAATGTAGTCCTTAAAGCCCAGACCCCTCCCATTGCCCTCACACATGTTTGGTAAAGGGTGGCTGACGCAGTCTCTTCTGTCTCTGCAAACTCAGAAGTCTGAACCTGAAATCCTTGTGTTTCCCTGGAACATCCCTGTAGGAGACCGTAGTGAACAACAGACATAAAAAGGGAAGGCAAGTGCCATTGAGGAGGGACTTCTGGACAAGCATTCCTACAAACCAGAGACCCTCATCAGCTGGACCAGCACCAGAACCCAGACCGGTGATACCTCTCTCTCCCTCTTCTTCTTTTTCTTTCTATCCTATTTTTTCTAATAAGAAACGCAAAGTATAAACCCCACACACGAAGCGAGCAATACGTATTTCTGCTATCCAATTATTTGCCAATGAGCTTAGCCACAGAATAAAAGTTTTTGTTTACCCATGGACCTCAGGTGTTGCGTATACCCTATTCCAACCAAGGGGATCGCCGAATCTGAGTCACCTCTTCTTCCTTCTTGGCGGGACATGGCAACCCCTATTTGGGGAAATCAAAACAGATCCCAACTGTCCTGCTGAATTCTCAGACATTAATATGGGGGACTTCATCTTCCTTCTGATCGACATCGAACTGGGTTTGCATGGCAAGATTTTGGTAGCAGGAGGGATACAAGGGGGCGGCTTCTGTGAGAAGCTGCTAGAAGCTTCCCCTGTGTCCGATAGAGCCAATGCCAGCCAGCTCCAAGATGGACCCACTGCTGGCCAAGGCTGAGCCCATCAGTGATGGTGGTAGCTCCTCTGTGATAACATATTTAAGAAGAGGAAATAAAACTGCAGTTGGATAGAGGAGTGAGTATATGCGAGAGAAACAACTCTGCAGATGCCAAGGTTATTGAAGAACGAGAAGGAGGTGCCGCAGGCACCTGAGCAGAGATTTCCCTACAGACCCTGGAGAAGACCAAGGCAAGTCAAACTTTCCCCCTGCAGCCCATGGGGGTCCACGGTGGAGCAGATATCCACTTGCAGCCCAAGGAGGATCCCACGCTGGAGCAGGTGGATGCCTGAAGGAGGCTGTGACCCCATGGAGAACCCACTCTGGAGCAGGCTTCTGCCAGGACCTGTGGACCCATGGAGCGAGAACCCATGCTGAAGCAGGTTTTTCTGGCATGACTTCTGACCCCATGGGGACCCACGCTGGAGCAGCCTATTCCTAAAGGACTGCACCCCATGGAAGGAACCCCACACCACAGCAGTTTGTGAAGAGCTGCAGCCCGTGGGAAGGACTCACGTTGGAGAATTTTGTGGACATCTGTCTCCCATGAGAGGGACCCCACACTGGAGCAGGGGAAGAGCGTGAGGAGTCCTCCCCCTGAGCAGGAAGGAGCAGCAGAGACAACATGTGATGAACTGACTGCAGCCCCCATTCTCTGTCCCCCTTCGCTGTTCAGGGAGAGGAGGCAGAGAAAATCAGGAGTGGAGTTGAGCCCAGGAAGAAGGGAGGGGTGGGGGGAAGGTGTTTTTAAGACTTGGTTTTATTCTCATTACCCTACTCTGATTTGACTGGTGATAAATTAAACTGATTTCCCCAAGTCGAGTCTGTATTGCCCTTGATGGTAATTGGTGATAGATCTCTCCCTGCCGTTATCTCGATCCACGAGCCTTTCGTTATATTTTCTCTCCCCTGTTCATTTGAGGTTGGGATTGACAGGGCAGCTTTGGTGGGTACCTGTCATCGAGCCAGGGTCAACCCACCACAGACAGACAGGACACAGCCATGCTCATGTCCTGCCCTGGGCAGCCTGTGCTGAGCCATTCCCCAGGCAGCCGGACAGGAGCAGCCTGGCAGAGCCATAGAGACACTTGAACACCAGGCACATATGTTATTAACATGGGCTGCAGAGCCCCACCAATAGCTCTGAATTTGAACCACAACACCATAAATGCAGAATATACAGTAGTAACGAGCCAGATGGAGCGAACAACCTGAGGGCTCACTGGGAGGCAATGTCCCCAAGGCAGTTAAAATGAACCACCTGGGCTAGCTGTTATGTGGGAAAGACACTTTTTGAAGGTTTTGTTGCTGGTGTTGGCAGGAGGTGCAGCTGCAGCCCGGCAGCCTCACCCCTCTCTAGAGCAGCCAGTAAGTTGTGCTCTCTCCAGGCTGAGGGTGCTTCCCCACGCGGGTGGGTTTTTTGGGCTGTGCGGTGCAGAATCAGGAAGAGAAGCACAGTCTGTGGCACTGACATATGGAACTCGGAAAAATGCATGAGATTTGCAAGTCTCAGCTGGAAGATATGGTCAGGTTGGGAGAATTCCTCCATCCCTGGAAAATACGTGAGATTTTTTGACATTTTTTCCCGTCCTCTGTCATAATGCAAAAAAATTCTGACTACTTCTTTTTTACAAAGGGACAAACAAAAAGAAGTTGGAGACAATCCTATGCTTTTTTTAAATGCCTTTGAGATAGATACATTGTTTTGAATTTTATTTGACTGTTATTTCTCTAATTAGCTTGAGGTAATTGCTCTGATGCTAAAGGAGGGATGAGTAATTAAATCAACCTAATGACTCCCTCCCCAAAAAGTTTTAAACTGAGAATTTGTAAATTTTAGTGCAAAAACTTTTCACATAAAAAGATATTGGGCATCCCTTTATTTAGCCTCAGTTCCCTTAGGACTTCCCCTATGATGCATGTGGCAATGTTTCTGCACATGTTAAAACACCTATGGAGGTCCTTTGGAAAGGTGGAAATAGCTACCTAACATTTGTGAGCTGGAAAATAAGTCTGATAATACATAATAGAAAATTACCTATTAGAAAACCCAAATGTTGTAAAAAGACTTGTGCTCCTTTAGAAAAAAAACGGTTTCCGGTTTCAAAATTAGAGGAAGTCAAATAAAAGACATGCAAAATATAAACATTTACAACACTTTCTGCCTGTCTAAATGTATTTATCTTAAAATCAAAAGCTAGTCAAGGTGTTTTTGATATACTACATACAAAAAAATCCCAACAGTCCCAGTTCTTGTGAGAGCAGAAAACCACATTATTTTCAGCATCACGTCTGGCTAATGCCCTACCTAATAAATCTCCTCTCAAATTTAATTAAATATACAATTTATTTAACAGAGAACAGCACATGTATACATTCAGGAGGCTTAACACCATTTCTGGACAGGTTGTGTGCTCAGCGGACTCCAGCTCCAGCATGCGGTGGAAAACTCATCCCTGCTTTAGCATCAGAGATCCTACTGCTGCTGCAGAAAACAGAGAATGGATTTCAGATGCTGGGGCAAAGCTGGCAAAAACCTGAATACTGACAAGCAGGGCAAGACCTTTGAAAGGGTTCAGCTACCTGCAGCTCTTACTGGGAGAAGAAGGCCATAATTACAAACAAACAAGAAAACGTGCAGTATAGTTCCAGATGCTCAGAAATTTATTGAGCTTCCTAAATGAAAGTTGAGTCTACTGACAGGCAGCTGTGAGAGAGAAAAACTAAGGTACCTTAATGGTGTGCTTGCTCCTGGTTCTGCTGGAGGACCACAGTGTTGGCTGCCAGCCTGTCTATTCATGTCTCTTGGCCATCAGGCTAAGTGTGAGCTTGCAGTGAGTCTCTCTGTCTCGACTGATGAACCACCTGAAGAGAGCTTAGATATTTCAGTCACTTGTGATCATTTCTCCATTCCTGGGAAAAGCATTTGTGGAAACACGGCCATGATCCTAAAAGCTGAGGTATGCTGAAAATCCTGGCCACAGGGAGAAAGAAACCCTACTTTTCTATTCAGTGCTTGTTTTGAAAGGGCTCAGTCCAAGACACAAAGAAACCCAAAGAGTGATTCCCATTGACTTAGCAGGCTTGGAGTGAAACCCAACATGCTTAATATTAGACTACTCTGGAGCATGTGCCAGTGAAACTGGTGAGGAGTTCTTGGGCAACAGACTTTTTTTTCCACAGCTGTCCCATGACCAAACATCTGTATGCTTCTTCAGTCCTCCCTTTCTTCCTTTGCAGCCTGCACGGCTGTGGATGGCTTGTGCAGGTGAGAGTGAGAAGATCCGTTTTGTATCTTTGCAGTTCTCTCTGTTCCTTTCCTGCTCCACTTTGCCCACTGGGAGATTCCCATGCTGAGGTTTAAACACTCTGCTGAGGACTCTTCCACGATGATGATTTTTGGCAGGATGCTTCTCTGACGCTCTTCTCCAGACCCATCCTGTCCCCATAGAAACTCGGGGTAACAACTGAGATGCGTTGCACTCTCCTTCCATTCTTCTAGCACTTGATTATAAAAGTAGCTGTCAGCAGGTAAATTTAAAACAAATAAAAGGCAGGCCTTCACACAGCTGGTAGCTGGCCTGCATAGTTTGCTAGCACAGAATCACAGAATCACAGAATCACAGAATCACAGAATCACAGAATTTTAGGGTTTGGAAATGACCTCTGTGGGTCATCTAGTCCAACCCTCCCGCCGAAGCAGGGTCACCTACAGCAGGCTGCACAGGACCTTGTTCAGGCAGGTCTTGAATATCTCCAGAGAAGGAGACTCTACAACCTCCCTGGGCAGCCTGTTCCAGTGCTCCATCACCCTCAGAGGGAAGAAATTCTTCCTCATGTTCAGACGGAACTTCCTGTGCCTCAGTTTGTGCCCATTGCCCCTTGTCCT
>Ga0065711_1001552_pt1 | contig 42237 bp, 22 predicted proteins | sample Hoacrofraction12_FD_59098 | JGI IMG/M metagenome (GOLD analysis project Ga0065711, IMG submission 59098) | Hoatzin crop microbial communities from Cojedes, Venezuela - Epithelial fraction 12 v2 (version 2) | ecosystem: Host-associated > Birds > Digestive system > Esophagus > Crop | place...
CATGCTGACTACTCCTGATAACCTTCTTTTCTTCCACTTGCTTGATGATGGCCTCCAGGATAAGCTGCTCCATCACCTTTCCCGGGATGGAGGTGAGGCTGACCGGCCTGTAGTTCCCTGGGTCCTCCTTGATGAGGTTCAGATCAGGAAAGAGGCACAGAAGGTTTTGGTAACTCTTGTATTTGCTCAGCAGAACTGATTCTCACTCCTTCTTTGCAAGAGATGTCATTTTTACTGTTTGGATCACTTTTCCCAGATTTTTTTGAATGTGGGCTTTTAGCTAACCCTAAATGTGTATGGGTTGCTCTCTCCCTCTGAAATCTTTAATGAAAACATCAAATGAAATAAGACCTTAACAATGACCTTGTTGGTATTCTGCTGTGATTGTGTGCATAAAACCTTCAAACCTAGATTGCTTCATAATTATTAATTATAATTCATAACTGCATCTATCAAAGACAATGACTAGTGTTTCTTGGGGTTTTTATAGCTTTTATTCACAGGGAATATGGAAGAGTAAGAAAACTGCAAAACTAGAAGGAAAGTATTTGGCTGTGAGTTATTTTAGTTTTGTTTGCTGCTACTATTATTTTTTCTGAGCAAAGATGATAAATTCTGAAAAACAGAGTGTTCTAGCTCTTTCAAGGATTGCTTCCATAGCTACATTTTAGGGGAGATTTGTTTCCTCTTTCTTCCCTTTCACTCTGCTTACCTGTCCCCTCCACCAAAGTGCTAAGTGCTGTGATATATGTCTCCTGTTAGTGATGACTTGAGAAGAATAGTGAACGTTTTTATGGGGCAGAAGTCCTGCAGCTATAGCAAACCGCATGCCGTATCAGTAGTAAGTAACTGCTGTGATATTCAGTACTCTGCAAAGTGACTTACTGCTTTCAGTTACCTTCAGAGTTGCCTCCATACCTGCAGTAGCTGGATCTTGGGATCACTCAGGCCTTGTCTGTGCTGTTAGGGACGTGTGGTACCACAGCTGTGAATTTCCTTAAACATAATAAGAGAAGTGAAATGATCTAAATATGCAAGAATTCACAGCATTGAGATCAGATTTATAAATCATTTTGGGATGAAGAAGTTGGTGCTTAGTCAGGATCCCTGAGATGCAAGGGTCAGAGGAGATGAAGGCTCTGGGAGGTGAAGGCAATGCTCTGCCACTGGTCTGCCTGTGAGCTTGAAAACCAAGTCTCCTTTGAGAACCTATTGTAATTAACTCTCAGTTTTCTGGGTAATGGAGGATTTTGGTGCCCAAAAGAAAAACGCAGATAACACAAACCTTGTGTAAATGAAGTTTAGAAAATATGGGGTCTGTGCAAAGCCCGTGCAGCCCACTGCCATGCACATAAAATTTTACTACTTTCAGTCCTGAGCTGATTTGTGTTAACTGTAACCTGAATTGCTGAGAGTGCCTACTTCCAAAGATATAAATGCGGGCAATTTTTCACTGTAGCAGGGTGGATCCAAGAGACAGTCTATGATTTTTTCAAACCTGTGACGTGATGGCATTACTGGATGCCAAAAGAAGTCCTGGAAGAGTTTCCAGAGTCCTCAAATTCCATATGGACAGAAGAAGAGGACACATCTGAGGAAACCCAAATAGGTAATAGTAGCCTGGTATCTTCAGAATGAAAGAGAGAATCAATGAAGTTTTAGTGTATCATGGCCACATAATTAAAAGCAGGATCTTGTCCAGGAACTTAAAGAACATTAAACCACTTGAAAACACCAGTCCATTGCTTTAGCACTATTTTAGAGTCTTAAAAGTCATGAGCAAAATTTCTGCGCGTGAAAATTAACAACTAAGTGCTCAGCAAAATGCAAAGAAAACCTCCTAGTCTTTCTTCAACAAAAACTGATGCCGAACAGTGCAATAATTTCAGGTGCCCTCTAAGCAAAGCAAAGAATTAATTTGCAAGTGCCTTCATTTAGATCCTATTGTGTTATGGATTACTGAGCTCAAGTCTTGAATTACAAAATTAATCACTTATTAACTACTGCTGTGAAGCATGTTACACACAGTTTCTGCTGAAATTATGTACCCTTAAGACAAGAAATACTTATGCATTTGGTGATAAGCCCTAGAGATAAGAGTTTTCACTCGATAGCAAGTTTCCTGAAATCATGAGTGATTAGTAGGAAAATCTGGAATTTATTTTTGTAGTTTAAATTATATTTAAGATATAAACACAGCTAACCTTTTGCTGTGAACTTAGTTAAAGGTTATTTTACTAAAAATGTTATTCTATTACTCTGTTATTTTCTTCTCCTGCAATTATTCTTTAGAAACCTTAGTTATATGAGGAAATATGCAGCTCGTAATGTAGTGTGCCTAACACCAAGTCAGTGGAATTTCACAACACTTCACCTAATAGATATTGCCATACTAGCACTTTTGTATTTATATGGAGAACTCAGATCCAACCTACCTCTTTTAACTTCAGTTTTACGCTTATTAGAAAATCTTTTAAGGATTAGTGTCTTGATGCCGGGTATCAGTCTCTTAATAATTAGCTCTTATATTTTTGAGCAATTCTCTTAACACCATCTTTACTAACATAAATTTGCATAAAGGATTATACCTTGGCAGAGGGGCAAAAACCAGATGGTACAAGAGTTCTGGGTGTATTTTCAGGAATTCTGAATCTGGCATGTAGTTTTATCTGAAAAACACTGTGACAGAGGGGAATAAATTCAGAATATAAAAATATTTTATGTCACTCTTCTCCAAATGAAATCTTTCACCATCTTGTTTTGAAACTTAGTTTGGTACTATTTTGAAAATAGGATGAATAGCACATTCAATGAAATGTTTAGGGAAGTGTTATTGTTTCAATCATCCTGAAATAATGAGGATGAATAGGCACTTTGGATTGAAGTGAAATGAAATGTAGTCATCAATAATATTCAGTATTGATGATTATTCTTGTTGTAGAAGTAATTGATATTTTCAGAAAGCTTCTGGCTAAAATGTTAGATTATGAAGAACCTAAAATTCAGAAATGGTGGTAACTTCCTTTTCCGACCTGTTTTTCCAGTTTCTTTCAATGACACCTCCAGATTTATTCTTGTGAGTTTTGTTTTGAAGGCTACTAACTTAGAGGGATTATAACTGATGTAGCAATATCTCTCATATTTACTATATGTTATCATGGATTTTTTATAAGTATTTAATTGCCATATGCAATTTACAGGGACTACCTTGGATATAATGGTCTTGATCTTATTTGATATATTTACTAATTTAGCGTTATAGAGCTTACAAAGCTGTTGTCATAGATAGCCTATCTCACTTTTAATAGATATATATATTTAGAATATGTTTTCTGTGGTTCTTCCACACATTATTTTAAATATAAGATATTTAGAGCACAACCTATCTTATTTTAGCTATTGGTTCTCTGTTTTTAAGGTGCAAAGGAAAGTTTTAGAATCTCCTAGGATTCATGGGCTCATTTATGTACACAGTTCACTACTGCACCTTTCCTCAGTCAGACTTTCATTTACAATGCAATAAAGTGAGTCATTGTCACTGAAAATGCAGTGATTAGTAATGAATCACTAATTCTGCAGCTTTCATGCCCTTAAACTATGTGTAACTAAGCAGTGCGGAGAGTTAGGGGTGGAGTAGAATCTGGCACATATTCAGGAAAATGCATTTCCTTTTTCAAAGTGAAATGTTGGGTGGCTTCACTCATACCATTGATGGGAGGATCCGCCTAGTTGATGGGAGCACTGTAAGCCCTGCACCATCAGGGGAAGAGCTGGGGTGTGGAGGAAGTTGGTTAGGAGATTTGTCAATGCCTGGATCAGTGACACAGTACTTGACTAAGAAACAATGGCAACACTTTGCATTTTCCACCAAATGTCTCAAAACCTTTGCGAATACCATTAGACCTGTAGGTATTCATTTATAAGGGTAAATAGTATTTAATAAATGTGGAACATGCAGTGAAAGAAGTAATCCTATTTTCTATTATTAGTTCACTTTTAAAATTCTCAGTGAAGTAATGATAGCATTTTAGATAGGTTTTAACAGAGTGTATGGCTCAAAAGGGGCTTGGTTAATATTACATAGGAAGTCTGCTGTAAAATTTGGAACAGAATCCAGATTTCCTGTTTTATGGGTCTGTTGTAACAAAACAATCCTCTCTCCTTCATACAATGAATGGTTTGGTCCTACAGCCCATCCAGTGTTTTGTTATTTTTGAGACAGAGTGTGTTATAATGCACAAGTACATCTCTGAAGTGCAAGACTTTAGCACAAAGAAAAAACGGGTTCCACCTAGGCATCGTCTAGCTCCTCCTTAGGTGGCCTCTGTCCAGGGTCTTGTAAGACCATTCGGTATAAAACATGGTTGTTTTCGCTGTGTGTACCCCTAGGATGTGGGTATCCATGGCGTTGTGTCTCACTTACTGATGTGTCCCTTTTCCGGTGGTCAGTGTTGCCACACCGGTGCTCACTGAGAATCCCGCAGACATGGCAGGGCTGCTAGCACACTCTTTTGGTCTGAGGTGACCACCCTTTCTACTACCAGGGCTGCATTGTACAATATATCTAGGAAGTGGGTCTCAGCTGGGAGATGATAATGTCTTGCAGAAAGATTCATTGCTTCAAATGTGACTAGTTTTGTTGAATAAAGAGTGTGGCATCATATGAATGACTAGTGTGGGTCTTCTCATTCTTGGCTGATTCATTCACTCCCATAGCTGGGGACTTGGACTGTCCAGCAGCTCCCGCCTTGGGACGGCCTGCTGCTGTCAGTGTTACAAACCATCAATGCGATCATATGCTCTCACAAGTCACAGGCAGTGGAAGAACCATAATTGTCCATTTTTTCATTTAGGCGTGTCATTCCAGTCTCAGAGGGATTGATGGGACAAAGGCCATCTGGCAGCTGCTCACTAGCCATGTCCTTTGGGGGTCAGTTCTAAGGCTGATTCTGTGTAATATGGTCTTAATGAACTGAGTGGTGAGACAGAGATGGGACATTTGCTGTGCTCTCAGCAGATGACAGTGGTCAGGGCTGCTGTTCAGAAGGATCTTGGTAAGCTGGAGAAAAGGGCTTGCAGGTACTGCATGAAATCAAACACAGTTAGGTGCCGAGTCCTGCACGTGGGATGGAATAACATGCACCCCCATGCACCAATACGGTTTGGGGCTGACTAGCTGGAATACAGCTTTGGAGCAAAGGCCCTGGGAATCATGGTGAACAACAAAATGACCATCAGTCGGCAGCGGGTCTTTGCACTGAGCAAGGCCAGCTGCATCCTGGGCTGTGTTAACATGACTGCAGCCAGCAGATCAACTGATGTGGCACTTTATCCCTGTCACGCACTTGTGAAACCAGTTCTGTAGTACTGCATCCCATTTTGGGCTCACCAGTGAGATGCTGAAGGGGCTGGAGCACAAACTGTATGAGGAAAAGCTGAGGAGGCTGGCCTTGAACAAATCCAGCTTTTAGTTGAAAGCTCTGAGAAGAAAATGCTGATACGGGAGCTCTTATTGCTGTTCAGAGCTACCCAGTGGGAAACTGTACACAAGATGGAGTGAGACTCCTCTTGGAGATGCATGATTATAAGATGAGAGGCACAAGTTGGTACATAAGAAATTTCTTCTAGATGTAAGAAATTTATTTATTTATTTTTAGTCAGAAGGGTGGTCAAACACTGGAACAAGTTTCCCAAAGTGTCTGTGGAATTTCCATTTTATGAGAGACTGAAAAATCAGCTAGAGGAGAACGTGACCAACCTGCTTTAAGTGGACCTATTTTGAGCAGGGAGTTGAACTAGATGACTTTCACAGCTCCCTCTTAACCTGAATGATTCTGTGATTCCTCCCAGGTTTGTGTAATCTGATCTCCTGTACGCTACTGCACCCTTGCATGCTTTGCAACAGGATATTAGAAGCTGCTTAACCTGAAAGTTACTGGTTTGGACCTTAAAAATGAATGTTACATGATAACTGAGTGATTATTGCCATAGAATGCATCTATGTTATCTATAAGGATGTCATCCTGTCTGTGGTTGTTTTAAATTGCAGTCTGTAAAAAAAAAATCAAAAAAAGAAATTATTGATTCTATTGTAGAGCTGACTGATGGCAGAAGACACCAATCCTATTTGCTTTCCTCCCTCCCTGATGTAGTTTAGACTGTATCAGTCTTCATTAGAGGAGCTCCTATCTTTACAGTTATGACAACTTTCCTGCAAGTTTTCTCACCCTGGTTTGATTCTGTCCTGTTGAATGGATAAAATGACCTCAGTGACCCAAAGCACATCATTCTTCTGTCCACATTAGTGGACTTTCTTCCTGTCTCCACCCATTCACATTTTTTTGCTGCTCTCTTCTATAAATGACTGGCTCTGTGGTACTTATTCTGGGATGCTGCATCTTCCCAGCTTCACTTGTCATTTGCGTTCAAAATACAAAAAGCACAGTACACTTAAAATCTTACAGTTTAACACTTGCACCTGTCACTTCCTAATGTTCTGACTATGAATCACATATATTGGAAATAAATCATTACACATTTAAGATTCTTCATTGTTTGAAAAATGTTTGATCTGTGTTATCACAGCAGACACAGCTCTGCCTTTATGAGACAGGAAGCAAGAAACATTAAACAAATGAAATCGACAAAAGTAGCAGCTCCACTGAGGTAGCATAGCACTTTGCACCAGAAAATACAACACGATGGACCAACAGGCTCAGTATATTCATGAAACAGCTGATAGGTTTATGTCCCAAAAAGCACCATTTTTAATCCATAGCCCAACTCTCCAGGGCATGAGAGATGTGTCTGCAATAACTTGTGCAAATATATTCACAGGTATCTGAATCCAAATAGAAAACCTATCTGTGAAAAGATATTCCAACTCTGCTCACACAAGAGAGAATGAGAGACTGAAAGCAAGCAGTGGGAAAGTAAAGTCTTTTGAATGTTTCACGGTTTATTTCTGACTTCCCCATACTTGGCAAAATTCAGATCTCTTATTGAGCTATATTTAATGTTATCACAGTAAAATAAAACCAGGCTGAGGTTTAGTTGGGTGTTCTTGGACTATTGCTGTGGGCTTATCTAGTTTGGGAGAATGATGCCTTATACTGTTTGTTAATACAAGTTAACAAATGCCAGGTAGTGGAAATTTGTGTGTTGATGTGTAAAAACATGCTAGCTTGGGAACAGATAACCCTAGGATTGGCTAGAAGGAAACAGCGCTAAAGCAAGAGTCGTACATAATGTGGTGACATGTTTTTAAAATACAGCCTATATTTACACCCAATAATGGTAGAAAATGAAAGTAGAAAAACTGAAAATCTGTTCAGTGTGGAAATGCAGCACTGCCCCAGAACCACGTATAGGATTAGGAGAAGGGTGTGTCCTTTCTTTGTTCTATTATGCAAACGAGACAATAAATTCAGTAATTCAATCTAATCAGACTTTCACAATCAGGTGCTGGCATAGAACTATAGCAAGTATTTCCTGATTCCTTAGCCAGCCATATTTATAGCAATTGGTAAAAGAAATGGTGTGGTAACCCCATCATTGCCTATGCTCCTCACACAAGAAGAAGCAGTCCTATGGACTCTCTTTAGGCACTTCATTCTGCCCATGGTGACTTCCCATGGGAGACGAAAAATTGCTGCTGATATTTTTACTTCTCTGTCAAGGTTACTCCACAGCCTCCCAGGAGCAGCTCTGCTCACGCACTAACCAGCGTGTAGCTTGGTGAGGTCCACCCTAGGTCACCATCAGTGCCCTTCGAATGTTCCTTCTTACTGTTTGTTGATAAAGGATCTTCCTGCGGGAGCCATAAGTATATTTATATGGCGTTTGCAGGAACCTGCCCTGTCTTATAGTCAGCTGCAAATCAGTCCTCTAAATTACAAATAAATTAAGGATTTGAGCAAGTGTATTTAAAAATTATCTGAGGATTCAAGTGAGTTTTCTACAACTGCTAGAAATATCAGGCGATAATCGACATCACAGCTTTGCAAAACAGGCAGCTAATGCCATGTATGGGCAGAGTCAAACTAATTAATTAATGAACATAAATACTCACGTTATGGAAAGTTCTAATAAACAAAGTTAAAAAAATCTCAAAATGTATATGCAAACTGCAAAGTGGAACAACGTTCATAGATTAACATTTTAAGTGACTAAAGACGGTATTCAGGAACACAAAGAAAATTCATGTTTTAGTGAATGACAGACTTTACAGTATCTGTGCAAGAAATGATCAGAATAGTAAGACAGTCCCTGTGCCAGAGCCTTTAAACTGTAGAAGTCAAAATTTTTCATGACTGTGACACGAGAAAATCCATTTCAAAAATCGGATTCTGGATACTGCTACGTATGCATGCATCTTAAAGTGGATTCATCTTCCTAGGAAGGTCTTTATTAGCCTCAAACCACTCAGAGATGTAAATTTACTACAATTCCCTAGTACTGCTTTTCTTTTCCTGAGAGATTCCCAGTCCCAGCTGCTTCCCTCAACACTTCTTTGATGAGGGAAGCCAGTGAAAGGGGAGAAACAATATTCATGACCCTCGACAATTAAAAAGATCTCAGGTTTCAGACATTAAACCTAAAATTCTTGCAACAGAGTGTGTGTGGGTGTGCAGCCTAGAGATTAAATGAAATAATTCTTGCCAGCTTCTGCTGAGTAAATTAAAGTAATAAATACATTTAATTAAATGAATATGTTCAAGGATATTAACTGCTTACAAAAACGGTATTAACAAAAGGAAGTTAAATTCATTACTGGAGATACTTCTATATTTCCTTGTCACTCTCTGTAAAGAACTAGAAAGAATAAGGAACGAGAAAAGATTTGGGATGATATTTCCAGTCCTTGGCTGCTGGGAAAAAGTCTCCTTTAACTTCAAAAGCATGTAATCAGAAAGCAATTTATGCCTTTTTTATTCTCAGTTGCATTTTTTTCTTCATTTTCAGTTTCAAAAAGTTTCTGTATGGATGAGCATCTGGTCTGTTTTCATCATGGTACTCAAACTCTGGGAGACTGCTGCTTAGATGCAGCCTGAACTGCTGGTGGCTGATGACATTATTTCACACTTGAGAACACTCTTCGTATAGCTGTGCCTCGCTGCCTCTGGCAAGGTAGAGCCATAAGGAATAAATCTGTTCACATACTGCAAGTGGTTTTTATTCACTTATATCTCCAGATGTGATGATTTAAGAAGATACATGAATTTGGGGTAAATTTAAAAAGTTGGAGAGGGATGAAAGGATGAAAGTTGCATTGGAATAGGTATAGTGTAGGTGTAGTATACAGTAAAGGTAAGAGTTCTTTGATTCAAACATCAAAGAGCTCTTCTTACAAGACCATCGTGTATGAACAGTTCTTCAAGCAAAAGAAGCTACCTTCTAGGTAAGATGTAGTGACTTTGTTGTGAAATTCCATGTGTTTGCAAGGCCTGGCAGCTATTACTGGTACAAATTTTTCAGCTGTTTAATTTTTCCTTCATTTCTGTAGGGTCTCTAGGTTTCACACGTGTTTTTCCCATTTTTAATCCTTTTTTACCCTTTATTTTGAAACTCTGTCCCTAAAATGTTACTTAATTGTTTGATTAGGCTCATATTAATATTTCTAAGTGTAAATGTCTCACAATATATCTTAATTTTCTTGTTCTGACAGACATTCAAGGATTATGCTCCTCAGTCATGAAGACTAAATACAAAACCTGGCCCTGATCAGAGGGTCTAAAAGTCCTTCTGAGACTGGGGCTACACAGACATCTTCACTCCTTGTTTTCATGAGAAGGAATTCAATTTGAGAATCTGGAGGGGTCTGCAGTGTGCAGGCATGACTTGGGAAACAGCGTATTTGTATGAACCTAAATGTAGCCATCTATACTACATTGCTCACAATTGAGGTCCCTGTGAAGATTCTCACTTGGGCTGGTTTGATTTTTTGGGGGTTTTTTTTGGTTGGTTGGTTGAGTTTTTTGTTTTGTTTGGGTTTTTCTTAATAAATGTTTCTCTCTCAGGTTTACTGACTTGCTTTTTTGAAGATGTCTTTCTGACATGTCCCTCTGAGGCAGTTATGGATAATTCAAGTGGGCTGGATCAGGGTGATGGGGTGGTTTGGAAGTGTTTTCGGTGATCTGGCCACACCTGTGGTAGAGTTTATTCGTGGAGATCAAGCAGTTCGTTTCTGGCTGTATTTTAAACAGAGCAGAAGGGAATTAATAGGTCTCCCTCTCAAATATTGCATTCATCCTGCTTTGGAGACAGAAGGTTTTAACAAACAGGCTGAAATTAATATAATTTTTTTGCTTAGCATGGCCTGAACTCTGTGTGTTACCAGGTAAGGAGAATTATCCTGGTTGCTGTGTCACTGCCATATCACTGTTATGGGTATATCCAGCCCTAGAAGAAAGAATTTGATACATTCATATACATGTGCAGCCTGAAAACTAAATGATGTTTCTCACTGTCTGATTTAATGAAATGGTACAAAAAATTGTTATGTATCTAGAATAAAAGAGTTCTGATCTATTTTAATTTTTATTTAATTGCATAAATAATATCGCTTATGATTCTATTTCATCCTTCAGATTAAAAAAAAATCTAAGATCTAACAGAATATTGAATAAGTTGAGACTTGCCTGTCCTATATTGAACTGAGATGTAAGTGGGAAAAGCTAAGGGAAGAAGCCTAAAGAGATGGTGAATTACATCCTTCCTTAGAAGGCTTATGTGCGTTTTGACGAATGGAATTACACTAAAGGGATCTGTTTGGAATCCCATTTTTTTAATGGGATGAAGCAAAAGAAATGATGGCTATGATCAGTCCTACTACACATGGAGAGTATGTTCTCTTTTTTTCATTTAGCGGTTGTTCCCTATACCTTCTTAAGTACAAAAGTGCACAGAGCGTAAATTTTATACATGGAAATACACTGGAATGAGAAAAAACCGTGGTTTGAATTTCTGGATTTCCTCATGTGTGGATATATACCATACAAGTATGTTATTCTATTGATGCTCAGTATGTAGTTTCACTGTTCCCAGTGCAGGTTATACTGAAGAAATGCCAGCATTATTAGTGCTGACATCATCAGTACTACTGCACACAGAGTTGCAAAACTCTGTATGCTTTTGCTTCTGTCCAGCATCCCCTTCTTCCCTCTCCCTCACCCCAGTTGTTGCTAGAGCAGCAGTGTGGAGGAGGAAGTTGTGGGGCTGTATCCCCCTTTTTCTCCTCTTTGCCCAATACACTCTTATGCCTTCCCACGAAAACCCTGGAGCAGGGTGGAGCAGAGCTACAGCACGTGTGAGGCTACTGGGAGCCTGCAAATCCCACTATGGGACCGGGCAATGGAAGGGACTGTGCCAGGGTAAGAGGTCCTAAAACCTAGACTGATAATGGAGAGAGTTTGTAGCCCTTGTAAGACCTCGCTAATGTCGGGAGAATGGAAAGGGCAGGTTGGAAGAGGATAGGAAGGAAAGACCTTTGTTTCCACACACATTAGCTGTGAAAAGGTAAGTAAGATATCATTATATTGTTCTGTTGTCAGTGTTATGAGAAATTCAAGTGTTATTGCCTGTCAATACAACAGCTTAGTTACAGGCTATACGTTTAGTTTCGATGCACATGTATGAAGAAGAGTAGGAGTATGTGTATATGTATATTCTGTATCCTTATGCGTATAAGAATATCAGATTCATTATTTTTTCCCATCCTGTTAGATGACATCAACATTTTGTAGCTTTGTTTTGAGCAGCCTGAAATGATGACTATGTTGTGAATAGCAACTTCTCAACCACTGCTGATCTCTCCAGGCTGTTAGTTCAATCAGGTCAATTGATTTTAGTCAAGAGAACCAGTCTGATGCAAATCTATATGAATATGACAAATATATATAAGAATGTGATATAAACTTCAGTATGGAGTGGAAGCTTTAGAAATGTGCAATATTTTAGACATGGCTCTAGAGCCTGAAGTTCTCTTCCCGTAGAAAGTTACAAACACACAAGAGAGAAAGACTAGCCAAATCTAACTTGTGTGCCTTTCATCCTTAAAAGCAACTGCCAAGGAATTCCCAACAGGGACTTTAGCTTCACAGGACTTATGGAACTGGACTCTTTCTACATACAGTAAAGGGGCCAGATATGAGACGCTTGCAAGTGTGTGACTGTACCCCTCAGGATCTGACCTACAGACTATAAAAATCACTTCCAAACTGTATTGCAGCAGGGAAGAGAAATTACTTCAGTATTTTAAAAATAGTTCTTAGTGATTTCTATCCACTGCTCTCAAATCATAATAAAAGTGATCAGAAGGGCCAAACTAGTCCATTTCCACACACACAAATAATTCAGGTCATATATATTCATATAACCCTCATGCCAGTTATTAATAAATCTTACCTGCCTCCCTCTCCTTTCCCCGAAAAAGTATCACTCCCGTTTCAGCAGATGGTGTACCACGTGAAATGGGGTAGATGATATTCCCAAAGTGGTACAAAGCTGTAAATTCTAAACCACTACAGTGCCGTCTTTATCTGTCTCTGGAAGAGCTTGTATATAACCTGAACTTCGGCTAGCTGCTGTGTCTGCTTAATTTTGAAGTGCTTTTTTCTTGTTAATAATCTCATTTTTGGCTGTGTCTCACCACATCGTTGCTTCCTTCTGCACACTGGCACTAGGCAGGAGATCTAATCTGCAGGTTGGATGTGAGCTCTCCTTTCACTGTACCCTATGATAGTCATTCAATTTCAATGAATAATTTTCACATTTGCTAGGTGAAAGCATTAATTTACAGTTAGAAATTCAAAGTTATTTTCTCTCCTCTTTTTAAGAGGCCATGGAAACCTGTAGATTGGCCAAATCATGAGGACTTGCAAATTCCAGTATCAACTCAGCACTTCTCCGGACCTGGCTCTAAAGACCATAAACTCCAGGTGAAAACAGCATTGTAGCAGCAGAGATAAATGACTCGCATACTTTGAGATAAATGGGATATAGGTGATTTTTTTTTTGAAAGCCAAGAAAAATATCTTAATGTTAACACCAGAAAAAACCTCCTAGTCTCTTTCACCAAGGAATAGGCTTTTGAAATATTTGTCCTTTCCTGAACTCAACAAAAATTTACAAGCTATAAAACCACACTGGTGATTAAACAGAAATCATTTATATTTTTGATATTCATTTTACATCTTTATTCTGTGGATGAGTTTTTGTGTTAACAGTAAAACAATCTTAACTTCATCTCCTTCAGTTACATTGATAATTTAGGTACTAACCTAATTTTAGTATTAAAGAGCTTCCAAAACTAAAATTGCCAGAAATAAAGTTCAGTTTTTCATTTTTTCCCCAAGTCATTCTTGCATTTTTCTTTCTCCTCTGTACATCCCACTCATCAAGATCCTAGAATTGATAGAAGACCTTTTTTTTGCGGATAACTGTGTAAAAGTAAATCTGAATTTACGCGAAACATTGCTAAATGCATTATATTATACCAGCACTTCAGAAACTTCTGGGCTGTTATTTACACACCAGCTTTGTTCCCCTAAATGTAATATATTATATTAATTAATACAATATAATTTATATAATAGTACTCTGTAATAAAACATAAATACTATTAATGTAATATAAATATGTTAACATACTATAGAAGAATATAATACTATATTAATATAATAAATATAATAATATAAAGATATATTAATATGTTAATAATTTTTCTTCAGGACTTCGCTGACTGAATTTGACCAAATACTTCTGGCCTGTTGTCTTTTGGGATAAAGCTCTAATGTGAAATTGAAGTTTTTGCACAGCAAATAGTAAGATGAAGACACTGATATCAGGTAAAAAAGTTTACTATCAGCATCCCCTAGCGGTGATATGTATTCTTTTCTTATCAGACACAGACAAAGTAATTTGATAGATTTGCTTACAGGGATCAGAAGATCAAGAAGCTGGTGATGACAGTTACAGGTGCAATCTGTGGAAAAAAAAATTTACAGGTCTTTCCTGCTAAATTTTCAAAATTGTTTTAGAGGTGAAAACATGAGGAAATGGACAAAACCCCTGTTTCTTGAATCATGTATCTGGTTTGCTTAGTGAATATTGGTAGGGAAATTAAAACATAAAGATGGGAATTTTAAAACAGCATTGTTTTTGGTTCTTAGACATGAATCCCTTACTATTATTATTTGTTTTCATGGCATTGTGGGAGAAAGTTTAATACAAAAATGAGTTAAACTGAAAATCTATCTCAAACATGAACTTTTTCAGGGGCATGTTGAAATTGTTCTGCTGTGCATTTACATTTTATTTCATTTAAATTTTGGCATAATTAAAAGTTTCAGACAGTGATGTCTTAAACAATTGATAGTTTAGTCTTTATTTATTAAATAACATATAAAAGCACTTAAAAAAAGACTTGAGTGACTCAGGAGGCTGAATTCCACCATTTTTCACTGATATTCAGGCTTCTTTGCTGAATCTAATTAATTTTTAATCAAGATGGATTTGCATGTTGAAAACACAATACATGATTAAACCTGCAAAATGATTTAGACAGTCCAAAATAAAAAACAGTATGTATCTCTGTTTCTTTCATCTGACCAAAGGAAGATCTAAAAAAAAAGAAAATTATTCTATTAACTGGGGGAAATGAAAATGAAGTTGAAATAGATGGTATCTATTGCTATGCTGTATGCCATGTTACAGTTTGGCAGGGTCTATATAACGAACCATCTTTCTTCTCCTTTCCACCAGAAGACCTGTGGTTGTGTGTACCAGTTTTGATGGGTATCAGAGTAGCTGTGGGCCTCGTGTGTCGCCCAGCACATCCGATTTTCATGTATGTGACTGTTTTGTAGACTTGCCACAGAGAGCTAGACGCCTGCATGGGAAGGCCTACCCATTTGGGTGTCCCATGAAGTCTCTGTACCTGGCGTACAGTAAAGCTTGAAACAGCAGTCCAATGTCAGAAAGGGTGTACCCTGGGGTCTCATTATAGTCTCAGAGTTCTGTATTTCTCACCTCGTTCCATGTGCTTTTGTCCTCTACTCTAAGAAAACTATTTAAAACATTACTAAGGTGATGGGCAGAGTTGAAATGGAGCTGGTGTATGTAAGAGTTTATAGACTAGTGTAGAAGACACTGAGTTTGCAAAGGCTGTATTTCTGGCTGTGTTTTGGAGTCTGAATAGCTCCTATTTCTTCCTCCTTTGCTGACATCTCCTCTGGGGATGAAATCTTCAGATTTTGTCATCTTCAGTATGGTGCGGCACACAAACACTTCCTGACAATTTGGAGTTGAGCAAATGCCAACCCATTCTGCTGACATCTATTTTACTCTTCTGAGTTAAGGTGGAATGACAACCTTATTGTGTGCTGTTGTCATTTGTTTGAATATCTTTTAAAGAGTTTTTTATTTCCCTTTTTGTTAGTAGTAGATCAAAACCTACCAGCCCTAAAGCAGTCAAGAAGGCATTTCAGGGTATGTATAACTAATGTCAAAATGGAGACAGATGCCACTAGAGAGCTGATGAAGAGGAGGAATGGGATGTGAAGGAGGAATTTTTATTGCAACTTTTGACAAGTGTCTTATCTGTTGGTTGATTAATACTGTGCAAACTACCTGAAAAACGCTAAAAGACTGGATATAGTTCGTATTTCTTTTACTTTGCACAGCACAAAGGAGACTCGGTTTGTTTGTCACTTATAGCATTCACTCTCTTTTTACTGTCCCAGCATCCCCAGTCATTGTATTGGGAATGTTAGAAGGTACATCTCTGACCTCTCCTTTTAGTATGGTCATGTGGTCCATGAATCTGTCTACTGTTTTTTTTGTGTGATGATACCTATCTCCTTCACCTATCTCCTGTCTTCCATAATTTTAATACCCATTGGGTGAAAAAGTACTTTGTTTTCAGTCAGTTTCCTACTAGTGTTTCGACAATGGCTACCTAGTTCTCTAATTGCAGGATTTGGTGAACAACAGTTCTGTGCTCTGCTTTTCCATGGCCTTCATGATTCCATACGGCCTCTTCAGCCCCAGACTGAAGAGTCCCAGCCTTTCTCATCTTTCCTCATGAGGCATCTGTCTAACCCCTGCATCATCTAATTGTCCTTCTCTGCACCTTCTCTAGCTCTATATACTTCCTCAGATGCAGAAACCAGAACTGGGCATCACAAGCCCAGTGTGGACATGCCAAAGTTTCTTAAAATGGCAGTGATGGCTTATGTTCTGCTCTCAACACCTTGCTGTTGATGTCCAATATTTTATTAGCTTTTCTGGACTACTGCTGCACAATGATCTCAGAGAACTGCAAGCGATGACTCTAAAATGCTTCTTCATTATAACTGCATTTTTATGAGTTCAGCATTACATATGCAAGCTTTAGGGTAGTTTTCCCTAACTGTAGCCTTCTCTGCTAGCTCATCTGCCACCTTTTTACCCACTTACATTGTTTATCAATACTTCTTGGCATTCCTGGCCAATGACTTGTCTTTCGACCACCTGGAAGAGTGGAACTGTCTGCAGGCTCACGGATTTCACAGTACAGTGGTTTCTTCAGACCATTAATAAAGAAGCTGAATGAAGCTGTAACAAGCAGCAGTCCCTGGGGGACATGACTACTGACCCCCTCTTGATCCTGAAAAGTGTTAATTAACCCTTGTGTTTTGATTCATATTTTTTAAGCTGTGAAAGATTTTTTTTCCCTCCAGTACATGGCAGTTGTTGTATTAATAATAAAAGTTTTTTTAAAATCCATACAAGGTATGTCTGCTGGATTTCTTTTATCCACATGCCTATTGATACACTCAAAGAACTTCAGAAGGCCAACGAGTCAGGGTTTTGCTGCACAAAATCCATGCTGGCTTTCCCCAGAGATTGTTTACATGCTTGTTGCTGTTTAAGAAGAAATGACAGTATAGAAGTTAAATGGATTTGGATACCAAAATGACTTAATGACAGATGAATGCAATTTCATGAGTTACATGACATTCCTGAGTTTTGGGAAAGTTGATGCAGTCTAGTAGAAGAGTCAGGCAGGTCAGTGCAGCAGTCCCAGCCATGCGATGCACAGTTCGGGCTGGTGCCCTGGGTGTCTCTCTGATTCCCTCTCAGAATCCTCTCCAAATACCCCTGGGGGCTCTGCCCCATGTACAGTGAAGTACCCTGACCCCATCGGTTACTGGGTCCAAAGGCCATATCCAAGTGGGATTGCCCATTCAAATCCTCTCTGTGTCCTGCACCTGCCTGTGGCCACTGCCATGGCTGCTTGGGGCGTGCTGGTGGCTGATTGCACGTAAGCTGCTTTGTAGTTTTGGTAATGGGGCTGCTTCCCTCTACAGTGGGGCTAACTGGGGTTCACATCCTAGCCTGCTGCCAGCCAGGCCCAGCCATGCCAGCTGCACCTTCATCTGTACACGATCCTATAGTTGTTCATGCAGACCAGTGCCTTGCATTACCATTCACCTGTCACACATACCAGTTCCAGCTGGAGGTGCTAGGGTCAAGTACAGCATACTAGCATCAACGTTTGGGCTTCAGCAGAAGACACTGCTAGCCATTTAGTACTTGCCCGTAGACTGTTATACATATATCATTGTACTTTCACCACAATGCAAATTCTTCCCACAGCCATTTTCTGGCAATTTGCAGGTGGTCAGCACATGTTGGCACTGCATGTCATACACAGATGAACTAAACCAAGTTCTCTGTTATGCTCCCAGTCTATGTCTCTAGTTGCAGCCAGAACTGCACTGTTCCTCTTGGCATACTGACTGGCCCTGTGTTCTGCTCTTCTGCTGTGGCTCAGTTGTTTGGGATGGATGCATTCGCATGACGAACAGGCATGGGTCTTCATTTTATCTGGTGAGATGCCTGTTGCCGTATCTCACCTGCCCTCATGTGTTTATCCTAGTGTTTCCACCTTTGCTATTTTCCATTGTTTTATCCATTCCCACACAGCCTTGCGGTTACCGTTCAGGAATAGGTATGGACATGCCCTGTAGGCCACTTTTCCTCTTCATCCCCTTCTAACACTATCTGCACAGCTCTGACTTCTGCAAGCTGACTTGACACTTCTCTTCCACTCAGTTTAGCTATGCAGAGAGTGAGAACCCTCTGCAGTGCTACTTTGCACAGCCTCTGTCCCCTTTGGAGTCTGCAGGAACTGTCAGTGAAGAGAGTGTACTTTTTGGTCATTATATGGAAGTCTATCATAGGGTGGTGCTTCAGTGGCTATGTTTTGGCCAGGGGTTTAGTTCATAGTTCTTCTTCCTCCAAACAATTAATGATTTATTCTACCAGTGCTGAGTGTACTTTGCTTCCCAGAAAAATTCACTGGGCAATCAGTGCAGTCCAGTTGCTCCATCTCAGGGTGGTGGTGCAATGGCTCGTTTCACTCTTCTCTGGATACTCAGTGTGATATTGGGATCAGGGCACCAGCATAAACGGTGTCCCTAGTAGGTGCTGCTTAAACTCCTCTATAGGTGGTAAAGAACACTTTCTCTTGAGAGATGGGATCGGATTCACCAGGCTCATGGACCCAAGCTGTGCAATAAATATGGGAACTGTTATCGCAGAGACACTATTTCCCACAGCTAGCTTACTTTTTAATGGTGAAGAGCTTGGATGTTTAAGTACCAGTCTTCCTTTAATATAGCTGTAATAGTCCATCAAGTACTTCCTTCTCATCTTCCCAAAAAAGAAGGGGAAATATCAAGTTGCTCAGGAATAGAGAACTCTTGACAATGGGCTTTAACAGGTCTTGCTAGGAAAGAGTGGGCGAAGTTGGGAAAAACAGCACATGAAAACACTAAGACAGAAGGGAATCCCAAAATATGTTGCTTATCACTCTTGATTACTTTTGATTGATGGTGGCTAAAAGAGGGTCATAGCTGGGAGCAAGAAAACAATCTCTTCTAGTCTGCCGTATTTAAGGCGGCAGACTATTGTAATTTTCTGAGGTGCAGCAGGGGGAAATGCAAATAATATTGCATTCAATACCTGACACCAATTTCTCTTTTAAATTGCAATTATGTATAAGACTCTAAATTTTGTCTAGCAGTGTAGGTTAGAAAAAGGAAAGAACTAAATTGAAAATATGTGTTTCTCATTGAAGGCTGTTTATATCAGAATTAAACATCAGATACTCAGATAGGAGAAGAATAAAAAAGCTATTAACGGTAGGGCAGAAGAGACAAAATGCCAGTCTAAAGTGGAAAAAATCCTCCTTGTTTCTGGATTCCTTTTCCAAAACATCTGAATTTAGGAAAATGGAAGTTGTTAGAAATTCAGCTAGTGGTATGGTGAAGGAGTGCATCTCACTTCCAGGCATTATCTAATGTTTCAGTCTCTGCCATACCCAAGCAACAGCTAGATTTCTTAGCTGATCATTCACAGGCAGCTGTGTAAAAGAAAAAAAGGTCTGCGTTACTCTTTATCACAAATACCTTCATTTTCTCATGCTGTACTGCTTAGCTGGACTACTTCATGCACTGTGGTGCAAAGAAGAAATGTGGACATGCTGGAGCAGAAATGGAATTTTAATTTAGATTTTGTTTTGATGTGGCTACAGAGGGTTACTGTCGCCATATTGACCTGTGCAAATAACACATTTCTCCATCTGGTTGCCAAACAGGAATTAAAGCAAAACAAAGCCCAAATCTTGGTTTAGTTTAGATTGCTTTGAATTAGATTTACAGTTACTTTATCTTGCTGAAATAACCCTTTTATTTATTTCATGCAAAATATTCTGTACAAATCTGAGAATTTTATTTTTGCTGCCTTCATGTCCTAGGCATCGGTTTACTTCAGCATAATCTCTGATACAGTACAGAGCTGTAAGAATACAGAGCATGAAACCCCTTGGCTACATGGCTGACAAATGGCAGAAAAAAGTTTAAAGCTTGTCCCTGGAAAAATGTTCCAAAGAAGCACCAATACCTACCTTTGTCTCTTGTCTTACTTACATATTAATATCACCAGAATTGCATTCTAAAATGTTTACTATATTAGCGTATCAAGTTTGTTTGCTTTATAAATTATTTAATTTTATGCCAGTTCTACATTAACTGTGATAGATTACCCTTTTATTCCGAGTGAACCAGGTGTCATATTAAAAATACCTGATTTTAAACAGGTGCTAGGTCTATACATTGATGTCAAACATGTTACTACATTTCTTCCCCATTTCTCAATTAACTGAAGCTTTCTCCTAACAAATAAATCACAGTATAATTCAGTGACTTTTATGCCTTCTAATTAAGTGGACCTGTCAAGGGTCTAATTTCTCGCGAAGTTAAAAATCCCATTCGTGTGAATACAGTGAAAGAAGGTCAACAGCAGGAACTGAGAACATTTTATTTCAGAGTATTTAATAACGTGAATAGCTCTGCATTTCTCTCTAATGTAGTTTAAATCCCTCTAGTAGACATGAGATTTCAGCTGGGGTTCCCCTGTCTAGGGGATGATTCAGAGACTATATCTTTCATCCAGAAAGACGAATTTCACCAATCTTACATGGAACCCTAAAGAATGTATTCAACTAAAGCTATTTGCTGAATTGCCAAAGAACTCTGAAATAACAACAGCTTCATTTGTCAACAAGTTTAGTTTCTTCCCTTGAACCCAAATAAAACGCACGTTGAAGTCACGCCTCCAGGCATGAAAAATTTTTAAAACAACCCTCCTCTGGGTGACACCAGCACAAATTCGTCCTCTGCACCTGAACTAACTGGCTTGATCCAGAAATATCATGTTAGTTGTACGTACTGACAGAAACTGTAGGACTTGCAACTTGTAGTTGCATGTTTCAACTACAGAGAATTCTAAAGACTCAACTCTTTCTCTTTTCCTGTAATGTGATGTAGTTTCAAAGGCCCTCCCTCAGTCTATCAGAAGGTACCAGAGAAATTGTGGTTAGTTGTAAATAGGGACTGTGGAGGAGCCACATGGTGCCTCATATTACAAGGGAACTGAACAGTCACTTTTAGTCTAAGCAAACTGTCAGTTTCTTCAAACTCAAGTTCTCAACTCTATAAAACTTTCTAAACCCATTTTTTAGCATAAAGTAAAAAAGTGATCAAGAGCAATGTTTGTGTCAGTAGTAATATTTCAACAGAAGAGCTCCTCTAGTAATGTGGTGGACAGAGTAATCTACAAAGTGTCTTTCAGCAAGTAATGATTGCAGTTCGTTAAAATCCATGCTGAATATTTTAAAATAATGCTGTTACTGCAGGAAAATACAAATTGAGAACTCTACTTGGAAACATAGGAAATCAAGCTGGTAAACCAATGGGGTTTAGTTCTGTAAGGAAAGAGCTCCAACATTAAATTTTGAATTTAAATCAATGTAACCTTAACCTGCATAGAAATAGAAAACTGTAAAGAACAAGCATTGTACCAACTTTGAAAGTAGGACAGGAACTAAATGTAGAATTCAGCATGATATGATGTTTCTTAAAGGTAAAATTGTGGTCATGCTGAGATATATGATTGACAGTGGAAGATATCTTTGGACTGCTCAAAGATCAATTTTAATTGGAAGTTAGGTCAGCTGTAGGAAAGTAACTTCTGGTAACCATAAATTTATGCCTGAAACTAAGTCAGAATAACGATCAAAATCACAGGATTCAAAGGCTCGAGGTGACCTTAAGAAGTCTTATAATCCATCTGACTACTCTTATGCAGGATCAACTATAGCTAACCCATTTCTGATATATGTAAACTGTTCTTGGACCTTCAGTGACAGAAAATTCAATTTGCTATTGCTAACTACTTTCCAAATATTATTATTCTTAACTTTAAAAAGCTAAGACATTCTTTTCTTTCCTTACTTGCAAATGAAATGTATTTGTTCTTGTTCTGTCCTCCCCAAATATGGAGAATAACTCATCCCCTGTCTTTGCAGTGACTTTACTAAGAATTCAAGACTGTGTTTGTAAATTTGCTTTGTGTTTCCCTTTACAAACTTGATCAATTTCAATTTAGTCTTTTATATTTCCTATAAGAAAAGATTTCTAGACATTACTGTTAGACTCCTTTCAATTGCTTTATATCTTTACTGTAGTATTGTACTTAAACTAAACACAGTATCTCAGGACAGGTTTTGTTATTTATGAAAAGAACAGAAATTTAACTTCCTGTATCTTTATTTATTTTTTTTATTAAGAGCATGCTATTGGTTAGATACACTGCTTGAGAGAATCACTCATTACTCTGGGATCTTGTCCCCAGGTATTTCTAGGTATGGCTTCTGCTGTAGCTTGCTTCAGTTCTCATTTGGTTTGTATATATAGCTTTTATGCTACCTTTGAGCCAGACAACACACAACAACCAGGAATGCTGGGAGACTGTCATGGTTTAACCCTGGCCGGCAACTAAGCCCCACACAGCCACTTGCTTATGCCACCCCCTGGTGGGATGCGTGAGAGAATCAGAAAGGTGAAAGTCAGAAAACTTAAGGGTGGAGTAGAGACAGTGTAATAGGTAAAGCAAAAGTTGCTCATGCAAGCAAAGAAAAACAAGGAATTCATTCACTACTTCCCATCAGCAGGCAGGTGTTCAGCCATCTCCAGGATGGAGCTGAGGGAGGTAGCAGAAAACCTCAGGAGGATCCTTCCACCCCAAATTATGGGCTACGACTGCCATTTTTTCTTTTAAAATAATTTTCATTTTTGTTCAGAGAAATTTTACTCAGTGGGTTGATACATTTTCCTGTTCTAGGCAAAGATGTTGCGCTGGTGGCTGAAAGGGTCGCTCCAGTATTTTGTCTCTTTTCTGCTCAAAGGAGTGGCACTGTGTTCTAGTCTTATGGTTTCAAAGATGTGAGGCTCCCTAACGCCAGATCCTCAGATTCTTTCATGGCTGACTCAGCCCTTCACTCTTTTGAGAAAAGCAAACTGCTGTTTTCTGTGTGTGTATTTTTCAGCTGTCACCTTAAAAACCTGATGCCTTAACCGTTTGGACACTATACCCCTTTTTCACTCCATCCTACTACTGCATGGCTACCTATGTACAGGTATTATAGTGAAGTGTCAGCACTGGTCCAGTAATATATGCTTCTCAGAACATATAGGAAAGAAACCCACTCTTGAATGGATGAATTTGGAAGCATGCTTGAGTAAGCGGGATAAATATAAAATTGCTAGTATATTAGTGGAAGCTTTAGAAGGAAGGAAAGAATCAACAGTGTCTGACCTTAAAAGAATCCATTTGCTTTACAGCCATTTATTAGGCAAAATGTCAGAAAAGATTAAAATAAAGAACTTTTTGATTCTTCTGTGCAGGATTTTTTAGACTCTTAAAGTCCAAGCTTATTCTGCCTGTCAAGAGTACAACTAATGAACAGCTTTCTGAGGACTTTTGCTGTGATCCTTGGGATTATAAAAGAAGAGTGAAAAATGAATATTCTGCTTGCTCCAATAGTGATCTTCAGACATTCCTAAAATGCCTTGGTTCAAGCTGCTTTGCAGCAGTTGCACAAATTTGACTTGGCAAGACTATTAATGATTTGACCTTCATTTCAAGTTTACTTTGTGCTCGCAAGAGCAGTGTGTAGTGATGAACAATATTATTTTGTTCTTAATGGCAATCGGGTTACTCAGTAGCCATAGTGCTGCTTACAACGGCGAAATTCTGTCTAACCATCAGTAAACTTCTCTCAGAGCATTTATAACATTTATGGACTGGAATTCTTGCTCCCTCTGTGATCCTCCGTTTGTTCTCAGCAAGTGTTTTAAGGGCTCCGAAATACCACAGGCTAAAAAATCTCCATAGTTTGTAACTGTCAGTAGCAACTCCAACATCCTCCTTGTGAAAAATAAGCTAAAAATGCACATGGAATAGGACTGTCTATACTGCAGGATATAAAAGAGTCACATACTCATTCATGGCAGCATAATTATCCTTTAGAAGGATGTGCATATTTCACCAAATCCCTCAGGACTAGCTGCTGTGAAAGAATAAAATATAAAAACTAAAAGAAACCAGAATAAACAGACTGGTGTTTTGAAATGGCTTGGCAATTTCTAATTCTCAAAATAGTAAACAGATCTCTCAAAGTGCAAAAATCTTACCCTATATTTTCTGCACACTAGCAGAAAAGGCACAGAAAGAGCCAGAGCATCTCAGCTGAGTTACTATAAAAGATCCTGCAGCTGCCATTTTTCATTCTTTTGTAGAATTTAATTTTAAAAAAATTTTTCCAGTGTCTGTTGTACATAGCTGACCAGCTTGCTCTGGTAGCAGCAGTATGAACGCAGCCTGTTGCTGTGAGGAGCACTTACGTGTGTCGGGCTCTTGTCCTAGCTGAACCCTCTGTCTCTCAAGATGTATCTTGTCAGTGTGTGGTGTTCCTACACAAAGATGTTCTGCAGTTTCAGGTTCTGCAAGGTGCAGAGTATACTGGTGAAATATTTAATTCTTCGCTTTGTTTTATAATATGTGTATGCACACTCATTTCTATATTTATAGGCATATCTGTATCTATATTGATATAACTATACATATATATCTGGATATATCCATACATATATACATAAGTATGTATGTACATTTTTATACATATTCATATATGTACACTGCAGATGCACATATATAGATACATATTTAAAAGCTTTAGATGTTTTTTGTCTGTTTTTTATTCTACTATAGAGATCTAGCTTGTTTTGGAAAATTCTTCCATCATATTGCTCTGCTTTGAAAGTAACAGTGGGTTACCGCATTGCAAAGCTTAAAGAAAATGGAGTCTGAAGTACAAAGTCAGGAGAGGCAGATAGAATTTTATTCTGCTCTTTGAGATCATAAGGCTGTTTCAGATGAGAAAAATAATTTGATTTTCCTGTGCCAATGCCTGCCTTTAAAGCAAGAGGTTTTTAACAATATTTCTTTGCTTTATATAAACTTGGTCCTTGGTTAAATTTTACAGTTTCTCTACTGTATCTAATATATACCTCAGTCCTTTGCTGAATCTGGAGCACTGTGTGATGGTACTCAGAATAACTTTCTTTGATCTCCAATCTTCTGCCCTAGAGCTTCCCGCTCAACTTTTCTGGAAGCTGGTTTCAGATGACTTCCTTATACTGAAGGTGTTTGTGGTCATTCTTTAACTTGGATTATTTCTCTCCTGTCTTCAGATTAACCCTTTTAATTTTATCTCCCTTTTACAGAGGACTAATGTTTACTTTTCCATTTTGTCTCAGTGACACAGTGAAAGAAGACGTAACTACTACAGTTTATAGAACTAAAAATATGGGCATTAGGGAAAGTCGAAAGCAGATAGTACAGTATATAACTGCTGATGAGCTGTATAACAATTTTGTTAGTGTAGAAGGAAAGGTTTAGTTCAGTTAGATTTCATTTCCTTATCTTTAGCTCATATTTTTCAAGGAGAGGTCATGAATCTGAGAACAAATGTGGTATATGAGAAAAAGTACCAGTTTCACACCTTAACAAATTTCAAATTGTCTAACTTCTACTGTATAAGACACTGTGTATATGTCCATGTTATGATGGCTTCCAGTAAGTCCCTGTCACTCAGTGGATGAGTTCATTTACAGTACAGTCCTGCCCTGGGTACGGCCTCCATGTGAGCATGCTGCAGTTGATGATGTAGTTCCTGGGATTACGCTCCAAGGAACTAGGCTGTCCATCCTCTTACAGATGGACAAGTGGTGGTTCCAGGTTCAGGTCTGTTTCCTTTCCCATTTACTTGCTCCCCCGCTGTGGTCTGTCACTGCCTTTGACTTTCCTGAGCCTGGTTCCCAGTTCCAGCCATGCCAGCCCTGTGCGTGGTACTACTTCTCCATGGAGAGATACACCTGCCAGTGGCTCTTCCTGAGGCACCGAGGCTTCCTTTCATTGGGCTTAAAGTTTTGCAGTGAACCCATGATGAGAGAGAAACTATGGAAATGGTCTGAGACATGAGGTACATACGCTGTGACAAGGCAGCATGCGGTGGGGGCCGAGTTGTGGCTGGAACCTGACATGTGCCAGATATTCTCGGCAGTGTCATCTTGGGAGATTTTTCTCTTCATCTTAACAAAAGTTTATCTTCAATATTGATAAGTGATTTCTAGTGATCTGATAGCCATTTTATATGTTTGAGAGGGATAAGCACGTCCCCCCTTCCCCAAAACCCGGAAAAAATGTCCTGAAACCAAAACCACAAATCCCAAACCCCAAACAAACCAACAAAAGGCCACAGACGTGAGCAACTCATGAATAAAGAGGGAAAAAAGACCAGCCCATGTTCTGTGGTATACTTTTCTGACAAGTATGTTTTGTGTGTTGTCTGCTGTTTCCAAGCATTTTGGTGGAATCGTATTTCATCGTTTGAAATGCAAGGCCAAATGAAATGTAGTGGAAGTCCTATACTTTCTGAGGAGGTTTTCTAGGTCAGTTCTTTTCTTAAATAAACATGTATGTACCACACATCATTGTGTAGACCCAGAGCAAGGCATTCTAGACCCTCTCCACCTCCTGTACTTCCAAGTATCAATAATTCCCTCAGCTTTCCCTTAACACTTGCATCTTTTCCTGCCTGTCAACGGCTTTCAGGCATATATTTTCCCCTGAAAGAGTGCAAATGGGTATCTGTTACCTGTGGTCTTTCTGAAATTTTTGTAGTAGCATAGAGCACTTAAAAATATGTACATATAATCCATAGTAAATCAATATATCAGGCAATGGGTTCATCACTAATGAGGAAGAAATCCTAAATTAACAGCTGAAATTTATTATAAATATAGCTATTATGTCATATATGTATGTCACGTATGGCCACATGCACCCAATACGTCTGCCTAAACACATTGGAAGACTGGATCTGAGACCTTGGTAGCCAAAGTTGTGACATATATGCCCATCCCTAGTAACTGAACATATCTACAATGTTCATTTCAAATACAGAACGTTAGCAAAAAAAATGATCATGAGTGATCCTCATACCAAGATTTTGCAACAGAATAATATAACCTGTGAAGAAATGAAAAAAAAGTACAACTTTTACAGCCAAACTGCTGCAAAGTTCCTGAAGCCCACAAAAATAAATTTGTTTCCTTTTTTTTCTTCTCACTGCTAAACAAATTATAGTCATATCTGTTTTACGATCATGGAAATGAAAGTTTGTTTTTTTTAACAACTAGGGGATTGTAGAAAATTGATCTGAACTTGTCTCTTTTTAATGATTCAGTGAGTTCTAACATGAGTTCTGTAAAGTTATTTAATGAATGTCTATTTTTTCTATGGAGTGGCAGAGAATTTACTTACATAAATGAGGAAATCTTAGCTTGCTGTTATTAAATAAAATTTACTTTCATGAACAGAGAGCTATCTGTCTGCAGTGAGTAAATAATGCAAGCATCTTTATTAACATAATATTTTCTCCTTTTAAAAATAGTATATTTTTGAAAATGGAAAATACCAAGAAAACAAGATTTTTTTCTCATAAACATAACTGTCTAGATCTTTTAGGATGTAATTAGACGATACAGATCACTTGATCCTTGAGATTTTTCACAGTGACACTTTTTCTTGGAATCGGAAGGTGAAAGACTGAATTTTAATGAGTTTGTATTTGTAAAAGTCTACACGCACAAAAAAACCCCTCCAACTGTCACAGCAGCCAGTAATTGGCAAAGAGATGCTTTGATAAAGGCGGGAAGAGATCCCTGCTGGTTCAAGGCAGGTGGACACCAACTTGAATCCAATTTACATCTTAAAATGCACAATAGAGAAGATTTGCATTACATTCCCTAGATGAAAGGGAGCTCTTAGTCTGAGCTCCTCATTTACTTTTGCCCCTTCCTTTTTTTTCTTACCCAAGCACTGAAACTATCTGCAGCTAAGTTTTAATGAAGATACCTTGTTCAGCTGCTGTTTGAGACAGCTATTTACTTGACTGTCTCAAATCTGAGCTCATGCTGGGCTAAAAAAGAAAACCCAAACTGATAATTGGACTGACCTGAAATTGGATAACTTGCTTTACCCACAGCTTGAATCAAGTGTGTGTATCTTCAATGTCAAGTTATTTTTATTTGGTTGCCTGGTCAAGGTCCCTTGCAAGTCTTACTAGGGCTTAACAGGAGAGCTGCAGTGGAATGTGCCCGCTCTGAAAGCTACAGGAAAGGGCTCCTGATGGGCATCTTTGGACTATCTGAGTGATCCTAGCTACAGGTTTAAATGGTTGATCTATGTTTAAAATGTTAATTCAGATCCAAACTTTTACTGAATCCTAAAGTTTTCTAATTGTCCAATCCTGTATGGAGTTTAAGTGAGGGAAAAGCAGGCTTGTTCTTGAAACTGGATATAGGGTACCTAGTGTACGAAGTACCCCACGTAACCCATGGCCAACCCCTTTTTCAGGTGCTGAGAGAAGGGATCTGGTCTACATGGGCCTGGAACAAGATGCCTCTTTTCTAAGACCATACCTTTTATTCTTGTAATTCCTGCAGTGCACGTGCTTTGAGGCACAGCTCAAAGTCACTGGCCTCCTATCAAATATTTTACCTCTGAAAACTCGCTTGTGACTTCTTATCCAGAGAAAAATGATCAAGATCCAGGATAATGGAGCTGCCTCCCATTGCCCAATCTGATCCTTATCAATGATGCTGAAGGAGGGCAGAATAACAAGGATTCATTACCTTCACTCTTCTCCAGGACCCCTTCATACATTCTGTATGTGAAAATCACAGAGGGCCTTGTATGAATGTGAAGGGGTTGACCCTGGCTGGACACCAGGTACCCATGAAGCTGCTTTATCACTCCCCCTCCTCTACAAGACAGGGGAAAGAAAATATGATGAAAGGCTCATGGGTTGAGAAAAGGACAGGGAGAGAACAGTCACCAGTTACCATCATGGACAAAACAGACTCAGCTGGGGAAAATGAATTGAAGTTATTACCAGTCAAAATCAGAGCAGGATAACGAGAAATAAAACCTAATCTTAAAACACCTTCGTCTCACCGCTCACTTCTTCCTGGGCTCAACTTCATTCCTGATTTTTCTCTACCTTTTTCCCTGGAGCATCACAGGGGGACAGGAAGAGGGGTTTCAGTGAGTTCATCACTCGTTGTCTCTGCCACTCCTTCTTCCTCACACTCTTCCCCTGCTCTAGCGTGGAGTCTCTCCCACAGGAGGCAGCCTTCCATGAGCTTCTCCAAAGTGGATCCTTCCCAGAGGCTGCAGTTCTTCACAAACTGCCCCAGCATAGGTCCCTTCCATGGGGTGCAGTCCTTCAGGAGCAAGCTGCTCCAGCATAGGTCCTCCATGAGGTCACAAGTCCTGCTAGCAGACCTGGTCCAGCATGGGCTCCTCTCTCTCCACAGGTCCATAGGTCCTGCCGGGGGCCTGCTCCAGCTCAGGCTTCCCAAGGGGTCACAGTCTCTTTAAGGCGCATCGACCTGCTCTGGCATAGGGTCCTCCATGGGCTGCAGGTGGATATCTGCTCCACTGTTAACCACCATGGGCTGCAGGGGCACAGCCTGCCTCGCCATGGTCTTCTCCACAGGTTGCAGGGGAATCTCTGCTCCAGTGCCTGGAGCGCCTCCTCCTCCTCCTTCTTCACTGCCCTTGGTGTCTGCAGAGTTGTTTCTTTCACATTACCTCATTCCTTTCTTTCGACTGTTGCAGGAGTTGCTGAAGGTTTTTTCCCCCCTTCTTAAATATGTTATCACCGAGTCACTACCACTGTTGTTGATTGTCTTCGCCTTGGCCAGCAGCAGGTCTGTCTTGGAGCCAGCTGGCATTGGCTCTACAGGACATGGGGAAAGCTTCTAGCAGGTTGTTACAGAAGCCACCCCTGTAGCCTGCCCTGCTACCAAACCCTTGCCGTGCAAACCCAGTACAATGAACCTGTAGTCAAAGGATTAGATTACACTTCCCATATATTCTTTCACTTCGCATAATTTTTTAGGTGAACCTGAGTAGTGAAACATTAAAGACTAGAAAAAGTATGATTACATGCCAAAATTATATTGTGTTGTCAATACTTTACATTTTGTTTAGTCCTTAGAATTTAGTGACGGTTAGACTAACAGGCTGTGCCTTTCTCTGTTGGATAGAGATGTACAGCACTAAGAAAAGAAACAAACTGAAGGTATTTTCTGATACCTTTGCTGTGTCTCTGCATGGTAATACACCAATGGGTGCAGCACTCCCTGCTCTGGAATATAATCTCTGGTTTCTTTTGGAGTCTGAAGCAAAAAAGAAAAAAAAAGGCTTACTGCTGTCATTTCTGGTGTTATAAGGTTACAGGCTACAACCTTGGGAGATTTTACACTAAATTTGATTTTTGTTGTTTCACAAAATGGGACCAGTTTTCTGACAGTCAATAAAACTGCAGGTGATACTCCTCTTATAATAGATGTGAATGGACTATTACTGTTTGCTATAGCAATTTAACTGCAGGGCAAGCTTATAAGGGTTTTTGTTGGAAAAAAACACAATCTTTTTTTAGCCACAGGACTATTTCTTTATTTTCATCAAGTTTCTTGGTAATATTGGTATATACTCATCTGAGCAGGTCTGAAATAAGCAGAAAGTTCTCTGCTTCTGAAGTTCAAAACTAACTGATAACTGAAAATCACTATTGGTGGGCTAAAATGAAAGTAGTTACAACACAGTATAAATAGGTGATCCCAAGATTTAAGATAATTTATCAAAGCAAATGTTGTATGAGTATTATGTAAGCAACAGCCATGTAGAAGTCACCTTCGTCTTTCTCTTAAGACACATGAAAAATTTCTAGTTCTGAAAATCAGTATGTGGTATTCACACTTTAAATCATGGAATCACTGAGGCTGGATGGGATTTTAGGGTGTGGTCTATTCCAATGTCCCTGCTCAAAGGAGGGTTAAGTAGAACTAGTTGCTAAGGGGTGTGTCTGGTTGGATTTTGAGTATCTCCAAGGATGGAGACTCCACACCCTCTCTGACCAACCTGTGCCAGTGTTCCAAAACTCTCACCATGAAAAAGATTTTTCATACATTTAAGTGGAATTTACTGTGTTTCATTTTGTGTCTGTTGACATTTTTCCTGTCACTGGGCATCACCAAGAAGAGTCTGACTTCCTTTTCTTCATTCCCTTGCATCAGAGATATATGTACACATACATGGATAAGAATGCTGGAGCCTTCTCTTAATCATCTTTGTGGCCCTTCACTCCAGTATGTCCATGTCTCTCTTGGACTGGGGAGCCGAGAACTGGACCCAGCATTCCTGATGTGGTCTCATCAGTGCTGGGTAGAGAGGAAAGATTACCTCACTTGATCTGCTGGCAATGATTTTCCTAATGGATCTAAGGACCTTTCTGGCCTTCTTTGCTAAAAGGGTGCATTGAAGGCTCGTAGTCAGCTCATGGCCAGGAAGCACCCACTGCTACTTCTCTGCAAAGCTGTTTGGCAGCTGATCAGCCCCCAACCTGTCCTGGTGCATGAGGTTATTCCTACCCAGGTGCAGGACTTGGTGGTTCCCCTTTCTGAGCTTCACGAGTTTCCTGTCATCCCATTTCGACACCCTGTTGAGGTCCCTCTGAATGGCAGCGTGACTCTCTAGCGTGTCAGCCACTGCTCCCGGTTTTGTATCATCTGCACAGTTGCTGAGGGTACACTGTACCCCACCACCCAGGTTATCAGTGAAGCAATTATAGAGTATTGGCTCAGTATCAGTCCCTGGGGTATGCCACTAGTAACTGCCCCCCCGGTGGATTTTGTGCTTCTAACCCCAACACTTCAAGCCCAACAGCTCAACCAGTTTTCAATTCCCCTCATTGTCCACTATCTAATCTATATTTCCTGTAAGGTTTACTGTTCCTAATGCAAACCTTTGTGGTTTTTTGCTGAGGGTACACTCTGCCCCATTCTTTAGATCATTAATTTAACAGGACTGGATCCAGTATTGACCCATGGGTCATACTGCTACTTACTGCCCTCCAACTAGACTTGTGCCATTGATCACCAACCATCCTGTCTCTGGACCTTGCCATTCAGCTGGTTTTCCATCCATCTCACCATCTGCCCACACCTCATCAGCTTCTCTATGAAAAACTTCTAGGAGACAGTCAAAAAGCCTTTCTGAAGTCAAAGCACACAATATCCACTGCTGTCCCCTCACCTTTCAAGCCAGCCATTTCATTGCAGAAGGGTATCAGTAGGTTGCTTAAGCATGACTTCCCATTGATGGATCCGTGCTGACTACTCCTGATGACCTTCTTGTTGTTCGTATGCCTGGAAATGGCTTCCAGGATTACTTGTCCCATCACCTTCCAAGGCACTGAGGTGAGGCTCAAGGTTCTCTGGGTCTACCTTCTTGTCCTTCTTGAAGGCAGGAATACCATTTACTTTCTTCCAGTCTTCAAGCACCTTTCTCAATCACCATGATTGTTCGAAGACCATGAAGAGACCCTGCAATGACATCAGCCAGGATACACTCATGGGTGCATTCCATCAGGTCCCATGGACTTATGTGTGTCCAGTTTGCTTATGTGTTCCCTAAACTGATCCTCTTCCACCAGTGGTATGCCTTCTTTGCTCCAGACTTTCTCCCTGGTCTCTAGGACCTGGGATTCCTGAAGGCTGGTCTTACTACTAAAGTCTGAGGTGAAGAAGGCATTCAGGACCTCAGCCTTTTTGATGTCCTGTGTCACTGAGGCCCCTGCCCCATTCAGCAGCAAGCCCACATTTCCCCTAGCCTGCTGTTTGCCACCCATGTACTTACACAAACACTTCTTGTTGCCTTTGACATCCCTTTCCCTTGCCAAATTCAATTCCAGCTGGGTTTTTTGCTTTCTTAACTGAATCTCTGCATGTTTGGGAAGTGTCTTGATATTCCTCTCAAGTTACTTGCTCCTGTTTCCACCCTCTGTAGGCTTTCTTTTTGTGTCTAAGTTTTGCCAGGAGCTCCTTGTTCATCTATGTGGGCCTTCTGGTGTATTTGCCTGACTTCCTGCTCAATGACATGGACTGCTCTTGACCTTGGAGGTAGCAATCACTGAATATTAACCAGCTTTCTTGGGCCTCTCTTCCCTCCAGGGCCTGATACCATCAGACTCTACCAACCAGGTCTTTAAAGAGGCCAAAGTCTGCTCTCCTGAAATCCAACTTTATGTTCTCCTCCTAACAAGACCACAACCATGCAATTGCATGCAGCTCTTTAACTCGTCATGTTTATTTCCCATGCTGTGTGCATTTGTATACAGGCATGTCAGAGAGGTGCCCCAGCAAGATGATTTTACAGAAAGGGGTCTGGGTGTTTTTTTCCTCCTAGTGGTGCCTTGTAGGCCCTTTCTTGCTTGTATGCCAGTGCTGGAGGTGACCCTACTTCAGCCCTGTTTTGCTGCTTTTGTTCATCACAAGCAAGTCACATTTCTGAAGGGAGAGTTTATATCAGGGTTGTTTTTCTGCTGGTGCATAGGCCCAAGCTGATTTAGGCAAGCCAGTTTCTCCTTGCTCATGCACAGTACTACTGTCTTTGGCATCCTTTCTATCTTCACATGAACTACGTGATCACTCCCAACCCTCCTGCAGACTCTTATCCAACTGCAATGCTCACAGTAGTTGTGAAGGATAGGCAAAAAGCTCTAGTAAAAATACAGACCCCATACATAAAAGTGATTTTTATTTTTTTCTGTCTTTCAGTTACTGTTTTCAGTCCTAAACTGTGAATGTTTCTAGAAAATGTCATATATGTATAGCTGTATAATGTCAAAATGCATATTCTGTTATTTTACAGGGTGTTAAACTACTGTGACTTTGATGATGAGTCTGTCAGGATTGTATGATCTTCAAGTGATAGAAAACCAGATGTGAAGTCTTTTTTCTGATCTCCTGGTAAATTTTCTGGTATCTAATTCTACAGAACAGTAGGAGTTTAATGCATGAACATACCAGTGAGAAAATAATTCTCTTCACTCTTAGTTTAAGAGAGTTAAAATACAGATGTAGTAAGCAGTCAGCATCTTTAAGAAGCTCTGTATCAACACAAACCCTTTGGCTAGTTTGAGGAAAGGTAAGAGTGAACAAAATAGCCACAAATTTGCTTTTATTGGTGTAGATATATTCAGTATTTAAAAAATTTTCTGATTTTAAGAAATACTTATTTAAGAAATTACTTATTTTTGAAATGTGGATTTATAAAATGGATTGATTAATGGGTAGAATGGGAGTCATTAGAGAGGACAAATGGAAAGAAGAAAAAATGAGTAAAGGTGGAAGACATAAAGTGTGTGAAAGAGTCACGATTTGGAGTCTGAGATCAGAAAGCACAGTAAAGCATGTAAATACCAGTAAATGTCAGCTGGCATTGACTTGTAGTTGTGAATATCACATGATGAGCACATCATCATGAATGTTTGACATGTCTCTGGTGGCTTAGTCTTAACCTGATGCTTTCTGATGTTTTGCCTCCTTTATCTTTCCTTTCATTTTTTTGAAGACTTTTTGTTCATCGTGTGGGATATTGTGATATCTTACTCTGCGAGTAACGTGAGCATCTGAGCTTTAAACTGCAACCGCAGCACTCCTCTGCCTGCAAGCTACCCTGATTTGTATCCCCCTGTAACACATTTTGTACTCTCTGATCATTATGAGAGAACAGGGAGCTCTGTAATCCCTCCACCCTCTCATTTCTTTATCAAACCCAGTAACTTCTTGTGGTGTTGTTCTGGCAATCACCTCTTGAAAATTCTCTTTATTCTTTTTCTGCTGCTAAGTACTTGCCATGTTTTAATAGAACAGGCCCTCTGGCTGGGGAGAAGTTGCCAGTTAAAACTTGTGAGACTGATCCACTGTTTTATTATTATTTCTTTCAGCAGCTTTTCAGTGTCTTTGATGTTACCCGTGCATTTGCATTAAAAGCTGTCAGTGATTTATTTTAATAAAATCCAATTATTCTTTTCAGTTCCTTGTGAAAAATTAATGGGTGTTTCCAGTTAAATTGTGAATGTATGTTCATGGAAGGAAACACACCAGTCACTAGAGGAAACGTGGCATTAATAGCGCCAGCAGTAACAATGAGGGTTAACAAATATGTTATGCCATGCAGACTTAACTTCAGTAACTTGTGCAGAACTATTTGGATCCAAGGAGAAAATCTGCTGGTTTCAAGGAACTATGCTAGGATAATGCTAAAATAGAGTTTCTCACACAGTTCAGTATCTCTGCACAGTTCTTGTGCTCTGCAGACACAGGAAAAGAAATTACACTTCCAGTAGGGGGCCTCTTCTGCTTTCTAGGGTGTTTTTGTTGAACCTGGTCTCTTACAACTTCAGTTTTTCTGTCATTTCACAAGGAACCAAAATGGGAACTTCAGTTTGGTTTCTTGGTACTACTGAAATTTTCCTATTGGTGCAAGCAAAGAGAAAAGAAAGGGTGACTATCTCTCTGTTGCCTTAAATTTGGGCTGATTTGACCTGAAAAGCATTATAAAGTTATTCGCAACAGCCAACTGCCTTTCCGTGTTGCTTGTATTATCTAAAAAGAAGTAATCTGGTTGGCTGTATGCCGAAAAACGCTTCTTATAAGCAGCAGTGAGATCACATCAGTTTTATTTGGAACACTTTAATAACTGAGAATTGAGACTGTTCAGTGATTGTCACATATCCCAGCTGAGACCCATTTGCGTCCCCATTTGAACACAGCAGGGGTAAGCTAAGAAACCCATCAGGGCTGAAGTACCAGGTATACGTGTAATGTCAATCTGTTACGTCTCTACGGTACAGATGCTATCCCACCCTGCCACCTCTTCACACCCCAGCTGTTGTTTAGTTTTTGCAAAAAATCTTGCAGTGGACCTCAGAATTTTTTCATTAGCTCCTCTCCCCTGAAACCAACACACAACCTGATAACTAATTTGTAAAAAAATAGTCTCTATTCTTATTTCAAGATATCCATAAAGTCTCAAAATTGAAATAAATACTTCATGATTAGCTCTCAGAAAGTACACGAATGATGGCCTTCAGCATCAGAGGAAAAAAAGAGACTTTAATTAAATATTTATAGGGAACCTGACCCACAAGACCTCTGATCTGTTAAAATTATCAACTATAATAGAAAAAAACCCCAAACATAACACAGCAGAAAGCATCAAAGAAGAGAAAATATTGACTTTGCTTTCATATACGTGTAAGATAATACTCTACTCTACCAGATTCATAATGGGGTTCATCCACACTATTGTCCATCCATCATACAATTCTATATAGAATCATAGAATCATAGCATGATTTGGGTTGGAAGGGACCTTTAAAGATCATTTTGTCCAACCCCCTTGCAATGAGCAGGGACATCTTCAACTAGACCAGGTTACTCAGAACTCTGGCTAACCTGACCTTGGATATACCCTCATCTATCTCATTACATAATTAAAAAACTGAGGGTACTGTTCAACATCTATTCTGTATTCCTTCAGCTAAATTATCTTTTCTACCTTACCAGTTTCTCTCTTCTTATCTTTATTTTTGCCACTTCCCGTGTTCATACGGTTCTGCTTGCCTTTGCATCAGTACCTCTGCAGGACTTTTAAAATGTTAATGATAGATGATGATATGCAAAATGTTATTTAGGTTTGCTCCTTTCTTCCTTTCCAATAATAAGAGCTTGTACAGACCTGACCCCAGATGGATAATGCTGAATATCAGTTTAATGAAAGGATGCTGTTGAAAAGATTCCATAAAGCATTAAACTTTTCATAAAGTCTGGCTTCCTTAATAAATAGTGTCAAGAACTTCATCAGTGATGTCAAACCAAGCTCCTGGGAATACATACTGAATACAGAGTTCAAAAGATTCAAGGTTTCAAGACAACAAATTTGATCCATATTTTTAAGATGTCAGGATATACATCTGCCCTTTAGCTAAAAATTAGCAACAGAAACCTTCCTTTGTGTTTATAGCGGTAGTGTAAAAATCTTTGCTAACTGAATGATAAAGTACATACAAGTAGCTTTGCACTTGATAATCAGGAGTCGGGATCCAAAGCATCTTCTGAAAGAGTAGACCTTTTTCTGGGTCAGTAAGACCTCAAAATGGCCTAAAATCTTAGTGAAGAAATATTCACAGAAAATGAATTTTTGAAACTCTGGATAGCTTTATTGGCCTTTTTCTTTCTCCTTAACTAACTTTGTTTTGTAACTCTTATTGCAGAATTACATACTTGCAGATCTTGCAGCCCTGTTCTATTAGCCACAACGCAAGAAATCTTCAGAGATGTTTTGGGGGAGCAACTGAGTTTTGGGTGCTGCAGTGAGCTTTTACATTCATGTCAGCATTCCCACAGCTCACCTGGGAATGACTGTTCTGAAACCAGGGAGATTCCTAACTTCTGCAGCCTTGTCTGAAGTGCGGAAAATACGTCAGTAGAGATTTAAAATTAACTATTATTAGGAAAAAAATATTATTGGTGGGTGGGCTTAAGCAGAGCTTCTCACAACACACATCAGGTTACAGTATAGTTCTAAAGATTGGCTATGATCCAGCTTTATATTTGTTGTGTTAAAGTATTTATTGTTTCTATTGAAGACCATGGCAATGATTGTTCTGAAGAGACAAGAACCATATGTACTTTGAAAAGGTTGAGATAAAACTCTGTTAGCTTCGAAAGTATATACAGGAACAACTTAAACAACAAAAGTAAGGGGCAGGAGTGTGGACATAAGCATAGAAAAATTAATATTTACCATTTTATGAGAGAAAACATATGGATTAATAAGAAAAAATTGCAATACACTGATGTATTAGGGTTACTTTCTTTCAAAGCAGGCAATCAGCATCCTTGTAAGATATTTCAGACTGTGTTTTAAGACACCCAGAAAGTCATTATATAAGGCATAACACCACTTGTGATACCGTATTATGAATGATGTAGGTATAATGATGTTAGACAGAAATGTCAGTATGTTATGTGGAGTATCTAACCAAGGCAAATATTTTTAAACTTGAGATAAAAGAAAAAAGTTTTCTTAAATCGGAGTCTGTATGTCTTAGAAGAGGACTTACATATAACAGTCCTTTTGCTTCGTCTTAAATGGAGTGGTAAGCATTACAGCTACAGTTGCACTACAGCTATCTTGTAACACTTGCTTAATCTTAGGAATACATACTTTTTATGGTGCCAACACACAGTATTTCCTTTACTTTAGACAGTCATGTAAAAATCGTGGGTTTGTTAAATTAATTGAATTATTTATGGCAACACAATTAAAGAATGGACGTTTAGTTAGCATGTTAGTGCCAGAGTAAGTAGATTAAAGTAGACACTGTAATTGAACAAAATAGAGGTAACTATGCATTGTGCAGTGAAAAAGATTTGATACGTCTCAGACGTCAGGCATGTGACTTTATTTCAGCTGTTTAGAATAGGCATTGCTAACTTTATTGCATAGATTTCTCCAAAATCTTAATCAGTCATTACAGGTAAAAGCTGTTAGTGGAAAATCCCTTGATCGTCATTAACTTTCAATTAAACATTTTGGTGTGCAGACATTTCACATACTCTTCAGTGATCCACATATTCTGGGCTATAAAGGAATTGAATTTTGACTGCATTAATGCACTTGATGGAAGCAAGATGGAAACTGGCATTTGTCCTTCAATGTTTTGCTTATAAAACAAAGGAAAAGACAATCAGTTAACACAGTCTGAAAATAAAGCAAAAATCTTTCAGAATTATTAGGGAAAGATTCATGTTTTTAAGAAGGAAAAAATGGATATAAGATTGAGAAGTATCTATTTTTCCTGTATTTGAAAATGATAGAAATATTCATATTTCCTTTAATAATACAGACAGAAAGATGTAACTTTGTAAATAAATTACTATGCACTTTGGAGCTATGTTTTGGTAGTGCTTAAGTAGTGGTACCAACCTCAGACTTCGTATGAGTTGGACCACGTGGAAGTGAAAAGCAATGTCTCTTCCACCTGTTCTGCAGGACAGATTGCATATTGCTGGGTTTCAGGTGCTCTCTCTTGCCTCATGGTGTCATCTCTCTTTTACAACAGGACTCCGAGCTCTCAGAAAATTATTTTGCATCTAATAAAAGCAATCTATTTTTCAGCACTTTAGACTGCATTTTCTTCTTCTTTCTCACTTCATTGTAAATGCTTCTCACTGTACATCGATAATGATTTCAATCTTCTGTGAAAGGTTTAAAACTTCAAACTTAGTGCTAAGTATGAGTATTTTTATTTGCCTCATCACAGTTTTTCCTCACAGAAGCAGGTGCTACAATGCCTGAGAAGACAAGGAATCCATAAAAGATCTCTGGTATTCTTTCAGTGAAGTAAAAATAATGTAATACAAAATGAATACTCAAAATTAGCAGGAAATAAAATGTGTGAGTCATGAAGAAAGCCCATGATCATAAAAACATAATGAATTAACATTTGGAAGATGGATCTTATTAATATAAATGCTGTTTCAAATATCAAAGCCAAATAAGTGCCAAGTACCTCAGTGAATATTTGGCTTATGTACATCACCAGTCTGTTGAAAATAACAAGCACACACTTCAGAATTAGTAGCATAGTGAGTGTTGAAGGAATAGCTAAAAATACCTAGTGGGATTATGCTCAACAAACACTAAAATTTGCTCTGAGTGATCAGCTGGTTGAAACTGGCTCACCAGAGTTGTTGTAGTCATTGCTTTCGTTGCAGACGAAAGGCTGACATTTGGCTTTAGTGGTTAAAATGCAGTCAATACAGCAGCATCATTCTCTGAAATTCCTGATGAAATGTATTATGACAAATCCCATTAGCTATAGTGCTTAAAATGACTTTAAGCACAATTGCCTCTGTGCCATTGTATGCTGCTACGAGGGTGACAGGCAGTGACCCACCTTTGCATGCCTCTCTGATTGACATCTTTGTAACCCTGTTCTGCACAGCTGTGCTCACTTGCAATTTTCTGTCTCCTGAAGGATGTTCAGATGAATGCCTGAATCATCAGTGCGAATGTCCGAATGGACAGCAAATGAGCAAATGCTATAATTTAAATAGCAGTGGTGGTATGGAACACTACTCATCAAAAGAAGTCACATTCATAAGCAACACTTGAGCATCACACCTAAAACACCTAAGCATGGTGTGAAGGAAAAAAACGTGTTATTTTCTCCCCAGGTTGCTGCTGAAGATGCTGAAAGAAGCTACTTTTCTAACAGGAAGGTACAACATTTCTTTCCTGGAAAAAGAGAGTACACAGTGAAAGCATTTAATCACTGCATTGACTTGAAATAAATTTGGAGATAAAATGACATTTGAATGAATCAAAATACCACCTGTTCAGCATCTAGACGAGATACTTTCCTTAACTGGAATGATGGAAGTATTTTTTTCCCCACTATTACGAGAAAAAGGCTTATCAAAACACTTGTCAGAACTAAGAGGTTTTTCTTCATTTGAATGTGTACATGGGCTGTGATCCAGTCGGTAGAGAGACATGCTGTGATGTGCCAAAAGTACAGGTGATTGTCTATCAGCAATAGCATTTCTGAAACTTCCGATTGACACATCTTTGAAATGGAACAGCAGGCAGTCTCATAAATCTTTGCTACGTAGAACTACTTTAGTGTCAAATGATCTAGTCTATTTAATTTTATCTTTGCTTCCATACATATTTAGTAATTTCTAAAAAGACAGTACAGCACCCATCTGACTCTCTTGTGTGGAAACCCGCTGGACTGAATTATACTTATCAATACCTTAGAAATCATGTTGACTTCAGACTTTGACCAATAACGTCCCAAGAAAATGTAATTTTCACAGCTGAGGAAAAAGGAAGCAGAAAGCAAATGGTATTATTTGCTGTATTTTTGTCTGGAAAGTCACAGATCTCTGGGAATTTATCCAGCACATCTATACTGACACCAAGTTCCAACTGAGGTAGACCAGAATTATAACTGTTTTAGAGAATTAGCCCAGCCAGAAATTTTTCCATGGAAGGAAAAAGAGCATTTTAGAAGAAAATGCCCAGCTTCCTTAAAATCAAATTATTTTGAATTTACCATAATTCTTTTTCTCTTTCACACCGTAATTCTTTTTTTCTCTGTTGTTATCTTTTTAGTTCTAGCAGGAGAAAAATCCCTCTGAATAAAGCTTTCTCAAGTAGCATTCCAAGTATCAAGAGATGGAGAAGGAAGAATTTAAACCTTGACAGTATGATAACAGTTTCACCAAGCTGCATGCAGGAGTGCAGTCCTGCTGGGATTATCTCTGGGATTTAGGTGTAACTGTAACTAACAAGGCATAATCTGTTAAATTTATTTTACGTTATCCCTTCCATTTACATAGGCTAAAGATGTCTGCAGGTGTCTTGACACACCCATGGCAAAATGACAACAGATTTGGCTTATTAATGGGCAATCGCTTAAACCTGCATATTTATGGATTATCTGTCCCTACCCCTCCACACACTGTGCAGCCTCAGGCTGCACTTGTTTTATTATTCTTAAACTCTTTTAAGCTTAGACAATTCATCATTTTGGCTAGATTTCTGTCAGCTTTTGTAAACAATGAGAAAAAACAGAAGCGGCAGAATACACATTTTGCTTCTGACTGTTTAGTGGCATGGCAGAGGTTCCTGTGGAAATTTGACTACTCCAGCCATGCTTAACACTGTCAGAATAATCATTCTTTCTTATTTCTAGGGTATCCTGTGCCAGTCTCTTCGTGGTTCTGTGTCTAGAGACTCTCTGTTTTACTAATGATAGAAATATGTTTATTAACAATCTTACACAGAGCATACGGTTGTATACTTCAGCCCAGAAAAATGATAGTCACATTAAATAACATATTTATTCTGTATAGGCTTCTAATACATGGATGTGAAAAAAAAAATCTAAATTTTTAGGTAGTTTAACTTTTTTCTGTGATGGGTGAAATACAAAATACAGTCTATCTATCTGCTTGGAAAGAACAGGGTCAGGATTCCAGCCCATACACTAGACCTCTTGAATCCACTGTATGCCTGTGGCAACTGCACTGATACAGAAAATAATCAGAACTGATTTGGAATTTTCAATGATATTTTCTCTTCAAACATGCTGAATTTTTTGAATAATTTTTTCCCCCTTGAAATTTGCCTCATTGTTAAGTATTTCTTCCAGAAGACTTTTCAGATATGAGATTTAGTTTCTGTTCAGACATCAGAGGTCGCCTGTTGTCGCGTTAAAGGGGGGGGGGGTAAGGGGAGTCTGATATTCAACTAGCCTGCCAGAGCCCTTCCAAGGACTTTCACTGAAAC
>Ga0065711_1001553_pt1:0-10000 | contig 42235 bp, 20 predicted proteins | sample Hoacrofraction12_FD_59098 | JGI IMG/M metagenome (GOLD analysis project Ga0065711, IMG submission 59098) | Hoatzin crop microbial communities from Cojedes, Venezuela - Epithelial fraction 12 v2 (version 2) | ecosystem: Host-associated > Birds > Digestive system > Esophagus > Crop...
CTGGAACAGGCTGCCCAGGGAGGTTGTGGAGTCTCCTTCTCTGGAGATATTCAAGACCCGCCTGGACAAGGTCCTGTGCAGCCTGCTGTAGGTGACCCTGCTTCAGCAGGGGGGTTGGACTAGATGACCCCCAGAGGTCCCTTCCAACCCCTACCATTCTGTGATTCTGTGAACCATCCAGGAAAGGAGTTTCCTTTCTGTAGAAGAGGGTTTTTTATCCACTCCATCCCACAGCTGAATTCAGATCAGTTATATAGGCCAAAACTCAAGAAGCTCTGAAAATGAGGAAGTGCTTCGAAAAGAAATTGAAATCGTATCTTCAACTTCCATTGAAGTGAGACGGCATGAAATGGAGTGTGAAATACCGTGGTCCCTGTTTACTTTTTCCCTAAATTGGATGATCAGGTAGCATCAGACTCTAAAAATACTCATACTAGGAAATGTAACCTATTTTTTCTGGATGAGGAACTAGCTACAATATTTACTATATAGAACAAGAAAAATAAATGTGAAGTCAGTGGCCAGGAATGAGTTGATAAAATAGTTCCTTGTCTTCACTTGTGATACGAATAGTCATATACCACAGTGGATCTATGATCAGGTCTCCTAATGCACTATAGTTAGCTTTATGTATAAATTTCAGGAACAAAATTCATTTGTTGTTACTATAGTAATTACCAAAGCTATTTGCATTGTTTCCTGGATTTTAAAGCCAAATGTACACAACACCTAACAAAATATCGGAGAACATGGGTAAGCATTCCCTGGATAAGGGATTTAAGGTGTGGGATAAATTTATAAAGGAATTTATGCAAACCCAAGGTGCTTCACCATTCTAAGCATATGCTGCGATATCTTCCTTTTAGCTAGAACAAGCTTGGCAGCATGTTTGACATGGTACCTATCTCACTTAAAATAAAAAGACAAAAGCTGTAGTCAGCCAGCATCAGTAATAGACTCTTGACCCAGCTCCTTTATAAAACAATTTATTTGAAGAGTCTGTGAAAATATGAAAGGAATTTATTATTGGGAGATGATTAAATGTTACAGTTAGGACAGCAGTAAAAAGCTTTAAAACAAAAGATCCTCAAAGATTATCTTTGTTTTATATACTCAAATTTGAGTAGAAGTATGTTGGATAACTTAGTTGTAAGAGATTTTTGACTTAAAAGTTTCAGTTACGCGTGGCAGTTCAAGACAACTTGCACACACTTGTAATTTTGAAGTTCTTTTACATTCTGAAATTCTAGGATGAAATTTGGACATATCTTTTCTCTAGTAAGGGATCTCTTGAACCTAACATTAGGGCTTCTGACGTAGTACAATTTGATCTCTTTGTAGTAACATACTAAAGAAGTGGGGAGAACTTTTCCAGTTATTTCTTGTTAAAAGTTTGGCAAAGTGGAAAAGAAGGTTGGAATGACTAGTATGTCAATAACAATGTCTATCCATGTACCACTTTGAGATCTAAATATGTCTGAACCTACTTATTGAAGAGGCTTTGTAGGTCTCCTAGATTTCCTTCGAAGATAAAATGAGATCCTTCTCATGGTCTCACAGATGTATTTTTTTATTAGTGCATCACTGATTGCTTCAAACTCTTACTATCTGGTTTTTAGGGTTTGTTTGCATGATTCTTGTCAATAGAGTGTGCCTGCTTATTCCTTATCAAGGAGATCATCACTAATAGGAAAAATGTCAAAAAAGACAAGATGCTCCACCTGTGAAGCTGCAGACCCACCTTCCATTTCCAGAACTATCTTCTTGTAGTAGTCTTTCACAGAGCTAAGAAAGAGTCTGTTTCATCAGAGAAGTTGGTGGTTGCATGATTTTATAAAGTCTTCGTTTCTGATGGTGGTGATTTTGTTAGGGGGTGAGGAAGGAAAGAAGCCTGGTGGCTCGTTTTCTATATATGATGCTCTTCTGTGACAGGATAGTCTTTTTTGTTTCCTTCAGATTTCTTTCTGACAAGATTATCTCCAAATTTCACCTTGATGAATAATTTATTTGTCTTTTCTTTCCCGTGCCCAAACAGTATGGGTGGCTAAGAGGTAGGTTTCTAGACATCGTGAGGTGTTCCTTCCATATGTTGATCCAGTCTTTTATAAGTTCAGATAATTCAGTCTCCAGGTTGTTTGTATTAGTAGTTACAGGTTCCAAAGGAATGGCCATCTCTGCTCAGGCTCTCTAGGAGACGCATAGACTTCAGAGTTGGATGTTTTAAGCTAACACGTGTGTGAAGCCCTCCTGATCAAAGTGTTCTCCACTGAGTCAACTTTGCTAATCTCACTGATGAATTGCTCCATCCATAACAGCAATCGAGCAACTATCTGATGTATCTTTGTACTTGCTCTGGAAGGACAATCAGGATGAAGCAGCTAGCTGGAAGGAGCTAGAGAAAGTGTGTGAAGCAGGCAGGCGCTAGAACACTGCAAAAAGTTAGTTTTCCTGCAGATGAGAACAGTGTGTTTCTGATTATGGCAATCCTAGCCTCATGAAGTCCTCCATTTTGAGAAACCCTTTCAAAAATTGAATCAGTCTATGCCTTTCTTGTGTCTAGCAGCAGTAGAATTGTTTTCTTTATAAGAGAGATCTTTGGAGAGATGTCGCCTGAGGAGCCTGAGTTATGCTGGACTTCATGTCGCTAAGTGGGTAAAGTTTCCCATGTGAAATCTTATTTCACTATTTATAATAGCATCCCTGACCTGAGGGGATTTTTTCTTGGGATTGTAGCAGTGGCAGGCAGGTGTCACTCAAGTCTGTGTTGTCTATTGAAATTCCAGTGCATGACACGAGTTCTCACAGTGTCGTTCAGATTTTCATTGCTGCTGAGGTCTCACCAAGATGGTGCATGTGCATTGGATCAAGTCAGTGTTATTGCTAGAGTTCTGAACAGGCGAAAGAGCGGATTAGAAATTGAAATTACTTATAAGTAACTGGGTTTCTGGTACACGGCAGAAAAACTTTCCTGACTTTACAGCAATAGCTCATCTTTAAGTTGCTACTGATACCACCTTTGGCGTTTCAAGTGTAAAATTGTGATGTAATTCTCAAAAGATGTAGCTGCTACTCATAGTCAAAACACTTGCCAAAGAATGTGCAAACAGAGGTTTTCCGCTCAAGTTCTAATTCCTGAGATGCCCTGTACTGCTAAGGAGCATTTGTCTTTCTGCTCCCCCAAACATTCAGATATTTACAGAAGACACAGACAAGTGGAACAGGGAGAACAAATCTGTGATGTAGAACAAGCTATTGCAAGCAGAACTGATAACTTTTCGGTCACTGAGTCAAGTCCATTGTTGCCATGAGAAACTTCATATAAAATATTTCATAAAATCACGTATCTTTTAACATTGCATGGAGGTATCAGTAGATTTGCTAGTTTACCCAGTAGTGCAATATTGGTGGAACCTCATCCTTCCAGGGGATTTAAAGCCACTTTGACCAGATTTGCCCTGTTAGGCAATACTATCCATAATAAATGACATTGCAAGGAAAATGAGGTTTGAAGCTTCTGCCTTGCAATTAGTGGAAATGATATGCTTTTGTAAGAGTAGTCTGAAAGGAGAGGTCAGTTTGAAGTTAGAGTGGCTTAATTAGTAACTCAGTGATGTCTGAATTGGAAAATTGTCATTGTGTTGTCTCTCACATTCAGCCTTCCACAAGCTGGTTTGGTGATCAGTGATAAGAGCAGCAAGCTTATGCTGGTTGACTAGGAAAGCATGTCCAGGTTGTGTTGCTACACTTCCCTTCTGATGGGTTTGATGATTTAAGGTGCTAATTTCAGCGCTGCAGCAATGAAACCATGAATTTTGGATCCAGTGTGCTTGAGGTTAGGTATCCCAGCCATCCGGAGATTGGACGTCATCCACCAACATCCCATTTTCAAAAATCCACATGAAGATTGTCTTCAGTGGAGAGTAAGATTGTAGAGAGGCAAGCACTAATTACATTTTAAATTCAGTTCCAATGTAACTGATAGTACTGCTAAAAAACTTTCAGTGCTTGCAGCTTTCTTCTTTTTACTATCGCATTTTTTCATTCCATGTGAACTTTAAAGCATTGTGGTCCCTCAGCATCCTGACTGTTCTGAAGGCAGGAACAGATACAGAACTGAAGCGTCATAGAGAAACACATCCAGTCCTCTACTGTAGCAGACAACCAAGCTATGTTGTGAAATGTAATTTGTAAAAACCGTTAAGATAAAGCTCATTATATGTATGCTGTTGACTCCTGCAACTTCTGTTTGAAAGGCTGTTGCAAAACCACTTGCCTCTGTATTTTGGGGTAATATTTGTAATGCTTGTTGATAACTAGAATGTGAGAGGCTAATTCTCAAGAACAGATTTACAAAGAAAGAAAATTACTTTTGACTTGCAAATTTCTCCCCATTAGCTACAGTTTGTGGACATAGTGCTCTTCAGGGATTTTCTTTTATGTTGTGCATTTACTTCAGGATTTTTTTGCATACATTTTTTATATTTTGAAATGAACCAAGCATTTGTAGACGCAATGTTTGGAAATGCTAGTTGCTTTTTTTTTTCCCTCCTATCAACTTGTATTTCATTTCCCACAGTGTTGCAGATACCAAGCAGAACAAAACCGAAGGTTTCCTATTACGATTTTGTTTGATCTATTGCAAATTAATTTACAGACCCAGTGATAGCTGCTGGGAAATGAAGGATTGGTTTTGTTTGGTCAGTGAAGACGACAGGCATGGATCAAATAAGGGTTAACAATAACGCACTTGAACAAATTGAATCAGAACATAATGCATGTATTGAATTTGATTGCAACATGCATGTCCATGGAAAAGTTTTTTGTTTAAAACAAATCAAGACTATGGCTTAATTATCAAAGCAAAACAAGAGAGATAAAGAGCTACATGTTTCTGATACTGCTTTTTTCAAAAATAGCTCCCTTCACACAGTTATCTACATGTTTAATTTCCATGCATAATAGCAACAGTTATTGTTGTCATTTGCTGAGAGATTAACAGATAGTAAGTACAAACAAACGCAAATAAGGCCTGAATAGAGAGGTGACAAAGAAGAAAAGACTTCTTTAATGTTAATTATAACTGGTAGGAAGTCTATACAAATGACATTAACTGTTTTTTATATGAATTGAAGGGATTNANTTAGTTAGTATCTACATAACACATTTTTTTTAATTGTAGGGAACAACTTAGATCTCCATTTTAAAAATATAGTTTACTGAGAAATGTACTGTTCAGTGAAATTCGCATGTTGTGATCATTATTTCTTAGTAGTTGAAAACAAGTATAATAGTAAACTGTTGAATTAGAATGCTGATTTTTATCCTAAGCTGTTGGTTTTTGTTCAAGAAAGGTTTTTCAGCCTTTTTTCACCTGTATTTTGTGACCAGCAAGGTTCCCAGCACTTTGTTCAACAGGGACTGCATTAGACTGAAACAATTTATAAAGAAACTTGCTTCAAATGTCATTATTCAATGGTAGTTTGGCTGGACCATCTATGCATTCCCTTATAAGACAATAGAAGCAGTACCTTGCAAGTGGTGTAGTCCTTTGTTTCTTAATTGTTAGCTAAGAATACCAATAGGTGGCAGAAAACGCACTGTTACATTTATCATGCATAATTTTCATGGTTGTCTATTTTTGAGTATTCTGCTCAGCTGGAGGTGGGATGTTGCTCCCATTCCAGGCTTTGTTTTTTCAGTTGCTCTTNCATTCCCTAACTAAATACCTTACTACCTGGCAGTTTCCATGCTTTGTTTTTCTAGTATAATAAATTGTTTTAAAGTTCAAATATAGTCATTTAATATGTTTTGAGTGGTGAATGTTCTCCTTGTGCACACAAAATCTTTTCATGGTTACAGCTGAAACAATTATGCACTTAACCAGGAGGGTTTTAGAAGGAGTGAGTAAACCCTCCGCACCTCCCCCTGCCTGGCTGTGGGCTTCCAGGCCCTGGTTGTGTCAGACTGCTACCAGGTGTTTCGTAGGAAGGTACAGATGCCACATAATAAGCAATTATGGCGTAAATGGCTTTCCACACAGAGCATAGCTTTTGTCTCTAGGAGTTAACTTCATGGAATATCTGTGACAATTCATTATCCTTTCCAGAAATATTTTTGTTTTCCCTCACAGTAGCTCTGATGATATTCTCAGCACTGACATAAGTGAGTGTCTGAAGATCTCAATGCTGTCCTTGAGTAGCTGTTATTGGTAGAAAGCTATTCCATGTCTGTTAAGTTATTTAAAAAGTGGGAGGCAACAGATCAACACCTTCCTGGTTTAGAAATAAATCTCAGGTCCATTTGCAAAGCCAAAGCTAAGGACTAGCTTTTTCACTTGAGGCCGATTTATGTCATCTGACTCCAGCAGACACAGGTCAGGTGTCTATGTTAGGTCAGGTCCTAAATTAGGACTTTTCATGGTGAAGCATCTGCTGATGAAGTAGCTCAGTTTTGCTGAGCTGTGTCTGTCTTTCTACTGTCACTTGTGAAATATTTGTCAGAAATAATTTGTATGTGACAAGGAGAGTGGTGCTAGGACTGCCAGGCCAACAGTTGTACAAGAGACCAAAATTAAATCCATGGAAGGTTTCTGAATTCTTGGCATTTTCTCACCGTGCAGTATTAAATATGTAATGATTTGCAATTTTAACCTGCATAACAATAAAACTCAAACATAATGGTCAGATAACTGATCCTACTGTTTCCAAAAAGCTTGCTTTGCATTAGGTGTACTCTTATTTTATTAAGAGAGTCTAGAGCAGCAGGGTCTGCCTCATCCCAAAATCTATTAGGTGAATTGCTTTTTGGACATGCTTTTTTTCTTCCTCCATTTACTATAAATGGGTCATAGGGTGACTAGCTTAGACTGGGTATCAGGCTTCTAGATATCCAAAGTTGGGTGAAATGAACCTTAACTGCATGTTTAATGGACTCTTTCCATTTCTGCATTACAGACTTGGGCACACGGTTTAGGTGGTGCTGTATACTGTGCTGTCAGCGTGCAGTTCCCCACAAAGTTTTTCTGGTCTGCCCACATGGGCATAAAAGCTCCGCTCTGCAAGAGCAACGAGAAGAGTTTTGATGGGCTTGGCACCGAGTGGGAAAATACGGAGGATATGAAATGATTGAAGAAGTGGTGAGGGAAGAGAGGTTTCTGGAATAAATGAATTTATTTGGAAAGTATTTGAAGTTTCATGTTAAACAAACAAACAAACAAAAACTGAATCTGGCTTCTAGCACTTTTGAAATAATTACGGAATAATATATTTTTAAGTTGAAGAGAGGGATAAACCTGACAGACATGGAAGAACACAGTGTTCAGGTTATGTGATCCTTTAGACAACAAGTTGCAAAAACAAACAAATCAATCTCTGCATACTCCAGTAAATGGCCGGAAAGACATTGACACAAATTTAAAAAAAACAAAACAAACAAACAAACCCCATAAAACAAACCCCCAAACTTTTAAAAGTAGGCATAGTCAAATCCCATTTTAACAAGGTTTTGGAAAATGGAAAAGTGAAGTTAATGTATTTTCCACACAATTTCCAAAGCATTTGACATATAGTGACTGAAATATGTAACTTTAAACTGAGCTACTGACATAGTCATATTGAATCAGGACACTGGATTACTGAGGTACAAAATACAGATTCAGTTTTGGCCATGCCATTGAGGAAAGGAAACTTAAGTCGTGTGTTATTAACAAATTTGCTTTGCCAGCAAACCAGAATCTCCAGGAAACGAAAGCCAGAAAAGGTGTATAGTTGCAGGCTTTCATTATTGACTTGTAACCAAGACGGTGATAGTGACAGTAGTGCTCTGAGTGCAGCTGTGGAAACTGGAAGGGTAGGAAACATGATAATAGTTGGAAACCTGAAGTGCCACTGTGGAAATTAGAAGTCATTGCCAGAGTGTAATGCTGGGGCAGCTTGTTAAAGAGCCAATGAGAAGGGAAGCAAGCAACTTTCTGAGTTGTCCTCTGATTCGTAAGATATCTGTAGAAGTACCAGGAATCCTGGTAGGGTTAGATTAAACTTCTTTGCAGGAGTAACAAAAACAAATTTTGAAAACAGAGACAAAAATAAAGATTCACCATTCCCAGCAGAGACATCAGCAGCTGATAGTTTGAAATGCAGAGTTTGACAGTGCTGAGCTGCTCAGGGGTGATAAAAGCAGGAGCTGTTTGAGAAGAGTTGCAGAGAGACCTTGTGAGACCATGCTGACTTTTCAGTTAACAATGGAATAATAATTCCTCTGCCAAGTAGCTTTAAGTGATGTAGATGCTAAAACCCCAGTCTTGATTTTGCATAAAATATGTGTATTGACTTACTAGTAAAGAATAAAACTATAATTCTTGGATAATAATAATAAATATCTTTCTGGAAATGACTGCTCAGTGTTCCAATGTTCAGTAGTGCTCCAGACAAACAGACCTTGAGGAAAGAAAGGAGCAGAGAACAAGGTGGCAAATACCATCTTGTTCCTATACAAATTCGTCTTCGTCTAGGATCCTGAATACAGTGTGCAATACTGGTTTCATCTCCCTCCCTATTTGTCCCAATTTCCCCCACCCCCTCATTCCAAAAAGGACCTGGAAGAGATTCAGAGAAGGGCAACAAAGATGTGGAGTGGTTTCCATGCAAGGAACAGCTAAGTAAATTAGGACTGTGGTTTGGAAAAGAGTTTGATTGCAGGTGATGTGATGGAGGTCTATAAAATCATAAGTGGCATGGAAAAGGTGAATGTAGAATGATTATTCCTTATCTCTCCTGATACAAGAACTAGAAGGCATTAAAAATTTTTTTTTTTCTTGGATATACTCAAGAAAAATAAGATACTTTTTTATATAGTGTGTAGTTGTTCTGCAAGATGTTGTAGATGTTAGAAGTTCACATTGGTTTGAAAAGCACTTGAAGTTCATTGGGTTGGGGGTAGTAATGCATCTGTCACCACTGAATATAGAGACAGTGATTCAGGAGGTCCTTGAGCCCTTTCCAAAAGCTGGAAAAATCTTCTGGAAAACTTCTACTGTGTGCTTTCTCTCATGATGTTCCTTAGGTATCTGCTGTTGGTGGTTTTTAGAGATGAAGTGTGGCATTGGTTTAACCTGTGGTTGGACTTGGTACAAAAAGTACATGCTTACCAATCCTAGAAGCATTCTGTCTTTCATACTCCTACGAGAAGCCTTTTGCATTGTCTCACTGAACTGACATGGGTCAAGCTGGCTCAGATTTTATTTCATTTTAACTCAGCAAAATGTTAGTTTTTCCTAAATGAGTCGGTTTACATTGAAGTCTCGATAGCTTTCTATAAAAAAATTATTAAAAAAGAGAAAAAAACAGAAAGCTTCTGGCTGTCATCAGAAAACCTAGAAGTTCAAACTGGTTTTCCCCTCTAAAGTGCAAGCAAGGAAATGGCACTTGAAATTTTAATTTGTTACAGATCTCTGGGGTGTCTTGCTGTCCGGTCTACATAGTTGTATAAAATAATTCTGTTCAATGTTAACATGTATGAACTGGAGAAGAGTTTCAGTGTATTTGAAGGAAGGGATGACTGTAGTATGCAGAATGTGGGATTTTGAAACAAGACGACTTTGGTTGTGTTCTCCACCATTGACTGTGTTACCTTAAACAAGGACCGTCACCTCCTTACACATATTGTAGTATCAGCTTCACAGAGGATGTTAAAGTTGGCATTTTTTTTTCTTCCTTGAGTATGATTCATTGTTCAGGTGGGATAAAAGGAAGCTACAACTTGAATTTATGGTAAAAATGTATTTTCTTGTACGTTCTCCCTTTCTGCAGGGTTGGTTAGTATGTGAGGAGCCAACTTGCCAGAATCGAACCCGTCGACTTCCCCTGAGTTTCTCCCGGAGTGGCCCTGTGTGCCAGGCGTGCAGAAAGGCTGTTCTGAGACCAGAGGTGAGTGGTTTAAGACAAAGCTTTGATAGCAGTGAAGCAGGATTCTCATGGAGCTCTCCTCTCTGTCAGCTTTGCCT
>Ga0065711_1001553_pt1:15000-27500 | contig 42235 bp, 20 predicted proteins | sample Hoacrofraction12_FD_59098 | JGI IMG/M metagenome (GOLD analysis project Ga0065711, IMG submission 59098) | Hoatzin crop microbial communities from Cojedes, Venezuela - Epithelial fraction 12 v2 (version 2) | ecosystem: Host-associated > Birds > Digestive system > Esophagus > Crop...
CACAGCAGCTGTTTAACAACCTGGGGAAACACTGCGTGGCAGCTAAGAGCAAGAGCTGAATACTGTATCAAACGAAGCTGCAAAGGGAGCTTGAGGCATTTGAGCAAACTGTAACCTAGTAGAGTTAATTTGTCCAGGATGCTTAGGATACACCAGCAGAATTTAACAGAAGGTGCGACCGGACCTTTAATGGCCATGTGTCACCTTCATCTCATCTGAAAGATGACGCTTTGTTCACTTCTGGAGACGGGTCCAGCATGAGGAAGACTCACTAGAATCACTTCTTACTTTTGGTAGATCTCTCTTGCAGAAACCAACTGTGATTGCACGATAGGGCTGGGCAACGGTAAAACAAGGAGAGAAAGGCTAGTAGAGAGGAATTAACTTCTAGTAAGAACAGTTCCTCCAGAGGTGGATGTTGCTCAGGAGGATGTTTCATGAAGTGCGAAGGAATTAGTTCACCACCATTTTGGATTTCTTGATACTGTGATGTTATGGTTAATGGCATTCACTTCCAGAGTGTAAGAAAGTGGGGAAAGTTACAGAAACTATGAAATAGCATTTGTTAAAGCTGTATTCTAGGAGCTAAATGGTAATGATAACAAAAATTCATCATGTACGAGGCAGAGCTTTTCAGTCTTATTTTTTCGTCGTGGAAAAGCGTTGAACAGGTTGTGCAAAGGCAGTTACAGTGCTATGTGAAACCTTCACCATAATTTGACCTGAAGAATGGGTTGTCTTGTTTAATCACCTGGTGCTGGACAAAACTGAAATATTTATGTTCTGTCTTGTAAACCTTAAACTCCTTTTGAGACTTTGCATAACCCTGCAAAAACTACTTTCAAGTTTTTTGATAACACTGTGATGAGATACTTAAGGGAAATGCTTTTTTGCTCCATAGGTTACTTCACGTAGAACGTGAAAGTCTGTTGTTCATAAGCTGGATGGATTGACAGAAGTGATTAAACTTCTTGCTTGAAAAGGCATATATGCGTTTGGTTACTCTGTTTTCGTGATCTAGATGATTTGTTGAACGTCATGCTTCTGAATACCCAGGTAGCAGAAATGGTAAAGAATACTTCTCAGAACTTCCACGTGGATAAGAAGATGTTGCCATTTTCTTAGATTTTTTTTTTTTTATTTTATTGTTCATCAGCGCTCTAATCCTGCTGGCTAGATTTTTGCATGGATGATCTTGTTAAGACAGCTCAGAGATTCCGGCTAGCGCAGAACATAGAAGAGTGCTACATGAGAAGGATGGGAAGGCTAGCATGCTCTTCCCTATGCTGAAACCCACTCAAAAGTCTTCACCGAACAAAACTGTCTATTGGCATGGATAACAAATAGTATGAGGTTTGGCTGCTTTCCTGCTGCCTCACAAGGTGGTTGTTATCTAACCTAATTTATATCTTCCAGTCAGCTTTCAGCCTCATTCCTCTTTCAGCGTCATTCCTCATCCCAATTGCAGGAATATATAGAAGCTCCAAACAATGAGCTAGCTATGATTAAAATGAATTTTCTGCTTGAGACAGCTCCTCTAGTGAGCTGTACTATACAAAGTTACTCATTGTTGGCTACACAAATGTTTTTTTTTTGATCCCCACCTCTCCCAACTCTTTGTAAAAACAAAAATAAAAAAATTTTGAAGTCGTAGTGTTCACTTGTACTTGTGTAAACCTTAACAAGAGAATTGACAGTTCTTGACTGAATACATCCAGTGCATCACCTTACAAAAAGTTATTGATGATCTAATGTAGATAATATAATCTGGGAGATGTGTGAATAAGTAATGTATTAAAGATTACATCCTTTCAACAGCCAATTTCCATTGCAGACTTATACAGTGGAGTGATGATAAAATTGAGTGGGATATAAAAATTTGGTGAATAAAAGATGAAAGGTTGTAATGAAAAGGCAATGAAGGAAAATGTGTCTTTTGTAAAAGAATGAGGGAAATACTAAATGTTCCGAACTGGCTGTATTTGGCTGTATTGAACCTGACATGTATGCACCCTTAGTAGCAAGAGTTTGGATTTATCAGGAAGATGAAAAATCCTAAAGAATTTCCTTGTGGAGAGCAGAAGGCCAACGGTAGTATTTTTGAAGAATTCCCTTGGTGGCCTTTGATTCAGGCGCACCCTTAACTACCTTGATGTGTGCTGTGGACCAGGCCTCTACATGAGCAGGCTTGTATTTGTGTGTCAGGGTTGCCATACCTGTGGGAATCAGCTGCCTTGCTGCGCAGAACTGGAATGAGCTTTTTAATTACACAAGATTTAAGAATAACCATGTTAAAATCATATTTTTTTAAGGAAAAAGTTACGAGAGTATAAAACAATAACTATGATTACTGACATTGTATTATGGAGTAAGTACATTTCGTTAGGTGCTCTTGTCATCCCGTCTACCTTATAAAGACAGCTAATTAGCCAATTGAACTTTTCATAGGCCAGAAACTTTTGAGGTATGTTTTTCCTGTTCCATTCTCTCAGTATTGTTAATAAGTCCTCTGAGAGCAGCTGCTCTGGGCAATCTGTTCTTTCTCTCCTCAGATGGATTGTCCACTTCCTTGTTCATCTTTTTAGTCCCAATAATTTGGGCACTGGGGTCTTGCATAATACTGTAAAGGATAAGGTCTTTTCTTTCTAGTCTTACTTTTTGAGATTAAATGATTGACATTTTTATTGTATGCGTGTATGAGTACTTCCCCTGGTCCTAAATTTCAGGTTGCTTTTTTGCGTTTACTGTCTTCTAAATCCCAGAAATACAACTTTAATAGCTTAACAAATTAAATGTCTTATTTATTCATGATTTGTGTTCTCTGTAAGATTTATTATATTTAGCTTCCTACAAGCTTTTTGTACAGTCTACGTAAGGGACTTTTTTTCAATGGGGCAAGGGTTGGAGATGCATTTGAGGGTGGAATGGCCAAAACTGCTCATAGCTTTTGAGAAATCCGATTATCAGTATCTCATAATCCACTGTTGTTCAAAGGGCTAGCTTTCCACTGGAGTACTGTGATGGCAGTAATGCAAGTTCACTAGTGGGACCTTGCTAAAGCATCAGCCCACTAAGAAGAGCTGGGAAGGAGGAGCTCCAAGGAGAGCCAGCATCATACCTACTAATGGTTTTGTTCTATTGGATCAGTTCTGCATTTCTCTAAACTATATACCACGACAGGCAGTCTGCTTAGCTGCTTTTTTTGGTTACTGAAACCTAGCTTCTTTCTCTGCTTTTATTCCTTCATGAGGTAGATTTGGCTGGCATTTAAATTTGTGTATTCAAGAAGAGGCTTGATGCAGCGAACATCATTGTGAGGTTTCAAGATGGGTCTGTTTGGTATCTGATGAAAAATAATGTGGTTCCGCAGGAAGAGGATGAAATTCGCTTAGTAGAGGCTGTGAGCACAGAGAAGTTATTTAGAGGCGGAGGAAAAGTGACTCTTTGCAATTAATTTTTTAAATTACTAGAATAATTAATATGCATTCTGTTGTGACTGGGCTACTTTTTATGGGTGTGTAGGTAAATGGTGGTGATATTTGTTCTAATGCCAATGTTGGCAATATATAACAAAGTGTACAGTTTTTCCTTTTGGCTAGAATTTTAGTAGACATCAGATCCTTCTATTAGGAGTATTATATCTGGCAAAGTTCACCTCTTTGAATGGAAACTGGTATTTTTGAGAGCAATACCAGTTTTATCTGACCTGTCCAGTTTGATCAAATGTTTTTTACAAGCATTGCGCCATGATCAGGAATCATCTGTCTGAAATTCAATTTCACATGTCACTAGTTCTAGCTGAAGAGTTTCTGAAATGTCTGTCCCGTTACGGAAATTCTCTGTTCCCCTCTTTCCTGTTGTTATGAGTTGTCATTTTCTGGCAGCGCTGTAGCTGCAACCGCTGGTGTATGGAAGAGGGGAGGAAGTCTTGTGAAGGAGACTCCTTGCTTTTCTATGCTCGGAGGCCATACTGTTTTCTTTCTCAATTTATCTGCTAAATGGATTCAGACTTTCAAAACATACATGAGTGCATAGCTTGAAGGTTTGTGTATCTTTATGCTGCAGTACTTGTATGTTCTGCCTGAATACTAGAAAGGAGGGAGATGTTTCTGGTAAGGCTTCTTACCTCTTAGGGTTATTTGTTTATGGTCAGAAGATTTGTCTTCTATCATTGTACTTCTCATGAAGGCATCTCAGGTTCAGAACAGTAAATGTTATATTCATTGATTACATATTTTAACTTCGCTTGGGGGACACCAAGTCCAGTATTTGAAGCATCTGATCCAATTTCATATCAGGTATGTTGAACTTCTCCAGAAAATTTTCGATGCTATCGTCAGAGAACCAAGTATCTTTCTAATGAGGAGCTGCTAGTTATAAATCGTTAGACTACTACTCAGAGACAACAGTGAGAAAATTCTTTTAAAATGTTTATTAAAACTGTGAAATGAACAAAACGTTGCTCTAACCACGAGATCGCAGTTAGGGAGGGTTTTTCACAGGGGTGTTCCGTGTCTTCCTGTCACAACCAGCTGCTTTTCTTTTGTCCTAGAGATAAAATATCCCTTGCACTTGGAGGTACTCATGCTATTAATAACTGTACTGCATTCCTGTTCCAGCTTACCCTCCAGAACTTACTCAGGAATGTGGCAAAGTAGATGCATGGTTTTCCTGTGAGCACTTAGACACTGCTTCTGAGCTTCCTACAGACTTTTGTCTGGAAGACCTGTTATCACAAGATCTCTTGCTCTGCGAGTTTGGAACCTCACAAATAACTTTTTGTCTTTTTCACTGTATTTGGTAGAATAATATGATTTGTATTTGGTAAAATAACATTTTTAATTTTCAGAGAAATACCTGACCTGCTTTAGTGTTTGGGTGCCAGGGGAAAGAAGGAGCATACAGTTTGTCTGTCTGTATTGTTTATAAGAGTTTCTTGTAAAGTTTGAAAGGTTAAATTTATGATTTCTTCACTTTTTGAATATGAACACTCAAAAAGTTGGTGTCTTTCTCTCTTCCTGTTTGGACTTACCAGTGGAAGGATGTAGGACAGAATCTTTGGGTTTTTTTCAAAGCAGTCTACAAAATTGAAATCAATAACAGTCAGTTTTAAACATGAATCATCTGGTGAAACCTGTGTCATCCAGAACACTGTTAGACTGGTAGACAATGCCAGAGATGTATGTAGACAAGATGGCATTAAAAAATAAAATGCATCAAAATTAGTGTACTCGCTGATGCCAATGCCACTTTTGGTGCTGAAGAATCCATTTTGGGTCATGGAGAAGGAGATTGAAAATAACCTACGTTTTGACCAAAGGGAAAAGCATATGCGAATAAATCCTGCATAACTGACTGTTTGTGGAAGGAGCAGATGGCAACACAATAAGCTGTTGGAGTGGTGTCTGGTACCTAAAGTGCTGCCATTGATTTCAACCCTAGGGTGGCAGATAAAGTTGCTTTATAAGTCATTGAGATGTGCCTTTGTACACATCTGAGTTTAACACTTGAGTGCCACCCACAGAAATGATGCTCTCCTTTCCTTTGTCATCTGCATAACGTGACTTTTCTTTAGCGTTTAGTAGATACCCATTCTGTTAAAGTCTGAGTGAGCTGCTTGAGAGACACGAGATCAAGACTTACTTGCATTGATAAAGCCGATCATACACACTGCTACAGACAGATAGGTGCTACTATAACCTGCTGGGGACAATGAGTCTAACCAAAACAGAGGAAGAAATACCTTGTTTAACAGAGGAGTCGCCTATGTACATCCTGGCTCTGGAGTAAGTTAAGCAAGTTAAATAAACTGTATTGAAAGTCTGTTCGTCTTCCTAGATGAAGCATTAATGTTGCATAGCCTGAGAAGTTTCAGGAGTTGCTTGTTTATATTGTTGGTACTGTAGAGAAGAGGACTTCAGTCAATCTGATCTAATAGTAAAGCATTTGAGGGTGCACGATGAGTAGGTGAAGCATTTTCATATTTCAGCCTAGTTTCCTTATTGTCTTAACTTTTAAGAAAAATCAAAATCACTGAAAAGGAGCGTTGACTCCAAGTCGTTTAGAATTTACTGAAATGACAAATTTACTTTAGGCAAAATAGTGTCCTCTGCAGCAGGTATATTCCTTGCTTCAGATTATTTAACTACTTGAGCTCAAAGAGTAGTTCATTAAAAATGGAAAAACCAGGAGTTGAAGGTGGAAACCTAGCTTTTCAAACTTTTTACTCTCTTGCTGAAACCTAGAATTGAGGGAATGAGTCCTGAAGTCTTGAGAAATAGGAATATACTAATCCAAAGCAGTATGTTTAGTTCCCTCTCTGTAAATGATACTTTTTTGTTTGTCTATACGTGCTTTCACATCTAAAACATATTTAGATAAGCCTATTTGCTTGTGTATCTAGCCTGCTTCTAGTGTTGTTTATTTACTAATAAACCAGTTTTTAAATGCTGTACTTGTGCTTGTTGAATGATAATCAAGATTCAGTTAAAAAAGGCTTTCACAAATATTAGTAAATTGTTTTGCAGAAAAGAAATGCAACGTTACCCATTTCATAACAAAATCATAATTTAAATAAATATGTATAAGCCAAGTTTGTTACACAGATTGCAGTTTTATAGTGTATGCTTCTGGATAGCTGACAAGTGCCAAATGTTTGTGTAAAGTGTATCAATCAGTAAGAAAAGATTTTATTTCTAAAAAAGTAAGCAAAAATTAAGGTTGCAAATACAGAGCTAGGTTAAAATAATTTATGTAAACAGAAATACCTTACTTTCAAATTAAAACCTGTTACCTCTGGTACAGTCTGGATTGTGAGATCAGGACCTGTTCTATCAGCTTTTTCCAGTGCTGTCCTAGTATCCTGCATCTGAACAGCAGAGGTGGCATCCTCTGTTTTCACAAGCAGACAGAAGACTCAAACTGTGCCTGTCCTGGTTTCCGCTGGGATAGAGTTGATTTTCCTCCTAGCAGCTGCTGTGTTTTGGATTTAGTATGAGAAGTATGTTGATAACACTGATGTTGTCAGTTGTTGCTGTGAAATCAAGGACTTTTTTCCAGTCTCCCATATTCAGCTAATGAGCAGGTGGGCAGGAGCTGGGAGGAGCACAGTCAGGCAGCCAGCCCAAGCTGGGCAGTGGAAATATTCCATACCATAGATGTCATGCTCAGTTTATGAATGGGAGTTGGCCGGGGTGCAGGAACCTCATTTCCAGGAGTTTGGTCTTTTTTCTGTGAGTTTGGCAAGTTCTGCAAAATTCGTGAGTTTGGAGAAATGTGCAAGCTCTGGGAAATCCGTGGGTTCTGCAGTTGCTGCTGAGGGACTGGCTATGCCATTGGTCGTTGGTTGGTGAGAAAAATTGTGTTGTGCATAGCTTGTTTTGCATATTAATATTGTTGTTGTTATTACTATTATTATTTCCTTTGTTGTCTTATTAAACTGTCATTATCTCAGCCCACAAGTTTTACTTTTTCCCGTTCTCCTCCCCATCCTACCGGAGGGAGTAGGAGTGAGTGAGCGGCTGTGTGGTCCTAATTGCCAGCTGCCAGGTTAAGCTACAACAGTGCCTTAGATAAAAAAATGAGGAATAACCTTTTGCTCATCCTTGGCGATATACAAACATTCTTGAACACGTCAGCAGATTGCATGAAATGGTAAAAAAGCAGCCTTATACCCAGTCTGCAGAAGCCTCTAGGAGACCTTGAATAGCCTCCAGTAACAGCCTCTCTCTCTTTGCTGTCAGATAGGACTGCAGCTGGTAAATGGTTGATTTGTGGTTCTGGCCTGGGAGCTACCTTATGCAGATTCTTTCCCTGCAGGAAGAATTTACTCCTAGTAAGGTGGTTTCATATAAGTTTCTTGGTTGGGCCCCACTTGTTTTATTTGGTTTCCAGCTGTGAGAAATGTGCATCCTGAGCAACAGGGTACAACTTGCGTTCTCCATGAGGAGTGGTTCTCCATGAGTAAGGGTAGAGGTTTGTGTGCAGATTTCAGCTGCACAGAGTTGTAATTGTTTGGTTCTTTCAACTGTAGCAACTTATCTTTTTGTAAGGTAACTTTCCTGGATACTTACAGTTCAGTTCTTGTTTGTTAGAAAGAATATAATTATTTTAGATTTTTTTTTTTTATGGAAATAATTGAAATGACTTGAAAAGTAGAAGAATTCTGTTCAGTGGTGGCAGTTCCTATGCGTGTGCTTATTTTTTCTGTTTCAAATAAGCAGATGACCCATAGTTAACTGCTACGAGTGCTCTTCATTCAATGAGTAGATCCATTAGTTCTCTAGAATGAGGCAGAACTCTGAAGCTGTACCAGCTTGTTCTGTAACACGTAAGATAGATGGGGAATACTTGGCCATAGTACTGTATCTCCAGAGCAGAATGACAGCTTTGCTTTACAGAGGTCATTTTCAGTTTCAATGTTGTTTCACCAAGCCTTTTCTGTTAACTACTTCCTGCTGTCTACCACAGATTGTCAGTGGTCAGGTAATTCCAGAAATCTAGAAATGAGTGACTGACTTTGAAAGTGCTTAGTTTTTTCTTAAAACCAAGGAGAGGATATGTTTTAGGAGCATATCTACATGCTGCTTATTTCAAGCAGCAAATTATTTGAAGTGTGCAAATATTCTTGATCAGAGACTCTTAAAATACAGTTGATTTTGGGATCATGCTGATGCTTCTCTGGAGTAATGTTCCATGCATTTGGGCGGATACAATTTTATAGTTTTGCTTCTATGTGCTGCTGGGCGAGTCCGGTTCTAGAGTGATGTCTGTCTTTCATCAGCTGTCTGGTAAAGCTCATTTGTTTGGTTTGATGTGAAAAACCTCAGATCTTAACCTTTCTGCTGTAGGTGATAGTTTTGTCAGTTTTTGTACAATCCCTATCCTGAAGTACATCAGTGTAGGATGGACCTTCAGGCTCCAGACTGGTTAGCCTGCAAATTTCTCAGTCGTACAAGATACTGCTTGCAGAGGGAGTGCATAGATGTATACATATACACATCTGCACACATATGTAACATCTTTAGAGCTAATTTGTATACAATTAGTCATTGATTGCTGTTATAATGTTCTTAGAAAAAAGACACCTCAGAGCAGGTAGTGTCTGGTCTTGTTCAAGACTCGGTCACAGCTTTTATGTGCTTGTCCCTTGTATAATTGTATGAAATATGAGTAATATCAAAAATTAGTCATAAAATTCTTAAAGCTGAAGATTTCAGAGTAAAGAACACTTTGCAATGAGATGTCTGAACTGAGGGTATCTGAGGCAAATGATTCCCCCACCCCAAAAAAGAATGATTCTTAGTTAAGGCTTGCGTTCTCATGGCCAAGTCTTACTGTGCTGCTGAGATGAGCTTGAGTACTGGGTGCAAGGCAGAGCTCGAACCCAAAGCGAAAAGCGGGGGAACATGCTGTCTCCACTTGCTAGCAGTAGCTAGTTTGGCTTATTCACATCAGCTATGGTGCAGTTTGCTATTTCACCATGTGCCAGCTGTTGATCACATGGGGAGGCAGTTAGATTTCGCGGGTTAGTTTTCTGCCAGATTAGAAAAGAGGCGAGTATTTTTTGCAGGATTAGTGAGTTGAATTTGGTTTACCACATGCTCGGATGAGCCATAGAGCACACAAAAGAACAGGAGCAGGGGAGAGGGCTACATACATATTGTTAAGGTGAGAAACTGTTTCTGAAGCACAGATGACACTCAGTCTTTTTGTCTGAAAAACAACATGTCTCCAAGGAGGTGGAACAGGGTTTATTTTGTGTCTTTGCTTATACTACCAGCTTTAAGTAGAGGTGATCCACCACCATTGGTGGTCCAACAGCTTCATCCTTCCATTCCTCCAGGGCTCTATAGGTAAGTACTGCCTGGTCTGCTGGCACTTGCTGTTCATCTTGTGTCTGTGCCGTATGCCTTGAGGTGTCATCTATGAATCCTCAAAGCACAACAGGCCCAGCTTGGGACTCTCCCCAGTTTTATAATTCATTCAGCTTCTTTGTTATGGCCAGAAATATTTTGCTTCTTAAATTTCCTTCCTTTTCTATTTTGCTATGTTTGTGCCTCCTAAATCTTAATAATAGCCAGCTACTTTTTCTCCAGGGTTTCTTGATGAAAATGTCTAGTAGTAGAATTGTCAGGATCCACCCTGGAGGTATGCTGTTAACCGCTTCATTCACTCTGGTGTCCCTTGTCAACAGGTGTTGTCATCTGTTCTTCACCCAGTTCCTCACCCACTTTTGTGTTATTTTGCTGACATTGCTGTCCAGAGTTGTTTTTTATAATTAGATCCTCTGTAATGTTCTCACTAATTACTAAATGGGACTTAAACCAGCAAAAGTTCGTGTCATTTCAGTTACTTAATGGGGAAAAAAGACCCAAAATCTCATAGTGTACAAGAATATACAGTCTCCTGCTGTGCGTTTTTCCACCATTGACCCCTGCATGTATGTGGAAGAACCTCCTCTTTCGTCATGCAGTCTATGTTAACTTAAGTACTAGGGAAAATTTCATCATTTCTACATCCTGCCACATCTGTTTCTCTTTCCTTTTACTTCTTTCATGGACGCTGTGAGTCATAATCACTAAAAAAACCCAGTATTGATTGAGGGAGTGGACAGTTTGGAGGGCTAAGAAGGAAACCACACACATCCCCACAGCTCCCCAATCAGTTTATAACCAGTGCTGCTGTCAGGGAAGATGGCGATCGACTGTCTCATGTATAGTGGAATGGGGTGTAAGTTTTCAAAAACTGATTGTATGCTAAAGCTTAAAGGCTGCGGCTTAGATGTACTTTCATTTCACCCTTTTTGGTTTATGTGAAATAGTTATTTTAGGTCCATAGTTTACTTGAACCTATTCGACACAGACCAGCACTGTGTTTTAACTAGGCTTTGTGATGCACAGGAAGACCAGACTTCAGTATACATCAGCGCTGGCATGAGGCAAGGGGTACGCACATTGTGAGTATTCAGTGTAACATTAATTCACACTTCGCGAGCTCTTTTCGTGCAGGAGCATCTGCCTTCAGAAGCTGATGGTGAATAGGGGCTCTGTGAACCTGGTGCAATGCTACTGCCGAGGTTTTACAAAAGAATATGTGAGGTGTGTAAAACACGGTCTTACACTTCAGTTTATTGCCTTGAAATCATTGTAGCGTGGGTAGCATTTGGATATATAAACATCCACAAAGCTGAGCTATGCCTTCTTTTAAAAAATAGAAATTGCTGCACATGAGACACGATGGAAAATGTGTACAGTCTATACAATCTTCCAGCAGTAGATTGAGACCAGTGGCACTTCCCCGAAAAAATAAATTACCCGAAATTTGCAGCACATTCATATTCAATTTCATCACAGCAGATGCTCATTAGTATGTTGTTATTAATTGGTATTCACTTTAGGTTTTGTTTAAAATGAAGATAATAATTAGGTTTTAATTACTGCATCTTTCTAAGGGGGGGAGGGGAGGAAATGCCTCTCAAAGCACTGAAGTATTTCCTGTACGCTTTGCTCCATTACATCTAAGCCTTGAAAGAGTCTCTGAGACACATTTTTCTGCCAAGAGACTTCTTTTCTATTTCCTTTTTCTTTCCTGTTTTTAAAGTATTAAGAACTAGTTCTAAAGGATTTGCTTGATGGACATACTGAATGATATCACAGAAGTAAGAGCTACTGTTCTTTCTAATCAAATTACTAAAAAGACTTTTCATGAAAGTAACTCTCTCAAGCAGCTGATTAATGAAGTGGTGCCACTGTTTTGTATTATAATTAATTGAAGTAATACAAATAACTTATGTAGCCTGTGGAAATTATCTCCTTCGCAAAGCAGTCTAATAGAGTTAGCAAACTAGAAGGGGGCATTTTTTTGTGGGTTTTTTTTTAACTTCTTGTTGCCTTCATCATCCCTAAAGCCATAGCTGACACAACGGAAAACAGTAAATGACAAAGAATACAAAATAACAACACCACAGAGGGAACTTGAAGAAATGGGAGAGAATCAGATGCAGAAGAAAGCAAAAGGGCAGAAAAAAATGAGAAGGCAGAAAAGATTTAAAGGATCATGAGTGTGGTGGGACTATAGAGAAGTAGAGGAATTTGGGAGATGCCAATGAGTACATGGAAGTCTTCAATCTACTGTGGAGGAATATGAGTAATCTAAAAATCATTGAAAAAGCATGAACCATCACATCTTAGTTTGGTTAATACAGGAATTCACAGTGGTTCAAAGAAAATTAATCTTAAGTAGGGGCATTTGGTTTTTTGGCCTGTTCAAATGTACGCTTTCAAGGTACGGAGGTTTTACATGCTGCTTAAAAGGTGTTTAGTAGAATAGCACTGTATCCAGGTAAGTAAAACATCAGAACTAGAATCATTAGTTCAGTGTTCTGCGACCTTGCTGTTGTGAATTTCCATCAACTTTTCCTTCTCCTTATTCTTCCCTTTTTGCTTTCCTCAGACCTTTCTTACCTGGATTCTCTAGGTCACCAGGCTGTTGTCCTTAGC
>Ga0065711_1001553_pt1:32500-42235 | contig 42235 bp, 20 predicted proteins | sample Hoacrofraction12_FD_59098 | JGI IMG/M metagenome (GOLD analysis project Ga0065711, IMG submission 59098) | Hoatzin crop microbial communities from Cojedes, Venezuela - Epithelial fraction 12 v2 (version 2) | ecosystem: Host-associated > Birds > Digestive system > Esophagus > Crop...
GAGGTTCTCACTTCCTTTGCTAATCCCTCTAAGACTGTGAACTCGCTCTGATGCTTGCACTTCAGAAGGGCTTTGTGCATCCAAAGAAGGTCACGTTGTGTAGCCATCCCAGTCTAATACAACTTCATAGATGTACTGAAGGAATGTTATGGTGGATGCTACTGCTAGCTTGAAACCAAATTACTTTGTGTGTACGTCTCTTGCCTAATATAAGGACATAAGAGTAGAAGGGCTTCATGGGTGATCACATCCAAACCCCTGCTACTGCAGACCACCACACCTTTATGGACTGGCACTTCGTTTTGAAACCTCTGGGTGGTTCTTCCCCTTTGGCTGCTGTTCAAGATGTGTTTCAGATCCTTGATCTGTGATAACTGAAAATTCACTATAACTTTCCCATTTTAACTTGTTTGTGGCTCGTTTATGTCCATTCACTAAATGTTTATTTCTCTTACCTGACGTTCTCCGTATGCTTTTGGAAACAGTGGTAACATCTCTGTTTTGTTTTAAACTAAGGCAGAGACACACTCAGCTTTCTTTAGGAAGAATTGGTCTCTGCTGAATGATCCTTCCACTTAGCACCTTTGCGTGCAGTCTTTTCTAGGCTGAATTAATCTTTGAGTATGATAAAATAGAAACTGCATGGTATTTTAGAAGATAGTGTCTTGTACACTGGATCTGTACGTTTGCTGGGAGTACCTCTGCTGATGCCCTGTTCATAGCTGTATCGTATCATTAACTTCTAGCTAAGTAATGATAGAAATCTTGAGGCTTGAGGGGGTTTTTCATCCTCCCGTCCTTTGGGAATCACGAGTTCATGTGTCAGGTTCATGGCATTTTGTTTTACTTCAGTTTTCCTGGTTTCATTTATTTTGCTCTGCTTAATCTCATTTGTGATTTTAGACTTCAAGGTTAATGAGTTATCTCTGAAAAATAGTATGGTGGGTTCTGCATTCGCATAATTTCCCACCTTCTGCCTTAATGAGAAAATGTTTCTTGGACCCTCACCGCTAATTAGAGAAAGTTCAACAAAATTAGTTTCCAGTGTAATTCTCAAGGAGTTGTAAGAACTCTGCTAGGACCTTCTGTTCTCTTGGACAGTTTACCTTTCAGCATGGTGGGTTTTTATCTTTCTCATAGCTGTTTGAAAATTATTGTATAATCTGTTCAGCCAACCAGTGATTTCAGTCTTGGTGCTGCAGCAGGTGTTAAGGCCAGATAAATTATGTCTGTTAGTTTTCCTCTGAAAATTGGTTCTCTTCAAAGAGACTAACGAAGCGAGTCTGGTAAACCTCTGTACAATTCTGTCCCATTTTTCAGATATCTTTTGGGAGGAAGACATCGTTCTATTGCTCTAAAATACATGCAGAAACTGAGAATAATTGCCTGTGGCTATTTGGGTCACCTTTCTATTTTATAGATACCAGTGTTCTGTTTTCTAATAATGCATGTTACTGAGTTGATACACTTAATGTAAAACTCTGTAAGATTGAAAGAATATTTGTGTGCCAATTGTGTTGTAGTTCTGAAATGGAAATTTAGTGAACTCCTATTCATAACGTGAACCTTGTGTTTATTTTCCCTTGGAAGCCAAAAAATTTTGTTTCCAGGCCATCATTCACAAGCCATTCTGTCCTTGACCTTTGATCAGCTTCATTGCTTTTATCAAAAATGGTAGCAAAATTTTAATGTAAGTTTTGTACATCTTTGTTATTTTCAGTCTCGTCTTTACTTTTTATGTGACTAAACTGCTTATTTACTGTTGTTTTGACTTTGGTTTAGGGAGTTTTATTCTTTGTTTTGGGACGTTGTTTTTCAAAGCCTAAATTGCATGGGCTTTTGTCGATTCTACCTTTTATTGCCATTTTTCCTGAATTCTTAAAGACCAGTTCTTCTTTCTTGTAGATTCTTAATAGCAGCTTTAGGTGTTATTCATCTTGGAGTGTTCTTCTTTAAAAACAAAGAGTTTTTGATGGCTAGAGATTCAAAATGTGTGTTTTCCACCGTAGTTTGAAAGAATGTATGTCTGCTCTCATTCAGAACCTTGAGATTTTCCTGCTAGTTCACTTGTGTTTTCTATACTTGCCCTTCAAAATATAGAACCTTAATTACAGAACCGTTTTTGTTTGTTCAGCTATTTATATTGAAGGTCCATACTATTTATTGAAATGGAATCTAAAATAGTAATTGTGAAATCAGTGGGAGTTCAAAAAGACATCCAAGCTGTTCCCTTTCACTGCAAGAGGATCAATACCATATAATATTTTTTAAAGATAGGCTAAATTTAAAAATCCTCTGGTGACGCAGGTTCTACAACGTGTCAAGTTTATAACCAGTTTCTTCTGGTGCTTCACTGTACCCACTGTAGAGAGCTCTTCTTTATATCTAAAATGAGTTTTGCTTTCTGAAGCTATGCTGTGCATGAGGGGTTTTAGACTATTCTCTTGGACAGCTTTGCATGTTTAAAACCTGTACGCTATCTTGTAAGTCTCTTTCAACTAACCAACCTGAGTTTTTTTGAGGAACAGAGGGAGAGTTTCCCACTTCTCTGCATGTTTGGTTGTTTGGGGCTTTTTTTATAGATCTTCAATAGGTCGGATCTACTAGAGTGGAATACAGCAGAAGGATTAATTAATGTATTTTTCAGGCTGCTCTTCTGTTTATTTATACCAATATGGTGTTTACAATGTTTGCAACAGCTTCATTCACTCTTGTTTTATTTGTGATCTACTGTAATCATTATATACTGTTGTTGGTCTGTCTTTTCCTGTAAGAATCAAAAATAAGCTGATTGGTCTACACAATGTTTTCTTGTTTCAGGTACTTGTGAAGATAGCTGTCAGTTACACCATCCAGGAATACCTGGATTACATAGTTATAGGTTTTTAGTCCTTTTATCAATAGTAGCATTTATCCTCCAAACAAATGTTTCCATTTGGAAGTTTAATGTTATGATGATACTGTTCAATACGTTAACATTCTGATACAGTGCAGGGTTCTTAGCTGTCATACTACACAGAGTGAAATTCGGAAATTCCTTTGCTTTCTAAATTAGGAACTGTTGCACAGTTAGTATTGGGTCAAAAACTAATTTAATTTTCAATATTACTGTCCCAAGCCCCCTAATTTACAGATAGCAATAATACCATAAGGGCTGTTTGTTCTGAATTATTTTTTTAATCAGGAGAGGAGAAAATGCTTCATTGTGACTAGTAACAGGCTCAAAATGTTTTCAGCACTTTCTTACACTTAGTTTTTCAGAGCTGTGTTGTGGGTTTAGTCAGACATTGCTACTTAGGTGAACAGAGCAGTAAGAAGCAGAAGGATTATCAAAGTGGTAGCATCCTCTGTTCATTTGGATGAAAAAAGGATAGGTAAACTATCAATGATTTTAAACATGTGATGTTTAAATACAGCAGTATGCTTGCTTTGTACGCCTTAACTTCAGAAGTGGAAACCAATGTATTTTTATGGCTGTGTCATCAGGAGACCAAAATAGAGTATAGTAAGCTTTGTATTGTTATTCCATTCAAATATTGGTATTGTTAAATATTCAAAGATATTACTGTCTTCATTTTGCTTCTACAGTAAAATGAAAACCTTTAAAAATGAAGAGAAATGGAGCCCACATAAAGTCAGTACAACTATGTTGCCTCAAGCAGATGTCTCTAGTTCAGTTCCCCCCTCCTGGCATCAAACAGAAGATAAGGATGCTGCAGTCCTGTTATTCACAATGACTGCAGCATTATTCCAAAAGCATTAATACCACTGAGGTTGTTTATGGTGCTGCAGTTTTTCAGAGATACAGTATCGGGGTCATAGGATTTTTTCTGTCCCACGCTGTAGAATGGGGCTGAAAGCCACCACCTTTCCACTGTCCCTTTTTTAAGAGAAGGAAGGTCACAAATGTTGTTTGCAAGGCATTTAAGTATTTCAGGGACAGAAATTGCAAAGGTGCTGCGGTACATTCTTTCCCAGAATATTTTCAGCTATTGAGCCCTTGGTTGTTGGATTCCCAGAAATCTGGGTATATCTGTTTAATGGGTAAGCAGAAGAAAGTGAGGATGGGAGGACTATTGCTTTGGGAAAAGCGGTTAAATGTTGCTGTTTGTTAGGAAGACCTACATCTTCAAATTATATGCCACTTTGTGGAAACAGAATATAATTGGTTTTATCATATACTTATGGACTGCGGTTTTGTGAAACCAAATGCATATTTGGAGGATATTTTCACACGTTTTTCACAGCTTTTTGTGTGCCTCACTCCACCCTTCCACGCAAACACCAAAAGTGCCTAGTTTACTTTATGGATGAATAAACTGCAAAATTACATTGAGAAAAAGGAAACTCTTCTAGGCTGTTAGACCTAAAAATTCAGCTCTGAATGTTTGCGTGAATCGTGTCATTTCAGTGTTGGGTGTTTTTCCCCAGTATGTTTGTGTGTGCCAAGTAGCAGGTTGAAAAGTTTGGGGTTTGTTGTTTTTTTTTTAATTGAAGATTTTTTTGTAATGCTTTGGAAGAAGACAGTTTATAATGGGGATGCTGGCAGAGCTGCTTGTCAGTGTGGTTTAGTGCATGTCCTCCTGTTGGCTGGGGACAGTGGTGGTGGGACTGAGGGAGACTCAGTTAGGGTTGAAAGGATGGACCTGGGCAAGGAGGCGTTCCTGCTCTGAAATACAGCTGGGAGGGTCGGTCACATCAAGGGAGGAGAGCTTGTGTTGTGGGTGAAACTAGTATAATGAAATGGAGACTTCTGGCATCAGGACAATTTACCACATTTTTATCAATTTACAGGCAGGAAGACTACAAAGAAGTATTTGTTGCAATAAATAAGAAAGGGGTTATAGTTATCTATATGCACTTTCCAGGGGAAGATAAGGAGAAATCATATAAGTAACCTATGTGCACGTGGATTTATTTTTAAAATGGCAACAGCTGAAACTTGGCATATCTATTCTGCAAGACTACAGTTCGATAAACAAAGCATTTCTGTTTGCGTCACACCTCCAGACACTATCGCGAAGACTTCAGTTCACTATAGTGATCTTTACATCCAAGCAAACAAATGCTCCTCTGCAAATTTGCTGTCAAGTACTTTGTCTTCCAATCATGTTGTTTTGAAGAGATTGTAAAATACTAATTTTCAGGAATTTAATCTTTGAGTATATCTTCAAAAGCACTTACTCATTTTAACTTAATATGTTGTTTTGAAGAGGAAGATTTCTGAACTTTTTTTTTTTAATTTGAGTCACTGTTTCTTCAGTATTTTTAAATTTCACTAACTTTTTTGAAAGCAAAAACTATTGAAAGTTATTCACTGTAGGGTTTTTTAACCATTTTGAAGTAGTATATGGACAGTTAGCTGATCTTTAAATCTAAAGTTTTCCTCCCTTAATGATTAAACCTTTTTTTTTTATTGCCAGTTGGACGTTTTTAATATCTTAGGTGTAACTTTTTTCCTCCATTCTCTTTCTGCTTGTGTGGTCTTGTTGTTAAACCTACAAAATCTAAGTAAACCACATTACACTGCATTTCTATAACTCATTCTCTGAGCACAAAACTTCATGGTCTGTGACACCTCTCTTTGAGTTATGAATTGTTATGAGTTATTTTCTCTGCTTGTGAATTAAATAAATGGAAGTAATGAGTTACAACAGTTATGATATGTCCACGGTGTGGGAAATCTGTGGCGTAACAGGAGTGCATTTACTGTGGCTTATACTGCTAATAAAATGGTTTTGATTAATGAAGACTTTTTTCCTTGCACATTGTATTAATGTTGCAGGTGGGATGAGGTAGTGGCTTAACTAAGTTCTGACTCCTCATGAATTGGAATGGTTATCTGACTTCTACAGATAAATACCTGCTGCTACTGATACCTTTTTTTCCTGTATGTGAGAAAAAGTGAACAGAAACACCTTCTCATCTGCACTTCAGGATTTTTTTCCCCACTTAAATGTATAGATACATGCCAACTTGTTATACCCCGTGCAGTGATGTAGTCTATTGAATGTCATCTGCCTCCTTTATCTCTTGTGAGTTTCTCTAAACAGAATATATTTTTAAAGCTCTCTTATCTTCGTTGTTTCTTTATCTGCAACTCTGACATTTTTCTTATAGAGAGTCTTTCTGGTTTCATTGCTGTTAATAAAATTTGGGGTTGTTTCTTGATGGGGAGCAGTTCTGTTGTTATCAAATGCAAGTTGGAAATGACAAGGCTTCTTTTAATGACTACTGCTTCTCACAGCAGTAAGCTCTTGTCTAGTGGGAAGTACAAGACTAGCATGTTTTTCCTTGTAGAAGACCCTTAAGTGTGATGGATCTGGCAGTGTACTAAAAAAAAAAACCAACAAAATAATCTGTCTTTTAGATACCAGAATTCTGACATTGCTGCTAATTTTTAAAAAATTTTTTAGTAGAAATTGGAAATATAAACAGTTTAACTGTGTATAATCCACTCAGTATACATGTGCCTAGACATTAGAAGGATAATGTAAAGCTAAGGCTTTAAAGAGATTTAAAAAAAGATACAATTATCTGTATGATTTTTAAGTCTCACAAGAAATGTATTTTAGAACTTGCCAGTGATGGCTCATAATCACTTTGATATTTTGAGGAAAATGGTAGCTTTAAACAGATGATATAGAATTTATTTTTAAAAATGTATTGTGCTTATACAGTTGATGGCTTTTATTTCCATAATGTTTTTTACTACATAATTATACATCTTAATTACGTAATTACCGTCATAATTATTATGTAATTACATGTAGTTCCACTAATTACAAAATCAGGAAGTGTAATTATCTACTAAAAACTTTCTGAAATCTTATTTGTTCACTAGAGATTATTTAAAAGACCAGTGACCTACTGAAGATGATGTACAGTGTTGTACATAATACCACGTCTCCTTTTCCCTTTCTTCATGGCCAGTGTAGTTTGAGAGGGTTGTGGAAGGGCCTTCATCTCTTTAATTATTATTTCCCTTAAAATTAGGTCAGAAACCTTGACTGTATTGCCTGCAAATTTGGAGCCTCTTGATTTTTGTCATTGATACCTTATATCTTTAAATTTAAAGATTCTGTAGCTGGAGTTACAGGAAATTGCATAGTTTCAGTTAACACCTTTATAATTTTATTCTTCGTGTTTTGGTTGAGGATATGTGGTTCAGGTAGCTGGTGTCAGCTGTAAAGAGGTTTGGAAAAGTATTGTTTATGGCCATGTATATGCAGAGTGAAACCTTGAGTCCACAAAAGATACGAGAAATGCAGCTGATTTTTCATGGGCCAAAGATTTCTTTTATTGAGAAACACTGCTTTTTAAAAATTTGTTTTCTGGTGTCGATATACATTCAGGTCCATATGCTGATTTATTACTTACTGTTACACATACTTGGTTATAAATTTGCCTAACCATGCAGTTTGAAACCAGAAACTGTTTACTGCATGTTAGGGAAGAGAAAATTAATATTCAGGACATTTTATCAGGACAAAAGAACCATATTTTATTAAAACTGGGCAGATAGAAACTCTGTTTTCTATGTGTTAAATAACTCATGTGCTACCTTTGGTAGACTGAACGAAGAGAGTACTGTAACATGTTAGATTTGGTGATTTTTTTTCATTCTGTAACATTGTGATGTATCAAAATGACATCAGAAATGCAAAGCTTTCTCTCACACTCATTGTGACAGCTAACGTGTATTTATTACGTCACAGTATAAAAGCGAACCACCAACGGGAAAACATTTTCAGTAACAGAAAACAGAATCCATGTGAAAGGGATGATGTAAAAAAGTAACTGATGACAATTTGTGATACTGATAAAAGGGAAGAAAATTGTAATCTCTGTGTCAGAAAGGAAATGGTGAAACAGAAACATGAAGAAAACAGGTTACTGGAATACTGAAATTTCTGTGGAATGCTTCAAGACTTAATGCTAGGTATGCGCATCTATCGGTGTGTAGTTTTTCTGTGCTTACTATATAAGGCAACTGTTTTACTGTATGCTTGCCAAAAGCTATTTTCAGCTCCCAGTCTTGGCCTGGGTCTGCAGGTGATGTGAATCTGTCATCTTCTTGATATTAAATGTAGTTACCTCGACTCGCATCTGCTAAACATGAGTCCTAAGGAGGATTTGTCTCCAGACCTGTTTGAGTTATTACATTGACCTTTAAAAGAAACACAGAGTCATTATTTGTGAACACAGATTGTGAAAACAGAATCCTTATTTGATCTCCAAGATTTAAATTAATGCTGCAAATAAAATTATTTTAATTATTATACTTACTGAAGTATAACAACTGCACGGGAGACATTTATTTTGAAATATCTTTCTGTGTCCTTAACAAACACAGGATTTATATCAAAGACATAATAAAAATATACTTGTGCTCTTTTCTCTACGAAATGGATGGAGATAGATTCTCCTCTTTATTAAGAACTAGAAAGCTAAGTAGAGAATAGCATATGGAAAATATTTGTTTTATTCTGTAGGGGTCACAAAAATGGTGCATGATATATGTATAAAAATGCAGCACAAGACAGAGAAGTGTCTAAATGCAGCTTAAATTTGGTTTAGTAAATCAAACCAATACCTCCCTTCATAAAGGAATATTACATTTTTGCCACCTCTCCTTCAGAAAAATGGGGCAGTATCAACCAATCCAGATGGATCTGTTTCGGGGGATGGGGGTGGAAATTGAGCACTTGAAGCCATGGGTGCTACTGCCATGAAAATAGAGTGCACAAGAAACTGTTTGGAGTACAAATTTCAGAACAGCGTGTGCGAGCACAGCCGCTACCTCTCTGCCTCACAAGCCGTGCTTCCACTTGCACAGCCTTCAAGTCCCTCTCTCAGCAAAGCCATGCTCATTCCATGTCATAGGGCAGCTCTACGACCCAGAGAGAGAACTACTTCCCTCCCCCCCGAGTTATTTCAAGGATTATCTCTTCATAACAATCCAACTACCCAATGTCATGTTTCAGGCGAATGTAATTCCATTGGCTTTTGAGGACGAAGGAGTCTTCTGTGGCAGGCCAGAACGTGGGTCAGCCTTGCAGAAGAAAAGGCAGCAGGATGTTCTTCTGTCCTGGCTTGTCCCTCTTCTATGAGGGGGCTTCGATGGGTGAGAGGGGCGGCTGATTGGGTTAGGGAGCTCTTTGTTTGTTTTCATCTAGCAGAACTGAGTTTGGAAGAAGTTGATTTGATCCTGCCAGGATTACAACTGTCAAATGCATATCAAAATGTTTTCCTATCTTATATTATTTGACTCAGAATATAATAATGTAATTATTTTGACATGAAAACGTTACATACTGTGGTATTTCCACTTATCTTTAAATAGACGTTTTTCACTTTGTGAGAGATGCATGCAGTAAGACAAAACAAAAAATGAATAAAAAGGAGTGAGTGACAGCCTAAGCTAGTTTATTTAGATGGTAAAAACAAATAATATTTGACATTAATAGAATTTTACAGACTTTGAATTAAAACATCTAGTTATGGTATTGTTTTATATTTCTGGTATAACAGTATATGTTGCATAAACAGCAAGCAGAACGTAACAGCAGCATGTTTATCAGATTAGTATTTGTCTTAGATATTGTGTTACATAGTTTTGGGGGAGGGCAAAGGAACACTGATGGAGAATTAAAATATGTATGTTACTTGTATGCTGTTCATAAATGATATACATGTGTTTTCACCTTAAATGAGGCTTCTTTTGATTTTTTT
>Ga0065711_1004391_pt1 | contig 42231 bp, 31 predicted proteins | sample Hoacrofraction12_FD_59098 | JGI IMG/M metagenome (GOLD analysis project Ga0065711, IMG submission 59098) | Hoatzin crop microbial communities from Cojedes, Venezuela - Epithelial fraction 12 v2 (version 2) | ecosystem: Host-associated > Birds > Digestive system > Esophagus > Crop | place...
CCCCCAAGATGGCTGCCAGGAACCGCCCCGGGGGGCCGGGGTCTCGCGGCGCCAAGATGGCGGCGCGCCCCGGGACTACACCTCCCACAGGGCTGTGCGGCACCGTCCCGCCGGCCTCCTCAGCCCCGGGCCGCGCACGCCCAGCACCTCCATCCTTCATTAGCGGCAATTAAATAACCCCAGGTTCAGCTGCTTGCGTTTTTCTTATTGCCTTGTATATAAAGCAACGCTCGGAATTTTTAACAAGCTGTAAGTTGAGTGTTCGCTGGGAAACCGGTGCTGGCTCTTCCCGCCGCGGAGTGCGCCCATAGTCCTCAGCACGCCTCACGGAATTAAATGTGCTTTTCTCCCCAGAAATCAGAATATTTTCCTCCTCTCCTCTGGACCCCGGGTACTGCTGCAATAAGGTGGCCTCACAGGCATTTTTTTGTCCAGTTACAATGGTTGAATTTATAAAGATAAAACCACCCAGGTTCGGAGCCTGAGAACCGGTTTAAAGAGTTGAGGTGAGGCACTAAACCAACAGCGCTGCTGAACCTGCAGAAATGGCGTTAATAACTAATAAACCATATTGATTACCATCACAGCTTGCGTTTCCCCGTGCCCTCCTTGAGGCGGGTTTGCTGGCGCAGCCCCGGCCGAGGGCAGCGGGTTGCTGCCGGGACCCCGGGGATTTGGGCTGATGGTGGAAGCCCAGCTCTTGGTTCCGGGTCCATGCTGGTGGCCACAGGTCGGCAGTGAAATGCCCGAGGAGACACACGGAATCCTGCCAGGCACCATCGTGCGCCAGCCAGGATGATCTCCAGCAGCTTCTCTCGGAGTGATGTACACCTTTCACAACTTTCTTCTGCTGGCTGCGAGCTGGCGGTCCAGCTCACATGCTTCGTTCCAACCAGCTGGCCATGTCTTATGGCTCCTTTGGGGCTTCCCTCCCTCAATCACGCCATCGCTGGCATCCTGCCTCCAGACCAGACCCCTCATGGGCATCCCTGTTTTATCCTACCATGAAGGGTGGATGTGCCACAGGCCCTGTTTTTAGCTTTTTTTCAGAAGGAGCAGGTTTTGGGGTGCAGCTTTGGAGATGCCTCAAGTGGGGGAAGGACTGCATTAGCCCCGTCTGACATGGCACATGGGAACTTGTGCGATGGAGGCAGATGCAAGACCGTGCACGCCTCTCCCCAGGACTACAGCTGCCTGTAGCCTTAGGTGCGTGTTTTGAGCTGTTTCTATGGCTGCTCTCGCAACCTCTTAATAATTTCTGATTATTGAGAAGAGCAGAGGTGGCTTTCCAGCCAGCTCACCGGCCCCTCTCCTGCTGCAGGCTTGGGCAGGCTCAGAATCGGGGCTGGGGAAGTAAACACTGAACAAGACTCTTTTGCCTTTGTAGACAATTTTTCTAATCAACTCCATAGCATGACTCAGAGCCACATTTAGAAAGGAACATCAAGGGACATGTCACCCTGTGTAGCCCTTCAACCAGGTACATTCCCTTCTTCCCCTCCCTGCTTCATGAACTGGACAGAAGGACCCAAAAAATTCACTCTGATCTCTCAGTAACGATCATCCTGTCACTTCCACAGCCTCTGGCTTTCATTAGCTTGGGAAACAGCGAGCAACCGAGAGAGAAAGCGGAGCCCTCCAAGCGATTCCTCTTTTTCTGGCAGGCGGGAGGTGCTATAAGGAGTTCCTTTGTTTTTCCTTTTCTTTCAGAGGGATTGTTTTGGCTTAGCAAGGCTTGGCAAGGTTGGGTGCGTAAATATGAGAAGATACCAGAAGGAAATGAAGTTGGATTGTTTGAGAGTGTGCTCATTTCTTTGGCAGCACGCTGTATGAGAAGCGTGTCTCAGCAGGCATTTTAACAGACTGGGGGGGTGTGTCGGACCCATGGCCTGAAGTCTGGCAGGTCTCAAAAGTTTCTGTGCTCTCAATCCCTACTCCTTTTTATTGCCCAGAAGTTAGCTGGAACTCACACTACGGCCAATTTCACTATCTGGGAAAAGCAGACACTTTATATCCTTGTTTTCTCCCCTGCTCTCACACCATTCTAAACTCCTGGTCATAAAAGATCACCTTCCTCTCTTTCACATTGACTGAGCTCCAACTCCTCCTCGTATGCAAAGCTGCGTGTGCCAAGGCTAGAAATGTTTCAAAGCAGAAGAAAGAAGCTGTTGACAATTCTTTACCAAATTTCCTTTGGTTTCTTAATATATCTCCTAATAGTCCACTCTCTCTCTTGTAAAGTTTCTGTTCTAGAAACTATCTAGTACGGTGTATCGTTAGCAGCACACTGTAGCAAAGGTGGTACTAGAATGAACATCAAGCTTATCTCTTCCCGGAGTTTCCTTTTAAATGACAAAATCTGTAAACCCTCACATCTCACCGGATTTCTTTTCTTCGTGGGTTCTCCCTTCAGGGCTGTCTCCCAGCGTGAAGGGAATGGCAGGGCAGTAACAATCTGTAGTATCCTCTTTCTGATGCTTTCTCATGAAGTATCCATTACTCGCTAGGAATGTGGGCAAGGTACTGGGCTAGGTGTGACCAAAATGGTAGATCTGCTATTCCTGTGCCTAGATCCAAAGGGCATTTACCTCTTTTCTTAAATAATCCTGTTTATCTGTGTTTCTCAGCAGGGTCCTGAACACCTGAGATGCTGAGTTTGACATTGTTTTGAATAGGACAGCAGAAATCACTCAGCACCTGCAACATGCACATGCTTGGAAAGCCTGTCTCACTGCCAATATCCGATACACCAGAAAGCAAATCCCATCCTATATGCATGTTAACATTCCTGGCTAATACAGAATGGAGTGGAGAGGATGCCAGAAGAGGAAGAATCAGCAGCTTCTACCCCAAAGCTTTGGCTGCCCTTCCTTTCTCTGGGCTGGCTGTATTGCCTTCACCGGTGAGACTCATTCTGTCACAGAGAGGGGTTTGCCTTTAGACCAAAGGACAACCATCCGTAGGGACCATCCCCTCCGGTTACTTTGCTGTTATAGCCCGTTTCAGGGCCAGGTGAAAGCTTTAAGCTCTTCCTTGCCATTAGATGGCAATGTAGATCCACAAATCCTCTTTCCTCCTTGAGCCCCTGGAAAACCATCTTGCTGCTGGTGGAATGGCTGGTAGAGCCTCAAATCTCTTCTGCCTACCTCACCTTTTCAGCGTGAGGCATCCTGAATCTGTCTCGCCTGCAAATGAATGGAGCTGGCTGCCTGGGATGCCAGCTCCTCTGCAGTCCTCAGAGGCACAAACGTGCTCACTCTCTCCGCCTAGGGCCCTCCTTTGTGCAGAGGTTTATTTTTTTCACCCTACCAGCAATTAATTCATTTGTCTCTTGTTTTGCTGTTTCCACAAGACATTTTGCTGTCTTGCTTGTTTCTCAGCTTACTGCCAAACTTGGTAGGCGAGTGAGTCATGGGCTGCCGCAGGCCAAACCCTGGAGGATACAGACTTCTTCCGAGGGTCATGAATCTCCCATCTGGGAAGTTATAAAGAACTGCAGTGAGAAATAGCTACCACCGCAAAATGCTTTCCCCCATATCCGTTTTTCAGCTTTTCCATTGTCTGCACTTGACTGGTTCATTTAACATGTGTGTTACTGGGTTTTTTTCTTCACATTTCCCTTTCCACCACAAAATGTCACCAACTCACATCCAACTTTTGCTCAGAAAACTTGTAGGTTCGTTTGTGTTCCAAAACCAGGCAAGTTTGCTCCTTCGAAGCTGAATATACATAGCTTTTTTCTGGAGCCTGTTTTGGGTTCAATCCCATGCCAAGCAGAGGCCACCAGCTCCCAGGAAGGCAATATTGATGCCAGGCAGCTAGCCAGAGAAGCTGTGGGGTCTTTTGGAGCCCGATTTGGACACTGCAGCTGGATCTGTCTGGCTTGGTAACTTCAGTGGCGTTAGTGGCAGAAATCCTCATTTGTACCAAAAAGAACAAAACTAGGATCAACCCCCCTTTTCATGACTTTAAAGAAAAAATATCTGCTACACTGCCAGAGCAGATAGAGAGCTCCTGACTGTTGTCTGGAACAGGGCAGAGTGACAGGGACATTTTCCCCTGTGCCAGGCAAGAATGGTAGACTGTGACTGGGAATTTGGTGGAACAGAGAGGCCATCTCGCCTGGGACCCTATAGCTTGACTGGCAGATGACAGGACAGGGTCAGTGCAGAGACTACCACTTTCCCTCATCACTCACACCTCCTGTGTATGTTAACATAAGCACCTTCCAGCTTTTCTGGATTTTAAATGGTATAAACAATGAGGATTTTGCCCTAATCCCCACGAGAAGTGCTCCTCTGCCATAGAAAGGCTCTCTTTATTCCTGGTGCATGAGAAGTTAATAGTATTCCTAAGCACTCTTGCAGATGTGAGCAGTATGCTGTAGATAAGTTATATCAGGAGAAAGCGTTATCGCTTGGGCTTACATATTTTGTGCCTATCCACTGGACTCTGAAAAGCTGTTGCATTTAATTACCCATTTTTCAAAGCATTTATTAATCATTTATTAGCTTTTTGTTTGTTTGCTGTAGATGTAACTTGACATATAAAGTGAGCCCAGTCATTTTATAACCAAGCACATCTCAGGAGGAGGAAAGCACTGGGTGATAGAAGAGACCTTACTTCTCTTACTTATCTGTAAAGCACTTGGCACATGGTGGTACAGCTCTAGCTGGGGCCTCTGGGTACTTCAGGAATATAAATACCAGTGCCTCAAGCTACCCCAACACCCGAGATATCTGGGGCACTGAATTAATTAAGTGGCAGGCTGCATACTGGACTAGAGATTCCTAACCTTAAGTTATCACTGTCGCCTCGTGATTCGTCCTGCATGGCCATTCACTCCCTGCAAGTGAACCTTTCCGAGCCCTGTGCGCCCCAGCACCCGGTGTGGGTCTCGGAGCTCACTACAGTGCAGCCTTCCCTCTGCACTGTCAGGTAACGGAGCAGGAGGACAACCACAGGGTAGAGAATGTGCCCGCCCGCAGAATTGCATACTTCAGGGAGTCCTAAGCCCCTCTTTGGTACCCAGTACTGTAGAGTTCCAGGTATAGCACAGTCAAACTGACAAGAACAGTCATCTCTCATGCCTCATCCCTTGCTGTCTATCCGCTCCCAAACACAAACTCACCCCAAGCAAACAATCAGAGCAAAATCCTTAGTGTTCAGCATTACTGACCACAAGTCCCGGGATTAAGGATCTTCAGAAAACAGCAAAGTATCTTCCTTGCCTGAAAGACCAGCACTGTCAGAGTGGTTTCCTCAAAGACTTATAGGCTCTGCCAGGGGAATCAGGGTCAAATTTTCCCCAGATGTTGCCATTTCCCTATGATTGCTACCAGGAAATAAAGAAGCCTTTATTTCCATTAAAAGCAACATCCCACTTCTCCTTTCTTGTCCTCTGCAAGGAGAGCAGCACAGCAAGCAGCAAAACACAGCCGTTGCCAAACAAGCAAACAAAAAACTTGCCTAAGCAATGAATGTCTCTATTCTGGCATTATAAGAAGAGATTAGAAGGCCCAGAATCATCTCAACCAGCTTGAGACATCTTAATGGAGCACCTAAATTAGGCAGGTGTTTCTCTTTTGCTCTAGTCAATGGACTAAGGGAGCTTTGAGAACAGGAGACAACATTTTATAAATGCTGTTGCTTTATGTCTTCCCCCACTAAAAAAATCATAGCTCACCTGGGTTTTAAATTGCTTTTCAGTCTTTCCTAATGAATGTTTCTCTGAATGTTTGCATGTCTTCTGTTTGCCCTCAATATGGGGAGAAGCTTAAGTCAACAAGTTTTTATTTGATTTGTAAATAGTGCTGGAGTGACACGTTATCACAGATTCTCAGAACTCTGACTCCACGTCTTGTCCTCCAGATATGACATGCCAGAGACATCACCCAAGTAGGCTGCAAGGTGCAGGGTAGAGGATGGAGATTAAAATAACTTTGAGGAAAAACCATCTAGAACTTTATCCTGTACCTCTGTTTAGCCCACAAACCATCAGAGGCTGGTGAAATAATTGCTTTGGACAGATAATAAAACATCCTCCAGCAAAACTAAGGTACTTAATATACTGCCCCAGTCAATTTCCCTTATTTCTGCTGTCCTCTTGCTTTTAATAATGGTTTAATGAAAAATTCAAAATTAATTGGAACTGGCATTAGACATCCACGTGTTCCAATGAGGGTTTCACTACTTCAATATTTCATAAGCTGACTTCATGACTATGCTTCTCCTTATCTGGACTTCCATAGGCTAGAATATTGCCTCTTTTCATAAAATGAAAGGTCCCAGTATGGGCAGATGGGGGTACATGAAAAAAGTTTGCAACCACATCATATGCAAAGGAATAAAAATAATAGCTGTGTGTTTTCTTTCTGCCACAATCCCCCCTTTCTATGTAATGATATGCATCTGAGACTTGACTGGAAAGAGCTGTCCTAAAAATAAACAGGAGCCGTCTGAAAGGTGTCTGAGGGAGGTATTTGGCAGCTGTCAGGCTGTCACGTACGCTAGAAGGATGGAGCTGATGGACTCGCTGACACCAGACAGGCTCTGCTGAAATGAGAATGCCTTATGCTTCCCTTGGCACTCACTGGGAAAATTCTGTTGGCCAGAGCCATCAGACCTCAGTGTGTTTGGGGCCTGATCCAGTTCTGGCTGCCGTCAATGAGAGTCTGCCCTTGGATGGCAGTGGGAATTGGATGAGACCCTTGCTTTACCCCTGAGACTCTGGCTTTACACCAGGGATGAAATTTGGCTCCCCAAGTGAATGTCACCCTAATGGAGAGAGATACACCAGGCTTGTAAGCTTCTGTAGCTCTCTGAAAACGAGACCTCTTGCTGAGATGCCTAGATGTGGGGACCAGAGCCTAACCTTTCACATTTTTTCTTCTATCAGCTTTGCACCACTCCGTGCCTCGGTTTCTCCTTCTCTAACAGAGGTGATGTTGTCCTGTCTTCAAGAAGATTATCAACATACCTGTAGATCCAGACATTTTAAAATGCTTCCAGACCATGACTGTGCTATAAGATGTTCCTATTTCCCACAAGGTGCTTAATGGACATGTGTTACACCATGCAGCAGTCGCGAGATGAGCAAACAGAAACACGAAGGCATGACATGACTCATCTCAAGCCTTTGCAGCAGCTCAGTGGCAGAGTGAGGACCCAAGAATCCCAGTCCTCACCAAAACAATCATACCTGTAGAGTGACCAAATCTTGCTAGCAGAAGCTTCAGTTCTTCTCAAGCGCCCAGGGAAATCTCCATTGCCTGTAGTGTAACTGAAGATGTTTGTCGCTGTTCTTGGCAGAGACATAATGTCCTGGGGAGGGAAAATGAAGAAGTGTGAAGACAAGGTGGAAACCTCCTTGTTTCTCAATGGGAGGGGGGACACCTCTCTTATTCTCAATGGGACCTGACTGCTGCCATATCTGAAAATCTGTCAGTTTGTTTTGTTATCTAATGGGCAAAAGCAGCCCCTTTTTAGTGAAGAGCAGACTCTGACATCAACTATTTTGCAGTACTTTGATCTGAAAATACTCATCTGTGTTGAGAAGAATGGACAAGGGAATTAATTCCTTTAATATGGAGGAAACAAAATTACCTACAAGATAAGAAGATGGCTTGATCTTTTTGAGAAAAAAAAAATTACTTCCTTATCTTGATGATGTTTGCTCTGAAGTATCATCTTGTGACTGCCAGAGTCTGCCTTGCAGGATCATTCTATTACAGCCGGCTCCCATGGCTGGCATCGCTTCCTTCCTTTTGGAGGTATCCTTGTATTTACCAAAGTATTGCTTGTTCCTCTTGGTATTCTGAGGCCTCTGTTGTCGCCTGTTTGTGTGGTGTGCCTGCAGCCCCATGATGCTGACTCTGCTCACGTGCTACAGCAGGATATGAGCAGCCCTTCAATTAGGCAGGGATCTGAAAGGAAGAGGAAATCAAGGTGATGAACCAGTGAGGAGCACGTCTGAGTCGATATTAGATATCTGATGGTGTGACGAGCAATGAATGAATCCTACCCCTTTCGGAGGGTCCCAGCCTGTTTGCCTACACTGACCAGACAGATCTCCTATGGGGAAACTGCACTGCATGAATGAGGGGTGTTCACACCAGCCAGGCTCTGTGCCTCCTTCAGGGTGCTCTGGTTCTCCCCCGTGAGGTATTTTTCACTATGCAGAGTACTTTTCTCTTCTTCATTAAAATGGCCACATTAAATAGCTGTGAGTTTCCTCAACGCCTACTTTGTTGCACTAATCTACCCCACAGCTGGCAGCTTTTTAGAGCAGGAGACGTGGGGTTGCTAAATCCATTCATTTCTCACATGCACCCACGTTTCTAATGGCTATGGAGACCCAGCTTTAAAGTCCTCTGAGAATCATTGGAATGAAGAGCACTTTATGAATATGTTATAATTATTATGGGATTTAGGGGTGTGTGGAAATGATTCACGGAGACATTTCCCAGCCAGCAGGCTGTTGGAGCCAGGTGAGCTCTTCCCCGGAATGTCAAGCATGCAGCGCGGCAACTAGGAGGAACAGGTTTGGCAGGACATTTTAAGTTCACGGCAGACAGCCTCTTCAGAGCCACATCCCTGCTTTACCGACCTCCCAGCTGGATGTTCCTCTCTGCCACACTGGTGAGCTGGAGAGGATGGACACACTGCGAAGGAGCCTTTCTCGCTGGAAGAGGTACCACATTAAGGTGCACCTGGCTGATGAGGACCTGATGATGCCCCTGACGGTCAAGCCCAGAGACACAGTGATGGACCTACGGGCTCACTTAGTACGGGAGGGCGTCACTTCCTGGAAGAAGACATTTTATTACAACTCCAGGCAGCTTGAGGAGCATGAGACTCTCAAAGAAGCCAATATCCAGAATGGCTCTGTCCTGCTTCTTGTCAGCAATAAGAGGTAGGCAAGGAGCTCGTCTGCAGCGGGGGTGGTGCAAAGGAAGGGGAATACTCTGCTTATCTCAGCCCTTTGGGACACTTTCCTGTTGGGATTTGCAGAGAGAAGATCAGGAACTCAAACCCTGCAATTTCCAGCAGGTGGATTGAGATTCAAGGCTCTTCAGCTCCAGACAGGCTGTGGTGTGAAATAAGGGGGTAAGAGGAGGAGGAAATCTGGTTGGTGCTGCCTGTCCTGTCTCTGATCAGGTCTCACTTTCCTGACTACGTGGCTAAGCACAGAGGGAGAGACAAGATGGGCAAAAGGGCAAAGGGAGATTGTGCGCTTGGGGGAGTGCTTTCGGAGCCTCTCACATGTCCTCATTTTTTCTTGTTGCACCTGGCTCTCTCCACTACTTTTTAGTAGATACTTTCTGCAAGTATTTGGGGGTGGTGCAGTCCTGCTGTGACAGGGAAGAGCTGAGAGCCGCCAGCTTACAGCAAAGCACAGCGAGCGCTGGACAGAGATGGCAAGAGGCTGCAGCTTCCCAAACTGTGGCCAGATCACAGCAGAAAGTACAAGGAGACTAGAGACTTCCAGGACAGCCCGTGCAAAGGAGATCAATCAGGGCAAGTGTTATGTTCCAGTGGGAATGAAAGCTGAGGTAATAGACCTGAGACCCACTGGCCCACAGGATCATTTAGATTCAGTGGGGTGAATTTATGCCCGCCTGTGCTGTCTTTCCTAATGCCTGGTTGTTGCTGCCAGCACGATTAATTCTGTGAAGCATTTTGGGGATACCGGGTAGAAGAGGTGCACAGCAGAGCAGGGGTTTATTTTGTCTAATTCAGCTTTCTAAATCCCGAGCCCTCTGAATTATGTGTCTATGCTGATCAGAGTTTCCTCTGCAGAAACTAAAGACTTCAGTTCCTGATAATATGCCACATACTGGAATGGTCCTATTTTCCAGTCCAGAGGCAGCTTGAAATCTCACACAAAGACGATTTAATAAAGCATTTCCTTTCAGAGCTCAGCCAGACACAAGGGATTTCACATCGCTCAGCTAACTGCAAACCTCGAGTCACCCACGGCCCCTTTCTCCAACATCTCATTTCAGCTCTCTGATTAACTTGGCTCAGCTCCTCCTTTTCACCTTGTTTTTAATGGCAGGAGCATTTCTGTTTGTTGTTGTTTCCAGTGTTGATTTTTCTAAATCGTACAGCCTGAATTTTTGAGAGTAAAACAGGATTCGGAGGGACTCCGTTGATGGAGTGCACATATTGACGCTCTTTTGACAGATGCCTGATTTCCATAACACGCTATGCACCTTCCCACATGCTGCGAAAGCAGGACGTAACTGCAGCAATGCAGAAATCACCAGGAGATCCTGTCCTCAGTGTGCTGCGTTCAGGGTGCCCACCTTCACTAGCCATTTTTGAAAATTTAGAGCCTGTTGCTCAAAGTCCCAGCTCAATTTTTGTGAGTACATGAAAAAGGGAGTGAGATTTCTATATTTTTCACCTTGAATCAAAACCTTCCTGGCTCCTAAACAAGCACCTTTGGCCAATCATTCACTCCTTTTCCCAGGGCTGGGGGGATTATTGGGGGCAGAGGGTCTCTCCCTGAAGTCACGTCTCTCCTTGAGTTCTTGGACATGAAGGATTATTGGGTTGTGACAACCTCAGCCACTCCCAAAGTATTTCGTGTGGCAGGAGCAGTAAATGCCCAGGTATTAGCAATACAGTTCTGGAAAGGCTCATGGGGGTGACTGAACTATCGTTGTAGAATGGTCCTCTTCGATATTTGTGAGACATGCTTGTGTGTGGCTTGGCAGTCATCACACTGCTCGGTACATAGTCCCAGGCTGAGCACAGCCCCTGTGACTCAGCACCTTGCCAGATCCTCAGCATACAGAGCACAGGTTTTTAGAGGGCTCTCTCTAACACTTCAATTGGGAGTTAGGAGATACAGAGTGGGAGCAGGCAGGTGCTGCATTGCAACTTGAATTACAGCACCATTTTGAGCCTTAAGATTATTTGGCTAGCTCTTTAGGTACTATAAGGAACGGTAGGCATTATAAATCCATGTTGATCCAATAGTGTCCGCAGAGATATGTTGGTCTGTATCAGCTGGGCAACAGTGTGCAACCTTGAGGAATAAGAGGAGAGTAGCCTCTGCAGTGTTGGGGCTGTCTGGCAGCCACAGGAGCAGAGAGGAACAGAGAACGTGGTGCTGGGTTTGGCCAGCAGCCCTGAGGATTTAAGAGTTGGTTTTAGTACTTCACCGACTCAGTAAAGTATGGGCCCTCTCCATCAAAGGTCAGCATCTGCTTCTTAAGTTCTCCCTGAAAATCTTGGTGTCTCCTACTTACTCTTTTGTACCGAGATGCCAGCCAAGCAGAGCTATATTAATTTCAAAAGTGGAGTTACTCTGATTGCCAAGGTCTGGAGCTCAGTGTCGTGCCTATAAATATTAATGGTCACTCTGTATGCCATGTGTTCCTACAAGGGGCTCCTGGGACAGTTTACTCTGAACCAGAGAAAACATGAAAATGACCCTATTTTTCATGCCCCCCTGCCCCTCCCCCCAATGCCTTTGTAGATAATTGGCATTTAGCAAAGGCCAAGTCAGCATTTCCACTTCTTGCTCGTGTTTTCTAGGGTTTATAACCTAGTCATAAAAATTCACTTAAGGCTGCAGCTTGGCAGGAAAGGGATCAGCATACCAGCTAATGCTGAAAATTTATTTGGACCTTAATGTTCAAAAGTTTGAGCAAGTCATTCTGGAGTTCAGTCAACATGACCTCTCGCGCTGGGAAAACACACGGGCAGGCCAGAACTGGGAATATCACATCCACTGAGGATGCCAGTCCCCCTTGTACAGAGCTTGTTAATCACATTACTGCTGCACTGATTGAGATTGCAATCCTGTTGCAGTAGAAGCTGAGTAAAGAGCATGCTGAAAAACAGTTTCTGCTCTAGAGAGTTACATATTACAATAACATGGTTTGCAAATGGGTAAAACAAGCAAAGCAAGACTTGACATGTGAATGAACAAGCAGAGAGAGAAACCTCCCAGCTCAGTGGCCTTGGGCCAGCCTGTGGTGTTCAACCATTGGTGCCCAACACAAGGAGACCACCAGTGAGTCTTGACATGAAAAGAGCAGCCATCCAGCACAGATGCAAGAGGCCTCTCTTGCACGCACAAGAGGCATCTCAGCGTGCATCAGGGCATGCAGCAGGCTGTCCCAAATGCCCGAGGTGTGATCAGTCCTGGCACTGTGGACCACACCACGGCAGAACCTGTTTGACTCGCTCTGGAGGCAGTGCAGGGCCCCAGAGCCAGGTAGCTGCTCAGCTGGTCTGGTGGTGATGTGGGAGTTCCTGAAACTGGCACGACTCTTCCGGAATTTTGTCTGCCACCTGGATGCTTTTTGCCGTCTGCATGCTGTAGAGCAACAACCAAAGAGGCCTCCCACAGTACAGTGAGCAGCAGTGCTAGGCAGTGGGTGTATGGCATTAGCTGCTCCTTGTTGATAATTTGTTGGCTGCATTTTGATGCTAGATGTTAGGTGGAGGGATATTGTCTTGAACTGGTGAATCCACCACTTAACCCATGAGCTACTTTAAATAGGGGATAGAAATGGGTGATCCAGAGCGATTCCTAGATGTGCTGTGTGCCTGCCACTGACCATTCCTAAAGATGTACAGCTCCAGCTGGCTCTGGACATGGTACGAGCACATTGACAGAGCCTTTGCGCTTGGTTTCAGGCTCCTTTCTTGCATGGTCACCTCTAGCAGTCAGTCAGACAAGTGCTGTACCAATAAATAAACCAGTACCATGACTGGTCTCCATTACAACGTTGGAGTATTGCATGGCAGTTTTGGCCCAGTCCGAGCTTCAGGAGCTAGCATGGTCCAGGGACTGTTCCTTAAGGGCTATCTGGATGTGACCACGCAGATTTGGATAGTAAGAATTTAATATGAAAACATTGGCCATTCAGTGCCAGCTGTCCTCTCAGTGCAGAAGACAGTCACAGGCACACTTAATTTACTGACATAGACTCAGACACAGCACATGGGATCCCCTCAGTCTTTTAGAAGCTGAGGTTTATTGAGGCCAAGCAGCTATTGTCATCATATATGGCTTGCCTGGAGAATGGAGTTCAGTAAGTCATTGGTGAATAGGTTAAATAAAGGAGATGCCGGCACCGAGTTTAGCAGAAGTCCATTATCTGGAATCTCTCGGTGTCGATTTTCTGGCCTGGAGCCACCTGAAAACATCTATCTCGGGGCATTAGCTCAGTTACCATAACAACTCATCTAGGAACAACTCCTGACAGCTTGAAGAGCAGACCAAGGTCCCACGTGGTATATAAGCCACTCCGCGGTCAAAATAAGCACGTCCAGGATTCTCCCTCTTCTGCAGTCCAGCCTCAGTGTCCCTGGTGAGTGCCAGTGCTTATACAAGCTTTAATACGCTTGGGACACTGTTTTATCATTCAGAGGCTGTTCAGCCTAGTTTTCCAAAGGTCCATCCACTCAAGGAGCTACCTCCTGGCAGAATAACAAAACCATCCATCTTTGGGGAACCCAGCCGATTCCCTTATTGGCATTCAGTTTACAGTCTCTGATTTTTGGCCTCATAAACAAAAACTACGATGGAGCCTTGGCACGAAAACTATGACTGAGCCAATTCCATGAGGTCCAGCCTAGCTGATGCTAAGAAACTACTGCCTACATTTGACTCCCATGATGACATAAGGATAGAAGTTTGACATAGACACTCGGCAGTTGCTCACTCCAGGCTTATATTACTCCACTATCCTCTCACCTCTTCTCACTCTCACTGAAATTGCCTGAGCAGCAGTCACCAAGCACAGCAGATCATGTTGGATTTCTAGAAAGAGAAACCAGAAAAATAATGGGATCTACACAGTCTGATGCTGCATTGAAAGCCGACATTACAGCCCAGACATGAATTCAGTCCCTTACACTGGATTTCAGTATGATTTTGTGATGCCTGCTTCTTGCACTGACCTTCCAGCTCCTGGGGTTGCTCAGCAATTACTCCTCAGCATGGAGGGGAGACTTTTCGCTCCCATCCAACTACTACAGACTTTCCCTGTTAAGCTTAGACCTAGCAGCAGGCTCCAAGGCTTCTCACAGTAGGATAACAATCCTTTAAATAGCACTGGGAGTCTCTCTTCTTGGGGAGAACTAATTAAGCTCTTCAGCACATACTTAGACATATGTTGACCTGGTATGGCCTTAACAGGCCTGCCTCCATCTACTGGATAAATAACACTGGCTTAAAAAATATCCTCCTAGAGATGCGTTACTTAGGCAACAGCCAGGTGGGGGACTGACTTCTCCATCTCTGTGGCTGAACGTAGTATTTATGTGTAGTACTCACAGGCCAAGCTCTCTGCTGATATAAACTCCTTGAAATTAGTTAAATGATTTTTTTAAGTTCTGAAAGCACCGGTGCAGTTACCTTTGCTGATCTCTTGCAGCGTACAGGCCAGAAAATTACACCTGTATTTAGCTCAGTTACTTACTGTTCAGGCCAATAAGCTCATTTAACAAAAGCAGAGGGTTGCATCAGCAGAGAACATGGTCCATACGATCCAAATTCCTTCCCTGTGCAGTTGCATGGGATTGCAGTAGATGAAACTGAGCTGATATGTCCCATGGGGGATCTGTTTGGCTCTAGGCAAAGAATTAATGAATGGAAAGTATATTCTAAACCAGGTTCTTTTCTGATGTGATATAGCACAGCTTCTTAGACTTCTCTGTAGTTGTGCTGATTTATACCAGCTGAAGATTTTGCCCAGTTGAGATAAATGCCCTCTCTGTGTCCTGGTGTTTTATGTGGCAGATGTGCTACAGAGTGGGCTCACAGCAAATCCTTGGCTGTTACAATCCCCTGAAATTTCAAGTGAGGAAGCAAGTACTGGAAGATGAATCCTATTCTGTTTTTTTGCAGAAAACCCAACCAGTGACTGATATCAGCCTAAGCAGACTTGTAGTGTCCTTTGCTAAGACCCAGCAAAAAACCCCACCCCATAAACTATGAACTTCTCTAAGTCCTGATGAAATGTTTGCAGCATGGGCTCAGTTTCTTGACTGCATAATTGCAAAGAGCAATTCACAGGAGTCAGAAGACTCAGCCCTGCACTTACTGGCTCAGCTGGGTGGGGCGGCTGCCTGGTGGAGCTGCTGCCTACGGGCCATGAGTATCTTGGTTGCAGTCCAAGGCATGCTAGTGAGCTCTCTAAGCAAATGCTAGGCCTGAACAGGTACCCTAGAGACTTGCAAGAGCTGCAGCCTCTGTTCTGGAGACCCCAGTGGGTAGCCCTAGATGATTACTAAGGGTCTTCAGAAGAGTAACTAAGGAAGTAATCCCACTTTTGCTAAATTTAAGTCTTCTATGCAGGGTCTATACCCCTGTCAGAAAATGTTTATAGAACCTTAACCCCAGAAAACCACCATTTAGTGCTAATGCATGGGGGTGAGCACGTCTAGAGCAATTCAAGCTCTCTCTTACCATAAGCATCCTCAAAGTGCCCCGAACGTTGCAGGCTGTCCTGTTCTACGATGAAAAATGGATTTCCAGAAGGGTGCACTAAAGAGGGAGAGCCTTGCCTATTGGAAAAGGTTTCCAAACAATAAAGTTGCAGGTTATCTGGAGGGTGAAGGCATCTTTTGCGGAAGGATAAACAAGTCTGAAACCCTGCAAGTGGCTTATCCTCAGCTGTACAGTGTGACTGAAAAAACAAAACAGTCGGAGGATCAGGTTTGTATTCTCCCCACGCCAGGGTCAGTGTCTCCTTGGTCAAATGCCATTTTTGATTGCATGTCTACAGCGCTCCAAGTGTTCGCCTCTTTCTTATTCAGATAATGCCAAAGAGCACAGCCAAAGCCATGAGAGACGGGGAGTGTGACAAGGGCTGAAGGGAAGCAGATGGAAGAGAGCTTGACCGTGGAAAGGCAGCCCGGCCACCAGTGTTTGGTAAGTCCCTCCCTGCACGCCAGCTCAAGGACTGTTCAGAAAGCAGCTCTGAGTGTTTTCAGCACAGTAGCCATGAATAATTAACACAAACAAAACAACAAATAACATTTCCTCATCAGCGTGCCATGTGGTCTCAGCTGCCAAAGGAGAAGCGTGGGTAAGACTGACTCAGCTCCTGAGGGCAGTCAGAGTGAAATGCCCATGGAAGGGCGACTTCTGCCTGGGTGATGAAGCGAGGAAGAGCTGAGGTGGACTTTGCTTAGGGCCCTAGATGGGGCCAGTGGACATCTGAGACTCCTTCCGACTCTACCACAGGATTCCTCAGTAAGTTGCTGATCCGGGCCTTTGCTTTCCTACATGTAAATCTGAGATAATTTATTCTTCCCTTTCTCCCACTCTTTGTCCATTCAGCTGTGACTCAGGTTAGGGACTGTCTGGGCTCCTAAGCAGTTCCTGTGCAGCAGGGCCCTGATATCTAGGTTGAAAGTTCTATACAGCAAATAAGTGATAAGCACACTATATAGACAGTCCTGGAGCTTGACAGGCTTTATATATCCAAAGGACAGAGACTGGTTGGTCACTGTTACAGCGACTACCTCACCTGACATTAGGGACCCATTGTTACACCAAAACTGTCTTATTTTTGAGCCCGGATTTATAAGGTAATGAGCTTCCTTGTGTCGTTCTTCCATCTGTGTGCCATTCCCCCCACTCCAATAACTTCTGAACAAGCTGACCTGATTCAACCCAGTTTGATGGAAAGAGAGAGGTCTCACAGACCCAACATTCCTGCAATTTTCATGACAAAACAGCAGCTGGATAGGAGAGAGACATTTAAGTTAATGTCCTGCTGAAGGAAAGGTAATTACACCTCTTGCTCCCTATGTATTTTGAGATGCAGCAGCCAGGTGACCAGCTGGCATTTAGACAGTGGCTGGTCAATCAGTACCTGCCCAGCTTCAAACCAGCTCCTGCAAAGCAAGAAGGTGCTGGAAGAGCTGAGGACTTTGCAGGGGAGGTCTGGAGGGGATAAGGGTGCCCTAGGGATATTACAGTGAGCTAGGAGCACCAAGAAAGGAAGAAATAAAAAGCAGTCGTAATACACAAATCAGAAGGAGAACGGGTTTCACCAGTTTCCCTGCTCACAGAACAACTTGATTTTTGGGTTCAAACTGATTTTCAGGACAAAATGGATGTTGCTTTAACAACTACAGCACTTTCCCCAGAAAATTTCGATGACTGGCAACTGTCTTACCAACCCCCCCCAAACCTGTATTTTCTGTTTTTCAACTGAAAAACACGTCTTTCTGGACTTTTTTTTGGCAGTAAGAGAACATTTGGTTCTTTTTCCAACAAAAGCATTTGAAGAAATGCCACGGAAAAAGGACTTTCACATTTTCCAGTATTTTTTTTTTTTCCCTAGGAATAAAAATATTTCCCAAAGTACTTCCTTGGACTTTGCACAGAAAGAGATTCTAAGACAGACAAAGACACGAACATAGTCACAGCTGAAGATCTTTCAGTCCAAGCAACTGAGATGGACAAAGAGTGGGATGGGACTAAGTGTGGGAAGAAGGAATGTGGCTTTTCCAAGGACAACCAATAAGCCAGGCGCGCAGTGGAGAGCGTGCTGGCGCTGTTGGGTTGGCATTTCTGCCACTTGACCATGCGGCGCTTCTGCACGTCTGTCTGTCCTGAAATACTCAGTTTCTTGGAGCAGAGCCAGTACTTTCCTGAGTGCTTGGAAAGTGCCTCACGCAGCCCTAGGTGCAGTCATAAGTAATAATTTAAATGATAATAATAATAAAGTGGAGGTGTGCCACTGAAGATGGGACATACTCAGCAAGAGCGTCCTAAATCGATGTCCCTCGTCTAGTAAAAGGTAGATTTTGCCTCACAAAGCCTGGGAGACCAGTGTTTACTTCTCTGGACCTGATAATCACAGTCTTTTGCTCTGCAAAAGGCAAACTGACCTGCGTTGAATTAGGTCCAGTATCTACTCTAACACCTCATGCCTGTAGTTGGCAGCTCTGGTCAGATCTGGAAGGCTTTTTGCAGCTCAGGGGGATATCTGGAAAGAGTAAATTAACCGTGGTGGTGTGGGGAGCTGCCTGGACTAATGTTTTTTTCAGAGATAGGCTTTGATTGACACTTCAAATCTGCCTGACAATCTTTCATTCTAAGTGCAGTTGCTGCCTTTCTCCAGAGCAGGAAGAGCTGGTTTGGTTGCTGTCCTTCAAATGGCGGATCTTATCACATGGGAAAAAGAAGAAAAAAAAAAGCAAGCCACCTGGAAAACACCCACAGGTACAGCATAAAACCAAGTAAAACTAACTGGTTTTATCTGGGGTATTTTTGCTTTTTCCCCTCTATGCCATAATCCAATGCAAAATGTACATGCAAAAAGGCTATGCTCTGCAGAACAAGAGCTGGACTGTTCATTATGTTGTTTTCCTTCAAGAGATTTTTAATGCTTTGCAGATAGGACTGTACCACTCTCCAGTGATGAGAGGACTGGGAATTCAGTGGGACAACCCTTTTACTCACTCATTCTGCCTCTTCTGCTGCCTGTCCTCCCCGCACTGCCTCTTAGGCCTTAGTTTCAGGCATCCTTAACACTTGCTAAATGCTGGGATCACACCATTCAGCTGCTTACACAAGAGGTGGCAGCCACTTTTTACAGTGTAATCTAGACATTTGGGGTTTACCTGAGTCTGGCCAAGAAGAAGGTCAGGTCTCCAAACAGGCAGAGGCATGCTTTGAATCCTCTTCTGGACACCCACTCAGATGGGAAAATAAGTCTCTTGTCTGAGATGTCCTGTGTCTCCTTGCTCATCTAGGTCCACCAAAAAACAGCCAGGCTCTTTAGACTGCAGAGTATAAGGCTGTTATATGTCCAAATACCAGGAAAGTTGCTGATAGTAAGTAAGAAGTGCTCTGAAATGGAAGTTTCCCTTGTTCTCTGTGAACACAGGTGCGGACAAGACCAAGGACCAAAACTGAAAGGCGTGCAAGCTCTCGTCTGCATGCCAGTCTGGGCGTATTGCAAGATGGAGACGTTCGCAACTTCGCACGCTGCACCATGGTTGGGATTTCTTCTTGTCAGGAGTCTTTATATTTGGGATCCTGCTATTGATGGGGCATCACAGACAGGATTACCAAAAGCATTGCTGTTCCCTGCTGCTGCATTCACCTCCACCTTGGAGCTGCAGCCAGGGCTTCCCAGCCAGCTCCTTATCCTGAGCTTCACGGGCAGAAGACAAGCCCAGGCAGGCCATCTCCACCGGCTGCTGTGCTTCAGCAAGGCAGCTCAGGCTGAAGCATGTTTCAGCGGCTCTTCCGTGCTTCTGCTGTACTCGAGTTGTGGATGTATTGAGTGCTTCAGTTTACAGGGCCATCAGCCTGGCAGCTTTCCTCAGCACTAAATTTACTTTTTAAAGTTACATCAGTGTTGTACCCAGAGGGAATGGAGGAACAGATGCAGCCTGTGAAGTCTGGCTTTAATTCACCTGCCTCATTTAATTTCCTGCCCTGCCTTCTAATCAATGAGTCTGCACTAGCAGCCCTGGGAATACAGAGTTTTTTTCATATATACAGGAGATTTCAACGCAGTGGCTGTGCTGGCTGAGCTCTCAGGGTCTCGAGCAGGCTGTGTCACATCTCCTTTGAGGCTGCTTCATTATGGATTTCCCTCCCACAGAAGCACTTGCACACACTCTCCAATCCGTGGCAGCTGCACCACATTTCCTTGCAGGCTCCTGTTGGCGCAGGGCAGCTGTGCCACGTTAGCCTCTCTTAGTCAGGCTGGCTGTGTGGCATTCCCTCCTGGAAGTGCTCTCCTTCCAGGTGTTCCTGGTTTTCAGCCACATGGCTTTCTTTTCAGGGCCACACGCTGCTTTCTGGGACTCTGTCGTGCTACCTCAGACAGGCTGCTGAGGCCAGATGTGCCTCACCACATCCCAGGGGCTCCCAGCAACATGGCAGGACCAGTGGTGCTTCGCAGGGTTTCCTTTCTCGAGGCAGTGGTGCTGATGCTCACTCATAGGGCCATCGGGCCATCATGCTGTACTGACCCTGTGGTGCACCACTTCCTGGGTGTCCCTTCACCAAGGACCGCAGCACCATGTCACCTCAAAGGTGCTTTCAGGACTACATTGCCTCAGACACTCAGGGCTATCAGGAAGCCCCAGCAAATGGCATTTTTACTTTGGTTAAGCAGACTCCCACTGTCCTGGGGTATTTGTGAGCTTATGTTAATTCCAGGCAGTGCTGCCCAGTTGCTTAATCATCTGGTGTCAAAACCCTGGGAGACAGGAAGGCTGTCTTTGGCTGGTAGCACCTATTTTGTGACATTGCTGCTCTACCTCACGTATTATAATCTGTATCAGATTGCTCTTTGCTGCTAAAATGGACAATTAGGATCCAGTTGTAATGCAAATTGCTCGGTGGAATAAAAACCGCGGGGAACAAAATCACAAATGAGTATTTATGTCAGCCTTTGTTACTGTGTGATGGGTCCCGCTCAGTTAGTGCTTGCTGCGAAGCATCAGACAGAAGAGAACCTGGTGTGCCTTTGTGTTTTATAGGCACGAGCTGCCGAGCTGCTCTGTGTAAGACTGCCTTCAGGCACTCGCGGGCCCTGATAATGTGTATGTGTGCAAACCTAACAGACAGATTGCCGCCTACACTGGAAATTTGATGATTGCCTTGTTTTTTCAAGGCTCTGTTTCATATACTGCAGGCCAAACCCATGGGTAATTTCCAGTCTCTGCACAGGGCTGAGATGACGTGGTGAGAGAAGCGTAGAGATGCTGAAATTTCAATCTGCCACATAATGTGCTCCTAATACCGATAGCCTTGTAAGTGTGTTGCTGTCATTAGTGTCATTGCTGTTGTTCTTGTAATTGTGATCTTCCAGTGTTTGGTGTTAAATGTTGTAAATTAAGAGAAATATTTAAATTTGTAAGGAAACCTAAAGTCACTGTGGAATTAAACACACAGGAGTCCTGCAAATGCAAATGGAAGAGGTCTTCATTTAAAATGGCACGCCGTACAAACGTAAAGCGATATGCTGCTGCTGTAGCTGCTTTTACTGTGCATCAGCTCTGCATTTCCCCAGGCCCTGGGTAACAAAGAATCAAGCTGCATGTTTTCATAGCAAAACTCATCTTTGAGAACTGAGGTGGAATATCCATGCTTACAAAGCCTTATAGCTGGCAGGAGGCAAGTGTTTTTAAGGGTGAGCTGAGCTTGTACAGTACCTGTAAGATCCAGAGCGAGAGCAATGCCTGTTGATGTCCCATCGAAATGGTGGCTTCTAGAAGACAGCAAGGCACAAGAGTGAGAGGTTGTGAAGCTAGATGGATGAGCTGAGTTCAAAGTCCTCCTAGAAGCTATGGCAACATAGCTTGTACATCTACTCAGAAAAGCCTTTGCAACTACCATAAATGACTCTAAATGGCTTTATTTTCTCGCTAGCACTGAAATAAGCAGCTTCAATGGGGAGGAGTAAATCCATTTGATTGCACATGTTGCCGGGAATAACCCTCTTATTAGTAATAACCCAATCTATCGCTAGCAGTTTGGCCACCAAAGCAGACAGCCTTATCTGCCAGAGAATCATTGTATTGCTTCTAACGTTTCCAATTACAACTGAACACGGGGCGTCGGAAAGGCCTCAAGGGAAGAAGAGCTGTAGGAAGTAAAAGGCAACATGAAGAACTTGGGTTATAAACAATGCATGTGACAAATGAGATCTATCAGGGCCAATATATCTTTTGAGGAAGACTGCTGCCAGGCAAGGCTGAGCTCTTTCTGTTCCTGACCTTCTTCTAAGCCAATGCGTGGTATTGGTGTGTTAGGTCATGAGATGGTGGCAGTGTTGGCTTGTTAGCTCATCTTCTGAGGGAAAGAGGAGTTTCTGTACCTCTGGTGTGCGAAGCAGCAGCTCTCAAGCTCAGGGCTTCAGTCCAGGATTTAGATGAAAATTCTCCATTGAAATAATGGCAAAGCACCTGATCGCTTCACCATGGCAGGGGTGTTCTCACACAGCAACGCCCTGGGAAATTCTCACTTGGAATAGATCAGATTCTGCTCTCATTTATGCAATTATAAATCCATTGTAGCACCATTTGAAACAACTGTTTTCATCCAATGCAAATGAGATCAAGATCTGGCCCAGGCTGTTCTGGTACACAATGGAAACCGACTGAATTATGGAAAACAGGAAACAAAACTAATGTAAATCTAAATGGAAATATCATGCTCTCTGTTACATCAGAATAAATTGGAAGCAAGTCTGTTGATTCTAATGGAATTCACCTGGATTTATACCAGACTGTGGCTCAGCATTTGTTGATTGGCTGCACACTGACATCAAAACGCAAACCATGCTACCTCATCTGAATAGCTTTGAACAAGTTCTTCCTTTTCCTTTACATTTAAACAATTGCCTCTGCATTCTGATAGCTGATTAGCCTGCTCAAACAAATAAACCCCTGCAAACAGACATCAACAAATGAGCCCTGATCTCGCTAGCATTTTCAGAATCTAAATGATGAATCTGAAGTACTGAGCTTGGTTTTGGAGTCACTTAAACTTGCTCCTGTTCCTCTGTGTTCACAACATAGAGCAGGAGGACAGACCTGCAACAGCTATTGTAATTTACCCGAAATATGTCAAATTCATTGCCTTCCCACCAGCAGTTGTGAGGCCAGCTATTTCCTAGGATGCACAGGAGACATTTCAGCAGATAAGAAAAATATTGTCATACTTCCACTCGTGCTCTGTTCAGTCAGATGATCAGAATGGAGCCATAACCCTCCCTAATGGATCTAATAGGAAATTGTGTCATGATCTGTTGCCGCAGGCGAGTTGCTGCACAGAGGTGCCACTGTGCAGCCGGCCATGAGAGCCTGTTGCTCACAGGGCACTCTTCATGGGGAAAGTGAGAAGGTTAATTAGTGTGTGAGCAGCAAATTTGACTCCCTGGGTGAAAGTCACTGGAAAAGCACAACATCTGAGTTAGAACACAGCCACGTCAGCCCCTTCCCTTGAATCTGTTACCCCAGCTTCTTACATAATTCAGTTTTTAATCTGTGTTCATGTTTCTCTTTGGATAATTAGTAAAATGTACCTTAATTAAAACAAGAGGAGGAGAAGACGACACACAAACAAACTAAAGCCCTAAGTCAATGGGATTCAGGGAGGGGCAAAGCCATTATTCAAATACAAATCTCGTTGGTGACCGGGCAAACATGGTAATAACAGTAATGGAGAGGGTTTCAAGGGTAAAGAGTTTTCTGAAAGTTGGTTAACTCTTTGCCTGTACACCCTTCTTTCAAGGGACTGGCTAGAGCCTGACGTCTGAACACCGCAGAGCTTGGCCTGCAATCAGTCTCCTGGTGAGCGATGTGGTCAGCAACCCATGTTTCTATTTCTCTACCACTGATTTTCTATGGGATCTTCAGAAAGTTAATTGGGCAGGATTTTCACAAGTGGCCCCTGTGTATGGTTGCTTTAATGTGTAGGTGCTCAACCTGAGACATGCACAATCACGCTTCCCTGGATTGTTAGCAACAAAGCACGCATGGATCTCGACCAGCATCTGAATGTGCCAGCCACTACCTCTCAGAGTCTTTATGTTCCCACCTGTAAATTGTTGTAATAAATACTTTCCTGATTTTAAAAAGCTATTTAACTCTCTCTAATGAAACAGAGGCTTTCAAAGAGCTGTGATTATTATGGCTTACTCTTGCTTAGGCTTATTCCTGCAGGTTAGCTGTGCTTAAATTGTGAGAGTTTGCTCATTGCTAGCACTGCAGACCCTATGTGGCATGCAATGTCTTGCTATCTTGTTTCTGTTCTTTACAGCATCACCTGGAATAAATGCCTGTGGCCAGGATGCACCTGACAGTTCTGTTGTTGATACACAATCAAAAGCTGCAGCTTACTCATTGCTCACAGCTTGTATAACTCTTCTTTGCCATGTACCACAGGCTTATTTCATCCATGTCAGTGACATTGGCATGTGTGAACTTTGAAGCAAAGAGAAAGCAGAAATGAGAAGTAACTGGGTCTCAGCCCAGTCCCAGCTCTTTGCAGTCATGGGCAGCACTGGACTGCAAAGGACACGTAATCCTAGGGAACCAGCTAAAGTCAATTTGCCAAGCTCCTTGGAGAGTCTCAGCAGCATCACTGTGTTTTACTCACTGCCTGTTAATGATCCTAGTGCACATGAGAATAAAGCCTATATTGAGGTGGGTGTAATAGAGCCACCAAATACAGAGTCAAGAGAGAATCACAATCGCAGAGACATTTTCTGCTCCAGCAATACAAGAAGATGGGGGGCAGTTATTTGCTTTTATAGGAATAAAACTCTGTAGGCACAGACCTTAAAAGTGGGAATAATGGTAATTTACTTTTCACACTGTGCATTGGGGAATCAAGCCCAAGCTTGTAGCTACAACCTCTAGCTGCAAATGCTGTGGACTGGACTGTGCTGTGCAGAGCTTTACTGAGTGACTAGTCACACTGATTTCAGAACAGCTTTCCCCAGGGTACGGCACTGCTTTATGTGAGCATGGATGTGAGACCTTATGCTTGATTCTGATCTTGTGTTCTGAAAAATCGAGTGATTTTCAGTGAGTATGACTTACTTGAATGTGCATGTAACCTGGTTTCAAGAGCTGACACAACCTTGATAAGATTCTTATAAAGTTATTCTTCTAATTAAACACTATCTATGTTGGGCAGAACCCTATCCATTTCAGCATGGAGACTCTTGTAGACACAGAGCTGGGTCTTTTGTCAGAAATCAGGTTTGTCTGTGATGGCAATGGAACAGGTTAGCCTATAAGCCCAAAGTAAATTTGCAAACTCCATCTGTTTAAAAAGAAATGCATTACTAGATTCAATGACTGATCTCCTGAAATGTCATTTGAATAGTTTTGACTGTGCATTTGCTTTATTCCTGGGAAATTTCAGAGTACAAAAAGACTTTTATTCTCCTTCTTCATTTGCCAAGAATCTATTTGAAACTTGTTTGTGATACAGTCTGAGACTTGGACCAGATCTTTAGTTCACAAAACCAGACGTATCTCTGTTGACTTCTGTGAAGAGGTGCTGATATACATGAGCTGAGGATCAAGGACAAGAAAATGAAAGCAAGAAGCTGCTAGGCATGGAGCTTTTTGACTAGGGAAGTAGTTACTCCAGGAAATGTGTTATTTCCTAAAAAACTGATTCTTCCAAAATGCCACTCTTACCTATTTGGGATATGAATGTCTAGAACAAGTCTTACTGACCCAGTGCTGTCCTTCAATCAGTCCCTTTTTATGCTGATAGTTTGAGGACTTTCCCACTGTCTGCTCTGCCTCCCAGGGCAGGTGCAGGTAATGCTGGATGGTTTGAATGAAAATATTTCATTACTAAAAAAGTCACAATATGTTTTTTAAATATAAAGACTTTGGTGATAGCTCCTGATGGTGAAATGGAGAATGTGGTGATATGGGAGAGAATCTGGATTATTTTAGGTGATTCTAGAGCTTCTAAAAGCAAGCGCTTGAAAGCCATATGCTGAGAATGCAACAGATAGTGTACATGTGTGTAGAGATGCTTGGGTGAAGGAGAGATGGGGACATAAGGTAGATGTGGGATAGAGCTCTGGGTAAGGAGAGCCACCCAGAGACTAATGAGACAGTAACATTAGGAAGAAAAGGAGAAAAAAGGAAGAAAGTGTCACTGGAGCCTTGATCTAGACCTAAGCACTGCAGTCCGTTCTTACGGGGAGGCATCCTTCCAGATTGCTGCAGTGTGGTAAAGAGGCCTGGATGCCTCAGTACCAAGTGCTCAGAGAGGTGTTCAGAAGGAGTCTGGACATGACGTTATGAGGCAAGACTGTATGAAAATGAAAAGGGTAAAAAAAAACACAATTCAGGGTTTAAGCCAGGGCTAGTTTACACTCTGGGTACATCAGGCTAGACCTGCCCAGTTCTGGTTTCTTACAACTTCCTCTGAAGCTTTTAGTACAGCAAAAGGATGCTGGAAGAGAAGAGTCTCCTGCTGCTAAGCCTCCACCACCACTGGGGAGGTGACTTTTTTGTAGTTTAATAGTAAGTTGTCAGTTTTCAAGCCTTTTGGTGCAGTGTCTTGCTGCCACAGCGAGTAGCTCATTTCAGCAAGGATTTATTCCTGGTATATATGAAAGAGAAAAGAGCTGCCTTGTTTCTTTAAAGGAGAGAAGAAATAATCTTCCTGACAGAATCTCAGTGATGGCATCGGGCTATCAAATGCTGAGAGAACTCCCTGAAAACATTAATTACTGTAATGCCAAAAGAAGCAAAAGCTACCCCGAGAGATGACAGCAGAAGGGTGCCCTTGGCAAGACGTAGGGCCAGGCCATCAGGAGTGTGTGCCAGAAACCAGCTGCAGGTGCTTGAGGAAGGAACAGAAGACCAGGGGATGCTTGGAAGTGTCTCTTCTCTCCTATTCCAGCTTCTGGAGGCTCATACTTTGCCCAGCACCTCTTCTCCTTCCTGTCGCAGTTGACCGAATTTTGTTTCTATTTTCTTTCACTTTGAACACGGGGAAAGGAGGCGAAGGAAGTCTACAAAGCAATTTCCAATGTGCTTCCCTATCTGTCTGTCTGCTCTGTACAAATAGTTGTTTTTCTTAGGGATAAAGGCTGAAGATAATTCCTTTAAGTGGCAATTAAGCTCCAGGTGGCTGCAGAAAGCTGTAGCTTTCTCCAGCTCCTGCAGAGACACAGCTTGAGCCACAGGTTTCCCTACTTCCCTAAACCAGGAGATTTTTTTTCCTGTCTTTGTTTTGTGTCTGGCAGTGATTACGGCCCCCTCCACCAGGGTAGCCCAAAGTGATTGGAGCAGCGGGGAAAATGACAGACCAAGGATGCTCCATGAACTGGCTGTGTCCTCTTTCCAAAATGCACTAATTTCACAGAGTGGGGAATAGTTTCCTCTGAATCATGATGTGAACTCCTCATGTCTCACTTGCAACTCCTCTGTTTTCCAAGCACTGAGTCCAGTGCAATCTCCTTTTACCCCTGCTGTGCTGGCACTTATTGGAAAGAGACTTTTGATCACGTCGGATGGATTACTGTGAGCTGATGGGGCAATACTTGCACTCCAAGACTCAAAACGAGTCTTGTCAGCAGACGTGTGTGATCAGTTTGGCTCATTAGTTAATGAGGACACCTGTGTGAGCCATCTGATATGAAAGGGGACGTGTCTAGCCACAGTGATTGCTCAAGATGACACAGCAAATCACTGGCAGAGCTGGGAGCAAGCAGAGCACAGCAGGGCAGGGCTTTATCTTCAGGCCTCCTCCAGGTCTGAAGTCATCTCATCCACCTTTGTAGCCAGTGGATGGACACAGCCGTGAGCTTGAGGAGACAGCTCAAATTCAGTCTGGTGTTGGGCTTGTGCAATGGGGAGATACAAGATATCAGCACTCAGTCTGGATTGGAAACGTTCTCCACTATCAGTGAGAACCTTAAGCGAGCTTCAAAGCCTACCCGCACCTCCATTCGCAAAGAAACGTGAGCCACTAACTTGGAGGATCTCCCTTTCCCAGACAGGCTTATTATCAATGGCATCAGATAGTGGGATGTTACCATTTCTACCTGGTTTTAATGATTTATTACCCCAGAATTACGCACCATTGGTGACAGTAATTTTCTCTGATTTGGACAGGTGGATGGAATTACGGCTCTCTGTATTTGGTGTGCTAACAGAATCAGAGTTAATATTTTGTCTTGTCTGGCTTATCTTACCTAGAGAGTAGCTATTATTTCACCTACTCTGTTTCTCTTCCCCCTCCCTGCCACAACTAAAATAATCTGATTTTGAGCTATACTTCAAGCAGGACTCACCTCAAATCAGATTTCAAATTCCTTGACTGGAGTCCAATCTCAATACTATCAATCTCCACCATGTCCAAGCACAGCCACTCAGGTAATAGGATGGATCAAAGAGGGAGAACACATTTTGCAGGTCACTGCAGACACCTGCACACAAACACACATATATTTGACTTTGTGTGCATGCAAGCCAGCACGGGACAGAGTAAGTGAGAAACTGCTTCCCATCAGCCAGCATGGCACGTGCTCGTGTGCCCCATGCCACGGCCTTAGGGCCATGCGGTCCCTCATGGAGGTCATGGTTGTGTCCCTGCAAGTGCACGTGAGCGCACACACAGAGGAGCATTCCCAGGCACTCCTGCTGCGTGGCTCTGAGTGTGTCTGCGCATACCTTGCTGTGCGTGTGTGTATGCTGGGAGGAAAGTGGGTGAAGCAAGAAGGATTGGATTACTCACAACGTGCTTTTCCTCTGCCCTTTCTTTTTCTACTTTGTTCCCACTCGTGCTGAATTACAGTCACCACCACTGGTCTTTGCCTCCCAGTGTGGGATGCTGTGTTGTGTTAGGTTCTATACATATTGCATTGTTTGCTTTCTTTTTTTCCCCCTTTCCCCTCCCTGCTCATGGTTGTTTGTTTTCTCTTCATGTGTGGCATCAAAAGGCCGTTTGAACAGGAACTATCCAATCCGAATGAAAGGGGATCTTGCTTTTGGAAGATCCAACAGAAGCCTGAACAGAACTGATACTAAATTATGAATTACATGGAGATTTTTCTCACCTCTTCTCTTTCTCTTTACTTTTTCTTGCCTTTCTTTTTCTTCCTGTTTGTTTTCCTAACCCTAATTAAAATGTGCTGGGCACAAAACTGTAATGAAGGGCTGGACTAATTATTTTTGTTTATGGCAAAACCCAAGTGGAACAGAACTCTAAATGGGCTCTGGTTAAGTCCCATCTCCCTCCATAAAGACTGTAATAAATATCAGCCACATTGATTTTCCTTCCCCATGAACCCTTTGCTATTTGTTCTGGTCTAAGTGCGCTGTGTTTTCCTCTGAGGTTTCTTTTGCTTTAACTGTTCTATTATCTGTTGTTGTTGTTAATCTGGGTTGAGTGTATAACTGAGATCCTAAGAGGGAGGTTAAGAGAAACCCCCTTGGGAAGACATCTGACCTACATGAAGAAAGGGAAAAACTAAAATAAATAACCCAAGCCATTGAGGCCAATGGCTCAATTTACCTGGTGGAGCCATTTCCTTTACCAAGGGCTCTCATCCACCCCAGGCTTAACTCTCTTGCTGTAATTAGTTCTATGTATGTGTTTTTAACCTCTGCTTGATTTTTGCACTGATTTCTTTGCCTTGGGGGAACATTTGCCCATTGATTCCCTAGGCCTGACTTTCCCATTACTTGCAGTTTTCTGCTGAACTGGTGTTACAGCCAGGAATGTGGTAGGCAGAGGTAGGATGTGGCCCCTTTTCTCTTCCCATTTGCATGCTGCTACTCGCACCTGTGATTTAACCTGACCCAAGTGATGCAGTACGTGTTGGAGGGTGATGCAGAACATGTCTCAGAGTACAGACGACAGCTACTTAATTCTCCTTCGGTTTCCCAGGGACTGAGGCATAGGCACAGCTGAAAGCCTTCTGAGGGACTGCCTGGGAAAGGTGTGTTCACCCAACCTCAGACACTGCTCACCCGCTTGCTATCCACCGCTGACCACCTGATCCAGGCAGTCTCCATCCTGAGCACTTGAACTTCCCGTCTCCCTCATTTCGTTGCTGCCGCAGGGACGTATTGCAAATACACGGAATCCATTATTGCCTGCTCACTGTACCAGTTCCTGAATCTCAGCAGATAAAGAGTTCTTAGTGTTTTCTTAACATCTCTTTGTAGTTTATTAGAGGCCTAGGAGGCATGAGGGGGAAATGAGAATGTGACTCAGAAATCCCTGTTCTGAGTCACGTGCTTCCTTTGCAATCTCATTTGTAACCAGACTATTAAAAGTAAATTATCTGAGCCAAGTGGCAATGCTGAAGCGTAAGGGGTGGGGGAGGGAAGTAACACTTCCCTCTGGTGTCTCCAGATGCAAGAAGCTTAGCTCAACCAGTTTAATCTGCCCCTTTCTGCCCATACTGGGATTCTCGCTGTAGTGACGTGAGGATTGTTGGCGCTGACAGTTGTGGACATGGCTGGCTTGATTTTCCCTCCAGACCTGATGAAAAAGTGCCCTTCTTGGCTGCAGCATGGGGATGTCTTCACTCTCTTGACGTGAAGCTGGGAAGAGGAGAGGGAGGTGCCCATGTGATGCCAGCTCTGCTTTCCCTGAAGAATCCATCGATGGAGAGGCCGTGAACTCACAGCTCTACTTGCTGTCATGTTTCCATGGTATTTCCATCACGTCTGTTTCCAGGGACGTCTAATAAACTGAAGCAAATTGGGATGAGGGATTAGCAGGCGTTAAATGGTGCTACTGAGCCAAGCCTCCCGCTCCGTTCATTATGACGAATTTCTATTTTCTCCCAGGGACTGACGTCCAAACCGAGGCAGGGTGAGGAGGTGGCTGCTGGCGTGTCTGTCTGTGCCTGTGTTACCCAGTTGGAGCTCCTCCAGGTCCTGGCTTGTCTCGTGGTGAAGGTCAGGTCCTGTTTCTGTTGAAGCAGTTTCATACCCCTCAGTAGGGGCTGGATCAAATCTTTAAGGCATTAGACTCTGCTTCAGTTCGTACAAGCGAGCTCAGCCTCTCAAAAATTCCTTTTTGATCCCTCCTATTCTGTGCAGGAACTGCTCTGAGTATATCTATCGACTTTCCAGGGAAAGTGGACATACCCATGTAAAAAACCTTGCCGCTGAAGGTTTTACAGAAGTAATATTGACCTTCCCATAGACGCTGAAGAGAACAGAAAGTCCCGTTTCTCTGTAAAACTAAACTAAAATTGTATTTGATGAGTTCTATAAAATGCTTATAGATTTTTATTTTTTCCTACCTTGGCCACATCTTTTTTCCCACAAAGGCCGGAGGCAGAATATTTACAGAGAAGGGGGAACCACTTTTTTGAAAAATATTTGTCCTGGCAAATCGTTGCATATTTGTAAGCTCCCAGATGCATCTAAATAAATAATAGCAGAACTTTGGCTGCATTTACAAAAAAATACATTGGATTTATAGGCTTGTTTCAGGTATAATTGTGATCTAAGTTAGGCTTACTGAGTATTTACAAGCTTTATATATATTACAATGGAAGCAGTACCTGTGCAGTCTTGTGGGGAGTAAATCCAGGTTGCACCCACTCCAAAACCCGGTCAAACCTATTTTTATTGGCAAGCCTCTGACTGCTGCAGTCGTGCCCTGCTGTGGCCACAGGCTCACAGATCCAGCCAGAGATCTTGCAGATTTTCAGGTGGCGACATCAGTTCCTTCCTTGGGTGAAAAGGTGAATCTCTGCACACTGGGAGAAAACAAATGGTTCAGAGTTAGGTTAGGCCTGGAGGGATACTCGCTTCCCAGGGTTATTCCCTTGCCAAACTTCACATGGTGCTGTGCTGGACACGGCTGAGCTGGGCAAAGAAAGTTCTGCCCTGTTTCTGATCTGGTGCCTGGCGGCATCCCGTGGCACCTTGTGCCTACTTTTAAAAGGTGCAGAAAAATGCCAATTCTTCCTAAGAGCAGCTCAAATCTTCCATTCTTTTTGCTCATTGTCTCCCATGGCTCATAACCTGACAAGAGTTCATCACTTACATCACTGGCCCTAAACCCTGCAAACCACGGATCAAGCCTCTTCGCTCCCTAGCGTACGAGCATCTCCAGCAATCAGAGCGTGTCTTAAAACAAGAACTGGATCTTTATGGCTTTGTGGCTCTCAGCTTGATGTTTTCTAGGTTTTCTGCCATGGAGAGAGTATAGAAATGTTCCTCTCATTTTTAAAGAAAGCTGAGATAATCTGTGTCACAGGATACTGAGCACCGCAAAAGGTTTCCAAAGAATTTAAAGAGCTACCACCTAACACACTGTGGCCACACGCAACCTGTTATCTCAGATAGCCTAAACCAACAGGTTATTACAATATACTTAAATATCCACTAATTAAAAATATATAAACTCTTTCTATGTGTAAGCTTGATAAAGTACATGATCCCTGCTTTCCTCTGAAACCTTTCTTTTTTCCCATTGAGTCTTTTACGTCCCTATCAGCTCTCTAAGTCTTCTTTTTCTCGCTTTTCTCAGCCCTTGATGACTTTGCTCAGTTCATCCTCTATCATTTGTGTCTGGATCTGGAAGCATTTCTCAGGATGTTTGACTCATTCATCATTTAGATAATCAGAGGGGAAAAAAACCCAGTTTCCAGCTATGAACATCCATAAAAAGCACCAAGGAAAAAACACCCTCACCTTGAACTTCCCTTCCTGCTTTTCTTTCCGTTTCATTTGAGAATCTGACTTGACAGTCTTTGCTCTGGCAAAAGTCCCACTGAAGTTATTAAGGGCAAGAGCTTGTCAGGATTAAAAGGAAGGATTTGAAATATCTGTGAGTGATAGCAATGTCCCCAGTTCTATTAGGCTGGATAAGTATTTGCAAAGGACATTAACCTTGGTGCCTTGAGCCAGCTGCTGGCTGCCCTGGGGGTAAAGGAGATGATGTTTCCAATGGGGACACCGATCCATAGCTGCCTGTAACAAGGTTTTGAAACCCTTCCCTTGCAGAGCTGAACTCAGACCACTTCCTCTTAAAAGCATCCATCTGACCATCAGAAACAGGGCGGTGTTAGAAATGAATGGGCAGCGAGGAGCCTAAATGGGAATTAAGACCTAAATCTTGCCCTTGGCGCTGAGTCTGGGCATGCTGGTGTCCATGAGAGATGATGACACAGTGAGTGTAGCCCAGTCAAGCAGTTACTGACTGCATTGCTGCTTTGAGGGCTGCATCTGGAAAGGCGACCTACACTGCACTGCAATCAGTGGGTGCAAATGTTTGGGAACAGGAGCTAGCAGAAGCACTGCAATCAGAAATGGCTGTAAGTTGGAGTAATGTTTGCTATCTGCCAGCAACTTAGCATCCTTTTTCTACCAAAGTAAGCTGCTATTGCTTCCCTGCTCCCATTTCTCAGGGAGTGACTGTTATCACAGATCAAACATTCCCTTGACCCCTTTGCAGGGCAAATACAGCTCCTACGGAAAAGGGACAAAGGTGAGTGGGTCAGGAAAGAAATATGGTTGGACTTGATCTTAAGAGTCTTTTCCAACCTAAAAGATTCTATGATTCTAAATCCGGATGAAGTCAGTTAAAAAAAGCTTTTCTTACACTTTTTTATGCTTTCTTGAGCCTGCAATACTGGATGGATTCAGGGATCACAAGCAGTCCCAGCTGGGTGCAGTGGAGGACAGTTTACACGTACCTGCTTCAGAACAGGCAGGCAGCAACCTGTGCTTTGTGCAATAAATCGGAGTGCTGCTCCCGCTCATGCCGCCTTCTCCGCTGCAGTTCCTGGCCTGACACGTATGGCATCTACCTGTGCACGTGATTCGCTGTCCTTCTTGTCAGGGGGAGATCACATTAACACGGATGTTAAAACCAAATAAATACTGAAAGAAATTTAAAACAAAAATAGCATTTCAGAGGCTGTGTTCCATTCCCACCACCCACCACCATTTATAACTAATTTGGGCTTTGTTATATTCTCTCGCCCAGTGACAGATAAATACTAAACTCCACTGGTTAACAATAATCACCCTAATTATGCCAAGATGACATTTACAATGCAGGCAATTGCTAATCCATTACCTCACTCTGCTGAATACTAGAACACTCAAATTAAAAGTTATTCACCCACAAAGAACAATGTTTTAGTAGCTGACACAGCTTAGTAAAGGAATTTATTAAGGTAATTTGCAGTTTTCCCATAAATAAAACATTCTAGAGTTCCCCCGTCCTCCCCCCCTTCCCCCAAAATAATCTTTTGTGATAAATCTCTTTTTTTTTTCTTCTTGTGTCGTGTGGTTAAAAGAATAATAGTTGAAAGTGTCAGACAGAGTTACGTATTTAAATTTGCTTACCTTAAAGACAATAGCGAGCTTCTCTTGCATCCCTTCAGGTTCTTTTTGGAGAACTGGTTTGTGATGTGCAGAAAGTCACTGCGGTAAAACCTTTGCCAGCATGGGGTTTCGATGAAACCTAGTGAAGGTTCTGAATGCATCGGGGAGTTGTGACCAGCGCTGAGATTTGCAGTGTGTAGTGGTCGATGGTCCAGCGTGATAAACCAGAGGGGGCTGGCAGGATGCTTTGGCCCTCATCAGAGAGATGCTGAGGAGGAAGCAAAAGGGCTGTGAGTCTCCCTAAGCATGGGCTTCAACTCCAGCACAGGGCTAAATGCTGAGGCCTCTGCTTATGTGACATCCCAAACCAAAGCCAAACAAGAACTCAAACGGCGCTGGCCATGTATCCTAGCCCATGGTGAGCAGCAGTGGCGTGGGGAGAAGGCATACACCTGGAGGTTTATTCTAGTAGCTGGAGGCCTTTTTCTTTCAGTGATCTCTTCTTGATTCTTTTCCCAGCATTAAAACACTCACAAAAGGGGAAAATACCCCTCAGGAAGGGAGGGAGTCCCACTGACAAATATTAATGGAGGGAGGAAACGGTTAAACAGACACACAAGAATCAGAGCTGAGTTTCATTGCACCCCCTGAGCAGCCCCTTGCACCTGGTGCTGGCAAAGCCTCTGCCAGCAGCAGATCCAGCTAAAAGATGGAGCAGGAAGGGATTTTGGGGGGTTTGGTTTTACTGTTATCACAGCAGCTATGGCCAAAGCTATTTGCAATAAAGCAGCAAGTCACAGCAAGCCAGGAGTCCCTGCTAGCCCATCCCCGCTCTGTGCTGACCACCTGCAGCAGCAAAGGCAGCATCCCTCGGGGTGCCAGCGTCAGCCGAGGTGCACAGCGGGCCCCAGCCCTCCGCGGAACGAGCAGCTTGCAGGGGAAGCTGGGTGTTTGGGGCAGCAGCCGCAGACGGATCACTGCCTGCTCCGGAGATGGCTACAGGACTTGGAGCGGAGCTGCCATATATCTGCGTCTCCCGCACAGACCTTCTCTTTCTGCCCAGGCATTTCATCCCAGTGCTTAAAAAAAAGATAACGTGAGCCATTTCTGTGAGATGTTAAAGCCCTGGCAGCTGGGCTGGAGCAGTAGCTCAGGGTGGGGAGCAGATGTCCAGGGACCTGGTCAAACAGCCTCGTGCACGTACAGCTGAGCTCTCCAGCACGGACACCCTGGGTCTCTCCCGTCTCAGACGTGTTAGATTTACTCTGTTTATGCAGGTTGTCATTGTGGGAAATGAACTGTGACTCCACATTGTTCTGCCCCATCCGTGCAAGCCATGGTGTATGTGACCATAATGACCAGCATTTGGGATAAAAGAGCGAGCCCTGCTTTATTCTGTGCTACTCCACAGTGATTCTGCCCCTGGCAGGGTTTTTCCTGAAGAGGGAAACATCTGGCTCTCTGCTTTTTGGACCAAAAGTGCTTGCAGCATTCGGGAGCAGCGCTGAAGCGGTGCGTACGCAGCCATGCACCCCACACGCTTTGCATACAGCCACTCTGGTTCAGTTCCTCGCTGCGTGACGCTCTCTCAGGGGTAGCTTGGATGCTTCTGTCTGACGCAGACACATCGCAGGAAGGCAGCTCTCGTAAACAAGGATCCGCAAGCCTTGTAATCACCACTACTCCTTCTCCCCTGGCTCAGTTAAGAGACAGTGTTTTCCTGCTCACCCGCTCTGCTTTTATTTGCTCTGTCTCATGCTGCATCTCATGCTTCTGCGGATTTTTTCCTGCCCTTCTTTCTATGGCTGAATGTTACCATTAGCATTGGTAATAGGCTAAAAATTATAATTAATAGGCTATTAATTAATAACTAACTAGCCTCCACTCCAGCCCCGAGCTCTGGGCTCTGTGCAGACACCCAGGGCAGGAACGAGACAACTCCAGAGCTGTTCCTGGCAACATGGGAGGTGTTTTCAAGAAAAGGCCTCACTGCAAAGGAAATCTGAGTGAGGAAAAGGTGTGCCATAAAAGACAAATCTTTAAAATGCACACTGAACCTCATGTGGGGGTGCTTCTATTTGGAGATAAAATGATGTTAATTTGAATGAGCTTTATTCCTTCCCAAGGAGGGTAAACGAAGCCTGATTAAAGCCACTTGAATTCTGAATAAGAGAGTCTGCCTGGGGAGTTAATGGCCAGTAACAGGCAGCAAACAAAGCCGGGTAATGCTTGTCACAGCAGGGTTCAAACTTCAGCATATAGCTTCTTATGATCTGAAAACTATATTTCATCTCAACATATAAAGTGACAACTCCAATTTGTACCGACACATCAAGACAGTAATATAAGCCACTCTGCTTGTTCCTGTTCAAGGCCATGCAGGGCCATAAGTACACAAGTGTGGGGGTAACAACAGATCAGAGGAGAATAAGTTCTAACGATGGCTTGGAGGGACGCAGTGACACCTCCACCTCAGCTCCGCTGGCTCACCCAGGTCTGGACCACATCATCCTCCAACTATCAAAAATCACATCTTTAGTAAATGCAGAAGCTTGCTGAGCTCACTCACACCAGTTGTAACTACAGCTCCAATTCTCATTGTAATTCCTCACCTATTTTCCTCTTTTCCAATCTCTTGCCATAAATCCAGTTTTTCATTTCCCCTTTTGCCCCCTACCAAATTCCTGCCCAGTCGAACCCAGTAGCTCTCTGGCTCAGACATTTCCCTTCTGACAGAAAGCTCAGCCAGCATTTCAGTGGTCATTCAGCTCCGCCTCCGGCCTCCCACCTCCCTCCCCAGTTTCAACCATCAGATCTGAACCCAGAGTCATGAACGCTTCAGCACTGGAGCTGAAGGTACGACTACGACTCTTCTCTACACGCACCGGAGCAGAGGGAGGCAATGTGCTGGCCAGAGGGTGAAAGCATTTGTCCCAGAGCCCAGCATCTATTTATAAGGAAAGGAGAAGGCTCTGCCAGCATGGAATACTTCCTTATTTTCTCTGATTACAAATCTGGATTTTGGTGGGAAGAAGCACCGCAACTCTGTGTGTTTGACCCCCACTTAGCCTCTGACATTAGCAATGCAGAAAATTCACCGTCCCACCAAAACAGGGAAACTGTAACTGCATCTCCACTGACAGATGCTGGTTGTTGAACTGTGAGGAGCAACAGGGGATTTCTTGCTCTCTGTTCTTAAAGGCACAGAAAGATGGAGCTCTCTTGTTCCTCACTGACCACAATTATTTTCTGTCTTTTCCATTTTGAGCTGCATAACTCTTCTCTTGCCAAGCTTCCACTTTTACTGGACAGTGCCTTGTTCTCTTACTGAGGGTACACGAAGTGGTGGAAAAGAAAGAATGAAAGAAAGAGGGAGGGAGAGAGGGAGGGAGGAATGAATAACATTAAAATCAACAGTTTCCCTTCCTCTCATTTCAGGTCAGAAAAAGTCTTCCCAACTTTATGAAAGGCATATTGAAAAAAAAAAAAAAATCAGTAAATTCATGAACATGCAGTTATTACTTAGCAGACAAATTACATTTCTTCCGAAATGTTCCAAAATGCATTCATTTTCAGAGTACATTACTTTCATAATACTGTGTGGAACATTAAATGAGAATTTCCCCGACTTGGCTACAGAGCACATTTTTATATTTCGTAGTCTGACACAGAGCCCAGGGTAACTAATGAAAATCTTTTCGAAAAGTGACAATCTTGTCTAGCAGCCTCGCCTGTTGAAGAGATTGCAACATAAAACAGATGAGTGCCCTGCTTGACAGCTAATTGTGTCGGGCTTAATTACAACAAGCAGAATTTAATCGGCTGTGCAGTGCAGTTTTTTAGGATGGGGGAACCATCTGGAATGTACCTTGCTCCTAGGCTGATGGAGGGGCGGGCATCGCTGGATTTCAAAGACAGGGGAGCAACTGTGCACGGATTTAAATGCAGAAGAAGTTCCTTCCTTAGTGTATTTCATTTGAGCCGTTTGATGAATTTCAGAGATATTTATGCAAACCTGCACACTGTTGCCTCATGAAGACAAGGTTTTGGAAACCTTCCCAGGCTCAATTTGATGAGCCTCGTTCCCTTCCGTGGCCCGGTGCTGTGGCCAGACCTCGACACAGAGCTGTCGAGTTTCACATATTGAGTCACTCTCTCTGTCCCTTGCCTCGCAAGCTCCACCACGATGCCTGCCTCTCTCCCTGCCCCTGTGATCCTCTGGCTGGCCCTGTCAGGTGTGAGCAGTCCCAACGTGGGACAGAGCTCTGCTGTAGCCAAAGGAAAGTGCTGCAAAACCACATTTCTCAGGGACATCTTGGTGTTGCTGGTCTGTCCTGCTTTGCAGCCTGGCACGAGGGTCCTGCGCACCAGAACAGCAGAAGCTAGAGAGCTCTGTTTATGTTGGCATGAAAATATTTGAAAGGCAAGAGCCCAAGCCAGGAATCTCCAGGCTTTCAGCAGTAGGGGAGAGACAGGAGGGAAGAATCAGCCCTTTGCAATGTTATATATCCCCCTTTGAGGCTCAGCGTCCACACTCAGGCAATATAGGCCGGGGAGTGCTCCAGTGCTGACCCTGGCGAGGCTGACACCATCTCCTGCTGGACTTGGGTGGGAATAGGCTATCGATAACAGACCAACTCCCTGAACTGCAGGCTAAACCAGTCCTGCATTTTCTCCCCCTGAATAGATGTAATACATAGCTATTAAAATAGTCCTTTGTCATGTCAGAACAAGGAAGAATGAAACATGCATTTCAAAGCCTTTGAAACAACAACAACAAAAGGCTCTTGCTAGCACAGGAATCCTTCCGAACCGCATGGCCAGCAATAGCTGCGTGCCCACAGCTGGTCCCTGCAGGCAGGAACAGGGCTGCTCCGGACCCTGGGAGCCTGGCAGCCAGGCCTGGGAGTGAGCAGGGCCTGGCTCCAGACTGCCCTCACTCTTGCACAAACCTATCAATGCTGGTGCAGTGGGGATTTGGCTACAGCTGCCCCAGCCTGCAACGTGATGGCATTGGCCAGGCAAAGAATTAATCACTGCAAAATTTCAGGACAAAGTCTTTCACAAAAGACACCTCTGAGCTCCCTGTGTCTGCAGTGTGCAGATAGGTTCCTCACTTCAGAGGTGTTTTATCCAGGAGTCTTTGCTGCTGGGTAAGCAGCTGTACCTGCAAGAGTTCTGAGCCCTCGGTGTCTATCCACTGCTGTTTCCACCCACCAAGAGTCGGCTGAGCAAGGCCTCTCCGGAGGGAGCCCCAGCGGGGAACTCGCAGGATCTAACAACCTGCAGCACAGTCCTCGTGTCCTCTCCCATGCCTGCCTGTTTAACTCCCCACCTTCCTCGCCGCTCCGTGCCTTGGCATCACCCGCTGGGCCCTTCCCTTTGCGGCTGCTTGTGCAGGGCTGGTTGCTATTCCTGACCACGGGGCTCTAATCTGCTTCCCGACTCCAGCTGCTTCTTTTGCCTTCGCTCTGCTGTGAAGTTCCTCCACCTCACACAGAGCTTTTCTTGGTGTAATTGACTTGAGGCATCTTCCTCCTTTATTCTGTTCCCCTGTCCATCTTACCCAGCCTTCTACAGTTTGATCTCAGAGAGGCTGCTGAGCTCCCTGCTGTGCTGACGTTTCTCCCACACCTCCCATCTCCTCGGTGCGGATGGAGTCATGGACAATCGCAGTGTGGCATCAGAGTGGTGTTTGTGCCTCCCCTTCCCTGCCGCTGCATTTTGGCCCAGCAGTGCAGTCAGGGAATGACCCCTCTGCACTGAGCAGAAGGAAGACTCCATGGCATCTTGCACAGCGCAGGATTTTTGGGAGCTGTAGGACAGTCCAGGTGAGTGCCCTTCACTTTCAGTGCTAAGTTTGGGCTCAGCAGGGGCTCCATCCACAGACTCATAGCAGATCCAGGTGGGCTTCAGGCTGTTTTTGTGGTTTTTTATAGCTGGGGCACCTGAGAGAGTCCTTAGGACGGTGGAGGGAAGACATTGCTGAGCCTGGGAAGAAATACGCTGGCTCCGGGCCCTTGTCGTGTTTGCATATCCACCCCAGCACGTCTGCACCCCTCTCCCAGAGGCTGCTCTGGATTTACTTGGAAGGAAACCAGGAGAAGAATTTAGCCCAGGCTCTATGTTCCTTAGCCTTACACTGAATACGTGGAAGCAAAACCACTGTGCAGCCATCGCTTCCCCCTCAAATGCTGCTCTGGGTCTGCTGCAGGGACTCCCAGCTCTGCCCAACGCACGGTACGGGGAACTGCAGCACGTGGTGGGGGGTTGTGTGCCTCGACAGCCTTTACAGCCTGTCCATGAACAAGCAGCACAACCCACTGGTTACAGCCGACTGGCAGCACCTGCAACACTTGGGTTCGTTCCCAGACTTCTCATATGACCTTGAGCAAATCGCTTGACCTTATATTTTTTTGCCCCCTTTTTTCAAATGAGAGGAATGAGACCATCTGTAGCAAAAAGCTCCGAGATCTCTAGAGAAACAGCTCCTGCATCCCACATTCATTGCAAAATCTTCCTTCTGTTTCTTCCCCTCTCTCCTCTGTAATTTTCAAGCCAATAATCATTAGCCATCCCCCAGCGAGCTCTCCCCCCTGGCAATTAGTATCTATTATGCCCATTTTACAACTGCATAAACCAAAAGGCAAGGTCAGCCACTGGCAGACTAGAAGTCAGAGGCAGGGAGGGAATGAGAAGATCCCATTTTCCATACCAGCATCCCTGCTTTGACCACTAGACCTTGCTACACTCAGAAAACATATCAGGGAAAGCCAGACGACAAGCATTGTCCACAGTGCTAATCTTCAGAGGACCATATTAGTGCAATTTGATGTCAAGACGCCTTATCTATCATGAAGCAAAAAGTAAGATTAAAGGACTGGAGTTACAAGTGCCTTTTTGTTTGCACTAACTGGTGGAGTATCTGTTTAGAAAACAGAGGCTTTCAATCTAAATTGCTGTCACGTTTGCCATACAGGAGTAGATTGGTCTCAGCACCCTTATTAAAAATACTACTAGCATTCTACAGCAGCTCCTTGAAACTCTGCAGCTCTCGATAATGAGGCTGCAAAGTGGATACTGAACACCATACACTGATTACTACTATCCTGGCGTAAATCTGAAGCAGCTTTCTCCATGCCAGTGGAATAATTCCTGGATTTACACCAGAACCCAAAGCCAGGGACCTGCTTGTGTTCCCCACCCTCCTTGCACCAACTTAGCTGCAGCACGTTTTCTGCAGAGCCGCTGTGTAGCTGCACAGATTTGCACTAGATGAAACTGCCCCCAGCTTGTCACACTAAAACTGATATTCACACCAGTGTAAAGGACAGTCAGAATACAGTCCTTTCAACCGTGTCATATCTTGGTGAGGTATTACTTCAGAACAGCCCTGAAATGCCTGGGGAGAAGAAAGAAGGAAGGTGGAAGAACACTAGTTTAAAAAGAAAAAAAAGAAAAAAAAAAGAGATAAAAAGGGAAAAAAGAAAGGGGATGCAGTAGGAGAGATGCAAAAAAGAAAGGCAAGGAGGAGTATGGGACAGAGCATTATCAAAGGCTTTCGTTGTGTGCTTAATGATGCTTTAATCCCATAATGACATGGAGGCGCACGAACATGAATATGGAAGGCAGGTACAGCCAGGATCAAACACGCTTGGGTTTTTTGTGTTTCCACCTGAAATGCATCCAAAACACACTGTCAAATAGTGTTTGCTATGCTTGTCTCTTGCTGCCGCTACTCTGCCTGGCAGCTACACTGACACTGCTCCAGCAACAGGGTGAGGGAGGGAAAAGGGACTGCAAACTTCCTTGGGGAAGAGGATAATAACCATAACGCAGATCAGTATCCTCCTGAGACCGCCGGCTTCGCTGCTAGCAACAACGGCCCCGCAGATGGCAGTGGCAAGTTAAAATCCAGCCAGCTCAGCTCTCCGCTTCCCATGGCAGCCTACATGTCTCAGCAGATACAGCTCCTCCAATATCGGCAAAACCGACAACTTTCACCTGGCCCACGCTGGTTATCTTCTTGCTTCAAGGGAAAGATTTCCTTTCCATTTTCTTTTCTTCCCCAGGCTTGCTTTAGAGGTGAGCTGAGGCCGTTGGCAGAGCTGTAGCGCTGGGAGGTGCCGGGAGGCAATGGAAGAGGGGGACATGGAGCTGTGACAGGTGGCAACTTGGAGACATGTAGGCAATACTGGGGGACCAGGGAGGAGCAGAGCGAGGTAGGGAGGGGAGCAGATGGAGGAGGATGCAGCTTAGCTGGGCAAGGGGAACATCCCTTCTCATTGGCACTCCTGCAAGCTCTGGGGTAAAGCCCAGGCTCCCTGTGGCCCTGGGAGCAGCGTGGATGAGAGGCTACCGCTTATTGCTGTGTATTTATTTGCATGGTGTCATGAGAGCACAGGGGACTTTATAAGAGCAGGA
>Ga0065711_1028285_pt1 | contig 42227 bp, 25 predicted proteins | sample Hoacrofraction12_FD_59098 | JGI IMG/M metagenome (GOLD analysis project Ga0065711, IMG submission 59098) | Hoatzin crop microbial communities from Cojedes, Venezuela - Epithelial fraction 12 v2 (version 2) | ecosystem: Host-associated > Birds > Digestive system > Esophagus > Crop | place...
TTTTTTTTTTTTTTTTTTTTAAATTACAGACATATAAATTACACTGAACAGAATGGAGTGAGGATCTTTATAATCTAGAGGAATTAATCTATGTAATGTGCTGTCCTAAATGAGACATCTGTCACAGCCTGTATCCCATTTGGGAAGATGGATTCTGTACGTACAAGTAGCTTCTAGGTACTGAAGTAGCTGCCAGGGGTCTATTAGCAAGTGGTGTGGTGCAAGAGGAATTAATTGGGACCGCGCAACTTTTGCTGCCAAGGACCTGACAACCCCGTTACATGTGTCCTGAGGAGTACTCTGGACTAGCTGTTGCCTGACCCTCCAACACTGCATGCCCAGAAAGGTTGGAGCATGTCAGGCATTCTGTAGGACAGCACAGCTTTCAGGTTAATTTAATCCAAATGTCATCCTGTTCACGTGCCCCAAACAGTTCCACAATGAGAAGCAAGATGCGGGGAGCTCAGGCAGCTGGGACATTTCCCTCAAAAGCATGTTTCTACTTTTAGTCAAAACACTCATGTACACATATCCATGGAACATGAAGCAACGGAAACCATATCCAGGCCCATTTGCAAAGTAGGAATTTTGCCTTGCTTTCCTTCACCCTGAGCCCTGCAGCCACCTGGAGGTTTGTTGGCAAAGTGCCGGGAAACTGCACAGCGCCAGCTAATGAAGGGCAAGGAAGGGTGGGGGAGTAAGAGGCCCCTGATAATATTTCACAGCTCTGTCATCTGCTGGACGTTGGTCCTCCAGCAGTCCATTGCAACTAAAGCAACTGATTACAAGGAAGATAATATTTTTATGCCTGTCTTCTTCTTTATTGGTAAGAGAGTTCCAGAAGTCGACTATACTGTCTTGGCTGGCTGCCAAGGAAATTTGGTGGTGAGGTGTGCAGAATAATTCATGAAGGACTATGTGAAAGTCTTCTGAAGGAACCTGGGCAGCATCCAGGCTCTGGATCTGAAACCATCCCAACAACCTAAAGGCTTGGAGATTCTCACCTTTTCCTAGAAGCATGTTGCTAATTTGTGGAGACACCAGAGCACCAGAAATTGCTCAGTTGGCTGTTCAGGGAGGATGTGAGGGGAGTGACAGCCTGCTGCGGTTGTGGTAAAGAAGCAGCTGATACTGCCTGTGCATGCCGCAGGAATATCGATCTCTTCTGTCATCCTGTTCTGGCAGGAGATGGAAGGATATCTTGCTGATCCTGTAAGTACCACAATGCATTAGAAAGCTGGTCTTAGTACTGCAGAAGTACCACAGTATTCTGGAGTCCAAGTTTCCTACCACAGTGTGGGGTTCCTTGACTCTCAGAGCAGGACAGAGAAATCAGCTGGCTCTTGCGAATGTGGGGAACAGTTTATTCCTTCCTTCTGGCCACTTTTTGTCCTTTCCGTCTTACATGTCAGCATCTCTCCTGAATTCAGTGAGGACAGAATTCCTCGGTATGACTTTAGATAAAAGTTCCCCACATGTATACATTCCTCCCAGCACCTACATGAGTAAGACCAGGGTTACTGTAACTGGACTGGATAGGTAGATGGACACTGCCTCTAAAATTGTGGTGCACCAAACAACTGGTGTGCCCCTACATACCTACATACAGCTAACTCCTTCCCTCCTCCCTTCCCCCTCCCCTCACCCCCCGCTTTTTGGTTAAAATAGCCTGATCAATTTTACCATACAGAGAAGATTTTATGAAATGGAAACCTGGCACTAAAGTGTTAAAGGTATGGTAAAGAATTTAGCAGTGTATAGTGTATTAAGTATTTGAGTTATATATGTTCTTGTACCAGTAAAACACTTATGTAATTTAGCCCTGACTCAGCTTTAATTAAAAAAGGGCCCTTGTACACAGAAGAAAATAAAATGTCAAATATACTGGACTTGATTTATTTTACTTTATATCAGATTATTTCACAGCAGTATGTTTGCTAAGATCATTAATAAGATATTGGTCTGGTGTTCACCTACATGGTGTTTTCTTTTTTGTGAAGCCCTTTTAAACACTGAAAGAACATGAGGTGGATCCAGCCAGAACCTAAATGCTGGCTAATTCATAATGCCTTTTCATTAAAAGTTTTTCACAAAGATTTCTCGTATTGATTTTTATGAGAGTTCATAAAATATACTAATCCATCACTTCTACTTCTCTAATATGCTCAGTCTTACTCCCATAGTGCTTTAGTATAATTATAATAACAGGATCCATGCAAAAGGGCCAAATATGTATATTAAAAGTTTGATTTAAGAAGCAAATCATATGAGGGGGCAGAAGACGGTGAAAGATCCCACATCGCTTTCTTTCTGCCATTTAGTCTTTGTAGGACTGAAGATGCTGCTTCACACTCCTTCCTAGGCACTGATATGGGAGCATGCATGGAAAATACAGTATTAGAGAAAAGATTGAAGAATATGAAGAAAAAATGGTACTTGCTCCACTGGTGTGTATTTCCATGTTGTTCTTGTTTCCCCTGAACTTCCATGAAGATGCTAAAATTGAACCTGATGACCTCATAAGGATGTCTGCTACTCTTCTGAGTACACAGCTGTTTGACCCACCTCTCAGTAAATCAGAGAATCATAGGTTGGAAAAGACCTCTAAGATCATCAAATCCAACCATCCACCCAACACCACCATGCCTGCTACACCATATCCCGAAGTGTCACATCTACACGTTTTTTGAACACCTCCAGGGATGGTGACTCAACCACTTTCCTGGGCAGCCTGCTCCAATGTCTGACCACTCTTTCAGTAAAGAAATTTTTCATAATGTCTAATCTAAACCTCCCTTGATGCAATCTCCGTGACTTCTCAGAGTTAGAAAACATTATAAAGAAATGAAGTACTTTGACTAAATGGTTCCAAGGCCAAATAAAGCCATCACAGTGAGTTCAGTAAGGTTGCCAGTAATGGCACTGAAGATCTGATCCTGCAAAACTGCATTCCTGTAAAGGTAAGCACTGTGGAACTCTGTCTGTGCATGTGTACTTCTGAAACTAAGCTTGTCTTTTTCTGAGATTATGAATATATATAACTTTTCATTCCTATTTTATTTTCATAGAATCATAACATAGTTTGAGTTGGAAAGAACCTTTAAAGTTCACCTAGTTCAACCTCCCTGCAATAAGCAGGGGCGTCTTCAACTAGATCAGATTGCTCAGAGCTCCGTCCAATCTGACCTTGATTGTTTCCAGGGAGGGTGCATCTACCACCTCTCTGGGCAACCCGTTCCAGTGCTTCACCACCCTCAGTGTAAAAAATGTCTTCCTTATATCCAGTCTACATCTACCCTCTCTTAGTTTAAAAGCATTACGCCTTGTCCTATTGCAACAGGCCCTGCTAAAAAGTTGGTCCCCATCTTTCCCTTCAGGTACTGGCCCCCTTCAGGTACTGGAAGGTTGCAGTAAGGTCTCCCCGCAGCCTTCTCTTCTGCAGGCTGAATAACCCCAACTCTCTCAGCCTTTCCTCACAGGAGAGGTGCTCCAGCCTTTGGATCATCTTTGTGTCCTCCTCTGGACCTGCTCCAACAGCTCCATGTCTTTCCTGTGCTGAGGGCTCCAGAGCTGGATGCAGGACTCCAGGTGGGGTCTGACTAGAGTGGAGCAGAGGGGCAGAATCCCCTCCCTCAACCTGCTGACCACGCTTCTCTTGATGCGGCCCATGATAGGGTTGGCCTTCTGGGCTGCGAGTGCACATTGGTGGCTCATGTCCAGCTTTTCATCCACTGGTACCCCCAAGTCCTTCTCGGCAGGCCCGCTCTCAATCCCTCCATCCCCCAGCCTGTATTGATACCAGGGATTGCCCTGACCCAGGTGAAGGACCCTACCCTTGGCCTTGTTGAACCTCATGAGGTTCATGTAGCCGCACTTCTTGAGCTTGTCCAGGTCCCTTCTGGATGGCATCCTGTCCCTCAGGCATGTCGACCACACCATTCAGCTTGGTGTCATCTGCAAACTTGCTGAGGGTGGACTCGATCCCTCTGTCTATGTCATTGATGAAGATATTAAACAGTACTGGTCCCATTACGGACCCCTGAGAGACACCACTTGTCACCGATCTCCATCTGGACACTGAGCCGTTGACCACTACCCTCTGGATGCGGGATTGCTCATCCACCGAAGAGTCCCCCCATCAAATACATATCTGTCCAATTTAGAGAGAAGGATGTTGTGGGATCATGTCAGAGGCCTTATAGAAATCCAGACAGAGGACACCCATAGCTCTTCCCTTGTCCACTGATGTAGTCACTCCATCACAGAAGGCCACTAGGTTGGCCAGGCAGGACTTGCCCTTGGTGAAGCCATGCTGGCTGTCTTCAATCACCTCCCTGGCCTTCATGTGCCTTAGCATAGCTTCTAGGAGGATCTGTTCCATGATCTTCCCAGGCACAGAGGTGAGGCTGACAGGTCGGTAGTTCACAGGGTCCTCCTTTCTACCCTGTTTAAAAATGGGTGCAATGTTTCCCTTTTTCCAATCACTGGCGACTTCACCTGACTGCCATGACTTTTCAAATATCATTGAGAGTGGCTTGGCAACTACACCAGCCAACTCCCTCAGGACTCTGGGATGCATCTCGTCAGGTGCATAGACTTATGTATAAGTTCAGGTTTCTTTTCTTGAGATAAACAAGAAGGGTTAGGAGAGCAATAGCTACAGGTCTTGTTACAGTCTATAAAGACGCAGAAGCATTGAGGTTGCATAGGGGACAGGCTGTGAAATGGGGCATAGAGCATCAGATACTGTTGGCACATAACCAAAACAGCTTTTTCACATTGTTAAGTAAGGAAGAAACCCTCTATGCCTCTGGCATACAGAAAGGAGTATTGCCTTGACTTGAAGCCTGACTTCGGAAAGGTGAAAGGGGAACAGAAATTAAAATAGGCAGTGATTGGAGGTCATGGAGCAGAGGAAGAATAGAAAAGGTAAGAAATGAAGGAAAAAAAACATGAGGAAAAAAGGTGGAAAAGGAGAATCTTTAACCTGTCAAGGAACTAATGTCTTGAAAGTCAAAAAAGCAACCTAAAGGATTCTGTGGGCTTAATTTGCCTTGGTTCTCTGTAGGCATCTGCTTTCAGCCCTGCTTTTGGAATGCATGTTAACCTTTAAAAGGCAATAGCAGTATATTGGCTTTTTGATTAGTCTGAAAGCAGTCTAATTCACTGGCAATGCGGCTAGACATTGTAAGAGAGTAAACCACAGAGAAAGCATGCACTAGTTACACCGCAAAAAGAGATCGTCAGCATTTATTTATGGTCCAGTATACAGAATTTTAAACCACATTCTCTCTTTGTGACGAGACTGGATTCCTGCTGACATGACCTGAGCAAAACTAAGCTGGAGTTGTGGAGGTGGATAGCGAGCAGCAGGCACGCACTAATGCCGGCTGCCCATTCCTATCCACACTCACTCATCTCCCAGCAGCTTGGTGTTCTGAGGTCAGGAAAGTGGGGAGGGTGATCAGGATGTAGCTAGAAGAATATGACTACCCAAAGCTATGGATCTTGGTGTTCTGCCTTGTGGCTTTTGTTTCTTTGCCAGCAGATCCAAAGGCAAAGAAGGACAAAACAACAGGACTGAGATCTCAGTCTCGGTATATGCCTCATTTCAGGTTTGTTTTGTAAAATTATTTTCTTTGGAACGGCTCCTAAAATTACATCTTCTTGCAAACAGGAAAGATGAGTTTCACAGCATGTTCCAACAACTGTGTATATCTTAAGGACACGGAAGTATTGGTATTCAACAGTAAACTCAGATAGCTCTTACTGAATGTCAAAAAATACAAAATACTAATGAGTCATTAAATCTTCTTTCCTGATCAGTTTCTGCACAGTAATGGGAACATAGCAGTTACTTAGTCAAGCCTTTGTGCAAAATTCTGATTTGACATAACTATCATAAATCCTTCAAATGATGACTGATTTTTCTTTCTAAAATGTACCATTTTGTATCACACATATTGAATTTCTCCATTTAAAGATGGAATAATTGCTTCCTACCTAGATGATGCTGTCTTCCATATTTCTTCTTTCACTTTGATACTCTAAGTCTGAACTTCACTGAGTTAAACTAAATGAACTATAATGAAAAAAAATTGACTGAAAAACAGCATCCCTTTTCCCCTGTCGAGTCCATTAGTTCGTCAATGGTTATATTACATCATCCCAATTTTTGTAGCTTAGTTCAAAGAAACGATTTTCCAAAGCTTATTGCTCCTGGGAGTTGCCTGCACTAGGACACCTATTCTGTTTCAGTAAGACTAATGTCAGTATCTATAGCTCCTTTACACTGAATCCCAAGTTAGTCTATTATTAATGCCACAATAAAATGTAATATGCAAACCAGCATGTTTTTAATGAATCAAAATTAAATAACAATTATTTGAAATTAAAAAAATAACTTTTTTGCATTTTCTTCCAAGTGCATCTGGCTATTTAATTGCAGACAAATTTACAGGAAAACTTACAGTAGCACAAGATACAGCTTAATAGTAAAACTGTGCTTTCAACTTAAGTATGCCAAGGCTAATACCTCTCCACAATAATGTGCCAGTAATAAAAAAGATCACCAGCATCTTGTGAAAATACAGAAAAGTTGTCTGATAATATGAGAAGAAAACAAATAGGGTACAATCGAACTCAGGGAAACATACTATGAGGGTGTCTGTTTAGAGGCAAGCGTACATACATAGGAACTGCATTTAAAAAAATTATTTGGCTGGAATGAAGCAGCTGTACACAAAGCACCTCATTTTTCTAGTAATTCTAAAGCTTTTTTTTTTTAATCTTCAGTGGCACTATGTTGCAATTTAAAGACTAAATTAATGGAGCAATTTGTTGTAATTTGATTTTTAAAGTCACTTTTTTCTCGACTCTCTTCTGCTTATTGCTTAAACGCATTAATGAAAATGTCATTTTGGAAGGTCCATCATTTTGTCTTCAATCACTTGGGAAAGTCTCAAAATGTGCTGGGCTTTGCTGGCCGTTTGTAACATCTCTGACCTCTAAAAAATAGACACAAACGCACATTGTAATGCACTGAAACGTCCAAAATACTTCAATAGCAGCAGAGTTACTCTGAAATAATTACACAAGGGTGTAGCAGACTCTGCTTTTCCTGATAGCCTTCCTTCTTGGGACAATAATGTTCTTGACATTTACATATATACATATACTGACCATCCTAATGTGTGAAGCACCAGCAGTTGTTACAAGAGGCCTAGTAATAGCAGTATAGGACTTTTGTATGGCATGTGTAATGTTGCTGCAGGATTCTTTGTTTTAAAAACATGATTCCTTTTGGAAAATAAAAATAAGATTAAGTCAATTATTTTTGTCGGATATCAACAAGGTACAAAGTGTTAATAGTGTATGGTTACTAAGATTAAAAAATAATGGAAATCTGTACTGGATTCTGTATGATCAAAGAAAATAATATCCTTTAAAAAGCTGCTGTTACCTTTACAGCTAGATTTTCTGGAGGGCGCAAAGTTTATTAGATTCCCCTCCGAGATCTCTGTGTTGGTAAGGGCTAGGAGCACTTCATTACTCGACCACTTCAGGGTTGAGTTCTCCATTCTGGAGGGGAAAAAAAGATCATTGAAGCACTTTCATATTTCCCTTTCTGCCAGCTCTCAGGAAGGGGCTGTAATAATATGTGACACAGCTGAGCTTATTGTGCTTGACTGGAATGAAGGGGAGCCACAGTTCAACGACAAAATCCCATTGCTAACAATGGAGTCAACATTTCATGAACAGCTGCTTCGTGGTGGAATGGAGAAACCAAGAAGTCAGATCCTAAGTAATCACTAGGCTCAACTAAGCATAGGTCACCTCTAGGGAATGCATTTTCTAAAGCTGAAACAGCTTATAATGACCTCATAGAATCTTGAGCTACTGCAGTAATGGATTGTTCGAGTTCTTCTGTGTTTTACATTAGACAATCATTGGATAGAAATAAAATAATAATTCATCAGATTCTATGGATAAATTCATATGTCCATAGAGAAATTTATCCATTTATCCATGAATCTTTATTAAAATGATTTTATTCATAGACTTATTATGACCTTGTAACTCAAATGGCTTGGTTATGGAGTCAAGTCTGTTAGTTGCTCTACTGCTGAATCAGGGTGCCTAAGTTTTAAGCACTGGAACATCAGAGCTGAACGACCCAAGAAACCAAAATGGATTGTGTTCCTCTAATGACTTCTCTGTTAAGAACTCCATGAAAGAAAAGCACAAACAACATAAGATTGTTTCATCCTCTGTTATGCTTCAGGCTGTGGCAATGGAATGATCCAGGATTAGAAGAAAAGAGAGACTGTGCTGTTTTCCTGAAACAAATTTGCAGATTTGTAAGCTTTAAGAAAGAAGTAAATTACAGGAAGACACTGGAGATTAGTGGTGCAGAGCAGTACAGAAAATCAGAAAAACCCTAAGAACAAGAATTGCTGGAGTCAATGGAAAAAACTGTAGAAGATAATAAATACACATGTAAATACAAACATTGGAGGCTGACACACAATTACTGAGATTAATACAAAGTAGAAGTCTGAATTTGATGCAGAAGATCTGCAGAAGGTTTTGAAGAAAGAAGAGATTCAGAAAATTGTTAGCAATAAAAACATTAAAACTGTATTTTGAAATTCTCAAATTCTTTAGTGAGCATAAGATAACTATGGATTTTTACCAAGTTAGAAAAGACAGTTATTTTAGGTCAATATGATGGTGTCATGACTTTCTTGAAAAGATAAAGTTCTAGCGTGGCCAGGGCCTCCAAGCTAATTATTAGCTTGGAAGAACTCATTACCTCATGCCTGATATCAAACAAGAGCCAGTAATTGGCAGCATTTGCTAATCCTAGTTACAAGGTTATATAAACTATGATTAATAATTTTGATGAGTTTATGGAATATGGGGTTAGATGTGGAAAAGCTTTACTCAGGGATTTGAACATTTCCCAGGACAGTGCATGGCCTTGTTTTTTAATGATGAATTTTAATTTCTTCAGAGCTTAACCAGAGATGGCACAGTCGATAAGTGCGCGATTCCTCCAAACAAATGTAGTTGCCTATTGTGAGGAGTATAGGTGATCCCCCGTGCACCCTTCAAAATGAATAGAAATAGGCACTCCTAAGGCATAATTAATCTGATCTATTTTACATGTCTCTGTTAGGATAAAATGTAACATGCCCTAACAGTTCCTGTTGCCTTCCAGAAAGAGGTGATAAGATCTGATGTAGATAGCTACACTCTAGATGTCTAAATGAGTTGAATCAATTCCACCTGAACTATCTGCCTGAGCAGTTGTAACCTCCTGGAGCCATGCTCCAGGTATATTAGTCTCTCTGAAAGTGCATCTGTGTGGGTGGTTTGTGGGAGGATCCCTTCCCACTTCAGTGAATGAATGAATGAATGAATGAGTGTTTCTGCTTGTCGAGAGGCGAGTTCTAAATGTGGACGAGCATCTGAGATGCATCTGTGTATTCTGGGCACACAGAGGTCCTCTAGGTTTGGACTCTTGTATGAATGCAGCCTGACTATGTAAGAGTTGAATGGCAACCAGAAACGTGTGCCAAATTATCAGCTCAATCACACACACGAACAACAAAAAAATCACTAAGGACCAGAGTGTTAGGAAGATACAGATGAGGGGGTTTGTTGTTTTTGTTTTTTAACCCTACTCCATATGTATTGGAAGTGTGGTTGATTTTTAAATAAATGTCTGTTGGGGCTTTTTTAAGCTTGTCTTGTCTTATGTTAAAAATTATCAAGGACAAAGGGCAGATCCCTGAGGCACTCCAATCCTTTTGGGTGGCATTCTTAAATGTTGGGAGTCTTTGCTGTCCTTGAAAATGTCTCTGGTATGTTTTTCAGCATATTATCCTTTCCTTTAATTTAAATTAAAAAATTCTCATCACATTTTTATTTCTTGAAACAGCCTGTGTTTCAAATTTATTCCATATTTATGTTCTAAATCTGAAACAAGTGGTAACAGACAATTCCCGTAAAGCTCAGTTATGATATTCTGGATTCAAGGGAATTGTTCAGCATAAGCACAGCAGGCACCAATACTGCTTATGGCTTAGGGGTGATCTCTGCGCACAAGTGCAATTACACAGATATGAATAACAGATGTTTCCAGTTCCCAAGGTTTTGCTTAACAGAACTTGTTTTATGTAAGCAATACAAAAGAAGTGTTCAAAGTTCTAGGACAAATGCACTTACATGTTAGTCTTAAAAAGCAAATAAAAGTGTCCAGTTTTAACAGTACTTTGAAAAGACTATAAAAAAATTAAAACAACATTTATAATCTATTAAAAAAACATAGCAGATAGGATTATTAGTGTAGTTATTTGTTTACTAGCTCTCCATCCATCTTAAATATTGAGGTGTTTTTGCCTGTTTGTCCACTGTCACTCAGTGCAGAGTTGTTGAAGAAACAAAGACTAAAGATCAGAACTGAGATATGATTAAAATAGAAGCTTCTCTCAAGACTGACAGTTGTGATAAAGAGTGGTAAGCAGAGCTAATTCAAAAGAGGTCTCTCTGATGACCTCAATTTTATGATCTGCTGAGTCTCCAGGTAATTAAAAATGGCCAAGGTCCCACTGAATGTGATTGAATCTGGCACATCACAGCTGTTTCCAGCATGGCTATCTTTTTCAAATGGCTTTCGTGATTTTGTAAAATAACCTACTGCATTATACAATTTTACTCTCATATAATAACACTTTGCATCACTGTTGTAAAAAATCTGGTTACTATTTTCATTATGAGTACTTTCATAAAATTATCTTCCAGGTTGAAATTTGCTATGCCTGTCTTTTATATACCTCAAGAAAATTTTTCTTTAATATGCAGAAGCATAGAAAGATTTCAAGTAACTGGAATTCTTCAGTACACGCTGTTCGTACTGTCAACTTGCTCTGCATGGAAAGAAACACTCAAGTGAAGAGGTCTTTGCTGACAAGCAGGTCATGCCCTTCCCTTCCTGTGATTCATCAGTACAGTGGCTGAATATGCCACGCTCTCTCCAGATTCCCCACAACTGAAGTCTCACAGCTGCACACACAGGCGGAGGAAGAGGGGAAAGACAGTGAGCAGTGACAGTGCACAGGTGCAAAAATCTTGAAAGAACTACTGTTATTAGGGAATGCTTCCCTTTCTTCTTCCTCCAGCTTTTTCGACAGGCACATCCTTGCAGTGGGTGACGCCTGTTTCATGCCTCCCCCTCAGCTCCCTTGATACATGTGCAGACAGGTATGTAAACGAAAGTCAGTGTAAGGGATGCTCTACCCAGCTCAACACTATGTCTTAGACCAGTGACAGCACAATCATAGTTTTACAAATAGAGCTCCAGGTGGTCATCTGCAAGGTGTCTGTTTCTGTGACAATCATTAATGAAGTTTTCACGGTAGCTTGCGCTCCGGTGGAGTATGCCGTAATCACTGGTGACAAGATCACTTTCACAATCTCACCAAGCAGTCTGATATTGACGGGTACCCAGGTCCAACAGCGTAGGGGTAGAAATCGTTACACCTTTGGTTTTTGCACTACTGACATAAGCCGCCATGGAAAATACGTAAATGACTGTCCTGTACAAGTGGCAGAAACAACTCCTATTGATTTTAATGTGTTGACATCTCTGAAAAACTAAGGCTTTAGGAAGAACATCAGCCGCCTGACTGGCTTAAGTGAAAGTCAGTTATGACAGTGGGCAGAAACGCGGCACACGTTCTCCAGGATTACCTGGCAAAAAGGCCACCAAGACTGGTGAATGGATTTCCTCTCCTGCTGTGACTGAGGTACCTATGTATCTCTCTCTCACTCACTGGTTTCAGAGACAGGCAGTCCTTCGAAATGGGAAACGTGTTGTAGGTGCTCAGGAGAGCAGCTCTGACTGCCAACACAGGTTCGCTGAGAGACCTGAGGCTCTGTTCCCACTGGTCACCAAGTGTCCCACCTACCACGTCTGTGAGAGCAGGACAAAGGCCCTCTGCAGACTCCAAATTACAGAAGGGAGAGTGATCTAATGAGCAGAGGTAAGTCTATCTCCTAAGGTTATATTGTCCAGATGTACAACCATATATATGCCATGCAGGTGAAGCACTGTAGTTTGTAAACTAAACTGCAATGAACAAGTTTTTGCAAGAGCATGGGTGGACACAAATAGCTAGTAATGCAAGACAGCGAAAACAGACCGTACTTGGAAAATTCTTTCCACTTTAGGATTAATATATCCAAGAAAAATCACTGCTTGAATGAAGATTAGATGTGAAGTAGTACCCAAGCCTTTGCTAGTAAGATATTTTTAAATATCTGAGTCAGAAATGTTTCTGAAAAGTTGATAAATATGTCTTGTACTGTCCGATCCATTTAAACTATGCCTTTTCACAGATTTGAGTCCATCAGATGAACGGACAGAAATTATTTCAGCTTCCAAGAGAAGTATTTGATGGTGTTCTTCGTTAAGCCGAATGCAGTAAAGTATATGAATACAAATTTATATCTAGCAAATTAATGCCAGGGGTCATAAAATTACATTCCAGTAGAAATATCTCACTAGTCAGGGAGCAGAGATGCTTTATAAATACTAAGTCATAACCATAGACTTACTGTTCTGTTACGTAATTAATTCTCTTCTGACTGACTAGGCTTTTGATTTGCATAATGAATGTAAATAAAAATCACTGTACTTCAATTAGTCAAATGATATTTTTAGGCAATTAGCATGTAAGCATTAGTATTACAAATATGATTAAGCAAAGATTTAGAAATATTTTTACCCTATAGGCTTCCATACATCTCTTTCTAGATTTCCTTCATAATTCTTACTCACACCACTACAAAACCCCACAACTTCATTTTCCAGCCTTTCTCTCTGTCTTATTATACAGTTTAACCCTAGCAAATACTTTAAGTGCAAAGGGAAATCATATTATGCATGGGGAATGGAAAGGATAAAAGTAAGCCTTCATAAAGAATCAGAGAGAAGTAGAAGCCATAAGAAAAGTGGAGTTATGCAATGCCACGGAACAGAAGTAAAAATTAAAAGCAACATATTTATTCTCAATATATTGATAGGGACGTCCACCAGCAATCCACCAGTACAGTAATTTACCTTAACCAAATACCTAGAAGGTGTATAATTATGCCCGCTGTAAGGGGTTTGCATGGCAAGGTTTTGGTAGCGGGGGAGACTTCAGGGGTGACTTCTGTGAGAAGCTGCCAGAAGTTTCCCCCATGTCCAATGGAGCCAAGCCCAGCTGGCTCCAAGATGGACCCACTGCTGGGCAAGGCCGAGCCCATCAGTGATGGTGGCAGCACCTCTGGGATAACATAGTTAAGAAGGAGAAGAAAAGAAACTGTGGTAAAACAGCAGTGAGGAGAGAGGAGTGAGACGATGAGAGAGAAACAACTCTGCAGACACCAAGGCCAGTGAAGAAGGAGGGGGAGGAGGTGCTCCAGGTGCTGGAGCAGAGATTCCTCTGCAGCCCGTGGAGAAGACCATGGTGAGGCAGGCTGTCCCCCTGCAGCCCATGGAGGTCCATGGTGGAGCAGATCTCCACCTGCAGCCCGTGGAAGGGACCCCATGCCAGAGCAGGTGGATGCCTGAAGGAGGCTGTGACTCTGTGGGGAGCCCGCGCTGGAGCAGGCTCCTGCCAGGACTTATGGACCCATGGAGAGAGGTGCCCATGCCGGAGCAGGTTTGCTGGCAGGGCTTGTGACCCTGTCGGGGGGGGACCCACACTGGAGCAGCCTGTTCCTGAAGGACTGCAGCCCGTGGGAAGGACCCACGCTGGGGCAGTTCATGGAGAACTGTCTCCCGTGGGAGGGACCTCACGCTGGAGCAGGGGCAGAGTGTGAGGAGTCCTCCGCCTGAGGAGGAAGGAGCAGCAGAGACAAGGTGTGATGAACTGACTGCAACCCCCATTCCCTGTCCCCCTGCGCTGCTTGGGGGGAGAAGGAAGAGAAACGGAGTGAAGCTGAGCCCAGGAAGAAGGGAGAGGTAGGAGAAAGGTGTTTTAAGATTTGGTTTTATTTCTCATTACCCTACTCTGATTTGATTGGTAATAAATTCAACTAATTTCCCCATGCTGAGTCTGTTTTGCCTGTGACAATAATTAATAACAGTGATTCGGCAGGGGAGCTGGACTAGATGACCCGCAGTGGTCCCTTCCAACCCCTAACATTCTGTGATTCTGTGATTCTGTGATCTCCCTGTCCTTATCTCGACCCACAAGCTCTTGACCCACAAGCTTTTTGTTATATTTTCTCTTCCCCATTCAGCTGAGGAGGTGGAGTGATAGATCAGCTTTGATGGGCACCTGCCACCCAGCCAGGGTCAACCCACAACACCCTCAAACTATCAGTATTCTATAACATGTAAATCACAACCTAATAAATAGATATTTTGGTGCTTTTTGGGGCTGGACATAGGTATTTCATTAGAATATGAACCAGTGCTTCTTAAATGATATATTTCAAGTTTTGGTCAATGCCAATATTATACTTTTATTTAAAATATGTCTGTTTACCTGGGAAATACTGAAATCTTTTCAGAATATACCCATAAGCTGTTAAATAATATGTTAAATGATAACATTTTATATATATATTTATAACCATAATCTGACAAATGTTGGCGCTCTGGAAGAGTGACATCATTCCTGCTATACTGCTTTTCAAATCCAAGAAGGGTGGAATGATGTGGGTCACTTTTGAGCTTGGATGTAAACCTTCAGTGGAAGACCTGGTAAAATGCCACAAACTGACTTACTAAATGTGATTTCCCACAGGATTTGTGCTCAGAAAGGCACAGCCGCTGGCTGTCGGACATCCATTTATGCCAAATGCGTGAAAAAAGCTAGTACTCATCTATGAGCACTATATTCATTATGCATAGTGTACAGTTAGTTAATAAATGGAAAGATATCACTGAGTGCTCAGTTTAGAAACATTGTTTTGAGATTTACACAGCTTTGCTGATGCATTATTTTCCCTTAGAAAACCACAGGACATGCAGATCACAAGAAGTGAACAGTATTAAAATCACAAAAATATGTATGAGTTATGTGTTATTCCAGGCTATGAAATACAGGAAGAATCGAATAATATTCTAAATAATATTCTAAAGTGCTACAAATTATCAGAAAAATATCAGACTGGAAAAATGTCTAAACTGAGACACTAGGTTTTCACAAAGAGATCATTATTTGATGACTGGGGATAAAAGGGTATGTGTGCTGGCATGAAATTCTGGATAATATCAGAGGAGGCTACTTCCAGTACCTAACATGGAACCCGGGGAGAAGGTGGCTTTTAGGGAATTGGTATAAATGTCTCTGTCTACAGCAGTGAGTTCCATTAGTTATTGTTACACATTTCCCACCTACATTTTGGGTCACAAGTTACGTGTCTGAACATGGGCTTCTATAATTCTGTTTAGTTCCTTCTTTCGGAAAGCAAGGTACCTGGCTGCCATTAGAAATTTGCTGTGATCCCATTAGGGGCGGCAGATAAAGTCCATGGAAGCCATCAGGAGATCTGATTGAGGCAAGTTCTCAACATGCCAAATACACACCAAAGCACAAGTGCTGTGACCACTTTCAGGGAAAACCACAGAAGAGCTAACAGTTTCCATCTTTTCATAATATTCTAAATAATATATAAAATATATCTTTTATATAATGTCATATTACATATAATACAATCCTATTGATTTTGCTATTCAGCAAGGAATTATGAAGCATCGGTTCAATTCCCTCCTCATCTTGAGGGGAATGAAACCTTATCTGTTACCTCTATTTACCAGACTACAAAACAGTTTGGCGGGAGTAAAGAGCTGGATTATGGCCATCCCTGGGTTGAATGTCAGTCTTTGCAAAGCCAAGTAATCCATCAACAAACAGAAAAAATAAAGAGGAGATAACCTAGGGGTCAGGACGTTCATCTGGTTCTTCCTCCAGGATTACTTTTTAAATCATAACTGAAAAAACCCTGGTCTCCTCCTGCTTTTGGCTGAATGCCCTAAACACGAGAATAACTCTTGCTTGCTCTCCTGTGGTCCCATGACCATACAGAAGAACAGGTTCAGCCTAAGGGAAGGAGATGTGACCTAGCTGATAGGCACTTGCTGTCAAGAAGCACTCCTGCACCTGGAAGCTGTGTAGGCCCTTGACTATACCAGGCAACTGGACTGCAGAGAGAAGTAGGCGTCTAGACATATTTCTGTTCTTATTAATGGTAATTGGCTATTTTTAATCAGGTACCCCCTCAGCGGTGTTTGTCTGGGGAGGTTATTTCCTGATAGATCCAAATCTTCCTGTTGACTGGAACTATGCCATTGAGATGTTTATCGGACACGTATTACACGAGACCCTTTTTTTAGGTCTCCACTACGTCCTAAAATCTTAACAAATTTTGTAAATGAGAACTAGGTATCTTATGTAGAGATAAGAACTCCAGGAAAGGAATTCAAAAGTGGCAATGTTATGTTAAATCCAGGAATGCTTCTGTTTTGAAATGTAGATTTTGTTATTACAATTCTTCCTACCAGTTGGAAGTAAGTGCAAGCACATCTATTTTTCTTTACAGGTGAGTCATGAATTCAGTCTATTAGACCGAGAAGGACTCTATATACTTCCTTAAAATGACAGGATGAAAAGACAGTTACTGACCACAGTATAATTGCATTGCTCTGTCTCCATTACTTAGCTATAAAAAGGTAAGTTCTAACACACTTCTCTCTTTGTTTCTGGAAAAGCAGTCTATCTTGAAATTTGGCATTTGCCCGGGAAAGCCAGCAGAATGCATAAATCAGAAGGCCATGTGTGTCAGCTTTGTTTGTGATACTGCCCTAAATCTGAATGACAGGAATGAATGTGGCCGCCATTCATATGGCACGAGCCAAAAAGTTATGAGCGTTAACAGCTTTCCAGTTAGCTCCTTGAAACATGCAACTAGATTTGCAGTGGATGGGTTTTCTTGAAGCAGTATTCCCTATATTTAATGTTGTGTACCATGACGTTTTATACCACGTTCACCCAGGATATCACATTAATGTGGCACAGCACAACCACTTAAGGAAAAACAGAGGAAAAATATCATAAGATTAATAAATGGTGAAAGTATGGAGATAAAGCTTGAGGTCAGCAAATAGGTTATATCACCTGTAACTTGATACTCACTATCTTAATCTGGAAAGGAAGCATATTCAAATTTAAAATAGAAAAGTAATACTTAAAATTGCATTTTAAATTTTCATATTGGAGTGCTTTTCAGTAAGTAGCTTCCTTTATTTAACAGCGTGGAATGAAACAGAATATTTCTAAAGCATTACAAAATTGCCATTCATTGGTAAACTTGTCTCAGCCCCTTCACAACAGAATGCATGAATTTTGTTTACAGTGACATTTAAGGTTACCCTTGAAAATAACCTTTTTCCAGCATGAGCCTTGTAAATTGCTCTTCTCTGTCTACATCTTAACTTAGCATCTGCACTGCAGACAAACACATTTGCTTCTCCACCCTCCCTGGAAGCCCTCCATGGAATCACTGTCATCTCTGCTTTCAGATTTGACCCTGCTTACGGATGGCAAAGACAGCAAAAAAAATAATTACAGGAATGAGGCATTGTGGGTAAAGTCCAGGTCTTCAGGGCCAGCCAGGACATGAGTGAGTGCTGTATTCATTGCACAGCTTCATGCCCTGATAGTCAGCATTTTTCTTAGGGTTAAGCTAACTCGGTTTCTAGCATGGCTGTTTGGCAGCTCTGGATTTATGTCAGATATTAATGTCAGTTGCAACTGTCAGTGTTGATGTGGCCACGTAGGTACTTCTTTGACATTATACTAACTATTAGCATAAATTCTGTAAATTCCTGAAGAATCTGTACTTCCCACTATTTTAAGTTAATGGAAGACAGAACTGAACGGGATTTTAACTACTACACTCAAGCTCTGCTAACACATAGCAACATTTTAGATCAAAACGTGCTTATAGTTTGTGTGGTGAAAATCACAAACAGATAAGCTACAACGTAAACTCATCCATGCAGCAGAACTTTAGAAACACTTTGAATTAACCTCAAGGTTTTCCTTTAAATGATATCCTATTTCAAAAACAGATGAAAAATTTATAGGAACAATAGTTGTATGTAGTCTGAAACAGTGTAATTGTTATTAAATGAACTGCAAATAAGAACTTAAAATGTAACACAGCATAATAGCTGTAGGATAAAACTATTAGCTTTAAGCCTATTAAAATATTATTAATTGATGATCCATTTGAAGCAAAGCAACTACCATAGAAAATAATTGATATGTATCCAATTAAAACTGCAGAGAGCTTCTTGGCTTTGTAATTAAAAAATTCTATGTTCTACTTTATCAAAAGTGAGATAATCACAGGAAATAACAAATTTTCAATGTAATGAATGCACTCCCTCCAAACCAGACAATGTTCACAACAATGCAGAATCCTACATATTGGTCGAAGTCTGTCACATGCAAATTCTACCATAGTAAAAGAAACACATTTTTGAAAGTGGAGATCAACATGTAAAACCTAACATCTTAAGCTCATTCTGCCTTCATATGCAAGCACAAGGTACCTTACTGTAAGTAAATCTTAAATATCAAGGAGAAAATTTAAAGTACCCTAATACTCTCCCTCAATTTGAGATTTCAGTCACCAAGATACTGACAATGTTCTTGAAAGCTATAATCATCTTCTGCTACTCTCTAAAAGTTATGCCAATTGGAAGAGAAACACTAAGAAGAGAAATTATGACAGAAAGTAGCAGACTGCCGAGGTACAAAAGGACAGAAGTATAACTGTTAAAGAGATCCTCTTTCATTGCAAATCTTTCTTCGAACTGGCTTATAAAATGAAACATAACATGGTCATGAACAAAACGCAAATTGAGTTTATTACTTCATCATAACCAACATATTATAAACTAATTTGGGATACTCAAAATTACATAGAATAATGCACAAAGAAATGCTGTTCCACAGTTAAGGAGCTCTGAAACATAGAAGGTACTTTATCATGATTTTCTCACCCCAAACTGCTTTTTAGTTATACAGAGCTTTGCATATTTCCAAACTTTTCTTACTAGTCTGTTTCCTCAGATTGATACTAGTTTCTACAAATCTTGACTAATTATAGGTTGATGACCTACTGCAGCAAGCAAATTCTATTGTGGAAAAAGTCATACTTAAATATTTCAAAATGGAAAAATAGAAGTTTACAGAAAAATTTTCCACAGTATTTTATGTGGCTTTAAGCAATAAATCATTAACAATATATTTCAAAATTGCAGAGCAACGTATAATTTTCCTTCAAAAATAGTTCATCACATAAGATACAAAAAAGTTATTAGCAGTTCTGTTCTAAATGCTGTTGAAAATCCCTTGTTCAGAAAAATGTGAACATCTATAGCAAACATTTACTTACTAGATTTATGTGTAAATTCTTACCTAAGCTGTTTAAAAGCTTCTGCCTTCACAAGTGGTGTTTCTACAGAGTGTTCAAAAAGTGCTCCTTCAGGCCCTGAAAAAAAAACAACTATATTGTAAAAGTTCAAATGTAGAAAAAACAGCAACAGTGATTTATATAGCAACTTCAATATCAGAAATTAAGATACAAACCCATATATTAACATTTAATGAGACAACTGAAATGTACACAGTCCTACTATTACAGTATTGACTGAAACAACAGAATACACAGGTAGTGTAAAAGTACAGGTGTAAATTCTTGAAATGAAATCTAAAAAGACTGAAGACAAAGAAATTTTAAACTACTTGGGCAATAAAATAAGTAAATAAGATTTTTACAATGTAACTTCCATTAGAGTTAATAGACATAATTAAAATCCCACAAAACCTTCGCAAATATTACAAACTTAAATAATCATATTTGTTTTAGACTATTCTATACACAGCACAAATTCTGGCATATAGTTTCATCAAAGATTTCCCCATTTTTAGGCAGACTTGCTGAATATAAAATGGTATTTATGCAAGTAAAATGGTAGCGACTGTGGGATCAGCCAGTTTACCTCTTGAAATAAGAGTAATTTCATCCCAGTGGGGAAGAAAAAGTGTGGTGGTCCATGTGTAGGTGGTGGTGGTACACATGTAGGTGGGGCAAAGAAAGTCATCAGCATGAAAGGATTATTTGTGTTTTGCTGCTGCAGGCAAATACGTCTGAAAGCCCAGACATCCAGAACCCAGAAGTTCATGGTTGCAGATCCCTGAACTGTTCATAAGATCCTTCCTGTAAAGAGGCTACTATGTAGCCTCATCATTGTAATATCAGTACTCTCATCTCAAGGAGAGGACTTAAAAAAGCAGCTAAACACCACCGGCAGCAGCAAGGGTGGAGTGTCTCACCTTCAGTTCATTGGCTTTGTGAAGGCACTCATTCAAAATTGGGGAGGCCTTAGTGAGAGATCTTCTACGGTTTAGAAGATTAACGTATCTAAGCACTTTTTGGGTAAATATGTATCATAGAATCATAGAATACTTGGGGTAGGAAGGGACCTATAAAGGTCATCTAGTCCAAACCCTTTGCAATGATCAGGGACATCTTCATACACCAGGTGTCCCTGGAGCTTTCTCTTCTCCAGCCTGAATAACCCCAACTCTCTCAGCCTGTCCTCATAGGAGAGGTGTTCCAGCCCTTGGATCATTTTTGTGGCCCTCCTCTGGCCCTGCTCCAACAGCTCCATGTCTTTCCTGTGCTGAGGGCTCCAGAGCTGGACACAGGACTCCAGGTGGGGTCTCACCAGAGTGGACCAGAGGGGCAGAATCACCTCCCTCAACCTGCTGGCCATGCTGCTTTTGATGCAGCCCAGGATATGGTTGGCCTTCTGGGCTGCGAGTGCACATTGGTGGCTCCTGTCCAGCTTTTCATCCACCATTACCCCCAAGCCCTTCTCGGCAGCGCTGCTCTCAATTCCTTCATCCCACAGCCTGTATTGATAGTGGGGGTTGCGCTGACCCAGGTGCAGATCTTTGCCCTTGGCCTTGTTGAATCTCATGAGGTTCACATGGGTCCACTTCTAGACCTTGTCCAGGTCCCTCTGGATGGCATCTTGTCCCTCAGGTGTGTCACCACTTAGCTTGATGTCACCTGCAAACTTGCCGAGGATGCACTCGATCCTGCTGTGTCATTGATGCAGATATTGAATAACACTGGTCCCAGTACGGACCCCTGAGGGACATCCCGTGTCACCTACCTCCTTGTGGACATTGAGCTGTTGACCACTACCCTCTGGATGTGACTATCCAACCCATTCCTCATCCACCGAACAGTCCCCCATTAAATCATATCTCTAAAATTTAGACAGAAGGATGTTGGGGGGGACCATGTTGAAGGCCTTACAGAAGTCCAGATAAACGACATCTGTAGCTCTTCCCTTGTCGACTGATGTAGTCATTCCATCCTAAAAGGCCACTAGGTTGGCCAGGCAAGACTTGCCCTTGGTGAAGCCATGCTGGCTGTCTCAAATCATCTCCCTATCCTCCATGTGCCTTAGCATAGCTTCTAGGAGGATCTGTTCCATGATCTTCCCAGGCACAGAGGAAGCAAAACTATATATGTATATGCAGCACACATACACACACACACACACACACATGTATGTAGCAAGGCAATATATATTAATATCTAGGGTACTACCCAACACAGCTTTTCTAACTGCTCTTTGAATTAAAGTAGAATGCAATAACTGCCAGAAAAGAATTCTGGGCTGGAGAAAGCCTTAAGTCAGGACTTTTGACTCCATCTAGAGAAACAAACTCTTAAGACGCCTCTTCAGCTGTAGCCTGGTGAATATGCATACATGCATGTGCATGCTTATTTAAATATTAATATTATCATAGTTAACCTAGTAAATGTAAATATATATGCAAACAAAAGAAAACTGGTTTTTTTTGTGTGTTCTGTCTGGAACACCAGATGAGATTGGGATAAAAAAGTGAAAATATATGTAGAATCAGGCAGAAGGAAGGAAAGACGAGGGGAAGTGGATGATTAGAAGGTATGGTGTAGATGGTATAGATGTCGTATTAGATGGTATTAGATGCGGTATATAAGGGAAAAGGGTAATAAAAATTAGTTGGGGAAACCACAGAGTACATGGTAAAAAGAAAAAAAGTGAAACCAAGAGATACCATTAAAAACGAATGCACTGCTGAGCCAGCTGATGGGAAGACTGTCACTTCGTGAGGGCTAGGGGAAAGTTCTCAAGATATCCTAAGAAAGCATGAAATGTACTGCTTTTTGAGAAGAGCTCTAGCTAAAATCATGGTTCCTTAGAATGAAATCTCCTTAGCTTGGATGGAAGAGAAGTACACAAAATACAAAAATTACCATACCGAAACACTTCACCACTTCAAGGAAGCATGAATTTCTAAGCTCCTATTTAAATTTTATTTAGCTGTTGATATCATCAATTTAAACAGATGAGTCTTTCTGGAATCTGCTAACTGGCATGAATATTACAGTGGAAAATATAAAATTCATTAATTCAGCCAGGACTTCAACCCTTCTTCATTACCATTAAGATTATTTTGCAAGATAAAACCTAATGTTTGGCCGGACATAGTTAATCATTCTCCTGTTCCTGTATTTGTTGCTGGTGGGTGTTACAAGGTGGCAACCTTACACATCGGAGATGATGAAAAAAAAACCCAAGGAATTAAATAAGTTTGTCAGAAAATGCTGATTTGGTACAACTAAGATTTTTTGCAGGGATATGCTGATCTGTCAAATCCTCTGATGTAGTTTATTTGCCAGCTAAAGGTGGCAGCGAATTCAAGCTTTTCTTTGCGCAGAGACTGCCTCAAATGCAATTCTTCTGACACGGTGGTGCTTTGAGAATATATCATGCTCCCTCAGTGTCCTTCATCATTCCACTATGTCCTACCTAACAATTCTTAGCAAAGCAAGCATTTAACTGTTTTCCTAGCTCAGATTTTCATCCTGGATTACAGTGAATGAGTTGTAATTTCAGTGAAATATATACTATCATAATGCCACCTGTGCTAACAAAAGACTTGTCAGTAACTTTGAATGACCTCCAAAACCCACGATTTATCAGGGGTGATAGCTTGATCTTAATGTCTTCCAACTGTAGTTCTGGGAAGTCTTTAGATATGTTTGAGGTGCTGAAGCGTGTCCAAAGAAGGGCAAAAAGTTGGTGAAGAGTCTAGAGCACAAGTTTTACGAGGAATAGCTGAAGGAACTGGGATTGTTTAGCCTGGAGAAGAGGAGGCTGAGGGGAGACTCTATCGCTCTCTACAACTACATGAAAGGAGGTTGTAGTGAGTTGGGTGCCAGTCTCTTTCCCAAGTAACTAGCGATAGGTTGAGAGGAAGTGGCCTCAAGTTGCATCAGGGAAGGTTTAGATTGGATATTAGGAAAAATTTCTTCACCAAAAGGGTTGTCGAGCATTTGAACAGGCTGCCCAGGGAAGTGGTGGAGTCACTGTCCCTGGAGGTATTTAAAAGACATGTAGATGTGGTGCTTGGGGACACAGTTTAGTGGTGTCCTTGGCAGTGTAAGGCTTACGGTTGGACTCAATGATCTTAGAGGTCCTTTCCAACCTAAATGATTCTATGATTCTATGTCTACATTAGGAGGCACTGTGACCTGAAAAGAGTGGATTTATAGTGATATACTTGGTGCTAAAGATGTGCTGCTCATACTATGTACATCTAGGGGATTTTACTTTGTACCAGCTCTGGTCTCATCCTGTAGACTTAAAATATATTTGCAGTTTTGATGAAGTAAATGCATTCTTGGAGCCTGTTTCTCAGTTCAGTTTAATCCAAAAAGAATCCACTGTTTTCACTCCCTGACTCCTCCATGGTATAAACCAGCAGGACACGAGAACTGTCAGAACCATCAGACTTACAGTAAAAGTGCAGTTCTGATGGAACAAAATGCTGCTGTAGATGCATATTTTGGCTTGATGACCTTGAAAGGCATTTTTTAATTTCCTTTTTTTTCCCCTTCCTTTTTCTTACTCTTGCATGCATCTACTATACCTACCCTAAGTTCTATGGTATGCTCTTCCACTTGGGTATGGTTTGGAATCCAATTCCTTTTCCATTAGATGGTTGTTACAATTTTTCATCAATTTTCAGTACCAGCTTAGCTGTACTGTTTCATAGGATGAGGTATAATGAAGATACAATACAAGGGAATTCCCATTCTTAGATAAGCTGCATAGCTTCTTATAATGCCAACTGTATGAAACAGAAGAGTTTGAAATTTCATGTCTTGCTACACTGATGCATGTCCTTACATACAATGGCCACAGTGGTAGCATTTGACTTTGTGCCAATTTCTCGATATCTAAAAAATACTGTCACATAGTGAAGATCTTGGCGCAGTTTCTGGATACAAGATCCACTTCCATCTTGTTTTAAGGTCTGTAGGAAAAGCTGAGCATTTGATAACACTGCTATTCTGGATAGAAAGACACATCAATTATCACCGGGCTTCTTCCAGTTGTCTGAAGAAGGCCTCATCTGCTTCTTCCCAACTAGGTGGTCTGCAGTACACACTCACCATGCTGTTGCTCATCTTGATCTGCTCTCTAATCCTGACCCATAAGCTGGCTCCTCATCCATCCTGAGGCTGAGCACCATGCATTCCTGCAGCTCTCACACATAAAGGGCAACTCTGCCCTTGCCCTTCCAGCCTGTCCTTGAAGAGCCTCTATTCCACTGACGTATGTTGAGTGGCACATTTGTAAAGCACCTTAACTGTTTGTGTATTATAGTGTGTCATTACTGTAGTTACAGTCCTGAGATTCAAAGCACTGAAACAGTCAGTACATGCTGGAGCATCTCCATGGAACTTAATGGTACAACACTGTTTTACTGCTATTAAAAATCTAGTCTTACATTTTTATAGACATTTCCTGCTATGTCCATGTGTAAAAAGAAAAATATGTTTTTTTATTTAGTCCACTTGCTATAGACCATATAGTTTCAATTATTAGAAAGATTAGGGCAGGAAATCATCACTTACATTAATATTTTGCAAAAGTAACATTAATGGTTATTCATAGAATCATGAAATGGCATATCTAGCTATCAGAGTAATAATCAGAGTAATAAAAGGTAAATGGAGCTTAGTAGTTTAACTACATGAACACAGCCTGTTATCTGCTACTGCTGACAAAATAATAAATATTGACTTCAAAAGGAAAAGATGTGTCTCTAAAACTCAGCTGGTGTGTTTTGTCTCCACGTTAGACATCAGCAGGTGGGCAGACTCTCAAAAGCTCTACTCCATGCTCTGCTTGATTTTTATATAATTCCTCTGTCATCTTTAGAAATCCATACAATCACTATAGCTCATCATTATCGATTTGTAGTTTCAAAACTGACTAAAAGTGGAATTAAAGGTTGGAAGTATCTTTATCGGTGGCTTCAGGGAAAAACATGAGAAATGGAGTCCTGCGTCCAGCTGTAGAGCCATCAGCACAGGAAAGACTTGGACCTGTTGGAGCAGGTCCAGAGGATGCCACAAAAATGATCAGAGGGCTGGAACACCTCTGCTATGAGGAAAGGCTGAGAGAGTTGGTGCTGTTCAGCCTGGACAAGAGAGGGCTTCAGGGAGACCTTATTGCAATCTTCCAGTACCTGAAGGGGCCTACAGAAAAGCTGGAGAGGAACTTTTTACAAGGGCATGTAGGGAGAGGACAAGGGGTAATGGCTTCAAGCTGAAAGAGGGTAGATTTAGATTAGATATAAGAAAGAAATTCTTTACTATGAGGGTGGTGAGGCATCGCCACAGGTTGTCCAGAGAAGCTGTGGATGCCCCCTCACTGGAAGTGTTGAAGGTCAGGCTGGATGGGGCTTTGAGCAACCTGCTGTGGTGGAAGGTGTCCCTGCGGATGGCAGGGTAGTTGGAACTAGATGATCTTTAAGGTCACTTCCAACCCAGACTGTTCTATGATTCTATGCTGATTCTATGAAATTCAGTAGCACTCCTTCTCATATACTCACTCTCACTGAGGTGAAAGTCAAGAAACTGAGGTACCAGAATATGAAAGACAAGCACAAAATACTGAAGTTCTCTAGCAGATTAATTAAACATCATCTTCTGTACTTCTCGCACCTTTTTTGTGTGCAGTATAGCACTGGGCATGACATTATTAAATACGTTTATATCTTTGAATTGAAAATGAGGTGCTAAGCTTGGCTGATAAAGGTAATAGTAAGGGTGTAATAAAATTCTATAGGCATTTACTTTGATATCACATCACATTTTGATTAAGAGATTACAGGAACACAAATCAGCCTGGAATCCATTATATGGATTAAAATTGACTGATACATCTTAAAACATTAATTGCAAACAGAGAACTATGAGTGAGGGGATGTGTCACTAGTGGGGCCAAATGTGATGTAACATTTTATCATGGACTTGGAAGAAAATAAGTAATTACTGATGATTTCAGAAGCCAGACAGTGGGAAAGAGGTGATGGGAAAGAAAAGTACAAGTCACTAATAAAGGGATCTCTCAATTATTTGGCAAATATAACTTTATCAGGTCATCCAGGTTTAGGCTTACCTCTCTGTGCATGAGCTCTCTTCTCAATTATTTAAGCTCAAACTAACTTGTCTAGTAGTATTTTCTCATCCTGATTGCTTTGCTTTGACAACATTCGTAAACTTTATTACTCAGAAATCTTCTTCTCTTCTAACTAAAATTCAGAATGCCCTACTGAGTCTTGAGGTCACCTTTAAAGCCATCCTCAAAACTAGGTCTGCAGCCTGCTCATGAGTGGGCTGACAGGCTGCTGGGGGATGCCACGTGCCAAAGGAGCCCTCACGATGTCTTGCTGTGCGATGTGCAGTGCTGCAAGGCACAAGGAAGAGCTCAAGGCAGTGGAGTGAAGTCTTCTCTCTCACAGGCTTTCCTAATTTCACTCTGGGACCTGTTTATATACAGCCTTTTGTATTTCTCCTACAGCACCTTTTAGACATAAGTTCACATTTGGTGATACAAAAACGAATAGTGTTTGTTTGCATTTGAGATGTAGCTTGGTAAGACTATAAAAGAAACTCTATGACCCACTTATCTATGAAAGGGATGTGAGCTGATAAATCAGATGCCTCTTCTAGTCCAACTTTTACATTCCAATTAAGGCTTGGACTTTATGCATTAAAGATGACCAAATACGCACACAGAGATGTCAGCAAGAGGAGCCTGGCAAAACTGATTGGAGCAGGGGAGCGAACATCTACACAAAGAGAGATTTGTTAAGGCTGAGTGCCATGATGGCTGCTGAAGCTCTGTTTGAAATAAATCAGAAACTTGTTCTAGGGATCTGCTCCTGTCTCTCGGTCCTGGATGGCAGGTCTCTTGGTCTAAGCACTACTGTGGCTCAGAATCAAGGCAGAGAGAGCAGAAAGACCAAACTCCCCAAAGGAGCCCAACTGCATCGCTATTTCTCAGCCTGTGCAAACCAAGAGCATTTGAGTCAGCACTTGAACCCAGCAATTACAGCATTTTAATTAAAAAGTAATTTCCAAACGCCTTTATAAAACAGCACTGTCATTGGAGAATTCCTTCCTCACTGGAGGAGACTGAAGCCTATGATTAGCAGTGAACAACTCCGGCGATCTCACCCTCTGCTTCTCTTTCTGAAGGTGAACCATGAAAGAGGAAGACGTGAGGGAGCATGTAGCCAGAGGCAGAGCTTCGTTTTGCTGACAGACATCAAGAGTGCTTGCTCTAAGCTGTCCCCTCACGCTGGGCACCTGACATGTTGTATGGCATTACAGAGCACCGTCCTGGAAGGTGGGACTCCAGGATTGATGTCTCCTGGGCCATGGAGGGAATTCAGCCTAGGCCTCCCACTTTCTAAAACAGACACCCTGCTCTAAAAGACAGGCAGGTGGTAACAGAGATAGCATCACTTGCATGGAAATCATAGAATCATAGAATCATATGTTGGAAGGGACCTTTAGAGGTCATCTAGCCCAACCCTCCTGCAGAGAGCAGGGACATCACTAACTAGATCAGGTTGCTCAGAGCCCTGTCCAACCTGGCCTTGAATGTTTCCAGGGATGGGGCCTCCACTACGTCTCTGGGCAACCCGTTCCAGTGTTTCACCACCCTCAGTGTAAAAAATTTCTTCCTTCTATCTAGTCTAAATCTACCCTCCCTTAGCTTAAAGCCATTACTCCTTGTCCTGTCGCAACAGGCCCTGCTAAAATGCTTTTCCCCACCTTTCCTGTAGGCCCCTTTAGGTACTGAAAGGCTGCTATAAGGTCTCCCCGCAGCCTTCTCTTCTCCAGGCTGAACAGCCCCAACTCTCTCAGCCTGTCCTCATAGCAGAGATGCTCCAGCCCTCTGATGGAAGAAAGCCAACTGGAAACATCAGTGTTAATTGTAGCATGGGGGTATGTGGACGGATGTGGTGTAAGAGGGAATGAAAACACTTATTTACACATTCTAGAGCTGTCACTTCCAAGGAAGCAACCTTGCCTTCCTGTGAGAAAAAATTCTTTATCAAACAGCATGAAGTCTGAACAGTATGACACGAAAAAAAAAATAACCTCAGGGCAAATTTTCTTGGAAAATGGCCCTAAATTGATTTCTTATCTACATTACCTACTTTATCTCTTAAACTGTAAAGGAATAACTTTAATTATGATACGAATATTACTACATTTACTATTTTATATACTATTGTTTATGAATATAATGTAATTTAATCTTAAAATACACAAGATCAAGATATAAATTTTCTTTATGAGAGGATCAAAGTCAGCAAGTTTCATTAACACTGCCCCACACACTATCAAGCAACGACTATCTACCTCTTCAAAGTCTAACAGAATGTTTATTCACATCCTCAAATTCTCTCCTACTTAACTTGCCTTCTGAGCAGAAGTGTTTAAATTAAACACACATCTTCACGTTGCACTTCAGTGTTAGCTACTTAGACTGAAAAACCTTTCCATAGAACAGAGCACTAGAAAATCACCGACAATATTCAGCAAATACTTTAAGAGATTATGAAAGACAAGCAAGCAGAAGGACAAGTGGTAAATTGGAGAAAAGGTGATATAATATGCTTCTGCATAAAGATACTGATCCGCTCTGCCTTGTCAGCTTTTCTTCAAGAAGAGTGGAGGCTAAGCAACTGCCTTCTATTAATTTCTTCTCTACTCATCACCAAAATACTCCCCGATACAACAGTCATGATATATAAATTATTATTTGTACTTGTTAAAAAGTTTTTTTTGTGCAGTGGTTGAGGCCATTTTATAACTGCTGAGTTCTATTGTATATAATTTTATTTATGTGAGCATATTTTCTCCCTTCTGTGGACATCCTTCTAGGTGGCAAGTTGCAGAGCAGGCAAGGGAGTGGCAAAACACGACTCCTACAGGCAGGGACTCTACCTACTTGTGCAGACGAACTTTGTTTCCAGCCGGTGCTGTTACTTCACTCCTTCTGCTATGACAATATTGTTAGTTATAAAGCTATTGGCTCTTTGCCAGCAGATACACTGTTACAAGGTGGGTTTAACTGTCACAAATGCCACCTGTATATATAAAACCCTCCCAGAACAAAATGCTGATGTTTGATACCCCTGTAGCAGCATAACACATTTCTGCAAACGATGCAGGTCATTACTGAAATAATATTAAAGAGGATGTAGCTGGAGTACATGCTCCTTCAGGCAGCATTTACTGTCATGCAGGGTTAAGTTCAGCTTTGGTTTCATAGACTTAAATTTAAGTGTCTATGATGTAGGTGTCACTGATGAGCTAGAGGCAGATTTTAGTTGCCTCACCACAGGTACCTACTGTCATCTAAAATACCCTCGTACATCCTGACTGCCCTTCAGCTGCCAGGATCAAAGCAAGCACATCCTGTAGGTACAGCGATACCATGCGGGGTCTCATACACCTTAAGGTGTTTCAAAACACTGCTGGATGCTTATGTTTAAGCATCTGAACTCAGCCACTGTACTCAAGGGAGCTGAGTGAGCCATTGAGCTCATCCTAAAGTAGACAACCGCATTTGGTCGGCAGAAGAGCTCTCCGTGTGCCAGGACTAGGTGTCTCCTTCAAGGTGAGATGAAGCACGCTCTAGGCTGCAATGACAGTGTTGACTGGGCGTTCAGTTCAGTTGTCTGGACATGGGCATCCAGACCCATCTGCAACCCTGTGGGGTATCTGAGACACTTTGCTGATTATGGGTTTCCCCAGGCATTTGCTATTCTTAGGAGAATAGAGAGAGAGAGTCTGCCACAATTTTATTCTACCACATGGGCTGGAAAATGTCTGAACTGCAACAGTATGAGGTCAAACGCACTAAATTGTGGGAAAATGACAATTCCTGAGGTGTTTGTTGGGTTGGATTAGTTGATTCTTAGACTTTTTCATTTTTCCTGAAATACCATGAATCATAGACATTTGCACTCTGCCGTATTATATTTTAGTTGAAAACTGTCAGGTTGTCTTACAAATTGCTACTGAGCTTTTCATAATTCACATAAATAAGAAGAAGTAAAATCAAATAGTTCACTATACTGTACACAAAAAACTGAAAACTGTTCTTTACATATTTTAAGTCTGAGGTAGTCTGTTTCTTATGGTATGAACTTTTCAAAATTTATTTCACATTGATCTTGTTCTCTATCTAAAATGTTTAAAAAATTGTCTCAGTATGCAAAGTATTACTAATCTATCCTTCATGCTAATAGTATCATTTAAATCACAATTTCAATAAATTAATTTGAAGCAAAGTAGACACGAATCTCCTCTCACTTATATTAATTTTACACTGAAATAACCTCAATGACTTTAATGGGTTTGCTTTTGAATTTCACTACAGTGTAAAAAAGACACAAGCAATGTGTCTTCCTACATCTACTAAAGTAAACAATTACCCTTGCAGTGTAAACATTAATATTGGACGAGTCAGAATACATGTTTTAGCATAACAATTTTAACTCGTGTATAAATGATTTTTACTTACTTTGAGCACAGATAGACCTTTTCTAAATCAGTTAACAATTATGCAGTTTTTCATATCTTTGTTAAACATGCTTTTCTATTCAAGTTTAGCATCCCTTGGGCAAACAATAATTATTTGATATGGTTTCCTGGTTAAATAAAGTTGTAATTTCAATTAGGTTAAAAAGTAAAAAAACTTAAGATAAGACCCTCAGGCATAAACAAAATTTATTAACACATTTATTATAACTTAACTTTGTCTTTGAGACACTAATTGTATAGTTACTACCACATTTGTAGCTTTGCATAGTGAAAAAATATGCATATATCCATTCAGACTAAGACCTCAAGGTTTCAGAGGACCAATAATTAGCAAAAGTTAAACATGATAGTTGCAATCGGGTTAAAAAAATTAAAAATGTATTTGAAAACAAGTTATAGGATAATCTCAGTATTTCCTTTGATGGATTCTTCCACTGAAAGAGAAATTGCACCTTGAGTATCTGTTTTAATGCAACCTTACACCTGGAAAATGAAGGTCATTTGAAAGGAAATAGCTTTTCATGGGATAACTTTGACTTGTTAACTCTGTAAATGAGTACGTTGGTGAGTTGCAGAAATAGCATAAGACAAACTCGTCTTCTGACAGATGACATTTTAAATATACTACAAATACCATCCTGTGATGTATGTGCTACACAAAGAGCAGAAGTACAGCAGCTTTCACTTTGAAAGATAAAACCATATAAAAATACTAGAGAAAGTTTAAAATGTTTTCACAAATAAAACTCAATACCACTCACACTGGAATATCTACAATTTTTTTCAGCCTCAGTTAAGAGTGTGCACTGGAAATGTTAAATAATTCAGAAAAAAATGCACCAGTACAGTTCCAATTACTAATGGCTTTAAAATAAAATACACACATACAGACATATATAAATATTTATATATATATATTATTATTTTACTGTTAAAAGTTCTTTCTGATTATTCATTGAAAACGGTCAGAATATCTTCAGATTTCTGTTTCCTAATGTGGTAAAACCAGAACCTGTGTTCACACACAATTAGGCATTTTAAAATACCATTTTTATTGTGTTTTTCTTGTGGCTGCTATTTGGGCATTTCTTAAACTGTTACAAACCTGTGACTCGAAGTTTATCTGTGCCAATTACAATCTCATTTTCATCCACTGTGAAAAGTGCCTTGCCATCCATTGAGTTGATCTGAAATTGCTGACCGTGGAATTCTACCATTTTAGGACCTGCAAAGCACAGTAGAATAATGGAATAATTACATCAGCTTTCTTCAACCTTCTGTATTAATTGCTAATAATCTGAATTGTGGTCTTAACAATTTAGTGACTCATTTAAGTACATTAAGGATCATGAAGCATGCAGCTATTCTAAGGATAGTGGCCCTGTAAGTACTGAAATTGGATAAGTCTACATGATCTGATTTGTTGTTCAAAACTGTGTCTGGAGTCATGCTTTCAAATTGAGTTTCCAGGGAATTTCGGAAATCCCTCACTAACTGATCCAGGCAAACATTCATGTTCTTGGTGTTGAAACTGCCAAGATTCTTTAATCAGTATAAGTGTATAATTTTTTTTTTTTATTAAACACAGAAACTAATTATTGAAGTCTTTGCAGCATCATCCCTTTTGACTAGAGAGGCTCAAGTGCTTTAAAATTGCAAACATCCCATGTAAGGGCAGGACTCTCAGCTCTTCATAACAAACGCCAGTTTAGCTCCACACATCTAACAAATGTTACTGATCACGTTCTTAAAAGAGTTTCAAAAAGCGGCAAGAGTATTTCCAATTGGATTTAGTACTCAAAAAATTAAAGTAACTGTGTGCAAGAGAGTCTTTATATATGACCAGATCCTAAATTCAGGAAAGCATTCTGTTCTACAGTATTGGCTTGGTAAGCAGATATAAATCAAACCCTTAACATTCCCCTTTCTAACCACCTGATCAATTAAAAATTCACATCACATAAATTTGAATGTCTATTTGATAGAACCACCATCTAAATCTGCGTTCAGCATTAAAATTACAGAGAATGGTCAAAGCAGTTAAGACTCCTTTTCAGCACTAGGAATTTTTGTTAGTTCTTACATTAAAATGGCATTAAGTGATGAATGATTGATTCTGCTAAGAAATACATTCAGTACTTCCTAAAATTTGCATGGTAGCTGATGCGAGAGATGCACACTCTAAGTCCTATACAAACTGCATATTCCTTTACACAGCAGATGCAAACTATTGCTTTTAATTGGTCACCAAACACGGAAACAGCTATAGAGGCCATAATGTCCTGAACTAGGCCATAAAACCAAATACTGATTCTGCTTGGAAACAGTCAGGCTACAGGGCTGAACTCTGCAGTACATTACGCTCTGTGGGCCATGTGCACCCAGGCACTGCCCCATTGATCTCAGTTTGGCTCTACTCTAAAGCTCCACTGAAGCACGTGGCTTGATTTCTGAGCAGTGTGTTGTAAAACGTGAGCTCAGAAAATATCTTCATTCAGTGAAAAGGTGTTAACAACTTTTTTTTTTTTTTAACAGCAAAAGAAGCAGTTCAGGGTAAGCGAAGCAAGGATGGATCCCTATCAATGCTTTCCTAGAAAATCTTGGTCAGGGTGTTCTATTGTTCCTATTTCTACCCAGCAGCAGTACTGAAACTGCCCATTTATGTAGTGTAGGTAGATCCTTGTGTATTCAAACAAATCAAAGGCCTGAGTAAACTGGCTGCTAACAACCTTCCTGGCGCTGCAGGGGCCGGTTCCTCTTCTCATCCTTCCCACTCATCCAACACCACGATTAGATTACAGTGCTCAGCACAAGTGTGGGAAACATAGACTAAAGCCTCTGCTGTCTGATGTGACACAGCTCGAGTCATTCAGGCACACTGAGGGTACCATGTTTTTGCTGAAAGGGATTTAGGAGTGATTCGCAGTCTCTTCCGCTGAAGATGTTTTACACTGAATAGAAAAGGAAGGTACTGTTTGGAGCCTTTATTTCCTCCACAGGAAGGCAACTCAAGTGTCCACCTTCCAGGGTCAACACGCTGGCTGTAGGACTGCCGGAGAAAAGATGCACCACCACCTCTCCTTCCTCTGATGCTACTTAGTGTCAGAACTCATTCTAAAAAGCAGGCAATTAAAATATCTGCTGGATTAGACTGAGCAGATGAGATAGAAATGAGAATGCTTACTTTGCAGACTCTGACAAGGTTAAGTATTTTTCTTTTCAGTGCTGTCAATATTTTAGTAGGTCTGACATGCTGGAAGCAAATATTTTTATAAAGCTATAGAGTATTTATTGATTAAAAGAATTGGTAACTGAGTGAGGATCCTGAAGACTTGCATTTCAGGTTTGTGTACTTTAAAGTAAAGTAGGTGCCCAAGAACTTCCACAGACTCAGTTCTAAACTGTGAGGTTTTACAGTGCAGGTAATCTTTAAAATACTAATTAGAAACTGCTGTAATGGCATTTGTGCAAGTCTGCAAACAATACACAGCAGTATCTCTAAAAGACAACTCAGAAACATATACTGTTAATTTATATATAATTGCTGATTTTTTACACATGGTCACAGAAAAATACTTTAGTCTAATGAAATACTGTATGTTTAGAAGGAAAGCTATCTACTGATCTCCTTGGTACAAAGGTAGTGAGCTTTGAAAACAAAATTTCTGGGCCTGAATAGTGGCACTTCTGTTCTTTCCTTTTCAGCATCTTGGTAGACACAGAAGCTTTCGTTATGAAGCACTGGAAGAAACAGTGGATCTGAAAGAACTGGAGAACTGTGACATGATTTGCACCAGGCCTAACTTCATCTCCTCTAGGAGTATGCTTATTTTATCTATTTGCTAATTTGCTGAATCTATTCTATGAGCAATCTTGTCAAAGTAAGATCTTCCATGTTTCTCATAGTAAGAACAGGAAAGAACTAGCTCAAACAGCATGAATCGATTAATTTGATTTCCACATCTGCATATTGCCAGAAAATTTACAAGTTTTTGTTAATTGGCTTGTTATGGAATGTAGACTAGTTCACAGAGAGATGTGGCATGACCAAATAAAATAGTTATAAAATATAGGAGGCAGCTTTAACTGAATTTAGGATGAACATATACACACTAAATAGCATTTACATACCTTGGACCAAATTCTTTTTCTCTCACCAAAGCAAACGCACTCATATCATGTAGACTGACTTTTTCGGCTTTCCTCTCTAACGCAAATTTCAGGCACGGTGTCCATACAAAACATCATACTGATAGAACTGGTGATGCGATATATACCAGTTTAAGTAAACTGGTCCATGTATGCACTGACCCCATTCCAACAGTGATCAGAACAAGGCTGGGATTCAGCCTTTCCACTCCCAGCTAACTGTTTTTAACATTAGACCACAGAAGCCCATTCTTCATTCCAGGCCAATATAAATGTAGAAAAACAAGACGCCAAAGAATCTTCTATCAAAAATAGGGCCTGCCATAAAATACATATCCACAAAGACTTACTGTCAATGAAATTGGTAACGTGTAGGCAGACTCTTCAAATCTATTTAGTTCTGTGAAGTACTAAGCACTTTTAGTGTGCCTTTAGCTCTTTCAGAAGAAAAGGCTTTCCAACACTGAAGGAATTTCTTTAATTTCAGATATTTTATTTTCTTACTCTCTTCTGCTAGCCATTATTTTTGATAACCTATGGCTGTCACCTACTCTGTATGCTTCATTCTTCTCGTACAACCTAGAATCATTGAAGCGTTGAATACGAGCCAAAGTCCTGAGTGCTTTGGGATATTGCTATGCAATTTCATTTTTAGTTAATTTGTATTATATTAAAGCACCTTACTTAAAATAAGATCTCATTAAAAGTGTACTAAAAATGTAATACTCCTACAGATTCAGTTCTAGCTCCGTGAGTAATACAATACCAATAAATGTAAAGTCATTACTTTCAGAAGCATAAAATTAGTCAGATTTTTCATATGGAATGGTATGGAAGCACTTGCTGGTCTTTTATCAGAACAAGCACATCATTACAGAGAATATGCAGCATGTTACATATATACATTTTATGTCCATATCATACATCTCATTTCACCTTTAAAAACATCTCTAATATATTAACAGAACACTTGCTGCTCCTGTTTCCTCTTTTTCTCTCAGTTCTCCTTTTATGAAACGGATGCAACAATTATGCCCTTTCAGATCAAAGTAAGGATGCCTTATTGTCAGCACTTCTTATACTTTGTTGTTCTTTATGGTTGAACACAAGTCTAGAGATCTTTAAAAAATTGGTTCTGAATGATCATTGCAGACACTGATTGTGCAGACACTGGCAGCTCAACCTAGTATTAGGTATTTATGTGGTAGTACTGTCCCCTCTCAGAGTGATTTAGGTAACTAAATGTCTTTATCTATCTAGACATTATCCTTTAAAATACTCTATTTAAATATAAAAAAACCCCATAAAATACTTAATTGTAAAATGGATTACTGCATGTAGAAACTGTTGCAGGAATAGTAGATCACGTTTCTCATGGTGACTTGACCAAAGGCTACAGTGTCACCTTTTCTCTCAGGCCTAATGAATCCAGAATTTCTTGCATGACGAATAATTTCAACAGGAAATGGTGAAACACACAGTCCTCCGACAGGGAAAGCAAAAACGAAAGCACTAATGTAGATGAACATGATAATCTGAAACCCTGTATGCAGAGAGGACCGCTGATCAGAGTCTCTCATCCTTGAGCGAATACTTTAGTCCCTCTATCTTCTGTATAAACAATATATATATATTTTATTTAAAGAAAGCTATGAGTGTATTTTCATAAAGCCAACTTCGTCACTGTGTTTCAGGAGTATTCTATGCATGCCTACTGGATCTGGGAAGAGGACAATGCCAGGGGACCAATTAAACAGATGGGGCGTGACTCCATTGCCTAAGCACAGCTGTCTACTGCCATTATATGTACTATGGCGTTCCCTGCCTGGCCTTCAGCTTATTTTAGATGCCCTAGAGTATCTAAGACTTCTACACTGGGCTAGAAAATCTGAAATGGGGTCTGTAAGCAACCCAAGCCTTTCCAGATTGCCAGCTGAAGACCGGGCAAAACAGAATCACAGCAGAATGCAGAAGTCAGTCACCTCTGGAGGTCACCAAGAACTACCTCCTACTCACAGCAGGGTCAGCTTGGTTGGGAGTTAGATGAAGGTGCTGAGGGTCTTGTCCAGGTGGAATTTTAATATTCCTGAGGAAGGGGAGTCAACAGCCTCCCTGGGCAACCTGTTCCCATGGTTAACCATCTAACAGTGATGCTTGTCCCCTCCTTTTATCCGGTTACATTCTGTCTCACTGCAGCCTATGACTGTTGCCTCTTGCCCTTTTGCTGTGTACCTCCGAGGAGAGTTTGGCTTCATCTCGTCTCTACCCTTCCTCGCAGCAGGCAGCAATTAGAAGCCCCCCTTTAAGCCTTCTTTTCTGCAGGTTAAACAAACACAATTTCTTCAGCCTCTTCATGTGCTCTCACTCCCTGACCATCTTAATGGATCCCTGTGGGAGTCTCCTCAGTTTGCTCCCTGTTCTGTTCTACTGGAGGGGGCAAAGCTTAACACAGTATTCCAGGTCAGACCTGCCTGGACAAGGTCCTGTGCAGCCTGCTGTAGGCGACCCTGCTTTGGCAGGGGGATTGGACTAGATGACCCACAGAGGTCCCTTCCAACCTCAAACATTCTGTGATTCTGTGAATAATACAGCCCAGTATGCCATTAGCCCTCATTGCCACAAGGGTACACTACAGACACATGTTCCAGTAGTCCACCAGGATGGGAGGTGTGTCTTCTTCTGCAGACCTGCTGCAAAAAGATAGGGATCTAGCTCCTTTTTTGGCCACTAACTGCCACTGGAACTCTTGTTAGCTTTGAGAAGAAAGTACTGTTACATTTGAAATGACTAGGATTTTAGATGTACTTAATTATCCAAATTCTGTAACAGATTATAGTCACAATAAATTTCAGCTATTTTAAGCTAACCTTTACAAATTCATCTAGCGCTAATCAATGCAAATAATTCGACCTTCTTGTTACTTTAAAGGAAGGAAGTACAGGAACTGCCTTCACCTTTAGCAATAAGTATTATCTTCAAATTATCATCCAATGACTTATGTTAATGTTTACTATACCATATGAACCAAAATATGTTGTTCGGGATTGCAAATTTACTGAAAACTGTGGAAGTTGAGAAGGTTATAAAGTACCTCATAATTCCCGTTTTTTCACTTATTTTGAATTCCTTACTCCCATTGAAATAAGCAGAGATTACTCAGGTGAGTAATTGCTCTCTGATGAGAGACAGGTATCCACTATCTGTTTTTTTTTTCTAAATAATAAATAACTTCCCAAACATTATTTTTTTTTTTTTTTTTTCAGAGCTAAGCTCTATAGTTTTACATGCATATTGCTTTTCTCTTCTTCTAGACACAGTTAGAGTGACAGCATAGGATTCAAATCCCCCTGGCCAGGTTAAATTTCCCCTTAACTGTGATGCTGGCGTGTTTAAGCAAGATGGCAATGCACATAACTACCTGATTAACTTCTAGAGGATGTTTAAAGTCTGACTTCAGTCAGCATTGCTGACCCTGAACATTATCACATATTTCTTCACAAAGATGATCATATTTGGGGACAGGGTGTGTAAATCTTGCTATGGTAAGCACCTTACTATACACGGTACAGACATCAACAGTATTTTTTTTGCAGAAGAGGATACTTTTCATTTGAGTCTAAATCTTAAACTGTAGTTGTAATGACTAAATTACTCTTTTCATAAATAAGTTTTCATAGCAATATACTTAGCTAGTTTTAATTTAAATGTATGTTTATTACTACTTACTTTTTTCTGCTATTTGTTTTAATTCTTTTCAAAATTGTATCCATTTAAATACAAAATGGTCTCACAAAAGACTAACAGCATATGCATTTAATATAGAACAGAAACACATCTGCCATGATTTAAAACAGGAAATTAGAAAAGAGGATCGGTGAAAAAGCCTGTAAGATGTTTTAGCAGCCACCTGTCATTCTCTAAATTTTGCTTGATCTGAGTCAACTAAATTTCACTTTTAAATAAAACTAGAGTGTATGTCTTGATATGATCAGATTGGTAGCTAAAATTTTATACTTCTGGAAGTAAAAATCCCTACTGCAATCCCCTTGGAGCAAATTTTGTAAGTTCTTGATCACAGGAAGACTTAATCACCTCAAAAACACTTCAATGAAGTTTCCAGTTTATCTTTCTATTAATTATTCCTATGTTGTATCTTCCCTTCTTATAGCCCAGCTGGACAGCAATTAAAGTTGTGCAAATAATCATCTTCCTGCAGTACAAAGATCTTCAAGAAATATGTTCTGGCTTTTATCTTAAAGATAAGAAAGAACTTATTTGGACAAAAATGGAGTTTTTAATGAAAGCCTTCTGGGAAAAAATAAAGAAGGAAAAGCTAAATGATTTTACAATGTCATTAATTAAGTCAAGTTTACGAAACTGGCTTCAGGGTTTTTCCTGTAAAAACACCATCAAACTCTTCTTACATACATCATGCTTCATTAACACTGTTTTCTCCCTATTATGTCTCTGATGAAAAAATAACATCACTTGAAAATTAAATATCAAAATGCTGATAAGAAAAGCAGAAATTATTTGACATTGGAAAGCAGTAGTTTATAGATAGCAATTAATGATAATGAAGCAATATATATTAGGTAGTGACACTTGCCTGTTTCCCTAGAATGTTGCTCCTGTTTGAAAAAAGAAGGGTGGGATAGCACAAATGCTCTCACTGTAACAATTGTTCAGATTAATGTGATGGACGTGAAAATAGTTTCTAGGCAGAATTTTGACAGTAATTCCGTTTTCAGACTGCATAAACCAGTTTGACTTTTACCATATTCCTATGCTTTCTAAGTGATGCTGATTTCATGTTTCAAAGTGCAGAACAGCTTCATAATACAGCTAAGTAAGTAAACTCCCTCTAGCTTTAAATGCTTTAAACTGAACCCCTGACCTGAAGCTCATGACGTTACTGTTCTTTGGTGTAAATGATTGAACTAGGAGGAGGACCAGCAGTCCACTGTACTGGAAATCTGTTCTCACAGACCTTGCATGACTTTGGAAGTCCCTTTCCTCTGTGCTTTTCTTTCTCCTGAAAAAGACATGTTACAGTCAGAACTTAGGGTCTTCTCTAGGTCAAAACTTCCTTACATGATCCTTGAAAAATTGATCTTTTCAAAAACTGGCCCTACTTTTCAGTAAAGATAGTTGGAAACATGTTGCTTTTCATCCACTTTCTTAATATTCGGCACTGGAACGCCGCAGCAAAATCTGACTGTATTATATTCATCTGCTGGTAGACTGTATATGTAAGCATATGTTTGCTTAGGTGAAGCATCATTTAGTGTTTGATATCAATGCTTAAGTATTTGATAATTGACTATATAGTCTTATATGTTTGTTTTATATATATTATGTATTTGTTATCATTCATTATAGAAAAACTGATAATATTTTTATGCTAAGTTGCTTTATTATGGCTCAGGGTGTAAATCAAAGGTGCTAAATTTCTTTTTTATTCTAGGACTGAATAAGACTTTGAAGCAGTAAGAACAGGAATCTTGGAGATGATGGTTAGCAGCTTTTATCAACTGCTTTCTTGGATTATCAAAGTTCTAGATATTTCCATTCTGAAGGTTGATGAGCAAGCTGTGATAATGGCATCTGAATCTTACTCATGATTTTAAAGACAGAAGCTATTCTAACAAAAATAGTTACCATCTGTTCTGTAGACATCCCTGCCTTGCCTACAAGCATCTCTCTCCACGGTTTTCTTAATTCCCTCTGACTCTCCAACCTGCACCTTCCCAAGTCTTTGCCTTACTTAGATTCCTTCCTTGCTGTCTGTTAGCCAACATCCTTTTTTAAGTCCCACTTCTCCCAGAAATACTCCCCAATGAATCACAGCCCCATAATTCCTTAACTAAATGTCCCATTTCCTTTATTGTTTTAAATTGTTATTTTTAAAATTATTTACTTGGTTTTAATGAGTTTCTTTGCTCATATATGAGTTTTAAATGATTTTGAAGAATATCTCAAACAAAATGGATATCTTTGTCATCCAGTGGGCTACTGAAGTCAAAAATAGTAAAGCACAGAACTGGTTTGGGTGTTTTATGATCCCTATTATTTTGAAAGTATTCTTTTCCCGGCAAGCAGTTAAACATATCTGCATTCAGCGACGCTTCTGAAAGCAGTGTAATTGTGGAACACAGTCCAAAACACAACAAGACATTGAGCTGCTGGAGCGTGCCCAGAGAAGGGCAACGATGCTGGTGAGGGGTCTGAAGAACAAGTCTTAGGAGAAGCGACTGAGGGAGCTGGGGCTATTTAGTCTGGAGAAGTGAAGGAAGGGGTTAAAAGGGATATTAATAGAAGTGGCATTACCTAATAGTTGCTGTGCATTTAAAGAGAACAGATAGTGCCTATCTATTGTCTAACTGAAGCAGAGAGTCTTGTATCTCCATACAAAGGGGTTAGTTCCTGATAGGGGCTGGAAGTCGCCTAGAACCGGTTAAGACCGACCCTGCTGAATGGATGGGATCCAGAAGAGAACTGAGTTTGCGCAGAAACAAAGGTCAATCAGCGAACAACGTGATGAAGAGGATAAGCCTTCATCTTGGGACCCCCAACGACCACCACCAGGAGGCACTGCGCAAGTGCAGCCGGGAGGAGTCTATGGAAATTACATCTTGGAACTAATTTTAATATGGAAATTATTTCTTGGAACTGATTTTGATACGCAATGAGGATAGATGCATATTTATAGGTGTATTGGGAAATCTAATGTATATGTAGTATTTGATTGTATAAATTGAAGAGACACGTTGCTGCTCAGGACGCACAGCTTTGGTGGGACTACACCCCGTGCCGCCCAGCGCTGAATAAACATACCTACTTTACAATCTTACAGATTGTGGAGTCTGCTTTCCACATGTCAGAAGAGGAGGCTGAGGGGGGACCTTATTGCTCTCTACAACTACCTGAAAGGAGGTTGTAGTGAGGCAGGTGTTGGTCTCTTCTCCCAGGTAACTAGCGATAGGACGAGAGGAAATAGTCTCCAGTTG
>Ga0065711_1001555_pt1 | contig 42224 bp, 23 predicted proteins | sample Hoacrofraction12_FD_59098 | JGI IMG/M metagenome (GOLD analysis project Ga0065711, IMG submission 59098) | Hoatzin crop microbial communities from Cojedes, Venezuela - Epithelial fraction 12 v2 (version 2) | ecosystem: Host-associated > Birds > Digestive system > Esophagus > Crop | place...
GGAGGTTGTGGAGTCTCCTTCTCTGGAGATATTCAAGACCCGCCTGGACAAGGTCCTGTGCAGCCTACTGTAGGTGACCCTGCTTCGGCAGGGGGGTTGGTCTAGATGACCCACAGAGGTCCCTTCCAACCCCTACTATTCTGTGATTCTGTGATTTTCAGGGAAGCAAATTATGTTAACTCCCAAGGGAGCACAATGAAACAGAGATACAGTGAAGGAAGGATCTGACCAAATGAGAGGGAGCAGTCAGTCCAAGAGAAAGTTTCTGAGAGCCCAGGCTGGCTCTTCCTGGATACCTCAGAGAAACCTAGACCGATGTTGCATTTCTTAGCAGTTTTACTCCAACAACTCCTATCATGACTCAGAAAGGCTGGTGGTTCAGAAAATCATTAGCACTCAACTAAATTAGCTCCTACTTTGCAGGTGTGCCTATGAAAAATACAGAGCATACTGAAACATAAATTCTTTTTTAAACATGTGTTCTTAGCTCTCATAAAAGCTGGGAAGTTTACCAAGTAACAAGTGTACAGGGCCTGAAAGCTTCCCGGCTTCTGTGGGTTTGGCCCCAGGGTCCAGGGCCATGTGAGCACAGCTGGTGATGTGGGGAGAGGGTACGAGGTACTGAGAGGTGGCCATGGTCAGGTCCAGCCCCTGGCCCAGGGGAGTCACTTTCAGCCAAGGCTCTTGCCTGGATCCGCCTGAGCTACAGCTCCTGCCACCTCGCAAGCCATGTGCCTGGCCTTGGGACCTGCCAAGCCAGGGCCGTAAGCGGGTCTACCTCCTGGCTCGGCCTCGGCCTGTCCCCATCCCCAGGGAAGTGCCCGGTGCCCAGGGCTGGGGCTGCCCCGGTGCCCCTGGCTGCCCTGCTCCTGGCCGGGAGGGAACAGGCCCTGGCTGCTGGGCTCTGCCTGGCTGGATCTCCTGGGGAGCCCTAACGCCCCCTGCACCCCAACCCCAGGGAGCCGCCGGACCTCGCGGTGCCCTTACAACAGGACTGATGTTTCACAAGCCTGTTGATGTGGGTAGTTGTTTTCACTGCCGTATCTCTCCCTGTGCTATGGTGTGAGGCCCTGAACAGCTTTGCAAATGGCTGTTGGGAAACTTCAGGAAACTTAAAAAATGAAAAAATCCAAATGCACTTCAGGAAACCTCATGGCAGAAGATTTTGTGAGAGAAGGCCACACACTCTGCCGTTCTTCACCACATGTGCAGTTTAGAAGACCTCTCCTGGTTTGATTTGGTGAATAGTTCTTTATTTTTCACTTTCTGTGACCCAGAAAGGCACTTTAGAGAATTAAAATACAAAAAGTCCCCTGGGGGGAATCATCTTTAATAACATCTGATCCAGAGTCCAGTGGGATTTTTTTTTTCTCTATACAAATGTTGCTGAAGTTTAAACTTCTTCAACCACAAGAGAAGAGTTAGAGGGACGCTTCACAGAATCGTGACCTACATATGCACATGTAACCGTTTCTGGTACCTGAAAGGTGAAAAGTTTTATAGGAACTCAGATATTTTTACTACGATTCCAAAAAATGTAGCCTTTTCACTGTTGTTCAGTCTGGTTAATGTGATATTTTACCTTTCATAATGAATAAATGTAAGAAATGACCTTTAGATTTAACTTGATTAACTTGATTATTCATCATTAAAATGTTGTCTGTCACCCTCCATATGGAAAATATGTAAATTTACGCAGAGAGTGTGGATGTGCTGTTCATGTTGAAACAGACAACATTTAAGTTATTACTGTGTTATTTCTGAGTTTATCTCTCCATTGGTTATATAACAAATTTTCTTTAGGATGGATATTACAATAACATTTTTCAAATTGGTAATTGAGGGTTTCACAGTGAAATTTACCATCGCTGAAATTTCTTGAGAGGTTATTGAGCTCACTGAAAGCTAAATGCGTGCATAAATACAAGCTAAAATATAGCTTTCTGTTTTACATTTGGTCAGTACTCATTATATCTCATCCATGTCATAATTTGTTCCTACAACACTTGACCTATGGATAGTTATTGCATTAAATTTTTACACAGCAACTAATGAACTTGAGTAATGTACCTTTAATCAGGAAAATTCTCGTCAACAGTGTACTATTCGTGACAACAATTCTAAGGTTTTAAAGTTTGTTTTTAATAATTCTAGATATATTGCCCTGGATTTTATTGTTTGCACTGCTTTGTGATATTTTGAAATTAGGAGATGTCCTTAATGTGTTGACAGACTAGTAATAAATAATGGAGGAATATCATTGCACTTCGAAGTTCAGTGGAAAACCAGTTAAATTTAGTGAGGAAGAAGTATGTTGTTGTCCCTGTAAGAAATATAAGGGTGTCAGCAAAAGATGGCCAGCTGTTTTTCTGCTTCTGGAATGAAATCCAATAAAAGAGAAAATCTTCCTTCAAACCAGAAAATAACCATGTAAATAAAACTTGATAGTAGTTTCTATACGTAAGTACCTTTGGTAACGCTGTTCTTCCTGCACAACTTGGAAGGCCCAATAACTAGAGAATTCATATTCATTTTAATGGCCACTTTGCTGCCTTTCCACCTTTCCCCCCAGACTCCTTCCTCAGAGATGTGGCCCTACAGGTTTCTCCCTACAGGGCCTGGCTTATCTCCTCAGAGCACACATCTACCTTAACTGCCTGGAAGTTAGGGATACAGTGAGCTGTTCCCCACGTTTTAGGGTGGAATGAATTGCTGTGTCTCCGTGTTGATCATAGAGAAAATCTGAATGTCAAGACACCTAAGTCTGTGTGCTTTGCCTGCTGATAATATTAGAAGCTGTAAAGGAAGACATAGAAACGTGATTAAGACTCTTGGGTTTATATGTCCACTGTCTTGAAATTAGAGAGGAAATTGTTATGTTGTGGTAAGAATTGACTTCACTGGTCCTTTATGGCACTAAACTCTAAACAGTAGTGAGGTCATTAGACTGTGCTATTAAAATTCAGACATAACTTCAGATATCTTTGGAAAATGTGCCTAGTGTGGGTAATCAAAAGAGTAGCAGACCTCAGTTTAATATGTTTATTCACTAGTTGCTGATGTGTGGTGCTTTAGTGGTGTACATGAAGAAACATGATCATACGTCTTTTGCAAGGAACAGTAGACTTTCAGATTGGGTTAAAGTGATTGTTAGTGGTCTGAAATGTTTTGCTGTCAGTAGGTGGTTTATAAAGCCTATTGCAGGCAAGGTGTCACTGATTAAATCAGGGGAGTCCTACTAAGTGCAGCAGTTTAGTAAAAGATGTTCAGTGTAAGAGGACATACTGTACTGCAGAACTACATTACCTAAATACAAATGACTACATGATAGGGAAATTTATAAAATTTCTTTTAAAATAGTTCTAGCTAGTAGTATACTTGGATGACTTTTTAAAGCCAGCACACATGTAGTTGAGTGATTTCCCTTCCCACTGAAAGAACTGAATTCTCTAAAGTAGCTGTCACTAGTTACAAGATGTCTCAGAGGAGATAAGCATACGTATATAACTTGACGTAAGCCACTGTTTATTGGATGGATTTTGGCTGGATTTTTTTTTTTTAACTTCTTCATTTTGTTCCCTTCGTCAGGTTTAGTAAGCCTGAGCTATTTAACTTCTACCTCTGATGAGTCTGTGATGTCTCTTATGTACAGTCTGTGGTCCACTGAAACATGATATTTCAGAACATAGTTTGTGAAATGACTGTCTGTTCCTACAGGTTCTTCAGGTCTGCTGGCACCTATATTCAGATGACTCTGGCCTTAACTATTGTTCTAAATTAAAATATTAGTAACTGTAATAACAAAAGTATATTTTGTAAAGTAATAGCATTTTGTTTACTTAAGTGTTCATTGCTTGATTTGTCTGTCTTCCTCTCTTCTTTCCTGATGGCTTTTTCATTGACATGAATGATGGACTACAGATTTTTTAACGAGGTTCAAACAGATTTTCAAAAAAGACTTTCAAATAGAAATAAATCAGGAACTCCAGCTATTCACCAGGTGGCACTTTTCTTTGAGAGCTGGAGTAGAAAGACCAAATTCTTGCTCTGCTCTCCCCTGTAGCTGCATTGTTTCCAGACCACCTGTAAAACAAAGGAATTAGTCCTTGCAGGGATACTCTAATCATCAGCAGAGATCTTACGTCAGGAGACCTCAAACATACATTTCACAGTGCACAGTATTAGCTGGGACTACAGTGCATTTAGTCCTTCCACTTTGACGACTGTTTTCAGCCTCTTCTTGTCCACACCAGCAATGTTTCTGTCTCACTTTGTGTAAATCTATGAATGCTTTTGAGAAGACCAGATTGCTACACTTTTGGCAAAACTCCAGAATAATAAAAGGAAAGGCTACACTTATTCAAACCAGGCTCATCTAAGCAGTAATGACCATAAGAGAGGATGCCTATATATACCTGGACAAGCACACATGCTATTTCCCTGAAATGCCTTCCAGCCTTCAGCTACGTTCAGGTCAGAGTGATCCATGAGCCTGATCTGATTCATCTGTTTGCTAACTTTTCAGCTGATCTTTCTTTCAAGTTCTTGTTCAGTATCTCCTTGAATCTATGTACATTTCTTGCGCTTAGCTTAGATTTTGTCACACTGTTCCACTTGTCTGATACCCATTCAGAGAACAACCATTTACTTCTGTTTGTTTTGAATTTGGTTCCTGCTAACTTCAATTGACGGCCCATAATTCTTCTGCTGGAAGAGACAATGAATTGCTGATCCCCATCTACCTTCTCTACAGCACTCCTGATTTTGTAGACCTCTATTACATCTGTGTAAGCTACCTCTTGCCCAGGTTGAAGGGTCTCAGCCTAACCCATTTTTCATATGGAATTGCCTGCTCATATGGGAGTTGAGCACACTTTTGATAATTCTTGCTTTCTCTGAATCTTTTCCAGTTCTAACATAACATCCCTCTGTTCCTTAATTCCTCATCCATTGTTTCAGAGTTCTGTTGCCAATATTTTAATACTGTGCTCTGTCAATGTTTTCGTTACATGGGTTTGCATCCTTCAACCTTGGTTGATTTGATGAGCCCTGATTTATGTGAGGAAGCAGGTGACAGCAATGAAAATGTGACTGTTTAGGAGGCAGCAAGTACATTGACACTGAAATATTTCCATGGGACATTTAGTCTCAGAGTTGAAAGGGATGATAAAAAATAACAAACCATATTTTCTCATAAGTATTAATGTAGTTGAGGGGAGGTGAATGCAGGTACTTGAATACAAGTTTAAATACTTAAGACAGTATATATGATGTAGAGGGTGGTGTGGCAAGAGGAAGATCACAGCTGAAGGAGAAGATGGCTTTTCATTTTTTAGAAGTGGTTACTGTGCTAGAAGATCTTGGCCCCTTCAGACACCAAAATACAGTGAGGGTGGGCATTCAGTCTAATAGATGAAGAGCTAGGAAAAGAAAAGCATCTCCTCAAGCTGACAATACTGACTATTTGGCTTCCCTCTCTACATCCCACACTTTGCATTGACAGCCAGCATAATTAAATTGTGTGCATTTCTTTAGTCCTTGCAAACTTCTGCCACTTCTGCACGAAATCTTACTACGAAAAGTGATTTTCCATCTCTTTACTTACTAATTTTCACGTTCTTAATGAAAACGTGGGGTATGACTGTATATTTCCCTGAGAGGAGGAGGTCAGAATGCACACAAAATCCAAAGTGTGAACCATACCATGGATATATGCAACAGCATAGAGATGTTTTGTATTTGCTCTTAGAATTACAGAATCACAGATCTTATGGGAGACAGTGTCAAAGGCCTCACTGAGGCCAAGGTAGACAGTATCCACTGTTCTTCCCTTGTCTATCAAGCCAATCATTTTATCACAGAAGTTTATCAAGTTGGTCAAGCCTGACTTCTCATTGGTGAAACTATACTGACTACTCCTGATGATTTTGTTTCCCTTCATATGCCTGAAATATATATATATATATATATACATGTATATTTATATATAGTCTTGGTTTCTTTCTAAATTGTAATATTTGGTTTACTTTTTTGGCTGCTACCAAGCACTGAGATAATGTTTTCAAAGAGTCACTTAGAACACCATCTTTTGGTGAAGGACTGTTGAGAAATCATTGAAAACTCAAGCAGCCTAAACCAAGCGAGTATACACAGCTGGGTGTTTTTGTAAGGGAGGACTTCCCCTTATAGAAAACATGTCACCTCTTTCCCGGGAGACTATATTCATCTAAGTGGTGTTCACTATTTCCATCTCAGCATTTACGAATAGCTCCTCTCAATGTCCTTGTTCCCAGTGAGCTGACCCAGGCTGTCCATCACCCTCCTGGCGCCCCCACTCCCCCAACCTGTCCTGCTCCCTGGCTGGGAGCGGTGGGGCAGACCTGGCTGGTGAGGCTCCTGCCCTGATGGGTCCCCCATGGCTCCAGATGCCTGGCTCCAGGGAGCCGCTGGCCCTTGCTGAGCCAGGGCACAACCCTTCTTGGTGGTTCTATAAGACTCTCTAGAGGGCTTCTTGCTGCTGTGGTTTTGGGTGGAAGCTTTATTGTTAGTTGTCATTCTTTTCCCTATTTGTTCCTCAAACTCTTTATTGGCCTGCATAGTTGTACTTTCATACCTAAACTGTCAAAATTTATGAGGCTTTTCATTTTCTTTATTTGTGTACAACAACAATTTCAAAAATACTTCCTGGTTTCTAATACTGTATTTTACTTTGCTGAATAGCCATGCTGACTTTATTTTTCCCTTTTTCAAATCTTATTTAGTAGGTGATATGCACTGTTGCTGTGTTTGCTGTATTCAGAAATTTCCATGCTGCTGGGAAGGGTTTAATTCTCTTAGCTATCTCTTCTGGTTACATTTTTACATAGCTTTCTTCTCTCAAGTAGAGCACAATATTAGCACATCTTTTGGTCTTTGTTGATCCTGTTGTGAAGTTGAAAATAAATATATCAGATCAGTGTTACATAGTGGTATTTCTGCTACAAGTTTTCGTAAGCTTTGCCCTGTAAGATTTTGAACCACATTCTGCACATTACTCACTAACAAGCTTATTACAGCCTTCAGTTCTTTTTGTAATTCTTTCAGGAAATAGCATGCTAGTTTGAATCCCTTTAGGCTGAAAAGAAAACTGGACTTAACACTCCAGAGTGTGGGTGAACTTTCTAACAATCAAGCTGCTGTATAAAGACATGTAGCAATTCCCTCTCTGGATGTCTATAAAATTAAAAGAATGATCTTTGTTGCATCCTTTTGAAAAAAATAATGTGGGACGTCCCTTCCAGCAAAGTATTGTAGATTGAGTGTACCAGTGAAAGACATACTTTTGTGAAGCCCTGAGCTAGCACCGAAAGTGTGAAAGGTAGCAGGGTTTTGTACACATCTGTGTGCTCATTGTTTCCTCCTGGTTTGCTCTAAGTGGCTTCTTGCTCATTGCACTAGCTACTTCAAATAGCCTGACAGATAGCTTTTAAATAGCCAGTAACCACTTCAAATAGCCATTCCTACCTTTCTCTGTACACTGAACAGAGATTTTAACAGGGGCACTGAGCCCTGGGTTCCGGATTCTGTGAAGAGGCACAGACACCTAAAAAGCAGGCATTTTTGCATATGAGTTTTAAACAGCTAAGTCTTACAGGGATTAGCTTTTAACATTAAACTCCAGTTTAGCCTAGCAGTGGTTCCAGGATATTATTGCTCCCCAGGCAAACATAACTCAGCTCCGTTAAGAACATTTTAGACAAGTTTTCATACTCAGAAGTTTTCATTTATGGAATGTGACTCCTATAACATTTGAAATGGAATGGTGACAGTAAGCATTTTCTACCCTTACCTACCTGAATGTAGTGATATATTTAGCATTGCTAATGACAATAGTTACATAGAAAATAGGTTTCTAGGATCTCAGAAATTCATACTAGACTGCATAAACTGGGTTTCATTTCTTGTTAAAGATTCAGTCATAATATTTCAGAAAAATCTGTATTGTCAATGACACAAAAGTGCTGCTGTAGTGGTATGGTCATACTACGAAATAGCTTTATCAAAAAGGATACTTACTACTGCTTGCAATCTGGTGATTTTGATTTGAGTTAGTGACCTCATGAGACACTGTCCAAAGTCAAGGCTGGTAAGTTTAAGTTTGAAATATCTGTGGTCTTCTGTAAAAATCCAAATCTAATTTTGCAGTTACAGCTGTTACTGTAACTGTACAACCAGCTACAAACTTTCCTTAGTACTGGACAACTGCATTTTTGAATCAAAATGCGAAGTATGGGATTTACCAGAGCAAAAACCTAAAAGCAATAAGACTCTTATTCTTACACCAAGTATTCATAACTGTGTAATACAGAATGAAATTATGAAAGGAATTCCTGACGTTAATGAGTCTCACAGAAAGGGGATGTGATTTAAAAGCTTCTGAAACATGTTCTCATTAAGAGATCACTGAAGTTATTTACTGTAATTTAGTGTACACCAATTTTGGATAAGGCCATGGCTGAGGGTAAAATCTGATATAAAATGTTTAATGGCTTTTGGATTTCAGGGAGTGCAGCAAAGTAATATCTACTTACTCCTATACTGTGTTTTTCTTCAGTGACTTCTTTCAATCTGATCACCACCATAAAAATTCACACCTGTCACTATCTATTTGTGCCTTTGTTTATTGATATCTTTCTCTTTTCCAGTCATATTACTTCTGTATTTTCACCTAAGTAAAAGTTTTTTGGAAGCAGTTATTGGACACAGTGCTCTGGACTGTGAAATAATATTTTATATTTCTTCATTTGGTTTATGCTGAAGTATTTTTTTGCTTTGAATTCTAGAGTCTTTTTTGCAACATTCTAAAATCTGTAAAAATGCAATGTTTCATTTAATTCAAAATGTATTATTGTCTTTGGTTTCAAAGATCAGCATAGAAACTTTTGTAATAAACTGAATACACTTCTTTGCAACTGAAGTAATCCACACTGTCTAAATAACATCTCTGCTATTAAATGCTGGTCTCAAACACTTTATAAAGAGTGAAGGACAGACTCCTTTGCTTTCTTTATGTTTAATAATATGAACTATTCTCAACCTGTAAATAAAGTAGGTCTTGAAATGTAGAGAAACAGAATATAACATTTAGTAAATATTACCCCTTTAGGAACAGTGAAAATGAAATGCAGAGAATTTGAAGGAACTACTCCAAACTGTGAAGTCAGCATCACAATTATGGCTGGAAAGCATACTGCTCTGCCTTTTCAGTGTTCAGTCTGTTGGCTTTTTCTGTCAGCAGTGGTAAATTCCTGCTCTTGCCTTCTGGTTATGAAGCACTTCATAAAACATCCGAACACTCTGAAATGACTACCCAGGGAAGAAGTTGCTCTGCTAATAGATGTCAGTCTTAGTTCAGCAAGGCTAGCCTTTGAATAAGCTCAGTCTATATCTGAATCATAATTTCTTGGTTCTATTAGTACTATGCTACCAAAAGGCACACTGTTTCAATAGTTGTCTCACAGTATTGTACTGTTACTTTAAATCCCTGCCCTGTGACTCACTGTTAAAGTCCATTCTGCTTGCAGTGGGGAGAAGTGCTTTAAGTGAGATTCTCAGCACAGCACTTGGCCTCTGGTGCAGGGATATCTGAGGAACCTGGGACCCCACATTAACAAGTCACTTAGCAGAACAGCTCCACAGACACTACCAGACCACTGAGGCTATAGCATTTCTAAAAAATTCACTGTTCTTTGTGCCCTTAGTTTGTTAATAACCAGAATATTCTGCTTCTTTCTGATTTCTCTCAAAAGAACTGTCCTTTTGATAGCTTGCTTTATTGCAACTTGAACCAGCGAAGTCCCCTTTCAACCGCCACAGTTACTTGATAGCACCTATAGTATAGTTCTTTATAGAGAAGGGAACTTGTCAACGTTAGAAAAGCCCTAGAAGTCATGAATGTAACACTTGCGCTCACAAATCAGGAATACTGTGTGAGATACTCGCATTGAAGCTGATGCTCCATGTCATTCACAGAGAGACATATTTGCTGTAGTCTGATCTTCTTTATTGGCTAATTCTGGGCAGTTTCTTACTCAGACATTTACGTAAGTATTCTCAAGGGTCTCCACAGACATCTAGTTTTCTATAGACAGAAAGACTTCCATGGATTTAGGGCATCCAAATATATCTCTGAATATCAATTCAATGTCAATACTTCTTGCTTCATTCTTCCCGAAGAGATCACTTCTCCACCAATATTGTAAATTCTCTTTCTGTGACTACAGTCTTTCAAAATAGTTCCCTGTGTTCAAGAACAATGGCTTATGAAAGGAAGATGGAAGACAGATCTTCTCAATAGCTGGCCCGAGGCTGAAGTTTAGTTGTGCAGGAGAAAGAAATGCCTATGAATATCCCCCTTTTTAGTGCTCTCTCGAACTGACTGAAATACGTCATACTACATACCCTTAGAAATCAACATAAAAATACAAAATAAATCAAGTATGCAAAGCAAAAGAGACTGGGCACACTTTTAAACATCAATTAAGAACTGCAAACTATTCTGATTCAGTAATACTCATTTTATGATTGTGCAAGGGTGAAATAGCTGTTGCAAATTTGCCAAATGTAGGAAATATTGACTGTAATGAAATTGCATGTTTATCAATCTAATCTCTCAGCTATATTCTCACTATCACTCTGGTATTTCCTTCACTGTGACAGTGTAAGGTTACCAAATTCTGTGATCAGTGTGTGATAAGCGTCTATATTCTTATATGCATAGATTAAAATTTCGCTGGAACATAGCTCGAATTTAATAATCCTGTGATGGAAAACTTGCATAGCACAGGCAGGAAAAGTGGCTGACAAGAAAGAGAGGTTATTTTACCTGCAGAAAGGAATGACACACGTAGCTGAGCTCCTACTATCAAGACAGCTTTGAGCACAGTGAAAGTCACAAGAAAGGTATAATCAGAGAAAAGAACTATAATTTTCTGGAACAAGATGGAGAGATTGAGAAAGCACTATTTAACACGACAAAGGAGCACTCAGTTTCAATGCCTGGCATACACATTTGTGTGCAGACATTACCTCCTTGGGAGAGGACTCCTCCTCCCAGGTTGCTCCTGTCCGGTGGGGAAGGGAAGGAACCATCCTGTGACAGAGCAGACTTGCAGCCCCCATGCCACCACATCACAGCTTTGGGCAACGCCCACACTCGGGGGAGCACACCCATTGCTTGTCTCCTCCCTGATTCCCACAGTCCCTTCCCTCTGATGCAAGAAGACCCTTCCATCAGGTCCGCCGAGGGTGTCATTGTCTCCTTCTTTGGCAGACCACTGATTCTTTCCTATGCTTCTAAGCTATAAGCAACTCTGTTGAGGCTCCTGGCCCCAGAACTCTCATGCCTGACTTGTCTTCCTGCTGGCTCCTTACCCTCTTTTTCCCTCTGGTACCTTCCTTGCTACCTGAACAAATGGGCTGCTGCATCCTTTGCTTCCCGCAGAGTGAAAATATGTATATATGGTGATTTTAAGGAAGTCGGTGTGATTATGTAGAAGTTTGTTCCAGATTCTCCTTCAGAGTCTACCATTAAATTTATTAAGTGCCAGCCTGTGGTGAAATGGTTAGTCAGGTTCGTTCTGATGCTTTTCCCTTAACAGGACTAACCAGGAGATTAAGATTGTCTTGTGTGTTTTAGTAGACCGTAAAGGAACAGAATTGCACACATGATGACACACCCTTTACAGTATACAGGAGCTTGGAATCAATAAAATTTCCAACACTGACCTGACTACTAGAATAGTGATAAAATTATGGCGGAGTTAATGTTTGTGAAAAATATTACTGAACCAGAGCTCTTTGCCTTTGTGTAGTGGCTCCTAATGTAAATAAGAATAGCAGAAGATGTGGATGGAAGATGAGACAAAAAGTGGTACATCACAGGTGTTCTGTGAATGCTTTTCCGATGTGCAAAACATTATTTTTTCATACTGAGTTAATTTTCAGCTAGCAAAATGCAGTGAATTTTCAGACAGCATGTCAGTTATAGGGCTCTGAAAATGCACATTTGAAAAAGCAGATCCACATTGAATTGTATAGAGTGGGCCTGTACAAGATCTTTCCCAATAGTTAAAGGGGAGGAATGCAGACTGAAGGGGATGGAAGCTTGAGTAAAGTCAATCATACTGCAACAGCTTATGAGCTTGTCCTGTTTTACCTTGTTCAATGAACACATTTCTCATCCTATTTAAAAAGTAGATCATACCTGTGCCTCTAAGTTAATGTTTTCTGTCTTGCAGTTTAGTTAAGCAAAAACCACCAAAGTGATCTGTTTGTGTAACTCTTAGAATGTGATGAATTTGTTGAAATATCTTTCCTGTTTGTCGGTCTGTAACCAAGGATTTCCATGTTCAAATTGTGGCCTCTCTTTTGCTTTAACAGTATTATATCCTTCTCCTCTCAAGGTTTGTTACTGTCATTCCTTCTTACTCCCAGTTGGAAGAATTGTTACACAGTATTCCAGTTTCTCAGTCTGCCAGCACAGTTAGTACTTCCGTCTTCTTTTTTTCATGTTTGGCAGGAAGAAAAAAGATTCTTAATTAACTGTATTCCAAGTTGCTTATGAACACACTTATTTGCATGTCCCCCTATAGCAAGACCAAAATATTTTCCTGTCAAATTACATGACAAGGAATATCTAATTAGGTCTAGACTCTAGAGATAAAATTCGGCACTTTTTCTTAGTAGTGTGATTGCATAACGCTGTCGTTTTTCACTCTACTCTGGTATAAGGAGTAGATTGTTCCCCTTAAAAGTATCTAGGTTTCAAAAAATCTGTTGGAACAACTTGGCTAGTGACAACCCACTTTTTTATTTATTTAATGTTCTCTGTGCTATAGCAAGTTTTACAAACATAGTCTTTGGAAGGCCCAGATGAATCAGACTGACAAAAGGCTTATTGAATTGATCTGTTATAAAAATGAAACAGCCAGTACAGTGTGCACCGTGCACCACAAATAGCTGTCTCCCAAAAATAACCATTAGATCTTCAGTTAGCAGACTGTTCTTATGCACCCATTCCTGTCCGTTCATATCTCACTCCTTTTCTGTGTTATTTGGACGACTGCTATCCAAAGGGGGAAGTAGGAGCAGAAGGGCCGTATGAAAAGCTTGAGTGAAAATCTTGAAAAGATATCCATTATACTCTGCTGTGATCTTCTAATACAGAACTAAAAACTACCCTAGCACTTCAGGATGAGAAGCAGAGGTTAGTTTCTGGTAGACCCAGCTCTCTGATCTCCAGCTGCCCCTTTCAGCTTCCAGCTTGCAACCACCTCCAGGTTCATTCCACCTCTGTTCTACCTAGCCCCTACTCACCACTTGTCTGCAGTATCTTTGAACCACCAGGTGTGCCAATAAACCACATTTTCATTCAATTAAATTTTCTCCTATGTCCAGAAAATAACCCATGCTCACCTCAAGCCTGGACACTTCCATTCTCTTACCCAGCGTTGAAAGATGCTGTATTCCTTCTGTGAAACTTTTCCTGCTGCATTACAATCACTCTGTGACCTGCCTGTGTCAGGTAGTCATGTATCTGGCTTTGCTAGAGGAGGCTGAAAACCTCTTCTCTCTCTCAGGTTACACTGCTTAACTCATTGACACTGTATTTATTGCAAGGTCAGAAACAGCAGCAACAACCTGGAAAAGACAGCAGCTTGCAGGGAACTGAATATTCAGCTTCTCGGTGATTAATGAAAAGGAGTTCCACAGAAGCCACCTCCTTCTTGCCACAGTCTTCATGTTTTGCAGAAATATGTGGAGACACTGAAATGTTCTGAGACTGGTCTGGTAAAATCACACCAAATCTCTTGCTGGCAGAGGGAATGCCTCGAGTTATGGTGTATCAGTCACACTCCCTTGCGTGACTGCAGTGCAGCTGAGCTAGCAGGGCTATGAATAACACTAAGCCTCACTTCATCCTTGCATTGTGCTCAGTCCTTCCATTTAATTGTTGGTGACAATATCAAATGATTATTTTATTCTTTTTTTTAATCTGTTGAACTTAACAGGTGTCAGTCTTTTCCTGCTGGTGGCTAACAGTTCGTTTATACCCTTTTTTCCCTGCATTATCCCACATGGCACAATGTCCTTGAGGGGTACGCAAATGCTAAATCTGGGGCATTATGGAAAGCAAATATTCTGTCATTAAAATAAAAAACATGGATGATTATTACAAATGTGGGCAAATGTAATTCAAATTCAAATGCAGCCTTTAGATTTCTGTTATTTTCTTACCTAGAAAATCATGGAATTAATTTTATTCTACAAGGTAGATGTTTTTTGAAATCTGGCCCAAATGAATCTTTAATACAGTAGGAATTCTGCTGAATTTAATCCTACAGGTTTTCTCCTTTGGTTAGAAGAACAGAGTCTCATGGTCAGAATTATTTTAGGACGGCTGTTATTCTTCCAGAACTGAACATTGTTTAATGTGTTATTGCATGGGTAAGATACTACTTTTTCCTTGGTACTCACATTTTTGTAGCTCACGGTCTGACATATTTCTGTTGCACAATACATGTTCCAGTGTTAGCTTAAGACCTGACTATGTTTACCGTAATTTCTTGACTTGCCTTAACATCTTGTTTCTAAATACAATATTTGCCTGTCTCAGTGCTTGTTCTGATGAATTGTGAGGCTTGATTCCTCATTCACCTTGATGAACATTTATTTGTGTGAGTAGCTTCACTGGGGCCAGTGTAAGGGCACACGATCTGCAAAATACAGAATGTTTTCAGGGTATAATATTCCAATTAAAAAATCTCTTATTCTTCAAAACATTTTCTATTTATGAAATTGATAATTAACTTTATGATGCTACAAATAAAGCTATGAGTAGCTGAGGATGAAGTCCATACCTGTAAAAAAGCACTGTAGACATCAGCCAAGTCAAATATATTCACAATTACTAAATATGAAGGAAAAGAGATACATCTGTAATGTTTGTCATGTACTTAGTTCAGAAATCTATGTTACATTTTTATCATTCTCTACTCCCCATCCCCTTGTAGTTTTTAATACTATTTAGGAGAGTGACTTTAAAATTTTATCTCTTAGAAATTGGAGTTTCACTGAAATAAAAGTATTTTGACAAGAAATGTCAGTTTAAAAAAATTTTCATTGAAGGATGATGAAATGCATTCTAAGATTTATTTTTTCAACAGTGTCAGAACATTTGTGGTCAGATTGATGTGTCTAAATTTACATATCTAAAGTATAAATGTTTACATAGACATAGCTCTTGCTGTGGTCAATGGGGACAAAGACAGACTTCCACTGTAATGTAGCCACCTAATGTAGAGCAGATTCCCTTTGTCCTAAACATGCCTGTTTCTCTCAGCTGATGACAAATGGTGCAGAGGGACTCAGTTGCTTGAACACAGGCAGCCAGTGCCAGTTTAGATGCCTGAAGTGTAGCTGATCTCTAGCTGCTGCTCCAAAGGGTATGAAATTCCTGCACCATATCTCCTAGCTCTGTGACAGCGTCTTGGTCAACACACAGTGTCTAAAATAGCATCATATAGCTGTGCTTAGGTAGTTGAATATCTCTCAATGTTTATTGTTTCTCTTAATTTCATTTTCAATTTGAGATTTGCTGCGTTTTCTCTTGATACTTTCAAGGTTCTAGCTTTCTATCCATCATCTTGGTATATGCCAGAAGAACTGCTTAATTGTTACTGGCCACTAAAAACCACTTTCTCTACTAGCTGCAAAAGCAGCTCTATGTTACTCTATGCTGCTTCTGAGGAAAAATAACATCCTCAATACCATGAAACAAGAATATGTTGGGACACTGGATATTCTAGCATGTAGTTTTTAAGGATCTGTAATAGGGATAGAATGTCTGTTGCTTGTCAAATCAGTTAAAGACAGCTTTACCACTAGTTTTAGATATAAAATGATACATTTATTTAAAGCTAGAAGCTGTAAATTTCTAACAGTAGAACACAGCTGAAACAACATACACTCTGTTAATGTTATACTTAATGTGATATCTTTCTCGGTTACTCCAGCATCTCATGTCTTTTCTACCTCTTTTTTATAGGTGAAACTGGAATCTCTTATTAACTTTCTGTGATGGTTATGTTTCTGTTACACAAGATGACTGTTATGATCCTCTTCCCTGTATTGCTCAAGAGAAGGTGTGTCACAGATCAAAAGCTATAACCTGCCTATAGTATGTCAAGTTAGAATGCCCTCATCTTGCATAATTCCCTCTTATGAAAGCTTCCACCTGCACTTTCTGTACTTAAGTAATGAGATATCACATAGTGACAAGAAGAATGAACCTTTTATTCTTTTCTTAAGATCTTTTCAGTAATATTTAGATTGTGTATTGTACCGGAATATTCCTGTCTAAGCCTCTCTTCATACCTTTTTCTCTGCTAAAGACATCTTTGGAGATACGTTGGTAAAAAGAGTTACATCTTCTTATGAAAAATGTAGGATGTATAAGACTTCTCGCTACAAGCATGAGGAGTCTTTCTGTATAAACATAATATAAAGATTGTATAAGATTCCACATAGAATATAATGGAGAGGAAAGTGCTGAAGATGAACAGTATTCTTCACTCGTACCCAAACCTGTGGTGCTTTCTCAACATTAAGTTTAACACTTTATATTATATTGCAGTACTTGGGCATTATTGAAATCACATTTACACAGGAAGACAATTCCTTTTTTGAAGTATCTCTGGGATGTGGGAGATACTTTGAGTTTGGTCTGGAATTAAACTGAAAATTTATTACTAATAGATATCATTATTAACTCTGTTATCAAACTGGAAGTATTCCAGACCGAAGGTTGCAGATGGGAATTCATGCATACATTAAAAAGAAAACCTGTCTTACATATTTGCTCTTTTAGAAGAAATTATGTGGAGTGCACATCCTCTCATCAGATTTTCAGGGTTCATTTACAAAGTTCCACAAGAAATGTTGGAAATTTTCTCTTGTGCAAACAGGAAATCGGTGGCTATCACTTTTACCTTTCTGTCACTTTTGGTGCACATCAGCAAACATCTCTCATTTGGTATTAATTTTCGGTAGCAAGAAATACGGGAACTGGATCTCAAACAGTATGTGAGTATTTCTCAATCACAACTCATCCATGAATGTACAGGGCTTTTTTTCATCCATGTTCCAAAAATAAGGAGGACTCACAGAAGTTATTCCGATATTTTTTTTCCTGAATTGATTCATCAGTTTTTAGTTCATGTGTTTTCTCTTTGATAGGGGCTCTGCTGTGATAGTTCTGGTTTTACTTTCCGTTACAGTATATCTTGTTATTTAGCAGAAAGTTTACTAAAACCTTGACTTCGAGATTAGTTCAAGTGTGGTATTTATGGAACATACTTAATCTTCTAAATTCTCTGATATTGATCTGCAGAAAGAGAAGCTTGTGCCTTTTGATGGAGCTTTATTTCTTTAGTCCAAATTGATGATGATCCTCATCCTATTATATTGTTGACCAATTTTCCCCTCTACTTTCAGGGACAGTACAACATATTGACAAATTTTACATTATTAAACTTCAAAATAAACCTTGCCATTGCAAAACACTGTTTCTTGCTAGTATGGCAGCATCTGTATCTTCCAGTTATAAAAAATAGCATGTAGATTAACTGTTTCTGTCCACAGACCAAGATTTAGTATTGTTTTCAAAAGATGCTAACATATCTTTTGAGAAATATTTACCTACCCTAAACCTCTTCACTTTGCACACTGGAACAAAATGTTTGCTTCTGTCGAAAAACACAAGGGGGCAGTTTAGGATAACAAACCAACAATAGTGTAGTAAAAGATACCAAAAATTCAGTTTTAAAAAAATAGCTTTTCTGAATCTTCAAATTAGGGTTGTATAGATGCAGAGATTACCCTTAGAACCCAGAGACTTCTGGTCCAGACTTACAGAAAAAAAATATAATAGCACAGAGTATAGAACAATCCTTTAGTCAACGAAGGGAAAAGAGGAAAGAAACAGCTCATAGCAGCCGAGTATGTTGGAAGGATCTTTCTCAAACATGTTTTCCTTTTGTTCAAGAACTTGCATGCATCAATTAACAGAACAGGTTAGACAATGCTTCTGTTCACAGTTTTAATGTGATAAGCATTAGTGCATCCAGCTGCACCATAGCAACAAGAGTTAAACCCGATTTGTTTGCAATTTACCTTGTTTCTTGTAAAAAGCCTAAACCAAGCTTTTGCAACATAGACTAAACAGCTGTACTGAAGGAATAACATGAACAAAGGCTGTGTGAAGAATGACTAGATGTTCCAGCTGAAACTTATATCTTGCCGTGAACACAATGCACACAAGTACTTCTTTTCCATGGAAAGGTCTTAACATTTTTATTGTTGCATATTACTTTACTGCAATGCAATATCAATGTTCATAAAACTGCTTAGCAGGAGCGGCCCAGAATGATTCACAATTCAGTAAAAGCTTGCAGATACCTTGCATTGTGCCTTTGCTTTGTGTTAATGTCAAGTGTATAGGAAAGGTAAACCTACAGGAAGGCAGAGGTTTTCTTCATGATAGGATGATTCTTGGGAAATTGACATACGTGACAGGAAAGTGAACATATCAACATATGTCCCCTAAGCCTGCCTTATGTCCCTCTCTCTCCCCAGTGTGTTGGAGGAATTAAAGGAAGCAAGAATCCCCAGGAGGAGTTTGGAGTGACTTGATCTGCATTCGTTTTAGCGTGTCCTGTTGCAGTACTTAAGGAGCAGGCAGCTATAGCACCACAGGAGAACCTACAGAACTTTTGTGCCCCCAGGCCAGGCTGGTTTCAGCTCTGTGGTCTCATCATGAATGCTTCCACTGAAACATTCTGTACCACTAGCCACTAGTCAGAAGCTGGGCAAGAAGCAGAGTTTGGAGCCTGAACTTGCTGGCTGCTTAATGCGTGGCTCTTGCATGGTGGGGCATAGGGTAGGAGAAATCCTTAGCTAACTTCAGGCAAGGCTGTGCGCTATCAAGCTAGGAGATTGGCTAAAGGTGGAAACACGAACAATACACTCTTTCCAACTATCTGAAAAATGTTTGCTGTGATTGGATTACTCTTCTGTAGCAGTAAGCTTCTCCTTTCCGAGGAGGGTAGTCTAAATACATTGGGTTCTGCATGAGACAACAAAACTGATGGTACAGAAAGGTAGCTCTCTGCTTGAACTCATCACAGTGTGACTGCATTGTTTGGAACACTATCTGCAGTTCTCTGATAGCTTTTAGAACTCCTTACAAAAGAAAACACTTTTGTAACATAATAATGAGATTTTTACTGACTAGATTTTTTCCTTTATTGATTACGTAAAATGCAGAGCACTGTACACATATGCACAGGGGACCACTGCCATTCCTAAACCCTTTATTGAATCAGAGGTGCCACTAGACAGAATCAAACCATGATTCATTCCTCACAGTTCTGCAGTCTAGGTCGCTGCCTCGTGGTTTAGTCAAGGACTCATTTAGTAGGAATCCAGGGAGCAGTGTCATTATTGTGCAATAAAAGCTCTTAAAATTAATATTCGTATTGGTATTAGATTCAGATTAGATTAGGATATTCAGCAGCAATATATAGGGATATGGTTTCCATACACTGTGAACTTCTGCCAAATTTAATGGTCATAGCGTCCTCAGTCTCTCATATCTATTTTCTGAGGAGAATTTACTTTAATCAGCTTTTCCTTTTGGAAAGTTGAATGGTCTCTGTACAGTATCTTACAAAACAGGATAAATATCTGTCAAATGAACCAACAAAAAAATAAAAGAACACAATATCCAGCAGCAGCTGGTAATTGTTGTCAATGACAGGGTACTTTCACTGCACTTGGATTATTTTATTTTATACGTAAGAATGTTCAGTTTAGCAATTTTCACATTTCTTCCAAAGCATAACGTCCTCTTCAGATTTGCTACCGCCTACTCATGTCTTATTCTCTATCTGACACTTGAGTAATTGTTATAAACCATTTGCATCTGTGTGACTTACTTTGTGTTTCCTATTGCAGGTGCCAGTTAATGTATCTTGTCTGCTGCTATGAAATTAAAAAAAATTATCTGCAAATGCTAAGAACAAACACTTGCAAAGAGAGACGCAGGAAAAAAAACCAGTGCTTTTGTCTTTTCAAAATTCTTGTGCTTTGTAATGTAATCAGTGCTAGGATGCTTAAAGTATCTTCTTTCCAAAAAAAGGCAAGCAAGGGTAGAATAACACTACTTAAGAATTTATATTTCCATGGTAAATTCCTTCAGCTGCAAAAGTGATATAGTGTAGACAGTAAGCAAAGATTTAAAGATTTCCACAGACTTTCTAAGTTTACTCTGCATTTTGCTGGAGACTTTTTCCAGCTGAAATCTACTGACATCAGAAGAGTTATATCATAAGTAAGTTGTTTCACCTAAGGTGAACAACAGAACATTAAACTAATAAAACTTGATCACCACTGGAAGGACAAAGATATAACAAGCAAGGCTAGGATAGGTAGTGTTAATTCTGAAGACATCTGTCGACTTTGCATCTGGAAGTGGTATAGAACAGGAGGTCATACACCTGACTCAGCGAGAGGAGAAAATAGTGAGTGCCCATGCCATCTTTGAGAAAATCACGTGGTATTATTAAGTTTTATGCCTTCCATAAAATATGCAAGTGTCATCTTCATTTCTAAATGTGCTGTCTTTGAAAGAGGATAAAATATCTATGCAACTGTTTCACTTTCCAAATGCTGACAGTTTGGTAATATTAAGAATAAATTTCACCTGTCCCTCAGCTAGTTAATTAGAAGAATTTTCTAGTGCAAAGGACATTTTTAATTTCAGCATGACAGCTTCAAATGCACAGAAAAAAGTACAGCTCACTCCTAGCTAGCTGCTTCCATAATCTCTGTAGTCCAAATCAGTGACTGGTAAACCATGGGCTACAACAGAAAAAACACAGGGGCTCCAGTTTTGACAGATAATGTCAAAATGAAGCGGTAGTAAGGACATTGTTTCAGATGGTGGTGACACAGGGAGTGTCTGGTGTACATGCAGATGCCATGAGTGTACATGGGAATTGTTAGTCTAAACTGATCCATAGTACAGTATTTATTATATTGGTATCAAGCATCTAGGTGCTTCTATGCTTTAGCACTTAGCTTAATCAAAATCTTATGAAGAGTATTTTTCGGCGGAAAGTCCTTAGCTCTGTACATCTTGAAATGGCTATTTAATGCACTTGAACACAGCTTGCAATGAATTATCTTCTCTTTAGGAACCAATATATTATTTGCAGCGTTGCCAAACTTATGCTGTCCTTCTTAAGACACTTTTTTCTTTCTTTCTTTATCTGTTTATATATATTATAGATAATTTTGGATTATTATGTACATTATTGCAGTTAACTTTAACAAATGAGAAACTGTTCCATTTTTGTGAAGGAGGCTGCTTAAGCACTTTGTCAAGTCAAACGTCAGTGGAAAGTCTGTGGAAAAAGCTGGTGAAGAAATAAAAAGACTATGCACATAACTCACTAGACATAAAGTGTCTTCGTGTCCTAAGACTTAATCCTACTAGATAGTGCTGGACAGTTCCTATAGACGTTGAAAGGAATTTAGGGTGTTCAGCATGCCACAGTAAGTCCATAACATCTGTCTAGCTTCTGCCCTAACTTTCAGGTTTGAGTGATATGCTTAGTCTTAACATTTGCTCATCATTTCATCCCTTCCATGGCAGATTTTCACCTTTCCTCTAACTAAAGCCTCCTTATATTGTGCTAGTCCCTCAGTTGGCTGAATAACTCCATTTCTGCCAACCTGAACACGCAGTAATAAAAAAGCCTGCCTGAATTCTTTTACAGCAGTTCATCTCTGGAATGCAGAATGTTCTCCTGGTATTGTCCAGTTGTCCTCTAAACAAGATAAAATACGCTGTGCAGCCTTCCGTGTCTTGGATATACTATTATGTCTGCAGCAGTTTGAGTTCTCTGTGGTTTTCTTTAACACCTTTTGTTAACATTCACAAATAAGAAGAGTGAAAATGAGAAACTTTTTCTAATAAGACTGAAAACTGCTGCCCTATTTCACACTTTATAAGATTTGGTAGGTAAAAATAATTTTTGAAATAATTTGTTTAAAAGCCACGTTCATTTAGGTTTGTGATTTTTTTCAGAAGAATGTCAGAATGGGACAAATATACATTCTATAAATACAAATATTTCTTTGTATTTTTCCCCTGCCTTTGTTCATTTATGTTATTTATTTTGTTAAGTAGCTTTAAAGAAGTGAGTTGCTTTCTTTGGAGGTTTGACCTCATAAACCATAGCAATTTTTCTTTAATTTTGGAGGTATTTATTTAAGAGGTGGAGTAGGGCTGCTTTGCCTGAGTATGTTTCAACCATTGTTTAAAAAACAAAGTGGAGAGTATTACACCTCTGAGATATGCAAAATAAGTAGCTGCTCAGTCACTAGAATGACAAAGTGATGGTGGTCTAGCTGAGATACTCTCCAACCTGCAGCTGAAGAGCCATAAAACACTGTAAAAGAGCTGGTTTGAGTATCACACTCGTACACAGTTCCAACAACAGGAAGGGAGATTGCAAGACGTTGAAAAACAGAAGAAAATTTAGGACACAGCATCAGTTATTTACTACTTTCTATTTAAAAAGATCCTTTATTTATTCAATGTTATGGAAACTAAAGTATACGCTGCACTTTGATAACTTTGTCTCATTTGAGTAAGCCCCCCTCACTGTGCTGCAGCATGTCAGTTTGCAAGACATTGTAAGACATTAGTTGTAAAGAGGTAACTTCCAGCTGAGTAGTAACAAATGGCTGAAATTTCTTAGTCCCGGTTAGATCTGCATATCTGTCTGTATCGCATTCTGTCATTATTTCCATTCTGCAGAAGCTTAGTGTAAGTTAGAAGATTCAGTGATTTGCACAGGGCAACAGACACGGCTCATGTGAACAAGAAATTTGAACTACTAAAGTACTTCACTCAAATCACTAGAAAATGATCTCCTATCTTTATCAATGCCTTGAAGCTACAACACTACAAACTGTTAGCCCGTATCTCATTCTTAACTCATTGTTAATTCATAGACAAAATGAAGTATAACTAAACTAAAATATAAAACATAAAAATTACCATGCTTTAACAGCCCAGTGGTCCACGTTATTTGGTGTTCTGTTTCCAGCAACTACCTGGTGTTTAGAGGAAGTGGTAAGTGTAATCAAATCCTTATGTTGATTACAGTGAAGTAACATGCCCACGGGATTTTTTCATAAAGTCCATTAAGCCAAGATAGGTTTAAAATCTTGACCACTGGACTTGATATCTATATTCTTCAGACCTATGTAATTCAACTGAGAGTTTTGCCTTAGTGAATTTGGAAAGATCCATTTAATCTGTTTCCACCGGTGTCTGTTCCCAGCTAAGAAAGCTGCAAATCTGTAAAGCTATTTAGTTCAGTAGCTGTCACTGGTGTGAGCTGGGGGTCTAAAAGCCCCGAGCACAGGAGTCTTTGCCTTCTAAACATCATTGACTCCTGTGTTCCTGGCATACTGCCCACCACAGAAAACTTGGGCATATTTTTCTTAGTTTGGACAAAGCTAAATGCAGCCATGATATGGAGCAGGAAGTCTTGAGGCCATAAGGCCATGCCTGTGTCATGTCAGTGGAGATGCAACTCTGCCTATGTTGCACTTAGGGAAGACTGCAATTACCTTAAGTCCTGTTGGCAGAAATCCGTTCCTGGTACAAATTTCCAGTTTGGAAGATCCAATTTGACTTTTCTGAGCTATTCAAAATGCCTGCAAACAATCTACCTTAGAGCAATGTTTTTCAGGAATCTCCATTTTTAAGCATTAAGTTTTATTTTTCAGTGTAAGAAGTAATTCAGCATACTGTTTAATAATGCTTGATGTTAATCATACTTTGCACTGTATTTACACATGCTAGCTAAACTCTGTAGTGCAGTAAATATTTATCCTGATTTTATTTTTCTGACTTTCCCAGTTGTGGAGGGACTAATTGTTCCCCCAGTTTTTACAACATTAATTTAATTAGGCCTTTTAAAGCCACAGGAAGAAGGTATAAGCAAAGAACAAAAGACCTCAGAAAACATAAATTAAAGTGTTTAGAGCATGAAATTTGGTACAAAGTCTTAGAATTGTTTATTTAATTTCAGAAATGTATCTGAGATGAGTAGGAGTCCTCAGAGTTCGGAGTTTGATTGTTCCAGGTTCCTTACAGTTGAGAGAAAAAAGGAAAAGAGATGTATTTTTAGAAGATTAATCAGTCTACTTGTAGTCTGCCTATCTTCTTGTAAATGTGAATCCCTTTCCACTGACTCAATGTCACTTTACTTCTAATGTAGAACCCTAAATCAAGCACCTAAAAGTTAGGTAGGATGAATCTTCTTCCCTCCATGGCATGTGCCAAACACCTTCTCTGTTACATAAATAGACTTAATCTGGTCTTTGTCAAAACAAATTCTTGTTGATGTCCAATTAAGTACCTAAAATTAGAAGACATGAATGCTTTTCAGAAGCGTAGTTGTTTTAATTATGCTTAAATAATACCCTTGGGGTAGTTTGCTTCATACTGTTTATAGAACAAACATCTCATTCATATATAGTGGTGAAAATACATTAATAACAGAACTTTCTTTCAAGTAAGGCTAAGAGCGCACTTCGTACAGACTATCTTAACACTGTTCTTTGAAAATGAGAGCATCCTTCCAAAACGCTAAGCTGATGAAGCTGACCCTTCATCCCAGTTCTGACCTTGGCATGACTGAGCTCTTCATAAAGTTAGTAATCTGTTAATTAATCCTTAGTCAACAAAGCAATGCCTGTAAGCTATAATGAACAACAGCCTCAGCACTGGGGTTCACTAGACATAGTGTTTCCAACTAAGTAAATATTTTGGCAGTGAGTAGGATATATCAAGTTAGCAGTGCCTCAAACCAACATTAGAAAATAATACAAACCCAAGCATATTGTAAGCACAGAACACAAGAAAAATATGCTCATTAGACTCCAACATTTTATGGCAGCATGACATCTACAAATCAAAAGTGACGCTGAAGAAAAGACCAAAAGTTAAAGGACCAAAGTGAATGGGAAACGATTAACTGAGAATGATATCTGAAAGTGTAAGCAGCAAAATTTAAATATTTAGTGGTGATTAGAGCATCATTTCTGTAATGGTTTCAGATTATAAAAAATTAACACTGTGTGGCTATGGAGTAGAATAACACATTTGAAAATGTCTCATTAGATGTAAACATTTTGCTTGACAGGAAAGGATATCTGGTTGCTGATATTTCATAGGGGTTAGAAAAGAAAGAAATACATGTAGAGGTTTTGCCTCTGCTTCTCTGTATATTTTTTTTTTGAAGTTATTGATATCCTGAAGGATGGGGAGAACACTGAAAGGAGACAATCCTGGAACAGATAGACTTAAAGGTAAAAAGGTGCAATTTTTTTATTACAATGAAGTTCCACAAATAATACCTGAAGTATTTCTGATTATTTACTGAAATTTTGCTAGTCTGTCATCAGCCCCAAATCAAACAAAAGGATATCTCTCAATAGTTATGTGTAGCCTTAGTGAATTGCAACATGTAATCACAGTTTATCTGCTTTCCTGTCATTCTGAGGCAACACCTGAAAGAGAAACGGCAGGAGGAGGAAGGCAGAGTGAAGCTCTGGTCCTTGTGAAGAGCTAAAACACCTCATGGTGTGAAAAAAGTTTGGCTTTCATTGTGTATGTGTGATTTACAGGAGAAACTGTCCTGTTCTGGGAGGAGCTGATTTTCCCAGGGATGGTTTTGAGTAATGGCTGTGGAACAAGAAGTTTTGCCTCAGAAAAAATCTTGTGGCATACTGCATTACAAATTCTTCATTGTTCGAGAGAATCTCTGTGAAAATTTCATTTTACCATGTCTACACTCAAATGGTTCATGTCCCTCAGGTTCACTGGTCAAGAAGGACTGTTCTTTTCAGTAAGCATTTAGTAACAGTTTTTCAGAACTCTGGGATATTTTTGTTTGCTACTGCTCAGTAACCAAAGGAAAAATTTCTTTCCCACAAGTTGTCAGAGAGGACAGTCTCTGGTGTTGGATTCCCTTAATATGCCAGGTTACAAACTGTGCTGGTTCAGCAGGTGTTTCAGGAGTCATGTTTGCAACAAGGTGCTTCTAAAATAGAAATGGACTAGACTGGGAGCAGGAAACATGTTATCTCAAGTCAGTCTATGTCCATTCAACAGTTTTGCACAATAATGAGTTTGTGGTTTATTTTTTTAGATTAACCTCTAAAATTGATGTGAAAACAAGCAACTGTATTTTCAGTTCTGACTTAATCTGATTTCATGTTACATTGTGTCAGCAAATCATTTGGGTCTGCAGCTATTCTGCATCATCACTTGCTGCTGACTCAATTTACGTATCCAGCTGTGTCAGATGAATCTCTGTAGCCTTTAGCAAGTGGCTCTGGGACTTGTGGCGAACAGCTTCCCACCCTGGGTGCCACGCAGGCAGCCTCTCTGGCCTCTCGTGGCACTCTACTAAGCCTTTTCCAGTCTTACAAAACTGTGTGATCAAGTACTTTGGGTCCAGGGGGGTTTGAGTCAGCACTTCTGTCCCCTGCATGGAGTGTGAAACTGGGCTTGAGAGTAGCCTAAGAGAAACTGGACCACTTGAAAGATAAACTAGAAGACAAACAAGAGCGTGCCTATATTAGGCCAAGCTATATATAGTTTTTCTTTTGTGTCTTCCCATGCAGTCTTGGGATGGTTGTTTAATTTTCCAGTTCCTAGTCTTTGTCCACGTAAAAATTTGTATTAGTTATGTTTTTCTTAGAAGAGTTAAGGGATTGTTTCTAAAGGGATGCTGTTTTCTAACATTTCTGTTTCTGGTTTTAGGCACCACAGTCCCCACACCTAGCTACTTTGCAGGCCTTCCCTTCAGTCTACATCCAACTTTTTATACGGGAAGTTGCTTTAGGAGCAAGTGAGTTTCTGGCTTTGTGATTCCCCTCTTTTTGTTGCGGATTGCCTCACTGTCCTGCTTCCCTGCCTTTTCCTAGAAACCTGAAGACAATAATGGGGAAAGGAAGAGCTCTTGACAGTGAGGGTAAAAAAAAAAAGAACACAACAATTTTTTTTTCACCAAGTCATGAGCATTTTTTGTTCATTATGGGGTTGTAAATGAAGTGTATTTCGGTTACTACATGTACGGGTGAGAAGGTGAGAATACACTGAAATAAAATTTGTATATCATTTTGCAGACACAAAGGCTGAAATTTAAAATTAGTTTCCTTTAAGTGGAATGCATGTAGAAATTTATCTGATCCACATAAATTTTCCCATTTTCCTACTATATTCATAGATCAGACCAAAATCTGTGACTTACATGAGATAGCTGTGTGGCATAAATTTTAGATAAACCATAACTTAAAGAAATATCTTGTCATTTGGTTTCAGTAATAACAGGCAGTTTGAATAGAGTGGTGCTAAAAGCAGTGTTTTATAGAGCATCATTATGATTGTATCGCCACAGTTTTAATCATCAAGTTTTGTCATGTATCATAAATTGTAAATACCATCCTACAAAGAAGCTCAGTTTGGGATCTTCAGATAATTAGCTAAAGAGGCAGAAAAAATAACCACAGACTTGAAAATGAGTTGAAAAAAAAAGTCAGAATTTAAGGATGGGTCTATAACATCAGATAAGGTGCTGAGACTACTGTGGAGAACATTTAAGTTCCATTGAGGGCCCAGTCTCAGAGCTTTACAGGAAGAGCAGAATTGAATAGCTTCACCTTAGAGATTTCAAAGTCTCTACCTCACTCTTTAGTTCTTGCTGAGCTTCTTTCAAGTGTGTTTTTTAGCTTTGTGGGTTGTAACTTCTAGTAGTAACACAAGACTCATGCTGCACCAATATTATGGAAGTAGCACATTAGTGCAGCCAGACTGACAAAGTTCAGACATCTGGCCATAAAATTAGATACTATTTTCACACAGTCAGGTTCTGTTCAAAGTTCTAACACTTTGACATATTAAAAAAGCTGTACACATTGTTTTGTTTTTTGATAAAAAAAATTTAACCCAATTATTTTTTTTTAACCTTTTGAACTGTAAAATATTTGAGAAATTAAAAACTAATTTTTCAGAATGACAACTTCTTGTGTTTATAATTGGATGTCTCAGGGAAGATGTGTTTTTCCTACTCCCAGAGAGCGTAATAATGAGTTGTAACAACAACAGGTCAAATAAGCCTGCATTTATGTGTAGTCACGTAATTCATATCCGAGAGGGTCAGGAATTACAAATCAAAGCTTTTTCCTCCAATATTCTTCCTGACATTGTCAGTTCCTCACTTGAAATCTTAGTGGAACAAAACAGAATGAAACTGTTTAAAAAAAAAAATCAAATAATGACTTATTACAGCTAAACGGCCAATTTTATCTCAAATCAGGATCCGGAAACACATGGACCTCTCACTGACACTTTTGCATAACGATTTGAATTATAGCTAAGTATTTCAATGTTTGTTGTGTATACTTGGAGAAATTCTCTTAAACAGACTCAATTGCATTTTTTCAGATGTCTTGTCAATGGATGGAGATGAAAACCTAACAGTATATTTAGCTAAGATTTTTATCAGCCTCAGTGCTGTACTTTGATTCCCCAAAACCCACAACATTTAACTTACTTTATGACTGAAGCATCTAACAGAATTTCAGGCAGATGATACTTTTATGTCTCAGCAGTGGTGAAAGGAGTTAATTATGGTTTGGTTTGACATTTCTTAGACGGATCATAGTATCATGAGATGTAACTTTCATTGCTGATAAGGACTTGCAGCTCTGGTATCATGATGACTCACACATTATTTTCTATCTATCTTGAACAGTGTGGTGTCACCACTTTACATCCAGGAGTACCGAAAAGGTTATACGTAATACATGTTTTAGGAGTATAGTCTCATCCCACAGAGTGGGATATTGCATTCATAAATACCTACACATCACAACAATCACATCTTGCCCCAAATATTTTCCTGTACCCATGCATTTGATACCTACTTAAATTCACAAGTGTGATAATGGTCTTGTCCCAGTTCCTCATGACCTATGCTTACCAATACCTAATCACTGTGTCTACTGCCTTGTTATTGAACATCACTGAGATGGCTATTTTAAAAGTCACAAACTTATGATTGGTTTCCCTATATCCTCTTGTTAGAAACTATTAGTGAATGACATTTCTACTTTTTCAGGTTGTAGTTTATTTATGAGAACAATTGATTTAGCAATACATAGCTGCATCAAACTTGAAATAGATTACATGGTCCTTGCTTCATAAATCACATTGGTCACACATTCTTAACTTTCACAAGAAGCTCAACTGTTTTAATATTTTTCACTAACAGCAGTGGATGCCCCTTTAATAATTACATTAAAAAACAATTACTTAGTTTTTGTAGATTTTCTATAGACAGATATTGAACGTGAATTCCTATTTAGAAAATCTTTCCCTAAAGGTGCTTGGAATGAAGTATATCAGCAGCATTTCACACCAGGAAATGTTACTATTTTTACAGCAGTATCGCTTTCACAACAGTACTGTGCATTCTGCAAAATGTTTGTGTTCTTCACATATTACCAGCTGTGGATGATGTACTGAAAGTGATATATTTATTCACACTTCATTTTGAGGCTGACAACTGTAGCATATACTTCCCTTCTCATACTTCACCAATTACCTGAACCCTGACCTGCATGAATGTAATTTTCTGCATTAATGAGAAGTAGCTGTCTCTATGAAGACCCTGAACTGAGTAAACACTATCAGCTGTGTGAAATGATGGTGATAAAATACTTTCACTATTTATTTATGTCTGCTGGTGCTGATTGATAGAAGAATTCACACCTATTCAACTGCCTGTTTATTTGTAAGCAAAGGACTACTGTGAAATCCTGAAGAATGAGAGAACCTGTGCTGTAAAAGCAGTTTCAGTTTGGGGTTATACTGTGATGTAGTTCTGTGCTTGTTTCCGCAGCAGATATATTAAAATTGGAGTGATACAGAGAAGATGAGCATGGCCCCTGCGCAAGAATGACACACAAATTCGTGAAGCATTCCATATTTATTTCCGAGGATAGTCAGATGCCAGTGCTGGAAGATAGGGAAGGAGAGTGGAAGAAACCTCCCATAATGCAGGAGGAAGCAGTTAACCACCTGCCATGCCACCTGGGCACTTACAAGTCTATGGGTTGGATGGGATCCACCCAAGAGTGCTGAGGGAACTGGCAAAGGAGCTGGCCAAGCCACTCTTCATCATCTATCAGTGGTCCTGGCTAACAGGGAAGGTCCCAAATAACTGAAGGATCGCTAATGTGACACCCATCTACAAGAAGGGCCGGAATGAGGATCCTGAGAACTACAGGCCTGTCAGCCTGACCTCGATGCCGGGCAAGATTATGGTATGATTCATCCTGAGTGTGCTCACCAGGCATGTGAAGGACAACCAGGGGTTCAGGCCCAGCCAGCATGGGTTCGTGAGAGGCAGGTCTTGCTTGACCAACCTGATCTCCCTCGATGACCAGCTGACCCACCTAGTGGATGAGGGAAAGACTGTGGATGTTGTCTATCTGGACTTTAGTAAGTAAGGCCTTTGACATTGTTCCCCACAGCATCCTCCTGGAGAAACTGGCTGCCCATGGTTTGGATGTGTGTACACTTTGCTAGATAAAGAACTGGCTGAATGGCCAAGCGCAGAGAGTGGTGGTAAATGGAGTCAAATCCAGCTGCTGGCCGGTCACGAATGGTGTTCCCCAGGGCTGTTTTGGATCCAGTCTTGTTTAACATCTTTATCAATGATCTGGATGAGGGGATTGAGTGCTCCCTCAGGAAGTTTGCAGATGACACTGAGTTGGGTGAGACTGTTGATCTGCTGGAGGGTAGACAGGCTCTGCAGAGGGATCTGGACAGGCTGGATCGAGGGGCTGAGGCCAACCGTATGAGGTTCAACAAGGCCAAATGCTGGGTCTTGCACTTGGGTCACAGCAAACCCATGCAACACTACAGGCTTGGGGAAGAACAGCTGGAAAGCTGCTCACTGGAAAAAGACCTTGGGGTGTTGGTTGACAGCCGGCTCAACATGAACCAGCAGTGTGCCCACGTGGGCAAGAAGGCCAACAGCATCTTGGCTTGTATCAGGAATAGTGTGGCCAGCAAGAGTAAGGAAGTGATTTTGCCCCTGTGCTCAGCGCTGGTGAGGCCACACCTCTAATACTGTGTTCAGTTTTTGGCTCCTCACTACAAGAAGGACATTGAGTTGCTGGAGCGTATCCACAGAAGGGAACGAGGCTTGTGAGTGGTCTAGAGAACAAGTCTTATGGTAAGTGGCTGAGGGAGCTGGGGCTGTCTACTCTGGAGAAGAAGAGGCTGAGGGGAGACCTTACTGCTCTCTACAACTATCTGAAAGGAGCTGGTAGTGAGGCAGGTGTTGGTCTCCCAGCTAACTAGAAATAGGACAAGAGGCAATGGCCTCAAGTTGCATCAGGGGAGGTTTAGATTAGATATTAGGAAAATTTTCTTTACTGAAAGAGAAGTCAGGCATTGGAACAGGCTGCCCGGGGAGGTGGTTGAGTCACCATCCCTGGAGGTGTTCAAAAAACATGTAGATGTGGCACTTCGGGATATGGTTTAGTAGGTATGATGTTGTTGGGTGGATGGTTGGATTTGATGATCTTAGAGGTCTTTTTCAACCTATGATTATATGATTCTAATATTCTATATGCAATAATTTTGTTCTGATTCATGTTTGGCTGTAATCTCAACTACTGTTATAAAATACATTTTCCAAATATTACATGGGTTTTAAACATCAAGGAACTAATATTCATCATTAGTATTTTTTAAATTTGCATCAGACTTCAAATAATTTTTTTTTAGTAGCTATTGAAAATTACCTTGCTTTAAAAATAGTATTTATTTTATATTTTACATTCCTTCTTTCCCCTCTGGATGAAATCTGATCTTAGCTACATGAAATGATCTTCAAAGAAATCAGTGAATATTTGCAGTTGTAGAAGTGTATAATAGTTCAGATAAGAATTTTTCACTCTCTGTCCCTAGCTATTTATACAATGTATCTATCTTCTTATATTGTTATTCTAGGACTGGTTGAAATGAAGAGAAACCAGACATAAACGGTACATTAGATGCCTACTCCCACAGAAATCTCTTCATGAGAACATTTAGCAATGGATTTTATTGCTTTGTGGTTTGAAAACATTAAGTGAAATGCAGGTAGCTGAATGTTAGGCATTTTTAAAATAAAAATTACAGTTTCATTTATGTACAGCAATTTTCAGAGCTACTGTAATAGTTTTTGTGAAGGCAAGTATAGATATGCTACATGCATATTTTGCCTGCTCATTTTACTCTGAAATTGAAACAAATCCACAAATTAACAAAACTGTATTTCTACAATATATAAAGTCTTCTTATACATGTGAAGTAAAACTAGGGTAACACTGTGAATGACTACTGTCTCCAGAATGATTGCTGGATATGATTCCTTGTGTATCTCAAGACAAAAAGCGAACAGTTACTTTCCACCTACTAATCTGCAGTTTCTATCTGTAGTACCCCATTAAACTCTACCCAGTAGCATTTGTTGGGGGAAGTTTCTGTGGCTGTAGGTGATCAACATAATTCCAGTGAAAGCTAAAGGAACTCTTTGTGCCTGCCTTCTCTTATTTTCTTGCAGTCATGAACTAAAGGTGAAAGAAATTACCTAAGTAATTATATAACCGTGGAGACTAGAGATAGAGGTTTATACTGCTACTATCTGCAGTAATTTCTAAATTATTTCCATAATGAAAGACAAAGTCAGAGAAGAACTGCGAAATACAGGATGTGTTTCTTCTGCCCATGTCAATTCAATGTCAGTGTTAAGTTCTGCTTTCAGAAGTGTGAATGCAATGTCTATGGGAATAAATAGGGCTATTTGCAGTGGTAGAACCGTTGCTTATGCTGCAGAAAGAGAAGAAACTTAGCCATTAGAGAGGTTAAATCCTGGTTAGTTTTACCTTGCCATTCTTGTTTCATCATCCCCTTTATGTGTATGGAATTGCTGGCTTCTAGACAGCTTGGTACAGTTTTAACATCCATTTTCAACATAAAGTTTAAACTAAGGTTGACTTTATGGGCACAGTCAAAAGCAAGGAAAATAACGAAAAAAATGCAGAATCTGAAAATAGTGCATTCCACTAAGGAAGTTACAAATTCAGAAAGTACAGAGAGAATAGATTTCTTCTCAGTTCATCTTTTGGGAGAGAAGCAACAAAAGGATTTCTCATTCTTAAAAAGCAAATGTTCAGCTAAGGCTGACTCTGTAAATTATTCGTGTTGTCTCCCAAAGCAAGGGGAAAAACCCCACAATCGTACATTAATTCCTATAGGCTCAGTATAAAGTCGTTTCTCATCTCACGACTGTTTTGTAAGGGTAACATTACTACTTGCAACTCGAGAAAAATAAGTTATTGATTGGATATTTGGCTTGTCTTTCTCATTCTCCAAGAACAGTGCTTGATTCCCAGTGGAGAATTTTTAGAGAATAGCAACCTTAGGACTAAAAATTACCTTTTCTTAATGTTTTTTGGTGGAAACTCCTCATAAATAATGACAACACACAAGAACATTCATCTAATTTCTTTATGGGTGCATTTTTAAGTAAGAACTTCTTAGCAAAGCAGTGTCAAGTAAGTATTGTATTATTATATTTGAGTTTATAAAAGCAAGCTTGTTCATATTCTGGTAAGAAAGAAATTAATAGTAGTGTTCTTCTCACCAGACTATTGACACCTATAGTGTAGGTGTCTCCTTTCAACTAGTCACTTAGGCATCCATTGTAGTAACAGAAAGAACTGTAGGATACAGTCCATTCAACCTGTTTTAGACATGCAAAGAGATGTGCCATGCAGTAAAGTACCTTTTTCTTTCATTCTCAGACAAAGGCTGTAGCTGGTTGACCTCAATAAATTCCATCAGATAAATCCTCTTTCTATCATGTGGAGTTTAAACTAGGAAATTAACGACAGGAACTAATCAGTGTGGAGTATTTTCCAATACATTCTTGGTGTCTTGGGAATAGAACTAGAGGTTATTACAACCACTTTTGTCCAACCCTCTCAATCTGAAGAAAAATTATTCTATACCCTGTGGCAAAAAACAAAAATTTAGTATGTCAAGTTTAGGCAATTAATATCATAGCTACCTCAAAGAAACACCCTTGTTTTTCAGAATTCTCTCTATCTTTGGAGTAATTGGCTCATTCCTTGCGGAATACTTGTAATCATAGTTCAAGCAAAAGCGAAGTTCTTAGTTGATGTTCTTTAAATGTAACATTTACTATATTTTTGGATGCATATATTTGATTCTTCTTCAGCTAAAGAGTACTTTATTTCACTAATTTGATAAATGCATGGCAACTGTAGCAATACAGCCAAGAAACTGATGCATACAAAAAAAGGGACATTCATTCCATTCCTTACGCCATTTACTAATGCAAGAAAGCAACACCTGTACTTCTTGTTCATTTCACATCTCCAAAATTCCTCTGCAAATTTTTCAAAATGACAAGTTCAGCTGAGAAGAGAAAAATACTTTTGACATTAAGTCCAAAGTCTAGGACCTTGATCCTGTCGATATTTACTTTACATGCTTACCTCTTACACGTTCACTTAAGAACATCCTAAACTGTGGGCCTCATTTTGTTGTCATTTTAATTTGAATCTTGTGAAGAATATTTAAAATAAAGATAGTTAACTGAAATTAAATAATTTCATGGAGTTTCTACAAATATTGCAACTTCTTGTTCAGTACAAGAAACAAAATTTACTAGATGGGTGAAAGAAATGCTACTTATATAGATTAAGCTGAGAGCTATAGAAATAAATAATCACATAAATAAATACAATGAAATATGTTAATGACTTGTACTATAAACTAGTAGAAGTAAAGCATAAGGAAATAGAAAGACCTTATCTTAGGCTAGTGTATTTGTTACTGAAGATTACAGCATTTCTGCAACTGAGGAGGAGTCAGGTGTGTTACCTCTACAAACATTAAGCAGGTAAAATTTAATTCTTGGTCTACACTAGCTGTTTAAGTTTTTTCTATTGGGAGGTGTAAGAACTTAGGAGAGATGAATTATCCTAAAAAGTAAGTGGCATACACTTAAGCAGCTGGGAAGTCTGTGATGTACAGGAATATTTTTACTTCTCTTTCCTTGATTGTCCCTCTTCCTTAATGGTATAAGTAAACTAATTTTATTATTATTTTTTGTAAATACATTTTAAACATATGTCTCCCTATTTAAACTAAGATGTGTAGCCTTATCCAACACCACCTAATTTTAATAAGAATTTTCCTACCAACCACTGAGTGGTGAATTGATTTAAATAGAGCTTCTGCTGTCTGATGTTGAAAAATAATATAATAAGGCAAAATGACAGAAAAAAGCCTTCTCTTGCAGTCCTCAATTTAAATGATGATAAAGCTGTCTTCTTTATGCTGGGATCTTTTGGATTGCTTTAACCATAGGTAAAATGCTTTTGTTCTTGGAAACTTTTTCTTGAAATTCAATCATACATTTAAAAACTAATGACTTATAATAAAATTAATTAGGAAAAATGTTGACATAATAAATTGTATTCTTTCTAGAGTCACACATGGAGACACCAGCAAGAACATGCTTGGTATAATGCATCATAATTGTCCTGAAAGAATTATGACTATGTATTAGGTCAATCTATAATATGAAGCTATTAAAAAGATAATGTAGATAAACTCTTTAATGCAGAATATGTAGAGAAAACCTGCAGAGGCAAGGCAGCTAATTTTTAACTGTTAACTTGAAAGTTATGCTTGGAAAATTGCATTAAAGAAATAAATAGGGCTAGACAGAGCAAGCATGTCAACGAACACTGTTGTTTGTTCATGTAAATAATCTATTTTTTTAATCACAATGTCATAACCAGAGCAACAGCAAACAATTTTGGAGCAGAAATATTCTGTAAAATAATTATTAAAATAGATAGGTTTTGACTTGGTTTTGAAATCAAGTTTCCACTGTAGCAATATGGTCAGAAAAAATCTGGTAGTGGGAGGACTGTATTCATTTTTGAGGGCTTTCCATTTTATTTTTCTGCAAAAAAATCCCAATTCAACTTTTGTATACATACATAATGTGCTAGCACAGCAGATAAATATCTAAGGGTTAGATAAGACACATTTTGGGCTAAGTCTTTTTTGTGCAGTATTGAGAATAGCATATGTTAAAAGTTAATTCTGTTTTGTATCCATACTCATGAGGCATATAAGGAAGGCTGGTTATCTAGATCAGTCCCTTTTCAGTTCAGCGGTAAGAAGTTACCTGATTTTCATTCTGTGGGATGTAGAAGTTCTACCAAGGTTTTCTGTTAAAGAGAGAAATTTTATTAAATAAAAGTAAGTACTTAATTCTTTCAAAGGAAAAGGGTTCCACAAAAACATATGTAGTATAAGAGAATGGTTGTAGGGAGTCAGCTAAGGGTTTAAGCACTTTTGTTATCCCTTACCCAAATAGCATATCAGAGTCTTTCATCCCTAAGGCAGTCAGTGTGTCAAGATGGGAAATAGTAATACAGAATGGCTTTCCCTAAAACACAGGCTGATACTTCCAAGGTCAGAAACAATGACCCTCTAAAAACTCTGACACAAGAACACTTTTTTAAATTATTATTATTTATGTAATATACCATGGCTGAATGAATAGCATTGTAACAAAAAGGCAATCCAGCCCTTTGTTATGACTGGATTCCTGAATAATGTTCCAGTTTTAAGCAAGTGTGAAAAATACTCTAGAAATCATACATAACAGAAGAAATAATGCACCATGTCTATTTCCTCTACTCCTGGGTATTTTATATACTGTAATGGGGTATTTTGTCAGAAATGTATATAACTAAATGTTTTACACTTAAAATCTCTTCCAGTAATTTTTATAGGATCTATGTTGTTGAGGAAGGATACTGGGAAAAATTGATCTCAGCACATGATCTTGCGAAAATATGTACAGATCTGAATATTCATTTTTCCCATTGAAGTCAGTGGGAATACGATTGTATCATAAAATGTTGAATTGTAGGCGCAGCAAGACTCTGACTCAGAAAGGAATTAGAGACATCTGTGTCCAGTATGCTGATCTTCAAAATATCACACTGCACACAATGGTTAGTATGATTGGGCTGAGCTATGTTAACTTATTGTTGTTTGATGCTTGCTAATTTATAGCACCCCATATTAGAGAAAGAAAAGTTGAAAACCATTCACTTCCTTGTATGATGAACACACACAGCAGAAGCCAGGTGGCAAAGCACGGCTGTGGGTTACAAATAGTATGAGGGTGGCCCCAGGAGGATTCCTAAATCCAGGAGATGGTGAAGATCTAAAACACAACTTTCCTGTTATACCCTGTAAATTTGTTTCAGTCCCTGCTCAATATGCTTGTTAATGTAAACCTGTTTTCAGGTGAAAAATTGGTAAATTAAGTGTAACCCAGGATATTATGGTTTTCCACACTTCTTGTAGAAAACTGGATGCCGAAGTCAGATTTGCCAGGTGCGACAGGCAAACGGATGTCTCGAACTTAGATCTTAACCGTGGTGGCCCTAAATATTTTGAGTTGATGAGTGCCCTCCCCTCTGAAGAACAGTCACTGTGCAGAGGCTGAATATTCTGGTCCTGGTTTATACTTAATTTGCCAATATGCTATGGTGCTGAATTTGTTGCTGGCATGTGCACCACAACCCTTCACGCTTATTGAAAAGAAAATAATTTGGAAAATCTTTTCTTAGGTAACCCTTGGTAAAGCTCTGATGGGATAAGACTCTGTTGTCCCCCATAGAAGTCACCTCTGGACACTAGAGTACTCTGCATCGAGGAACCTAGGGATTTCCATGGGTCTAGATGAAAGAAAAACAGTCCTGGAGTTGTGCCGCTTCAGAATACCTGCAGCGGTGATCATGCCAAACCAGAAGTGTTTACAGGGTATTGTGTCTAGTAGGTTATGATCTGTATCTTCTACTGGTTGAAAATTCATCCTGCAAATGTATGTTTCCTTTCACATGAGGGTGCAGAATTGAAGTAATTTCCAGTTTTTCTTTACTGTGTTGTTAGTTTGGTATCTAAAACAATAGTACCAAAAGAACTAAGGATTTTGGGTTTCCTGCCTTCTAATTGTAAACTATACCTTAATGATAACAGTTAGGTACTTTAACAAATACAATCACTATTGTTGTAGTGTAGGCATTCTTTACTCCACCTTCCTTTTCTCTTTTTCTGCCAGAGAAAAGAAATTATAAATTCTGCTTGGAAATGCACATGAAAATGCTCTTAACTGTGCAATTTCAAGTTCTAAAAGTACTGCATATGATTTCAGACACCTATAATAGCTACCTTATTTGCAGTGTTTGAGTCCGGTTTTGGAGAGTCTTTTGCTTTTGCTAACACAGAAACACAATCAAACCTGAAAGGTGGTCAGAAAAGAAGATATTTCAGCTGTTTTTCAGATTAGCATCATAATTCAATTTAGGATTTATCTGCATATCTTGTTGCTATAGAAGTAGGTTCTGCACTAGGATTTAAAAGAAACTAAATATGAGGTATGGCCTTATCAAAGTGGCAAGATTCCTCAGGACTGATAATAACATGTTTCCCACTGGTTTAACAGATCTGTATATTCCGAAAGTTCTTGTGTTCAGATTCAATCTTCAGAAATAAGATTATGTGGAAAAGAAATAATAAGTAGCACTCCATCAGCGAAAGGTGAGACTTCATCAGCAACAGACACACAAAGAACATCTTGAGCAGAATGAAACTATGGTGTGACAGATACAGTATAAATGCAGTGAATTTTTATCCACATAATATGACGACAAAAATCCCAAATGCACTTTTGAGACCAATAAATAAGCATCATCTAACACAGTCATGACAAGCATTCGCTCTCTGCCATTTGATTAGCATCAGACACATTGTAAACAGACAATGTCTTCAAGCTTTGTAAACTGAGGCAAAATGAAGGAGACGTTCAAACAGATGCAGGTTCTTTTAGTTAAGGAGAATTATCACAGGAAACCAGATTTATGTCCGCTTTACTCACTTGAACCTGGTGGATCATAGAACAAGGGCAGAGGAACTTGATTCTTTCTTCATCTCAGTTTCATCGTCTGTAAAACAAAATTCCTATTTACTTTCTTGATGGAATAATCAGCACAGTGACTTCAGAAACACTACATTCTTCAGTCTACACCTGCATTATTTTGGTCTAAAAGTGTATCATGAGTTCCAGCCTCCCTGGAAAGTGTGTCCTGCTGAAAAGATTTCTGTTGAGACATTTTAGATTTTAGCTGTGCAATCTCAGATCATTTTGTGTGATTACTCACCGTTTTCAAATCAATTTTAGACAGTAAGAGAAAACAGTGTTATTTCACTTAATTTCAGTACTAGAAGAAATAGTTCCCTAATGGATGAGACAAGTTTAGTGGCTTAAAAGGTTCATTTTTTGATTGTACTGTGTATGATTTTGTCAGATCAAGTTACGGCACTGAGCACCAGTCACGCTTATGAACACCTATGAGTAGGATCAATAGAAAAATGTATTATCTTCTTTTTGAGTATAGTACTACTTTGCATGAAGTTTTCTGTATAAAGAATTTTTGTGGGAGACAAAAAAGCACTCAGGAAAAAATCAATGTGTTTCATAATATTTCTCCATTCAATTTACTGCAAATAAGATGCAGAGATCATAAATCCATAATGACAATGAGTTACACTGGTCTCATGACAGTCTAATGCCAATGGTGCATACTGGTGAAAAAATATTATCACATATTTTACTGTAATTATTTTACATACCTCTAGCTAACAGCCAACTTCCTTAAATTTGTCTTTTATTTTAGTTGTTGTGCTTGAAGCTGGGGAAATGGAAGTATCATTTGACTTTTTTTTCTGTTTTCTTCTTACTGCTTTTTCAAATGCATGAGTCCAGCATCAGTTTGCTCATGCAGTGCTTAAAGCCCATATGTCCTTACAGGCTTTAAAGGATAAGAATATGATATTGAGAATTGCTGCTACTTCATAGATATAACGGTCTGTTAAAATTCACTGTTCGCAAATCAAGTAACAAACCAGTGAGATGAACCTACAGCTCTGAGTGAACCAAATGTACTAACCATATTTTTTCTCCATTGAAGAGCAGCACTTAAGAGGACATAAAAGATCTTGCGTTCAGAAATCTGCAACGACATGTCAGTTACTGACAAGTGTGGGAAGGAAGGAATAGTAGGACCCGGTATGGTTCTTCTCCTCTGACAAACAAAATATGAAGGCTGCAGATGTGATCCCTCAGTGCTAGAGAAGATTTAAACCCTGAGTGAAATTCTGTATTATCTGTCATTCTGCATTTCAGTCAGTGGGACTTCAACCATCCTGACATCTACTGGGAAGACCACACAGCCAGGTACACGAAATCCAGGAGGTTCCTGCAGAGCATTGGTGATAAATTTTTGATGCAGGTGATGGAGGAGCCAACAAGGAGAGGTGTGCTGCTGGACCTTGTCCTGACAAACAAAGAGGGACTGATTAGGGATGTGAAGGCTGGGGGCAGCCTTGACTGCAGTGGCCATGAGGTGGTGGAGTTCAGGATCCTGCATGGAGGAAGCAAGGCAATAAATAGGTTCACAGCCTTGGACTTAAGGAGAACTAACTTTGTCCTCTTCAAGGACCTACTAGGAAGAATCCTGTGAGTCAGGGCTCTAGAAAGTAGGGGAGTCCAAGAGAGTTGGTTGCTGTTTAAGCATTGCTTTCTCCATGCTCAGGATCGGTGCATCCCCCTGAGAAAGAAATCTGGCAAATGAAGCAGAAGACCTGCAAGGATGAGCAAGGAGCTTCTGGCAAAAATCAAATGGAAGAAAAAGGTCCATGGAATGTGGAAAGAGGGCCAGGTCACTTGGGAAGAGTACAAGAATGTTGTCAAAGCATGCAGGGAAGCAATGAGGAAGACCAAGGCCTGTCTGGAAATAAATCTGGCAAGAGATGTCAAAGACAACAAGAAGGGCTTCTTCAAGTACATCAGCAGCAAATGGAAGACTAGAGAAAATGTGGGGCTGCTGCTGAATGAGGTGGGTGCCCTGGTGATGGAAGATTCAGAGAAGGCAGTGTCAGTGAATGCTGCCTTAGCTTCAGTCTTCAGTGCTATGGCTGGCCCTCAGGTATTCCAGTCCCTGTAAGTAAGAGAGACAGCCTGGAGAAAAGAAGACCTTCCCTTGGTTGAGGAGGATTGTGTGAGAGATCATTTAAGCAATCTGGACACCCAGAAATCCATGGACACCGACGGAATGCACCCACAAGTGCTGAGGGATCTGGCAGATGTCATTGCTGAGCCACTCTCCATCATCTTTGAAAGGTCCTGGAGAATAGGAGAAGTGCCTGAGGAGTGCAGGAAAGCCAGCGTCACTCCAGTTTTCAAAAAGCGGAAGAAGGAGAACCCAGGGAACTACAGGCTGGTCAGCCTCACCTCCATCCCTGGTAAGATAATGGAGCAGCTCTCTCTGGAGGTCATCATCAGGCAAGTGGAGGAAAAGAAAATTATCAGGAGTAGTCAACATGGATTCACCAAGGGGAAATCATGCTTCACCATTCTGATGGAATTTTATGATGGCATGACCGGCTAGGTAGATGAGGAGAGAGCCGTGGATATTGTGTACCTTGACTTCAGCAAGGCTTTCGAGACTGTGTTCCATAGCATCCTCCTAGGCAAGCTCAGGAAGTGTGGCCTAGATGAGCGGTCAGTGAGGCGGATTGAGAACTGGCTGAATGGCAGAGCTCAGAGGGTTGTCATCAGTGGCGCTGAGTTTAGTTGGAGGCCTGTAACTAGTGGTGGTAACTAGGGGTCTGTATTAGGCCTAGTCTTGTTCAATTTATTCATCACTGACCTGAATAATGGGACAGAGTGTACCCTCAGCAAGTTTGCTGATGACACAAAACTGGGAGGTGTGGTAGATACACCAGAAGGCTGTGCTGCCATTCAGCATGACCTCGACAGGCTGGAAAGTTGGGCAGAGAGGAACCTGAT
>Ga0065711_1028286_pt1 | contig 42212 bp, 23 predicted proteins | sample Hoacrofraction12_FD_59098 | JGI IMG/M metagenome (GOLD analysis project Ga0065711, IMG submission 59098) | Hoatzin crop microbial communities from Cojedes, Venezuela - Epithelial fraction 12 v2 (version 2) | ecosystem: Host-associated > Birds > Digestive system > Esophagus > Crop | place...
AGTTCTGTGCAGCCTACTGTAGGTGACCCTGCTTGGGCAGGGGGGTTGGACTAGATGACCCACAGAGGTCCCTTCCAACCCCTACCATTCTGTGATTCTGTGATTCTGTGAAATGTTACTGCTCTGCTGCTGTGCTTTAGAGCTTTATCCCTCCTTAATATCTCTGTCTGCGGGTAGTCTCCAATACCACAGGTCTAACTCATACTGCTTGCAACAGGAACAGGCTTTTACCCTGCTCCTGAGGAAGAGGGCTTGGCTTGTAGGATTGATCTGGTTATCTGGTTTAATTTTTCAAGACCCAGGTCATGAGCAAATATTTTTCATCTTCACTAGTGCCACTGAGAAAGCATTCGCTTTTTCTTTTAAAGGTTGGTATCAGATGGAAGATGCTTTACTGAAGAAACAGCAAGGAAGGGCATGCCCCTGGGGACCTGACCTCAGTAGGGATGTGGTACAGCCAATGCTGCTGAAAGAGATGCTGACCACTTGAAAGATCACAAGATTTGTGTGATGTTTCATAAGCTATCTGCTTGTTCATCCACGTGAAACATAGGTAAAAGGTCATGTTGTATTTTATTTTATTGCTCTTCCAAAATCAGAGTGTAGCTTTCCAAACTATGTAAATCGCTCTACGTATGTTTTGCCATCTGAACAATATTTAAGTCCATTGGCACTTTTTAGCTTTCTGCATATTTTAAACTGCCGCAGACTTTTAAATCTGTCCTATTTCATATAGCTTTCACTGTTTAAATCCTTGAAAAATACTTGAAGTTCCCTGTACTTACACTTTTGGGAGATGAAGCTGTGCCAGAATCCTTCACAGATCCTGAAGATGGTAGTTACAGAAATGGAAGTTACATGTATGCACCAGGAGTCTGAAGAGCTGCAGCGTTTCTAGCTGCATAGATACATGGCCTAGGAAAGTTAAGCGTGGTGACTGTTGATAGCAGAGAGGCGTGTAAGAAACGTCAACCAAAGCAAGTACTTTTCTTTCTTTTCTGATTATTACTGCTATTTTCAGTATTACTTTTAGTCACACACGGCTTCTGAGAGGAAAGCCCCCACTTAAGTCTCTTACTGGTTTCTGCTCTCTAGAAGTTCATGTGACAATCTTAGCAGTGGAAGAGGAAGAGAAAGAGGGGCTATAGTGGGAAGAACAGGACCAGAAAGCTGCTGGGTAAATGAATGGCAGGCTAGAGATGGTGAGAACTTCTTTTCCCTCCATGGAAAATGCTAATTAAAAATAAAATTCATAAAAATCAATGGGCTTTTCACTCTCAGCAACTGAACTCTGGGAAGCTGTCAGCTTTTCACCTTAGCTAAGTTCATCTGTATTTTGGTTTTACAAAGAAAAATATATTTTTTTAAAAGAGCAGAGCTTTACTCAGAACAATATTTGGCTGAAACATGCTCTAGTTTCTCTTCAGATCATAGAACTCTTTCATATAAATTGTGTACTCTCTGTTGAAAAAAAGTTTAGAAATAAAATTTCTGGCCAGCCTCAGTCTTTGTACTCAGCACTGCAGCTGGTCTGAGGCCTCAAATCCAACCAAGCATAGATTGCAGCCATGCTGCAAATGACCTTCCTCCAGCATTTCTGAAGGCTGCTGCTTCTTCACCGAGTGTTTTTGTCTTGGTAGTTCCTGGCATGTGGCAGCTTTGCAGGTTACCAAAGCGTCTCTCCTGTGCTGTATATAGCTAGCGCAGCGAACGCTGTGTCTCTACAGGTAAGAACGCGGGCTGCCTAGGAGGATGAAAACCTGAGGCCTGGGCATCAGGCTGAGTTGTACTCGACAGAGGAATCTAACACGCATAAAGAGGGCCCAGCACAGCTTTTGTGATTCCCAGTGTGCTGATGTTCTCCTAGCAAGTGTTAAAGCAGCCCCGGTGCTGCTCTGACTTGGCCTGGCTCTCCGTCCCTCACAGCAGCACACTTACGCTGGTTAGATGTCCCTAAGGCCCTTCTCCAAGCACTTTCTCCCTGCAGAGCGTGTACCCTGGGCATTGACAGCACACAGAGTTTATCTTGTCTTCTCAACATTACCTGAAGATTTCTCCATGCAGAGACAACGTGTACCTGCTTCTTGGAACAGGTTTATGGCTTCTTTGTGTGCCTGGAGCTGTGCACAGGTACTGCTTTGACAGCCAGGATCCAGTCTAGAGAACTCAGTAAGAGAGGTCAGCTTCTCTCTCTAGTGAGGAGTTTATATTAACGTTTGTATTTTCATCAAATATGTGACTTAGAGTGAAAGGACACATTTAGCTTATGGTGCTTGGAAACACAATCCTGTCTTTGTTGGGTTGTGATGTCATTTCTGTATATCCTGAAACAAATTTAGTAGTGTGGTATTTTTCCTAACAAATGACAAGTTATGTATGATAATTAAAGTAATTGTTTTATTCTTCTTCCTCCATCATCTTGTTACAAATCATTTCTTTAATCAATCACAAGTCTGTTGAGAGCATTCAAAGAAAAGAAAAACATCAAAAGCCATCGTACCCCAAACTGAAAGGCTGCTCTGCCTCACTGATCGTTCTCACAGCGATTAGCTACTCTGTGCCCCAGTTCAGTGGAGATGGCCTCTGAAAAGATTTCTGTTGTTTTCTAGAAACCTTTTTGTAAGAACAATATCAAAAAGATGACAGGGAACGTATATTATCCACTGTTAATACTCAAACCCTCTTTTGGTCTTTTTATAAGTGACACCAGATGAAGAAATCTGTGAAGACCTGCAACAGAGCAACCTACTTAGCACTGCTTTGAGGTGGGCCTGTTCTTAAGCAAAGGACTGCTCAAAACTTTTTGCAGACACTATTCAGTAACTTCCTTTTTTTACCACAGAGGCAGGGTTGGGTTTTGTAAACACCTTCCTTGCCTGCAATTGCTAATAGCTTTTCAGATTGTGGAAAATCAGATTGTGTAAGAAACTTTCACTTGCTTTTCTCAGATTGCCTCTTACATTTTGCCTGGAAAAAAATCTAATCAATTTCTTTAATTTTTTAAAATAGCCTCTCTGCTGCCTGTTTCCTTTGTAGGGCCAAATACACCAGCACATTCATGTACAGCATGCTGCCGTCTCTGCATCATTCAGCTACAACCCTTGTCAGAAAAGCAACCTGAAAAGATTATTTCCATTGCAAAATCAACCCTTCACTTCTATATTCATCCTTCTTCACTGTAGGTAATTAACCTAATTGAGGTTTGAGATGGATCTTACAAAGTTGTACCTCATTTCTCTCCGTTAGCAGTAGAAGCCAGGGGTGACTGAGCTCCTAACTTGTTTGATTCAAGTTACGTGTCTGAAGTGTGGTGGGATGAATCCAGGTTACTGCCTCATGCCCTCTGTGCATCTGTACTGGAGTTAAAAACAGCATCACAGAGCACAGGACCCAGTCTCGTGTGTTGGAGGCTGCTCTTCTTGTACCCAGGAGGGTTTGCAGCATTGTTTCCTGTGTGCTCTTTGAGTCCCCTCTGAAAGCAGAACTACTGGTTTTTGGGCAGGCTTTTTCCTGGTGCTTACTGCCCTCTCCATGCTCTGCGGACTGCAGTGAATCGATTGCCCCATCCCTGGTTTGCTATTATCCACTTTTTTTGAATAGAAAATTGAGGGAGGGAGAAAGTAAGGGCAAACATATCCATGAGATTTGGGCTCTTGGGGTAGCAAGGTGATCTGCACTTTTTGGGCTAGTCCCTCTCTTGCTGAGATACAGCCCTTTTCTAGGAAAGTGTTTGGGTGTTAAGATTCTGTGTCCATACAGCTAAATAAAACAGCATTCAGTACCGAGCTTAAGCACTGGACAGTAATTATCCGTCTCACTTAATTGGTTACTCCCTGCCATGGCTGGGCTATGCCGGTTGGCAGCCGGTGTGGCTAAGGGGAGGTGATGCTTCGGAGACCATGCCTACCTGGCAGGATGGAAAGCACTGAACAGTGTCTGACTCCCTCCTCAGTCCCCTGACACGCTCCAGCAAGCCTTGCTTCCTCAAACCCTCCTGTATGCCCTTATGCCACCCTGCATGGCACATGTATTTCACATGCACTTGCTATAAAATTATCATGCTGTTGAAATCACATGATGTGTTTAAGTCCCATGATTTCAGGCATTTTGAATTAAACACCATTCCCTGTCCCAGTAAAGTCTGAAGGCCACAAAGCATTACATGGGCCCAGGAGGACATGCAGGGCCAAGCCTATGCAGTGTGGATGTGACCCACTGTGGGTCGCTTGGCCTCAGCCTTGGTCCTGTTGTTACTTAGCAGTACAGATATAGGCAGAGAGGCTGGAGGTCTGGAGCCACGTACCTCTACGGGGAAAGGGCAGGTGGTGGGGGTGCAGACTGTAAGACCTGGTGCTGCGGGAGCTCCTGGTATTTAGGGCAAATCGGGAAGAGCCATCTGCAGCACAGAGGCACTGGCGAAAATCTCTTCTTTGGCCCAACATTAATGTAGTTTTGGGATTTATGCAAGCTGATGGTGCAGCCAAAAAGTGATTCCCCAAAGGAAAGGTTGAAACAGCCATTGCCTGTTGGGATTTTTCTGTGCTAGTTGTCCAGGTCTCCAGCCCATGGTCTAGGGCAAAAGTCATGCAATTCATATGTCCTATTTGAGGTGTCTAAAAGATCTTTAGATCTTAGTGAAGTGAAACAAACCCTGAAATCAGGTAGACAACTACACTTGGATGAATGGCTCTCCCGTATGTTCTGAGACTACTGGAGGAAGTTGACAGCAGCCTGAGCCTGTTTTGGCTTTTTTTTTTTTTTTTCCCTGATGCTATTTGGAACCAGAGTTAAATCCAGCAGAAGCTGTGCCCAGTGGGAAGTTCTGCACATTTGACACTTCTCTGAGCTCTGGCACTGACAGCTAGAACAAAGCCAGGATGAATGGACTTGATCACAGACGTGAATATTTGCTTCTATCAGAATACAAAACCAAAAGAGCAATTATTTCTGACAGCTTTCCTTCATGCAAGTCTGCAAGGCTTTTTCCCCACAGAAACAGAAAATGGGAAGTACTTTGTGGTCAGACATGTCCTCTGTAAATTCTGCGGTTTATGCTCCTTACAATTGCAGTTACTGACTAGCAACAAGCGGTTACTGTGTGCTATTGTTAATTTTAGAACCTAAATATAAATGGTGCAATGAAAGTAGAGAGGAAAAAATAATGTAGTGCTTCAAACTTGCAATGTTTTGAAACCAGCTACTGAAGTCAGAGGCTCATGCACTAAGCTCTGGTATACCTGGTAATACTGGCAGGAGTTGGGTATTTATGTCTGCAATGTGGGGAGTTAACAGCACATCTCAGGTGGCAGGTCTTGCAAATAAACAAGGCGTGACATCTGTAGATCACAACCTGTACCAAAATGCAGTGGCTGCACCTCCTAAGTCTCGCTACAGGCACAAGTCCGAAATTCTCAGCAGTAAGCCAATAGCCTTGGGCTCTAACAGCTGGAAATTAAGGAGACTGTTATCAACTAATGAATGCACAGTTAGGCCCTGTCAACACATCGCTGAATGCTAATACTTTACTCCTGGCTTTGCCCTTGCAATGCTGGCCAGTTGTGAAGATCCTTCTGTAATTTATTTAACCTTTGCAACTCTATTTCTTTGTCTGCAAAATAAGACAGTGGGTGATCATGTCTGTGGAAAAGATCCACTGATGAGAAGAACTAGGTTACAGCTGGGGGGTATGGTAGTTTGCCCACATGCTGAGCAAGGCATTTCTTTGTTCTTGTTTTGTAATGGGCTGCTTGTCCTTTCCTTCACCTAGCATGTGGTGTTCCTCTAAAGGGAACCAAGCAGGAAGGGCCATATGAGACGGCCTCGATTGCACCTGTATACCTGTGCTGAGTATCATCTCTTAGTTGACTCTAGAAGGGTTTCCACTCAGCCCAGTGATAGGCTTAGCAAATGACTCTTTGGATGTGCCTTGCTCTCTTCATTGTCTAGATACAGCACCAGTTCATTCCCTCTGAATACAGTCCATAATGTCAAAGTAAAAGCCAATGTCCTTATTTTGCTTGCTTCGTGAAAGCTGAGGGAGAGTAAAGTTTACATGACTTTCATTTAGAATCTGAATTCCTCTAGGTTCACTCGAAAGTTTAATCAGCATTGCTGAAATGTTTTAGCAACTTCCTACTGAACCTCAAGACTATAATAAACCTGAAACCGAGCAATTTATTTGCAAGCCTTTAAGACAACTCAGAAAATTATCTTCTCTTCAGAAATGCATCCTCCAGGAGCACGGAAAGCAATAGCTTTTCATTTCACCCGCAAAGAAGAATTAAATTTCATTTTTAGTTAGACTTTCGCACATTCACATCCTTCCTCTCTAGGGAACTTGTTTCCCTAATAGCTACAAAGCTTTTCAAGCTCACAGAAAGAAGCCAGAAAGGACTGTAACAAGCAGATGTTTCCATAGGACTTCAGGGTTATGCATGTAACGCAGACACAGCCCATCTGTAGCTCCAACATTGTACCAAAGCCTTCTGCTGCAGCAGTGCAGCCTGCCAGTGTGGAGGCTCTGGGGAGGACCAAGGGGTTTAGGTAGGTGCTCTGGTTCCCTTCCACCAGTGCAGCGTGCACCACATGAGGCTGAGCAAAACTCACCTACTTTACGCCTCAGTTCCACCACCATTTTTGAGCCTTACCTGCAAGAAACTCTGCCCTAATCTTTGCCAGGCTGTCAAATGCCACTGTCTGATGTTTTATTGCATTTATACAAACGTCCACTAATGACTAAGCACCCCATCTACAGAGCCATGTAGGACCAAGACCCAGATAGGACCAACGCTGAATTTTGGTGCCAAGTTCCCAATCTGCAGGAGTGGGCTTCATCTCTGTTCCCCCTCCCTGCCAATTCCTTCCTTACCTTGGAGGTTTCTAACCTGCATAGGTATCTGCATCTGTTTCTAAGATGTTCTGCAGATACGTTCAGAAGTTACTTTTGGTAGGGCCAAGGAGGAAAACTGCTTTGCTTATGTGACAGGCTGTACTGGGTCTGGCTAGGATGGAGTTAATTTTCTTCATAGCAGCCTGTATGGTGCTGCTATGAAGACTAGATTGTTCAGAGGCTTGTTCTGGTGGTGTATCGGGTATAGATGGCAAGGTTTTGATAATAAGAGGTGGGGGCATGGGGATACAGGATAGGCCTGTGTGAGCAGAGGCTGGGGTTGCCGCCATGCTGGACACAGCTTGTTCCAGTCAGCTCCACAATGGACCCACAGCAGGACCCAGCTGAGCCCATCAGCCAAGCTGGCAGCACCTTTGCAAAAGCATGTTTAAGAAAGGGCAGAAAATGACACAGAGAGGAGGAGGGAACAAAAAGAGTGAGAAACATCAGAGTGAACACCAAAGTCAGAGCAGGAGGAGGAGGAAGTGGTCCACAGTACTGGAGAAAGTATCCAGCACCGCAGCCTGGGAAGGATCCAAGCTGGAGCAGAGGAAAGGTGTGACAAGTAAGAAGCAGCAGAGAGAAACCTTGCCATGCCACTCGGGGTGAGGGAAAGAGTCTGGAGTGGAGGAGTAAAGTTGAGCCTGGGAAAGGGGGCAAGAAAGATGTTGGTTTAATGTCTGTCTCCTTGTTTCTCACTGCATGAATCAGTTATTAAGTTTCTTTTTTAACTGGCAACACATTAAGTTAATTTAGAATCATAGAATCATAGAATCACAGAATGGTTTGGGTTGGAAGCAATGTTTAAAGATCATCTAGTCCAACTCCTGTGCCATGGGCAGGGACATCTTTCACTAGACCAGATTGATCAAAGTACTGTCCCACCTGACCTTGAACACCTCCAGGGATGGGACATCCACAACTTTTCCATGCAACATTTCCAGTGTCTCACCACCCTCATCACAAAAAATTTCTTCCTTATATCCAATCTAAATCTACCCTCTTTTAGTTTAAAACTGTTGCCCCTTGTCATATTGCAACAGGCCCTGATAAAAAGCCTGTCCCCATCTCTCTTATAAACTCCCTTTAAGTACTGAAAGGCTCCAGTAAGGTCTCTCTGGAGCCTTCTCTTCTCCAGGCTGAACAACCCCAATTGTCTCAGCTATTATTCGTAGGAGAGATGTTCCAGCTCTCTGACCATTTTTGTGTCCATTTTCCCTTTCTTACCCCAAGTCAAATCTGTTTTGTCCACAACAGTAATTGCTAAGTGATCTCCCTGTATTTATCTCAATATATGAGCTTTCTTGTTCCTGGTTTTTTTTCCTGTTTTCTGCCACCTCCCCTTGGGGGCACGAGGGTGGAGAGTGAGCAGCTGGGTGGGAGTTTGACTGTTGGCCAAGGCTAACACACCAGAGGCAACATCATTGGAGCACATTTAAAATACAACCATAGAACAGGTTTCTGCCAAAATAGCTCGTCTTGTGGCTGGAGTGTTTGCCCATGGCATACATTCAGTTCGTTCCTCTGCTTAAAAGGAGTCAAAGTGTTACCACCCTGCCCTGTTGGCTGTGTACTACTCTGGTTTTCTGCCTTGCCCGTTAAAGTTGTGATTTTACAAAGAAATTAAATGTTGGCTGGACCAGAGATGGTAGGGAAGAGTAAGTGGTGCACTCACCTGGCAGGTTGATGCTGGCTGCTGTCCTCATCAACAGTTTCATGTGGAGAAGTCATTGAAGGAAATGTATGAACAGTCCATGGAGCAGGGATCAGGATCTGGGGGATCCCCTCATCCACCCATGTGACCAATCTGCTCAGCAGGCCAAAGAGTTGTACTCCCTTTTTGTCTCTCGAGGGATTCAAGGATGATAGTCTTTGGTTTGAGACCTAATAATGCAGGAAAATTATTTGGTGAAAACGGACTCTCTCTTCTAGGGACTAGAATTTCCTGAAGTGTCTCTGGCATGCAGCACATCTACAGAGTTCATCAAGATCATGCAGTCTTGCATCACGGAGTTCAAGTCCTTGCTCCAAATCAGATAGAAGTGGTGATTTGAAATTATCTAAGCATTAGCTGGACCTGTTTCTCTCTAGCTTTAAACAGCCAATCTCAGAAATGGACTCACAGCTGATATTTCTGAGCAGACACAACTACATGTTCTTCTTGGTGGCCTTCCCTGTTGGCTAGGCTCAGACAGCCCTTCGGTGGTTTTCTTGTTTCCAGTGAAGCCAGCTCCACTTTCTGCTGCTCTGTGGCACTATCTGGGGAGACTCAGACACCCTACCCAGGACTGTGTCTTTCTGGTTCTGACTAATTCAGTTCCCCTTTGGATTTAGCCCTCAGGTCAAACTATCAAATTTGTCTTCCTTGTGATTGATCCTAGTTTTAAAAACAGATTTCTAGAAAGATGAATCATCAGTGTGTTGTATCCTGTAACTTTGCACATTGCACAGGGGCAGGTTGGAGACTGCAGCCTCTGAGCTGAACAAATCCAAGACAAACTTTTGCAGAGACCTAAGAGCATTCTCAGAGTTCTCTCCACAGTCCTCTGCTTGTGCTAATGCAGGGTCTTTTAAAAAGTAAGGAGGCTTGTGCTTCTCTTAATCCCAGCAAGACACTGCTAACCATGCTGCATTTCAGTACTCTGGGCACTGTCTGATCAATTGTCTTCTCATGGAGGAAAGGCAGAGTTTTCTTCTATTACCATCACTCCTGGAAAATAAAGCAGACAAGGCATGCTAATAAACTACTTTTGCCATGGCTATACTAGGCAATATCTTTACTTAATTAGCTCAATGGATTACAACATTTACTCACAAGCACACATAGAGGTGCACTTGGGTACAGGAAAAGGCTGTATTGTATGTGGAAGGGTTAAACCGAATCAATTCTTCCTATAGAGTAGCCCGATGTAGTTTTCATCTCCAGGCAGGCAAGCCCGGCTGTAGCCCTGTGAGGATATAAATCACTGTGAAGACTTGCTCTGAAACTCAGCAGTGTGGGCTGATATGATCCCAGTTTCATTTTTCTTTGATCAGCTGTGAACCAAGTCTGGCAAGGATATGGTCTTGTGCTACCTTTGGGCTTGTTTGGGTTTTTCGGGTGATTTTTTAACTTCTTCATGCCTTAGTTCCAGTTCCTATGTCTAGTTTACTTGTTGACTGTAAACCATTAGTTGAAGTAGTAAGTATCTCTTTTCTGTGAGTTTCCTCTGAGCCATGAAGAGCTGGACAGTAAAGCAACTAGCACTGGAAGAGAAAAACAGAGTCCCAGGTCCTACTTATAGCCTCTTCAAATTAGTTTTTGAAGTTGTCTTTTTACTGAGATGCTAACAAAAGCCATAAAATGTATTTTAAAATACTAAGTTTTCTGTTCTTTCAGCAGCAATGGCTCTCCGTATATAAAAACCCAGAGAGACTGGGTGAAAACCAGTGCAAAAAACAATGTTACTTTTCAGCCAGTGGTGACTGATCAGACGAGCACAAGCGGTTGGTCTATCTCTGCTGTCACTCCTTCTCAGCAGTAATGTGTATGACTACAAACTTTGTTCTCAGGTTTTGTGTGTGGCTTGAGTGCCTCTTTCTGGGAATGTGCAGTGTTGAGCAATGCAGCTAATTTTTTCCAATGAATCTACTCATATTTCCTACATTCTAAACTGTCCTGGTGGTATATGTACCTCTTCTGGGGTCAGCATGCCCTTTTGCTTGACTCTGAGCAAACACATGTGCTCCTACATAAGGATCAGCAAATACACCCCTTCTGGACCCTTAGCTCAAACTTGTGTTCTGTTCTCTTCTAATTTGGGAATTTAGGAGAAAAACAAAACCTTTGTGACATTAACTTGGTGAGTACTTTTGTTAAAGTCGAATTATCATGAAAGACAGAAGTAGGCTGGAGCTAAAACTTCACAGCTGAAATGCTTGGGTTATATCTAGTTTGTTGGGCTGTACCTGGCATGAAAGTAACTTCGACCCGCTGCATCTTTCATTGATACTCAGAGAGTTAGAGTTACAGCTATCTTGGAGAAACACAGATTTGATTCATGTGCTAGTAATATTTCTCTTCCATCCTCTCCGTCTCTTGCTTGGTTGAAAGCTTCTCTTCTTGGTCTGCATGTGTCAGCTGATAGCAAATTTCTTTGGCACATCCACATGAAGCTTGTGGGTGATGTTTACTGCTCCTCAGGCTGCAACAGTAATTATGCATCAATTGTCAGAGTGAAGCCTCTAGAGATTGCAATTCCTTCTAAAATATGAAGCCTGCGACAACGCTGTCCACCTTCTAACCATGTACTAATTATGTATGTATACATAAACGTCTCCTAATTTTATTTATGTGTTATAAAGATCATTTGTATTAAATCTTGTTCTAATTTAAGCATTAGTTCTTAAATGGTATTTTTGGGTGTCGGTGGTTTAATTTTTACCACACAAAGAAAAGTGTTTACCTTACCTGCAGTAAGAATTCCTTACCAAGGAAAAGTACAGATTGGAAACCTGCAGCAGAGAACTCCTCTGTGGCTGCCAGTAGGGAAGACTTGGTGAATAAGAGGCAGAGGAAGGCCATGTGTGTGTACGACTGTGCTGGAGCCCTGTCTACCCAAGCAGAGCTAATGGGTTCTGAAGGGAGACGTGGGGGAATCATGCATTCTCATACCCCTTGCAACGCAGAGGAAACCAGGGGCCCTCACCCTCTGTTCTTCAGTGGCACCTTGTAACCACAGCTTGAGGACCTGGATAATGCAGAGCTAGGATGATTTAAATTCATTATTTAAATAGATACAGTGATTACTTTATTGAATCTCAATGAACTGTTTCTGTGTGAACCTCTGTTTGAAACATTACCCCTAATAAAATGCCAGGAGAAAAGAAGCCTTCACGTTTTCACTGAGCTCCAATGTTTCATTTTATCTCATAATAACAGTTTCCCTATTTTATTTTCTTTGCATTGAGCCTAAGACCACAGCAATAACTTTGTTAAAAAGCAATCAATTCCAATCGATTTATTAAGCAGTAAAGGAATTGTTTTGACAGATTGAAAAGGTTTTAGCCAAGTCTTTGTGGCTATCAGGCTGTGCTTGCTGGCACTGCTCTGCACTGCGTGCTTCAGTGTCCCTTGGTCCCTGCCCCACTCATTCCCAGAGCAGTGCAGGGCCTGCCTTGCAGTGCTGCAGGTGTCTGCGTGCTTTCCCCACGCTGGGAGCGTGAGCAGCTTTAGCGTATTCAGCTCACATGAGAAAGCCTGAATAATTACACCTCGGAGACTTTTCTGGAGCTGAGGGTAAACAGCAGGCAAGCAGAATTTTATTCACTTCTAATCTGAGCAGAACTTACCCAGCTTTTGGTATCCAGCATGGAACATTTCAGTTTATTACTTTTTTCACTTACCAATGCCCAGTCCAAAACCAAGCAGTAAGTTGGTGCAGGTGCTCAGGTCATTTACTTCCTGGGGCTTCCACATACCAGGGCCACATTTCTGGAATTCCTCCTATTCTTTAAAACATAAAGCTCCCGTTATCTCCAAGCTTCTGGTGTTAACTATGTTCCAGGCACCAAACTTTACCTTTTTGCAGACCAGTTAGGACAAGATTTTGCTTCTCCAGAGGAGGCTGCTGTGAGCAAGGTAGACCACAGTTCAAGAACTTCATTTACTGTTCATATGGTACAGCTGATCTGGAATGCCAGGCAAGGGAGTGACTGGCACTTGCATTAGCATTAGCTTCAAGATGGGAAACAGCCTTTGCTGACTGGTTCTGCCTATTCTCTCCAAAAGGCTATTTCTGATACGCACAAGCCTGCAAAGAGGGGCAGGGTAGAAAAAAAGGGAAGAGCAAAATAAATACACAAGGCAAAGGCTGAAGCATCAGAAGACCATCATCTGCTGGAGCCACAGTTCAGATTATCCAGTCATGCAGGACGCTCTGGCAGCGCTGTAAAGAGATGGACACTTTGCTATAGCTGACGCAAATATTGCACTGGTGTATACATCCTGGTGACATAGGTAAAAATTTATATAAAAATTATGAGCATTTTTATTGCATGGCCTCAGAATCTGCTACAGAAAAGCACCCTAAACACTCCTTCAGGTCTCAAATCTGACTAATTACTGACCTCAGCAGGGAGTTAAAAGACAAGAAAAAATCTTGTATTTTGGCCTCTTTTAAATTAGAACAGTATTTATCAGGCTTCAGATATCTTTGGTACAAAGGCACTATTTTAATAGTTTTAAAATGATAACATTTGGCAAAAGCCTGGTAGAAAATGTCCTTATTATGAGTTCTCATATGGTCTTGGGAGGACACTTGAGAATGATTATAATGATCTATGGAGCTTGTACTCAAACTTAAAGGCAATAAATGATCTTGATTCTTGAGCAGTGAGCAGCCAGCATTGCATCCTTGAAGCAGGCCAGAGAAGTCTTTTAAATGCTGTCAGTGGGAGTTTTAAATCCACTCAAGACTGCCTTAGTGTTTGCATATTTTGTAAGGCATTCACACACCACTCAAGTGATGAGCAGCAAGATAAAACCAGAAAGAAGAGTGATAGTAATAGCTACCACTGTAATAGCCATAGTTGGCTCAAGGACAGATTAAGTCCATGTATCAGAAGTAAATTATTCAGAGTTTACACTCACCTGGACGTATTTGATCTAATAGACTTCTGTGGTGAGCTGCCAGTAAGGTGAGTTCTCAGAAAGCAAATGTTAATGCAGAGTTTGTGGATTGCTTTGCCAGTGAGGTACAAGTACCATCTGCTTCATGTTACCAGTAGGGATTTCAGAAAAGCTTATCATGACCTGTATACGTTTCCACTGCACAAACAGATCTCAGACCCACACAAGAAGCATGTTGCCTTGTAAAATGAGATTTTTGTTCATTGTATAGAGATCATCTTTCAAAAAAGTATATAAATAACCCACAGAACTCCATCTCATTAAAGGTATAGTTTGTAAAGATCCTATTCCTGCCTCTTGGTCTTAATGCTGCAGGCTTCAAAACACTTCTTATTTAAGAACTATCCCTTACCCCCAGGGTAAATTGGGGGTAACCATGCTGTAAGTGTTGCTAATTACATATTTAACTGCGAGGCTAGAACCCTTCCGTGTCTTGGGTGATAAAGCCGCCTAAAATACATACTGACCCAGTATACAATCTCTTAAGTAAATGAAAGACAGCTTAGAAATTTTCTCATTGGATATTTGCCATTGGGACTAGAATAGCTCACAGGGGTCTTATGGAGAACATAGCAATGGCATGGAATATTTGACATCAGAACTGAATGAAAGAAAAAGAAACATCTTTAATAAAGGGCCTGATCCTGCTATACTTAATGAAGGAAGGTATCTTACCAATGCTTTTGAAAGAAAACTGAATAGAGCTTAGATAAGACTTGGAAAGTAGTTGATGAATTTTGATACTGCTGTTACAGCTTTTAATCCGCTGCTCTGACAAGAAGGTGATTGAAAGCAGTTAGCATGACTTCACCAAGGGGAAATCATTCTTGAGCAACCTGATATGATGAAATGACTGGCTTGGCAGACGGTTGCCAAGAGCAATGGTTGTTGTCTACCCTGACTTCTCTCAGAAGATGCACATAGAAAAGCTGCTGAAGTAGGTACTGAACAAGTAGACAGTAAGGTGGATTAAAAATTGGGTGAATAGCCAGGCCCAGAGTGTGGTGATCAGGGGAACAAAGTTGGAGACCAGTAACTAGTGGTTTACCCAAGGGGTCAGTGTTGGGTCCAATCCCATTTAACATCTTCGTTAATGATCTGACAGATGCGACAGAGTATACCCTCAGCAAAACTGGAAAGAGTGGCTGATATACCAGAGGGTCGTGCTGTCATCCAGAGGGACCTTGACAGGCTGGAGAAATGGGCCGACAGGAACCTCATTACGTTCAACAAGAAGTGCGAAGTCCTGCACCTGGTCAGGAACAACCCCATGAACCAATGTATGCTGGGAGTCACCCAGCTGAAAAGCAGCTTGGCAGAAAAGGACATGAGGAGCCTGGTGGAGACCAAGTTGAACCGGAGCCAGCAATGTGTCCTTGCAGCAAAGAAGGGCTAACGGTATCCTGGGCTGCATCAGGCAAAGTATTGCCAGCAGGTCCAAGGAGGTGATCCTTCCCCTCTGTTCAGCACTGCTGAGGCCATACCTGGAATACTGTGTCCATTTCTGGGCTCCCCAGTAAAAGACACACTGGAGAGAGTCCAGCAATGGGCATTAAATTGATTATGGGATTGGAGCATATCTCCTACAAGGAAAGGCTGAGAGAGCTGGGACTGTTCAGCCTGGAGAAGGCGTGGGGCGGGGGTACGTCTTATCAATGTATATAAATACCTAAAGAGGATGGAGCCAGGCTCTTTTCAGTGGTGCCCAGTGACAGGACCAGAGGCAATGGGGACAAACTAAGACACAGGAGGGTCCCTCTGAACATCAGGAAACACTTTTTTGGTGTTAGGGTGACTGAGCACTGGCACAGGTTACCCAGAGAGGTTGTGGAGTCTCCATCCTTGGAGATATTCAAAACCCATCTAGACATGGTCCTGGGCAACCACCTCTAGGTGCCCCTGCTTGATCCGGGGGGTTGGACCAGATGACTTCCAGAGGTCCTTCCAACCTCAATCATTCTGTGATTCTGCGATTCTGTGACCTTTCCCTGTAACAGACGGTGAAGGCAGAGGATGAACTTACCGTTAGATTCAAATTTAATCTTGAGCATCTTTGCTCTAGCTAACTTAATATATGAAAGCAATTTCTTGGTGTAATTATTTTCCCAGATCAAATAGTTCGAACTGGAGTGTATTAAAGGAATCATTCACCTGAGAACTTTGAGACTGAAGGAAGAACCCACTGGAAGAAGAGCACCTAAAAATAGATGTAGCAGACAAACACAAACATTTCTGGGTCCCAGATTACATGTTATACAACCATGCTCATCCTTTGCCACCCACGGCTTCCTCTGGATGCACACCTTGGCTTGGGCAACATGAGAACAGCACTTGGGATCTTGCATCCTTCTTCTTCAAAAGAGAAAGTTGTGAAGCAATTCAGCAAAAGGTGAATCTCAGGCATCTGGTGACTGGGTAGCCCAGGTGCAACAGGATACTGTGAGGCAGTCTTGCAGAGGGCAGGGCTGTACACAGACACTGAGGAGTTCTTCTCACTATTAAAGGTCTCAAGACATGGCACTTGGACTGTGCTTTTCAAAGTACACTCCATATGATTGTATTTTTCATTGCAAAGCTGTACAGAGCTTTAGTACAAGAGTGTAATCAGTCACTACTGTGTTTTCTGATGTTTGCTAATGTCAGCTGTGATGTGCTATTTAATATGAAAGCAGCAAGTGCCTGCATCATTTCTACTATAGATTGACACTGAATAACCTGGAAAACATATTATCCTGTTTATTTGACTTTAGTTTGTCTAAATGCTTCAGTCTAGGCTGTGAATTATTTCACTTAGAAAGCATTTGTCCTTTTTAAAATAGAGCACTTGCCTTGCTTTTTAAATATCTCTACTATAAACCAGTTGCAAACACTAAAGCCAAACCAGCAAAACATTATCGGAATCATCAGGTGAATACTATTATTTTAAATTTACTTTCAAGTACTTTTCCTAACAATATCAGGGATATTTTTCTTGTATTTGATACTGCACATCTTGCTGATAAGCCAGGTACTAATTAACATCCCCTGCATGTAAGACTCCCTAGTGACAATCAAAGAACAAAGGTCTTGGGAATGAGTAACACTCAAAGCTAAAGATAACAGTTGACTTCAGATCAATCTGATCTTTACCAGAATGCATTTGGCTACACAGACATGAAGTAACCCCTGTAATCCTTTAAGTGAGGTTACTCCAATCATAAAGAGGGCATAAAAATAGCACTTGAAATTTAAGAGGTTTACAGTGGTCAGCGCCCTAGACTAGTTGTTATGAAGAAACATCAAAGGAAAATATTCATTACAAATAAAGCCTGCTTAGGTTTCGGGGGCCATTTAACACCTATAGCACAGCTTTCAAGCTGGGGAAAATGCACTTCATTTTCCCACCCTCTACACAAATGGTTAACTCTCGGTTCCGTTTCTCCCTCCGGCCCCCCTCCCCGGGTCTTCCATAAATACAGGACATCTTCTCTTATACAACATTTAGGTGACTTACTTTCTTTGGAGTGTGCTGTTACACGCCACTGTAAATATGTTCAATTCTCTGCTTTTTCACCTTAATGTTCTGCTTTAACTATGCTGAATCCTAAACATATTCTATTTTGGGAGCATCCTAGCTTTTGGCATGCTTATATATCAAGTCCTCAGCAACCTGAAAGTAGAGTGATGGTTAGTGTCCAAGGCTGCAAATCAGCTTAGCTTGGTTGCTGATAGATATGACAGAAACACATGCCTGCAACTAGTCATTTTCTCTCACCAGGAGGTTTTTAGGGGTAGAAATGAAGATTTTAACACATCCAACTGAAAATCTCTCTCAGACACTTTATCTACATCTTCTTAACGTACTGCTCTGGGGCTGTTAGTGTAGAAAGAGCTGGAAGAACAATTTAAACCTTACTGAAATCGAGCAAATTGGATTGTGGTGGCTAAGTTCAAGTGAAAGCTTCTTGTATATGAAGAGCTTACAACTATTTGGCTGGCAGAAAGCCATGTGATCTTACTCTTAATTAGAAGGAGACTTCTAGATGGTGACAATTCCTACTGCTCCGCTGGCTGCACAAGTGCAGGTGCAGAATCACAGAGGTGTTGAAATGAATAGTGAGGGATGAACAGCAAGGAGAGAAGGCAGGATGCTGCTGCTCTGTTGTCAGTGCTGCCACTTGCTCTGCCTGTGACAATTCTGTTACTGTAATTTCCACTCTTATTTATCACCTTAATGCCAAAGACTCAGGAATGATGGACTCGGTTCCCAGTGTGCTATGTACTCTGCAAACCAGAACAAACAGGCAATTTCTGCCTCTAACCCCAAGCCTGCCATGTAAGAATAAGATATGATCCAGCAGGGTGCAGACAGCTAAATGGGAGTACGTGGGATCCAGTGGAGACACTATGCTTAGTATCAGAGGCAGGAGGCTCCAGCTACCAGCAGCCGAGCTAGCTGGTGGCATTTTGGTGACATCATGGCAAAAGAGAGTTTAAGAAATATTTGAGGGTATGCATAAGCATGTCTGTGAACCTTCATGGAGCACCTATCTTGTGTGAAGGACAAGATAGAGATGATGCATGTTAGGGCTCTAAATAAGGGGGTCCTGACACAGTCTGATTACAAGCATGTTCTGATCCCTCTGAGAATGACTACAAGACAAAAGTGAGAATGACTACAAGACAAAAGTGAGAATGGGGTGGAGGGTTAAAGAGTTGGGAGTGAAAAGATGAGCAAGAAAAGACATTCATGCAATGCAAGAGGAGGAGAAAGTGAAGGATCCAGGCAGAAGCACAGGAAAATTATTTTCTAGAAGGATTTTGAATGAGACAAGTAGATAGCAGGGATACTGGTAAAAACAGTCTCTCGGGCTGAGATGTTACCTGGACATGGGGACAGAAGATGAGGCGCAGAGTGGCAGGGGTGAGAGGATGTCAGTGTTATTCCAGCTGAGCTAGAGAAGAGAAAGGAGACATGGTGGGACAGACAGTAGCCCTGTTGACTTTGTGTTAGTGATCACACATGTATAAGGAGGTACCAGAGAGACAGGCAGATTTGCATGCCGGTGAAAGGTAGGCCCAGATGGAATAGAGCAACAGATCTGTCAAATACCTACACACGGACGCAAGTGTATCGGCTTGGCTAGAAACTGGTGAGATTACCAGGGAACAAGTATTGATGGAGAGTAGACGATCAAGGATGCAGCTGTGAGCAGGGTGCTCAGGTGACTGCTGCTGCAGAGGATGCAAAGGAGGAGCAACTGGAGGGGGAGAGGAGAATCAGCAGTCACTGAAGCAAAGCTATGAAGAAAAGTGTGGTCAGCAGGAGCTGGCAGGTTGCAGTGGAGGAGGCTGATTCAGAGTTGCTCGTTGAGCTGTGCTTTGAACCAGGTTGTTAGACATCTCAGTGAGTACAGTGCTGTCATATTTTTTCCTCCATCACCCTCTCTTTCCTGGCACACCAAGTTCTGCTGGGTGTAGCAGGAACAGGCATCTGGTGAGGCCTTTTTCCATGCAGAGAGGAGATGCTGTCCTAAGGGCATGAGCTCTGACAGCCACAGTAGACAGCAGATGTTTTGTGGGAGTTGTCACAGTGAAGCCCTTGCACTTCCCTGCCACTGTCAACACCTGTTATCCCTTTCTTTTTGTCTCCATCTGACTGCTGGAATGAGCCAGTGGAAGAAGAGAGAGATCAGAGACAGAGCTTGCCCAAACCAAAGCTACTTCCTGGCAAGTATGCTGTTTTTGGCTGGAATAGAGTTAATTTTCTTCATAATATCTCATATGGGGTTATATTTTGGATTTGTGCAGAAAACAATGTTGACAATACAAGGATGTTTTAATTGTCACTGATCAGTGCTTACAGAGTCAAGGCCTTTTTTGCTTCTCACACCACCAGTGAGCAGGCTGGGGTGCACAAGAGGCTGGGAGGGGACACAGCCAGAACAGCTGACCCCACCTGACCACAAGGATGTCCCAAACCATATGACATCATACTTAGCACATAATTCTGGGGAAAGAAGGAGGAAGGGGGGACATTCGGAGTGATGGCGTTTGTCTTCCCAAGTAACCGTTACTCATGACGGACCTCTGCTTTCCTGGGGGTGGTGGGACACCTGCCTGTAAATGGGATGTAGAGAATGAATTACTTGTTTTGCTTTGCTTGTGTGCGTGGCTTTTGCTTTACCTATTAAACTGTCTTTATCTCAACCCACAGGTTTTGTCACTTTCACTCTTCCGATTCTCTCCCCCATCCCACTGTCGAGGAGTGAGCGAGTGGCTGTGTGGTGCTGAGCTGCCGGCTGGGGTTAAACCACGACACAAGTTTGCCCACAGGAAGGTGCTGTGTTGAGTAGGACCAAGGTGAGAGAGGGCTGAGTGGGCAGAATTGTTTGTGGAGAAGTGCTACTGAAGTGCTATAGAAGGAGGGCAGCATTTTTATGGACAGAGGGCCAGAAGGAGAGGCTGGAGACTTTTGGTTTTAGTACCAGTCCAGTTCATGGTGTGAGTCTGAGTGAATGTCGTACCCTCCTCTACTGTCCCAGTCATTCACCTACCTGTATAAGGTAAGGGTGATGTTAATTGAATGGTATGAGTTTTAACTGGTACATGAACAGTGCTTAGAAACCTCTTCATTATCCTGTCCTCAAAGTACAAAATATTATTTACCCCAATCTTGCAAATACATTCTTCCCACTTTTCACAAGTTATTTTGGTAACCAGAGATTCTTCCACTGCCAGACACCTGTTGTTGTTTCCTTGCAGGTAGAAAAAACACCTACTAACTCCACAAATTTCAATAAAGTTTGCTCATCTAAAGGAACAGTCTGAAGACCATGAGGTTGTGGGGGATGAAGATCTCTTCAGTTTCCTTTCTGAAAGACACCTTAATCTAGCCAAACTTCTCACATACATTAAGCAAACAGACTTTCAGTGGTTTCCCAGATTACAGTTCATTAGTGTCTTTACCACAGAGAACACAGCAGCTCACTAACATAAGGACACTGCAGATTTCATTGTTGCGTGGTGCTAACAGAGAGCTTGCTTCTTATACGGACAATTAGACAGGCCGTGGTACTTCAAGCATTTTAACTTGTGATCTGACGAGAGTTTTAGAAATAGGAGAGCTGGCATAAAGGATGACATGTAAAGCCACAGTTCGGAGCATAAGGCAGTGTGCTTCCAAACTGATGGCATCTAACAGCCACTGTAATATAAATGATACCCGCGGGTGGGGAGGATTAGTTTGCTGAACACTCTGCTGGACTCCTCTTTCTAGAACCTGCACGCTGGCAGGTTTTCTGACTACAGGAGGGATGGCTTGAGGCCTGGGAGACTGCTGGAAAACTGTCACTGTAGGCTATGACACCTACCCAAGTGCGTGGTCACAGAAAATAAACACCCTTAGCACTCACCCCACCCCACTCCAGTGAAATATCTCCTTCAGCTGCATGACAAACAATGTGCCATTTAAAGGTCATGGGGAGATTAGGGAGAATTTCTGCATTTTTGTGCAGAGAACCTCATCTTGAAAGGTTCTTCCTGTGGGAAGACCACAGCGTCTGCACGGGGCTCCAGCAGCCTCAGTGGCCACGCTGTCGATGCAGTGATCCAGGCACACAGACCATCTTTCAAGGACCAGGGCTGTCAGTAATCAGTCTAGGAGTTGGGACTGCCCATCTGCTAGAATGCTTGCCACACTGATGAGTGCTGCTTCCTTGGTCGCTGTGCTCTGCTCCCTGGGTGTATCTCACCAGCTATCTTATTCTACCTCCTAGGGGCATGCAGCTTTGATGGCAGTGTTTAAAAGTGCCCAGCATCACAGGCTCTAGCACAGCATTACCGCAGAGTAACAGCAGTAACCGAAATAGGCAGGAGGGGACAGTGCACATTTTCTGCTCGATGCTGTTTCAAAAGAACTGCATAGCAATATACACTAAATAGCTGGAGTCTGACTTCAGAGACAACAATAATTAAGCTTCATAATGATTAAAAGCTACTGAAGGAAAAGATGAGCCTGGAAAATGAAAACAAGCCTCCCCAATCCTTTTTCCAACTGTCCTGCAAAGGAGGAAAAGGAACCTTTGTGCAAACTCTCTAAGAGCATATTCCTTCCCCAGTTACTTTCCTGGATTTGCTGATGAATGGCACAGTTCACTGCAGAGGTTATTGGTATGTTCAGACTCAGTTTAGTAAGCCTATTATTACTAGAATCTGTGGGCTAATTAATGCTTGCATGAGAAGTTAATGAAGGACAAAGATTCTTTACTGCTGATGGTCTCAGTGAAGCAATTGTCTGTAACATATAAAAAAGCTATTGTCAGTAGCAAATTACCATTACAGCGAACCAAGTGAATATAAATCTCTCAGAAAAGGTGACATGGTCTTCATTTTGTGGCTCTTATTCTAATAGTGGCCCTATGGTCCATGCGCAGTATCTCCCTGCTGCACCCATTTGGCTTTTGATGGGCATCTGTACAGTTCAATGTCTCATCATTCTGCAGTTCTGGCAGAATCCTGTTTACCTGCCACCTGAGACTTGTTCTTCTGTCTAAAACGTCCTCGTCTCTTCTCAATCCAATTTAGCTGTCATGACTGATACAATCCCCAAGTCAAATACCTGGATGCAATGCCAGCATTTTAAGCGACATTAATGTCATTGTATGTCACTGAGCAAACAAGTGTCATGTGCCCTTCACCTATGCAAATTACTTCTATACAGTGTTGCCAGCTTGAGCTTTCACTTGGGTGGTAGCTTTGTCTCTCTAATGGATATGGGCCAGCAGATCCTTGGACATGGACTTGGAGGTACTTTAACTCCTATTTGGTAAATCAGACTGGATGGGAGTGTGCACTAGTGCACAAATCCTGCTTGAATTCAGGCAAGCTAAGAGTAATAGGATAGAGAATGTAGGTCTGGTTAATAGTGTTCACATCATCTTCAGCTGGGATCGTGATTGCTACTCAGTTTAGAAGAAACATGACATACAAGCTAGATGTCGCCAAAAGCTACTACATTTTCAATTCCTTTTGTCCTCTCTTGCACATTTAAGAAAATGTTATATAAAACAGGATTGTTTTTCATTCCAAGAAAAAAATCATAATTTCTGCAGAGTTCTACTTGGCTGGTTGATGGAACAACTTTGCACATGTGTCATGCTTATGGGTACGGCTGGGTATGAGCTGTTCCTCATCCCATCAGGCTGTGATTCGTCTGAGATTGCTACAAATCCCATGAAAGTCCCTAAGCTCTGAGTTTTACCATTAGATTTAAGTTGGCTTAGAGATATGTAAAGCAGCCAGGGGAAAGGGAGCTCCTTGTTCATTCAGTTGCTTGGGAAGTTCTTGTGCATTGTTTATCCCTGCTGGTACTTGAAATGACTTGCAAAGGCAAATTGGTGCATGGTTTACTCAAGTTGTCTGTGCACTGCTCAGGGTTAAACCCTGAAAATGCATACCAGCTAGGTAAAATGTCTTGAGTGTGGCCAATCAAGTCAAAAGACATAAAACTAAGCCTACAATAGAGAAAACCGACTCATCCCACAAAAACTGTATGGTACTTGAGGCTATAGGTGACCCTATGAGCATCCTCCTCATTCTATTTTGAGAGGGCAGTTCATGTGTAGACCTACATTCTGGATCAAACCTTTACAGTGCCACTTCTCTTACTCCTTCTTTACTGATCTTGCTAAGACAGGAGCCGACACCTTGTTTGCAGAGAGGTTATTTTCATGTAATTGCTTCACAGTGGTTACAGTTAAAGGAAAAAGTGTTTTTACTGAAGAGGAAGGGAAGGGCTGCAATGCTTCTGTTAGCATCTTCAGCCAGGTAAGGGCACACAGTGTGCCCACACAGTCCCATCTGTAAGGAGCATTCTTATGTGTATCCACACAGGGATTGCATCCAAGCCTGGCTGAAGTTTTATTAAAAGCTGATTTTGACAATATCTTTAACGTAATGGAGAGTGAAACTGGCTTGATCTCTGTGGAGCCTTGAGGAGGAAGAAGGGAAAAAATAGGAAGATATTTTTTCTGTCCTGTAATGGACAGCTTGATGGATTCAGCTTGTGGTCCCTGTGCATCTGTTTCTGGCATAAATGCCACAATAAAATATTTAGTCACCTTGGTGCAGATAGGATGAGACTTGTCAAAGGTCATGCAGGAAGCATAGAACTGAGCAGGGCACTGACCTGTGGTTTTCAATAGGCACTGTTCCATATAGGAGAAACTGTTGGATGATTATACCTCAAAGTTCAGGGAATTCTACTTTCAGGAAGTGCTAGGTGAGTGGACAAAGCAATTGGAGAAAGGACTAGCTCGTTGCATGGCCTGGAATGTCTGTCTGCCTTAATACTGAATGGCACAAAGGAAGAGAAGCAAAAAAATTCACAAGAAACTTGATTATAGGAATACCATAGATTTTCTACCCCTGCAGCGCTGGACTTCAGGAAGGATCAGTTTAGTAACACTGGTATGTAGATAAAATACAAATCAGAGTAAGCTCAGCCACACCATTAGCTGCAATTGGTAAAAACTGCTATATGCCTTAGCAGGAGCACCGAACAAAGACAAACTGTGTAAAATCTTAGTGATGCTTTAAAAACCATTTCATCTTTCAAAAAATGTCATAAATAAAAGGTTTCTTTGTGAGAAAAGATCTAGAGAAACAATAGACCAGCATATCACAAAATAGTCAGCTCCAGGATTGTCACCCCTGAAAAGGTGAATGCGTCAGAAATAATAGGGACAAGACAAATGTGCCTGACTAAGACTGTTCAGGGAGCTCACATTAACTTTACTAAGAGCCACAGGCATGTACATGTGAACACGTTAATCTGAAAATGCAGAGCATAAGCAGTGAAGAGACTGAGGTAATTAGTTTGCTCATGAAAAACAAGGAAAGTACACCAATATATATGCAAATGCAAAAGGCAGAGAAAAAAAACCTGAAAGTAAAGGAAAACTTGAAGATATGATGGAGAGTGGAAAATGTCCTGCATATTGGGTCATGTGCAATAATTGTTGCAGAGTTTACAAATAAGTAAAATGCAAAGTAAAAAAGCACCATACTAAGACAAAAAGCAGCAACTCCAAACATGAGATTAGATATGTATATGGTATGATGGAAGTTAAATAATTTTCCATCATCTTAACTGCAGAGGTCAGGCAGTGATACACAAGCAAAAGTAGCGCAACATCAAAAGAGAGTAAACAGTTTATTTAACATCAAGAGGAGAAACTGGAATTGTCACTCAGCAAAAATGAGTCATGTAATGGAGAGAAGAACAGAGATAGCTTCTGGACCACAGAGAGGATGCGTATCAAAGTCAAGTAAAAGCTATCTATTAGGGATGCTCAGACATCTATGCGAACTCAGCAAAGAGCTGCAGACATGACGTTCTGTACTGCTAACAGACTGAACGTACCCCTGACAGGATGGAGGGTATCCTGCAATAGTGTATTTCCATGTGAGGACTTAGACTCAAAAATCTAAGGACAGAGAGCAATTCCAAGCACTTCAGCATTGCCACGAGGAACCCAAAGTACTTTTGGTGAATGCTATTGGAACTGCAACTCTGCTCTACATTACAAGAAAGGGATTGACAGGAACAAACAGACAACTGTTGTCTTCCCTAGAGCACCCTTCTAGTATGAAAAGACAGCGAGAGAAAATAAACTATGCAAACAGTACAGACACCAGCTTCTTGTGAAATTTCATTGAACCAGCAAGATGAACACAATATCTGTAGAAACCCGACTGACTCTTCATACCCAGGTCATTCTTTCAAGTATTCCTCTGAATCACTCAAACATTGATACTTGGAAAAGGAGCTATCAATTTTCTAGGTACATTGATACCTAGAAAATGAGAAAAGTTCTTTACCAAAGTGAGATCAGCAAACATAGCAGAGATCTAATGAGCTAGGGTATGGATATCTGGCAAAATATTAAGACATTTTTAGTTGCAAAATGTTAAGCAGCAAAAATACCCCACATTTCTAAAGCAGTGATGTTGAGTCAAGAATGGGCAAAGTTGAACAGGCAGATAAAATCGGTGAGATTTTTGAAGAATGTTGCAAAAAGTGAAGAAAATTAGCAATAAGCTGTTCTCAGACAAAGGAACATTTTTAACAGATTTCAGTAAAAGTAATCCAGCACAATGGCTGATACGGTACCTGGGACCACAGTACCAGCACTACTCCAGCTTGCAGAGGCAGAAGCAGGATGCACTTGCTGATCAACAACCTAAAGCACTCTGAGAACTGTGGGATCATGTAAGGATATAACTGTTTTTGGTAAAAAGGATAGATTTACATTTCATGGGGACATCAATATGTATCGTCACTGCAAACATGAGGTAAAAACATGACGATGGTGAAATATTCATTGTCCTGAGATCTGAGCATCAGCTCTTAGAAAAGACATAGGCCAGACAACAGCTTGAGGGAACACTCAAACTAGAACTGCAGGGGCAGGACCCAGTGCCAGGGATTTCCTCCCGATGCTGGAGATGGGCACTCTTGCCACAAGTAACTTCTTTGGAAAACTAGATGGTACCAAAGCATGAAAGAGCTACTGTTCTAAACTGAGAAGAAAATATTCTCTGTCGCTAAGGGAAGTCACAGCTTAGTTTACTCACTTTTTTTCGTAGCGGATACACATATATATGGATGCAGAATATGCCTCATGATACACATTCATGGAATGATCGCTGTATGAATTTTTTAACTCCTTTCGTATATTAACTGCTTTCATAGGCACGATCTTCTTGTTAATTTTGCTATGCACATTCTAGTAACTACCATTCTTGACTACAGTGTGTGGAGAAGTTCCTTTGCTGGCTTTGGGCACTGGATACTCTTAGCAACCCAGTGTAAGGTTTGGTGCCAGCTGATCTGGATATTAACCTGGCTTCTTATGCATGTGCCATTTAGCCACTGGGCGGTTTTTCTTACTGATGTCTCTTCTTCAACTCAGTCTTCACAGAGATAGACAAGAATTTCTCTTGTGCTTTTTGCATTTTGCAAATATAACAGTTTTAGGTAAAAATTCAGCTCTTTCTGGGATAACAAAGTATCATCTGGTGTAGTGAAAAGTCCACTGTGATAACTCTCCAAGTATTTTTGGCTACTAGTCTTGGATTTTCACTCCCAAGCAAAATGTACACACATCACAAATATAACTGCAATGTAATGGCAACACTTGGCTTCTACCTCCTTGGAGTTTGAGGTTTAAAATAGTGATGTGCTTGCTGCATGGATAGGGTTAGATAGACAGATGGTACACTGTTCCCACTTTGTAATTGTACAACCCATATTTCCATGAACCTACATAGACAAACACGTATCACATACTGCCTGGTAGTCAGCATGTGAATACAAAAGGTTAACTTGCTAGGTGTGCCCTGGTAATTAGAGAACTGTCAAATGTTTTCTGCACTGCTGAGCACAATGGTGCATGCTGATGATTTTCCAGGGTTGTTTAAATATATTTCTTTTCTTTTTAATAATTCCTACTGCGATGGAGAAATGTAACAGAAACTGATGTGGACAAAAGAGACTTTCTTCTCCCTTACTGTTTGTATACATGCAACTTGGAAAGTCGTATTCCCCTCATGCATTGTAGTTGCTGAGTTAATTAGTGGCATATCCTGTAAACGAGGTCCAGTTTTCAGGGCAATTGTTACATTTCCTTTGAGGCTCCTTCTAACACAGAGATTCATGTTGTAAGTGCCCTAGTTTGTTCTTTATTACTCTTTTTTTTGCGTTAAAAAATTAAATCCATTTTGTGAGTCATTCTCAATAGCGGTTGCAGTGATATCACTGGTTTAACCACCTTTTTCCATTTAACTTTGCCAGGATTATATGACTTTCTATCCCAACTCTGTAAGCTCTGTAGCAGCTGTTTTGATCCCTTTATTTGTAGCTAAGCCTATCTCAATGTGACTTCTGTTTCTTTATTTCTGAAATGTTACCTTTATCAAACTTTTGCTTTTTTGGATAAAATATGAAACCAGCATTTCAGAGGTGCATAGGGAAATCTATTGTATAGACAAGCAGTATCTTTTTCTGCAGATGTGGGAAAACTCTTTGTTTAGGGAATTCCTCAGATACACAAAGGGGATGAAACTCTGCAGCTTCTCTCCACACACACTGTATTAGTTTTGCTGGGGTTTCTCCAAATAAAAAAATCAAATTTGAATACTGGGTTATTACCCAGAAATGTGTTGCCAGGGCTCTACAGAAAAATTTTCCTTAATTCCCACTTCTCTGAAATTGTTTTGTTATACAAGCCTCAAAAATGCTCAAACAGAACACTGGGAAGACTTGGTGAGGCACATGATCTTTGATTTTTTATGTTGCCCCCTGTACAAGTTTATCTAATTGGATGGTGATTTCAGAAGCCTGGATCCATCACAGTTGTTAACATCAGCTGAGGTTTACTAAGTCTTTCCTTTCATGTCTCTCGCCTTGTCCGCAGAAAGCAGTTTCCAAACTGAACCAAAGCAGCTGTTCTTCCTGGAATGACTGTAAGGAATAGTTGGAAAATGATGATAGGGCAGAATTCATCTATTACTCTTATTCTTTTCTGCATTGTCATCTCTTTTCTATGGCTTGCCATGGTGTGAGGATAAGATCTGATTCCTTTTAAGCAAAAAAAAAAAATCCCATTGATTTCTCTAGATGCTGACTCAGGTTCTGTGCCCCATTTTGGTCATAACCTTGTCAGGGTTCTGATCACAACTGGTGCACTGAACAATACAAATAGCATTCAAATGCTGAGAGCTGGAACAGCTGCTGAACTGACAAATCCTCGGTTTTTATATTCTTCAAAAATGTTGTAATATAGGGCTGGGACCCATTCAAAGTTTCAATGTTTTGCTGGCTAATGAGAGCTTTTTACAGCTATATGGTTGTGTGTACGTGATGGTACGGACCAAGGAAATGTATCAGCCTTGTTAGCCACTCAGAGTCCCATCTGTATTCTGCAGCACACAGCTCTTGCTCTCTATGTGTCTTTTGTAGGTAAGTATTTTAATTCCTACTGGAATTCCTACTGTGAAATCACTTTTGGAGGAGCAGAGAAACTGATACTGATGCAGAGACTAATGCATCTGCCTTGAGGCTACTCTTTGTTTTTTTTAGCACAGCCGGCCTAACCCAACAAAGGGAAATAAGATGTTAGAAAAGGTAAAGGGTTTCTTCATACCTTTGTTTTCATAAACACAGTGGTCTCCCTCTTATGTGCATTACTGAATAATGCCTTTTCCTGTGACTAGTTTAAAGATACTTGCTAATATCTCTAATCTCTGATGAGCAAACCCCTTGGAAAGAGTGAAAGAGAGTGATTTATGTGGTGCTTCTTGAAACTGAAGAGCACTCACTGGGTTCATCTGGGGTTGCTTCCATCAGCCTCTATGTAATTAATCCTCATTAATGTCTCAGTGAGATCAAAATCAGTCTCCTACAGTATTGTTTTAGTAAAGGGCATTCCAGATACTCTTAATTCAGGAGAAATGTAGGAAGTGACTAAGTTTAGGAGTGGATTACTATAGCAGGAACTAGGGGAGACACTGCATGATCACAGATATGCATGACTGGTCAAAAATGAATGTTTGCCTGGGGACTGATTGTGAATATAGACACCCTCTGTGTGAGCAGCAGGAAGAAGGACTAAAATCATGTGGAGAGGATGAGAAAAATGAAGATACAGCTTGCCAGAGGGCATGAAGAGTGACACCAAGAAAGACTTTAGAGGTGTAAGACTAGCCAGACAGGTGAGTCTCAGTTGCAGAAGGAACTGGCTGCCTGTGGCTTGGGATTCTGCTGTGATCAGCAAGACAGAATTTCACATAGCTTTGTAAGTAAATCTTGACAACCTCAAATGTGGATGAATGGCTGCAGACAGAGAGTGTGGAAAGAAAAAAGGCAATGTACAACAGGAACAGATATTCTTTTTTAATAAAAATGCATTGTTTTGTAAAATATTCTCAATAGCTTTTCCAGTAGATAAATAAGATACAATATTTGAAGAAATCTAAGTTAGCAATAGACTCAGGTCCAGAATGAACTTCTGAAATATTTGTGAATATGTGCATTTGGCTCATTGCTGGTCAAAACATATTAGGCTAAACTCTCAAAGTCCAGTGACATCTGCAGAGCAGACAGCAGCAAGGTTTGGTAAGATCAAGATTCTAGAGACAAAGGCATTTGAATGTAGTTTGTGTACTGAAATGGAAAATTACAGAATTAAAATGTGTAAATGCAAGGGTAAGAAGATGAGAAAGAATAAAAACTTTTTTTCTTTTTTTTTTTCTTTTTCTAATTTTCCAACTTTCTTTCCCTTACTGGCATGGACAAACACATCCTCAAACAACCCATGGTTTTTCCTCTTGCTCACGGGGCAGGATCACACAGCCCTGAAATACATTGCTGTGCACTCAAATCCCCACCCATCCTCTCCAAACCACAAAGGCATGTGCTCAGTGATGATTTCTCAGTACCTATTTCTCTTTTTCATTTATGGTGAAATTGCTGTGATTAATCGTGACAATGCAAAATACAAGAATTATTTGATGCTAATATCAATGCTTTCGTGGAAAATGCATTTCACCACCCACTGGATGAGAAATACTGACCCAGTCTCTGATACACCAACCCCTGCTACTACAGTAATGTGTGAGGCTTGGCGCAGATATGCTCAACAGAAGTGCATATTCTGCCATCTTTGGCAGTCTGTTAAACTAACACTGAGAAGACATGCAATGGGGAAGAAGATGTCTAGCAGATCACGCAGGCAATCAGCCTTTCCAAATTTCTTTGAGTAGATGCCATCCTGGAGAAGACAGTTGGAGCTTCCTAGAAACAAACAATGGACAAACCTTGGATTTCCAAACATCCGGTGTTTTCTCTCACTTTACTTTTGGCTCCCTCTGCTTCCCCATCTTCTTCACCTTCTGCTTGGACTGTCCTCTATTCTGCCTCCTTACAAGCACAGAAAGCTCCACTCTAAGGCATGTGCAAATTCAGATGAAACATGAATGCTGCTTTGATAGCACAGAACATGTGCTGGGTCTCTGTGGGGCAGCAGGCAGTGTGCTAGGCAGGAGGTTACTGCCAGACTCTCTTCCCAAGCTCTCACTGAATCAGAAAGTTGCAAAGTCACTCAGGTGGGTTTCCACAGTCTTCAGGAACAGCATGTAGTGGAATTACCACTTCTCTAGTTCCCAGTTTTGGATTTCCTTCTGGCCTGTGCGGTTCTTTAACATAAACCCCTGTGAAAGGGTCTGTATCTTCCTGCTTACAGATTTTAAAAATAAAGGGTATGAAATAAACATACATCTTCAGCAGCCCTTTAGCCCTACAATGCATCATTATATGAATGTTCAAACCCCAAAGCATAATTATACATCTGGAAAAAACTCCAGCCACATTCTCAAAACGAAAATACTTTTCCCCACATGGGTTTTTAATGTGAATTACATCAATTATAATTTCATAAGCAAATGTGCAGAGTCCTGTATAAGACCTCAGCGTGAAGGAAAAAAACGTATGAAGCCAGGTTAGGAGAAACACCCTTCAACTGTTTGTATAGACTAAGAAATTAGCAAGATCCAGGGAGAGGTTGGGTGTTTATAACAGGTACCCTGACTAACTAGCTAGTGTGAACTGAAAAAAACAAGAAACCTACAAACCCGAAAAAACTACTGAAGGATCAAATTCCTCCAAGTTTCAGGATTTAAACTAATCTCCAGCTACTTGGCATTGAAAACAAATGTTCTTGTTGAGACTCAATTTCTTCAACCTTTTTTTGCAACTTCCAGGACTAATTGGTGCTCAAGATACATGCTGGACTAGCTGGATTTTTTATTTGTTTCCACCTACAAAGCCTCTTCCTATTTTTAATAAATTACATTCTTCAGTGCTAATGATGGATGGATGCATTAATGCTGATTCTTACTAAGCCTCCACATAACCACACACACATATATATTTGCAGTGTGCAAATTACTTTCATTTTACTTGATGGATTTATAGAGTGATCTATGGAGACTTTACAGTGTGAGCGTGTTGTAAATAATTCAAGAGTGAAAGAAGTTGCATGAATGTTCAGAACAAGTATTGCACAACACCTAAAATCAGATAGACATTTGATTTCACGTCCTTAAAATTCATCAGGTAGCAAAACAGATATGACTGAGATGTTTAAAAGTGCAGTTGAGCTAGAGGTAAAACATTTTATCTCACTCCCCTCTAAGCCCGCTTCTCAGTAAACTCTGAGACTGTAATATGTTTTACTTGCTAAATAGCACAGATTTTTAACAGTGATGATGTCTTAGTACCTTTGAGTTCACCAGAGAAATCACGAGCACTCATGCTAGCCAGATATTTTATGAATGCAAAGAAAACATTTTCAGTGTTTTGGATTCCATGGTAATGATTTTCTTGTTATGGCTTTTTTAACAGCCTATGTGTAAGAAAAATAGCAGCTAGGATACCTACCTTTTGTAAGTTAGCATTTGAAAATCACTGGTGAGCGCACCAATGCTTAGCGCCTGTTGGTCACAAGTAACTCACTGTAATCCCCTCCACAGAGCTGTGAGCCGGGGGCACTGTGTCAGCGACAGCAAAACCCAGTCTGGGTTTCATGTAACTCTACTCATATTAATTGGTTCATCTGCCTGTTAAAACATGGGAAAAAAGTATCAGACCTCGGCATGATTATTATTCTGTGGGTGACTTTAAGTGTTTCTTTTCTGGATAACTGTCTTGCTCAGACTTGACGAGCTGAAAGATTTTTCTTTTCTTAGGACTTGGTCCAGGGTCCGTTGGAGTCAGTGAGCAGCAACTCAGACAGAAACACTAAGCAAAGCAGAAGGGTAAGGAGAATTTTTTAGACAAGAGATGAAATGAGTCTTCATTCAGGAAGGGTACGGGATGTAAACATTCCAGAAGGAGTAGCGATGTGTGTGCTTATTAGCTTCCTAACCGCCACACCCCCACACCGCGCACCAGCGCAAACCCCGAAGGCTGGGGGTTGCTGCATTCCCACCTCAGGCGAGTGGGCATGACAGGACACCCGCCATGGCAGGGCAGGCTGTGCCAGGCACAGAGCAGAAGGAAAGGAAGGGAGGAGGCAGCCTTGCTCTGGAAGCTTCTGATCTGTTCTGGGGGAAAAATACAACAAAAACAAAGCTGTGCTCTTTCACTCGGTTTTCATGGCAAAGTCACAGCTAAGCCTCTGGAGATTTTGTGGGTTTGCTTTGCATATATATAATTAAAAATTTATTAATTAGGATTAATTTCAAAACTGAAAATCAAATTTTAAGGCTAGTTAAATCTTCCAGAATACTTGCCTTTTTTTTTGTTTAATCAGTTTGTTAGAGTTCAGAAGGCTAAGATAGGAAATAAAGTTCAGTTTCACGATGGCTTGCTGTGTCACATTCAGCTCAATGGTCTGATTTATTTCCAGCTTATCAACCATCTTGATAATTTGGGCAGGAAAAGTATGATAGACTTCCAACAGTGAAAAAAACAAATTGCATAAAACACAGCCCATCCCCTCTTTTCCTTTGCACAGTCAATGCCAACAGCAGAACTAATTCTGTGAGATTCCTATCAGTCACAAGGCTAAACGCAACTTGGTACTTTTTTTGAATGATTGTGAAATGGACAGCAGATCAGTTTTCTCCAGACAAACATTTATTCAGCTGTACTGTTATGCTAGTTCAAAGAGATTTGACATAATTATTTTCTGTGTGTAGAGAATTGCATCTTTTATCAAAAGCTGTGGCACAAATATATTTTATGATGACCGTTACAGCCTGTCTGATGCCCTGATGCTCTGCCAGCCTGTTGTGAATTGGCCTGGCTCTCTCTTCCACGTGCTTCCAAGCCAGCTGGGTATGGGTGGGATTTCGTCCTCGGGGTCCGCTGGTAGCAAGGTCCCACCAGTGTCCCAAGCCCAAGTAGACCAGTCCCCTCATGCTCCCTCACAGTTTACTTAAGTTGTGGGCTACACTTATTTACTACCTGATCCTCTGCCCAGCCCTCCAGGAGGAAGACACTCTCAATAGTGCACGATAAAATCAGTGTTTCAGGCTTGTAGGATCTGGCCTGCCCTCTCTCTTCTCAAGGCACTCCTAATATTCAGTGGCAGCTGTTTACCTGCACAGAGTAGACTGCCAAGTCTCTGAACAAGAAGCTCCAGTAAACACCTCCATCTTCTTGTGGATCCATGTGAAGAAGAAAACCATTGTTCCAAGGAGAAAGACTCTTGAGAAAGTGAAAGTCAGTAAAACACTCAGCGGGTCCCAAGGGCAACCCTTCAAACGGTGCTGGGCACCCCTTCTTGAGGAGGGCAGCTGTAGAGCAGATGCTATAGGGCCCCTGGGGCACCAACAGCCAGGTGCTCAGAGTACAAGTCAAACCAGAGCTGCTGGTTTGCAAGAGATGTACCCCACTCTGCCAGTCTACAATGACAGAAGTTTTCTAGTGGCCACTGACGGTAGGAGCGATTCTTCTTTTAACCATCAAGAGAATTTCCAGCCCTAGGGAGAGGTTTTACACATCTCTCAGGACCCTTCGTTGGCCCACAAGTGAAAGTACAGTGGTTTTAAGCATGATCTAAAGGGTTATGAAGAGCAAGTAAAGCTCAAGTCTGTGATGTTCTGTTTCTGAATCTGTTCTGAGCATAACATTTTGTGTGGTGCATTTAAATGTATTAAGTGTGTCTGTGGTCAATTTGCCAATACATGAAGTGAATATGACCTCCATTATAGGCTTTTTTTTTTTGCTTTTCTTGCCTAACACCTAGTTGAAACATTGGGTTTTCCTTTGTTACCTTCACTGCAGACAACATATAGTTCAGTAAAGCTAAGGCTGTGTAAAGTCATAGGAAATCAGTTTATGATGTGAGCACTGGCAATAGCCAAGAGTTGTTCATTCCCCTGCTTGACAGAGGTAATTATGGTAATTTCAAGAGATACGGTAACAGATTGACAAAGGTATGCTTTTATATTTATCCACAAGATAATTTAATACCCACTTCTGAGCAGAATGGCTCTGTGTATTCATTTGCATAATTGTAAGGGGCTTGCCATATCTAGCTGCATTTTTACTTCCACGAACGCTAATCTTCTTTTTCCCGTGTCTCATTAAACTTTGCCAATAGCCTGGATCACAACTCTCCAATGCTCACAGCCCACTGCTATCAGTAGGGATTGATTTGTTTGATGAAGCTGATGTTGCTGACCCTTAACAAGACTGTTTCAGTTGCCTGACTTTGCTGATAACTAACTCCAGGGGTCACCTCCAAAGAGTGGTGTTATCTCTTGCGTCAAAAAAGACTTTAGGCACTGAAAACTGTACACAGGGAAATTTTATTTTCTTGTCACAGGCAAAAAGGTGGCCTCTTGTCACTTCTAAGAAAGCAATAAGTACGACTGCATGCTCAGTAGCAGCCCAATTAATTATACATTTTTAAATTTCAAGTTACCCCAAAGCATGTCTCTGGATTTAGTGTTGGACGACTTTCATGTTTAGCTGCCTCCTCACTCCATTGTTTCCATGGTAACACCTCTGAAACATTGCTTCTTTCTGAGGAGGTGAAATGTAAAGTGGCTGGAATATTTGAGTGTTTAAATATTTAAATGAAAACAACAAAAAGATGGTGGGGTGAGTCAGACATGACAGGTAGGTGACACCCACAACAGCTGTGATTAAATTGGACTGTAGGGTAGCACTGCCTTTGCTGTTCTCCTACTACAAGCTGAAAAGAGCAACCAGCTCAGGGGTGCTGAGAGACAGCTGAGTACACTTATGACCAAGGCTAGCTGAAATAGCCTGCCACTAACCTCTGCAAGGAGTTAGGAATAGCAAAGAAATTAATTTGCAGGAGTGTTGTATTTCTTATTTGCCAGTGATAACCATTTCTTGTTAAAATCAGCAATAACTACTAGTTGTCTTATTATTTTACTGAGAAGTCTGTTAGGAAGTTAACATGGAAATATTGTAAGAAGTGTTCCTGCCAATGCTCGAAAATATGCCAATGTTTGCTTTAACCATGACTTTTCATTAACAGAAACGAAGATCAGTTATCTGGGTTTGGAGGAGGCTGTACTGCAGATGTGGTAGTTTTTGTAAACTTAAAGGGAGCCTTTGTGGAGGATGTGCTTCTTAAAGTACTGCACCTATCTCTCTCTCCTGCTACACCAACACTTTTCAAATTCACAGTACAAGATCTGGTCTTCAAAGTGGATGTAGCGGTGCTCATTTCCCCATTTTAGCTCGTTCCACTCATCCTTCTGATGTGCTTTGATTAAGATTCCCTTTGTCTGCTCTCACAGATGGCTGTGCCTAGCCCACTTGCTTAGAACCACCTCCCTGTCCTTGTGTACCAAAGCTCTCCCCTCCTTCCCTTCAACACCTCCTTAGACCAACACCTTTCCCCTTACTGTTCTAACCTTGGACTTTGAAGCAGCCTTCTCTGTTCTCCCCTCTCTCATCTGATCATAATGGGGAGCAAATTAACTCTCTCATGCCTTCCACAGGAGACAACATGAAACAGCAATGAAATAAATGACCTGAATTCCTCATACAAAACACTCCATTGAGCACTGTTCCCGCTCATTTGATTTCTCTGATTGCCATTCCCTCTAGACTACCATTTCACATGATTTTATACACTGAATTTATCTTCCCAGGGCAAGGTTGTTTTCTTCCTACTGCCTATGAAGGAACACGATTTCTACTAGCTTTACAGAAATAAATGCCAAGAATATTCTTCCCCGTCTCTGATTGACAGCTACGATTCCTCTTAGCTTTAACATGATAGGTTTTCAATAGAATAAATTTTCTTTTTTGAAAATCTGAGGTCAGATGAGGGGGAAAATTCCCAGAACTCTCCAAACTCTGCTCACTAACAGTGCTAAAAAAAGTTGCTAGCCTAAGTAGGAGGTGTAAATTTTCTTAACGTTATTCACCATCATTTTATTTTAAAACCTTTGATAGGCAGTCAAACAGCAATTTCAGTATCAAGATGGATATTAAGTTTCAGAGAAAGCCCACTCAATATTAGGGAGAGTTGACATTGCCTTAGAAAGAGGGAAAGAACAGGATGACCTCTTCAGGTTCCTTCAAGCGTATGTTCTACAAGTCTCTGCATGAAGACAGTTCTCACCTTTTCAATATTGTAGTTTCAAGGACATCAGTTGCCAGGACATAGATTCCTGCACTTGCTTATATAGCATTTGGAGTCTGCAGTTTGTTTTCTCCATAGTTACTAAGCATGAATGCTTATTCCTCTTTTCTTAATGATTTTGACGGACTAATCTAATGAGGGAAAAGAGCTGCCCTGCTGAATCTCTCTCAGCTACCCTGACAGGACTTTCACTGAACCTCTTCGGCCTCCAGGCTTTGAAGCACTGACATCATCTGAGGCTTTTTGTGTGTGAGAATTCTCCACAGCTTCCTCCTGTGTATTCACAAGATTACAGCAGTCCGTGGTTTGGGCTAACAACACAGCTGTTGAAAAATTTTCTCACTGCAATGAATCAATTTTTGCTTAGTTAATGATCCTTCTCATTCTGAGGAACTAGCAAAGGGTTTTGGAAACAGATCCCAGCAGGTACGAAAGCTGAACAAAAGTACGGTTGATTGAGGTGTTTGAAGGTGCCTCCTACCTGTTTGAAGGTAGCTCTTCTGAATTTCACTGTATTTCACAGACATACAGAAACATTCCAGAAAAATAAAAAACAACAAATGGAGAGCATTTTACAGAACTGAATTTAGCTTCTTCATCTGGAAGAGGAATGAGATTACGGAGAGCAAACAAAGGTGGTGTATTGTCATTTAAGAGGGCGCTGCAGTTCACCTGCAGAGCTTTGACCAGCCAGAATCCCTCATGTTTAGTGTGATGTCAGCTAACCTCGTTCCTCATAGTTATGGGTAAACACGGCCAAATTTCTCCAAGCCTTTGGCAACAGGGCTTAGAGTCAATACTAAGCTCAAACCCATGTGTACATTTAAGGGGAGATTTGAAGAGGAGGCAGGAATTCTGTTTACAGAGAGTGTTACAAATTAAAAACTTACACCAAACCTGGGAGATCGAGAGGTGGGGAACAAAGTCATGTGGAGCAAACAGAAGGCAAGAACAGGGGAAGGAGAGAAGTTAGGCAGAAAAGAGAGTGACTGTGAGGGCAGAGAGGGATAGAAAATCACAGGCAAAATGTAAAACCAGTAAAATCAGTTGGGGCTGGGATTCATTGGAGACAGCAAGCCTGAGAAACTGAGAAAGACAGAAATGGTACATGTGTAGGGGAGGATATGCTGTGTGACAGAGTCCCTGTAATTGAACCCCCATTTCATTATGGCTTTATGCATGTGCATGAGTTCTTCAAATTTGGCAAGCATTTAATCAGATGCCTATATCCCCGAGAAATCTAGTGGGTGTTCAACATAGATGCTGTGATGAATTTGAAGGGCTTAGACAATACTAATTTAAGGAGGCAAATATTGAAGTTTTCCAAACAAACTCCCTTTTTTTAGATAGATATTGGTTGAAACCTTACGGGCCGAAGAAGCACACGTTGAATCCTACTGATATCTGTAACATCTCTCATTTCATCCTGCAAGAAGACATTTTGGTGGGTTTAGAAAAACAAATCGAGCCAACGCACCTAAACTAAAATGTGTTAACAGCACATGTGGGACATCAGGAGTCAACTGATCTGATTTTCTTGTAGCTTAAACTAGATCACATTAAGAGCCTAGATCTGGTTAGAACCTTTTATTCTTATTGTATAGCAAGAAGATTATATGTAGCAGCCTGATCTCCTTCCTGGGCTTACGTGAGGTTGTTTATGGCGTGTAGGATATGAAGAACTCTTGCTTGTAGCACTTCTGCATACTGTGGGAGAATCCTGTTATTGTTCAGTGACTATTGTTAAACTCCCAGGCAGGGTCTGGGTGTGTGGCTGCTAGCTAAGTGTTGAACGTGGGGTCTAACCACAGGTGCTCACCAGAAATAGAAAGTAGCATTACCCAAGACTGTTAAAAAGAAATCAGCAGTAGGAAGACTGCAAGATGTAAAACACAAAGGAGGAGCTGGTAAGTTAGAGGAGGATGTGGTTCCATACTACAGTGTGAGACTGATGAGTTCTTCATAGCATTTAAATGCCAGTTCAGGGTTGAGCTATTTATAGCATTGGAAGCAAAACACAGGTCTGAGTTAAAGTATGAAAATAACTGTATTAAGGAAGAATTCTGCCTTTGAAGCATGCAAAAGTACAGTATGATAACACAGCTGGCAACTGTCCACTAGAACTGGAAAATGGATGGGAGATAAAGATCTGAGAATTGAGTAGAAAGACATTGAAGATCTCAGAGCAAGGATGAGTCCTTTGACAGGTACTACAGTTGGAGTTTCTCTCTAAATCCAGTGGCCCCAGTTCAGGGTTTACCCATTGCAGAGACTCTGGCGGAACCCTCAATGCTGATGCCAACAATGGATCTGCTTTCTAAATTTCAAGTATGGTTCAGCAAAGCACCTTTCACCAATGCTTAAAGAGCCACCTGAGTATATACCTGGGGATGTATGGTGGCCTGAGGTACAGTTCAGCATTAAAATATTGATGTGTTAATATTGGCTTTCTGCAAGCTTATTTTGTCAAGTCATATTAGTGCGTGCTCCTTTTCCAGAGATTGGGTCTGAAATAAGCACAGGACTTTCCTCTTCTTGACAAGCAGGTGATTATGGACAGTGCCAAGCTAAGGTTCACTCCACGGCTCCCTCGTATGAACCACCTTGACCAAATAGCGAAAGCGTTATCTCAGTCTTCTCCCTAACCAATGCCTTTCTTCTCAGTCGAGTTTTTAGGGCTTATGGGAGATTTTCTGGTCTTTTTTGAGGGAACATTGTTGGTTTTTCTTTGATACTATCTCTCGACCTTGTGGACAGGAGGATTGATAATGGGATACTGATTGGAAAAGCTGGTGTTGCACAGGCTCTTAGGGTTGGTTGGGTGCCTGTCACAAATGATCACCTTTTAGTCCTCTGGGCTTCTCAGCTGATGCACTGTCAGCTCTTCTGTGCTGGAACAGTCTTCATGGCCAACTATCAGGGTCTCAGTTTCCAGTTACCCTGCTGTGCTGCTGCTTTTCCTGCTCCTTTTAGGGCGTGCCATGGAGAATTCATCCAAACATTGTACTTCTCCTTTGACTCTCAGCAGCATCAATATTTTCTTCTCAGATGAGCTACTTTCATGGATCTCCTGTGAGACACTTCCCTAATTCAAAGCCATTTGTCTGTTGCTCAGTTCAAGATCCTAACCGTGCTTAAGATAAAAACCAAGCAAATTTGGCAGTGCTAGCTGAAGCTAGCATTAGTCTGTGCTTCTAATGAGACATTTTAGCATGGGACATACAAGAAAGTTAAATGAGCACAATGATAAGCACAGTAATAAGAAAGAAAGATTGTTGCATCCTGCTTGCTGCTGGGGAAGAGGTAACTGGAGCTGAATTCTGCAGCGCACCACTTCCCCTTGAGACATCCTACACAAACAGTGACCTGACACATTTTCACAGGAAACACCAAAATAAGTGTCATTTGGAATTCTGTTCTGAAAGTTTGGTATTCAAGCACAATTTTGAGGCTGCCCTGTGATCACCAGACTGATTAAAAATGCTAATGAGAAGCTTGTATGATTAGAAGATTAGTACTGTCAGAACTTTGATCTGCCTCATTTGTGTACACAGAGAGGGAGAGACACACACAGTCACAATGAGAACTGCTTTCATGGGTAGCATATTTCTTTCGTGTAAAGGATTCACAAAAGATCTCTTAACTTCTTCGGTTTTTGCTTCTTAGTTTCAGTTCCTCACAGCGATGGCCCCAGGGTTTCTATAGTCACTAACTGTTACCTCTAAAACAGACAGCTTCTATAGCTAGAGAAAGGAAAAAAAACTATGTCAAAAAAGGCAATATTATACTTGCATTCCTGTAACTAACCATGTGCTTTGGGCTGATCCATGTGATGTTCATAGGACAGGACAGAATTAATTAAAATCCCTCACATTTGAAACTCAGGACCTCTAACTGCTTCAGTTCCATGGTATTTGTGTAAACAACCTATAGACGCAAATATGGAAATCAGCCCCATCCCCAGACCCAAATTTACCTCAATTCCGGACAAACTTGTCATTGCATGTCTTAATACCAGTAACTCTTCAGATCAGCAGTGCCATGGCTTTGAAAATGTCTTTATTGTAAAGAGCAAGTAAGAAAATAAACCTGGTAAATATAAAAATCACAAGCAACCTCCATCAGCTAAAGGGAGAGACCCAACCATCAGGAAAGACTCTCTGAAGCCATGGCCCTCATCTGCCTTACCAGTGAAGAAGATTATAAACTTACGGCAAGTGGATACCGAAAAAACAACAAATCTCTGCAATCACTTCCAGTGTCACCATTCTTCTGCTGCTAGACAAATTCTTCATGAAGAAAACTACAGTCTTGCCAGCACCGCAACTCCTATGAAACACAGAACAAGGGGATGGCAGACTGGTGTTCACATGGCCACTTTGAGTGGAAGGCAAGGCTCTAGTCCCAGAAAAGAGGTGATAAAAAGCCACGTGAAGAATTAGCTCTCTGGCATTATGAAAGCTGAAAGCATATGCAGTGGCATCTCTACCAACACGGCCAACCAACAACTTCACTGGAGCTTAAAGGTCTTCAATGAAAAAAGTCCACTACAAATAACGGTCCCCATCTAAAGAGCTTCTGTTGCTGTTCTCCAGCTCCCCGTGCCTCTGCATCTAATTAGACTCTAAGTTCTTTCAATCAGAGATGGCTTTCATCATTCTGGGTTCAACGGTGAGATTTCCTACGTGGCCCTGGAGAGAAATAAAAGGACATAAACTGACTTGTAATCTTCTCTACTACCTTTTTTGTAGTAGGCAAGAGCTTTCAGAATTACTTTTCCTCTCTCAGCAGCTATAAAGGGAATGAAAAAGAGGAGACTGGGGCATGTCTTGGTCCCATTCTTCTAACACGCGGCTGTTTTCCTGCTTTAACCTAAATCAGAAAGTCAAAGGCCCACCAGAGCCTAGGTGCCCCTGGAACGTGAACAGTTGAGGCACACAGGTCTCTGTAGCCGTCCGAGTAATCCCTTTTGCGCTTGAGACAACTGGGCGGCCTTCAGCGTGAATCTAGAGCAATTTCAGATGCCGTGTGCACCAGAGCACCGAGCACTGCACTGCCACCTCTCACTATAGCGGATATAATCCGTAAACATGAGAAAAACCCCACATTTGCACAAAGATGGGAAAACACAGAGGATCAGCGATATTTTATTTGTGAAGATTTGCTTTAGTGGGCTAGATACTTGTATTGTAATTATGATGCCATCAGAAACAACGCCAGACATGAAGCGTTGCATGTTCTGAAGTACGAGGGCAGAGATCCAGAGGGAGCCACCCGAAAGGCCTTCCGTGGTGAGCCAAGCGCTGCACAGAAAAGATCACACCAGTTCATCCCGTTTCATCTCCACGTGCTCCCGGACACCCGGCAGAAACACCGAACCGGGGCCGGTGCTGCTGCGGGAAGTCCCCGCAGCAGTTCGGGTGCCACCGCTGCCCGCCCCGCCGCTCTGCCCCCTCAGCCCCTCAGCCCCGCT